>ERZ827522.3006-NODE-3006-length-10506-cov-2.191465_pt1 | contig 10506 bp, 6 predicted proteins | sample MGYA00519580_ERZ827522 | MGnify/ENA primary metagenome ERZ827522 (study PRJEB31778, sample SAMEA3449340) | human gut metagenome | biome: human gut; feature: human-associated habitat; material: faeces | place: United Kingdom | collected 2010/2012 ...
AGCGGCTTCACGAGGAGGATTTTTGCCAGGTGCTCGGCCTTCTGCCAGAACGTAAGTACGAGAGGGGAGGCGTGCGCTACGCGAAGAAGGTGCGGGATACGCTTTACGAGCGCTCTTCGGATCCGGTGCGCGATATCGAGGCGTTCGTGCGCCTGCTGGTGGTGAATGCCGTTCTCGGAAATTGCGACGGACACCTCAAGAACCTCACCGTGCTTCGGGGCGCCGACTGGTCGTCGTTTGCATTGGCGCCTGCGTACGACATAGCCTCGACGGTGGTGTACGAGGGTCTTGACCGCCATATGGCCATGCGTATCGGGTCGACCAACAAGATCGACGAGGTCGGCCGAGATGATTTCCTGGCGTTGGCGAAGGAACTGGATGTTTCGCCGCGCATGGTGAGGCGGCTCATCGAGGAAGTTTGCGAAGGTGTCGGCGGGGCGGCGTCCGATGCGCTGCGCGATACGGAAGACGCTCTGGGCGCGCCGCTTTCAAAGCTGCATGACATCGCGGCATTCGCTCGCAGTCAGATTGATCGGTTGGGCGTCGGGAGGAGCTAGCGTCTATTCCGGCTAGGGCTTGTCGGCTATTCCTTGCTGCGAACACGGCATTACGAAACCAATTCGATGTTTTTCCTAATTGCAGTTAGCAATTGATTAACGTCTGCGTTATGAGGAATAAGTGCATGCTTGCTGCTTCGGTAAATCGTTTTCGGCGTAGCAGCGCGACAACCGCATCTTTGCCGATTATCGAAAACGACTGAATCTCATCCGATCTCGTGGCATGAGAGACGATGGCAGCCCATCGTTCATCGACGCATATCGCATCGACGATTCCGACGGCTTGAAGCTTTCGGGTGCCGATGGCTATGCCCCTGAATTGCAAAGAATCCGAGGGCAGCGAAACGCCTATCTCCTCTTTGAATTCTCTTGCCGCGCAACACAGAAAGGGATTGCCTCCTTGCAGGTCGCGGGGGTCGATACCACCCGTGACGGTGGTGGACATGATTCCAGGGCCAACTGCCAACTTACCAGATCTCGACGTTATGAGAAGCTCTCCGCTTGGCCCTATAAGCTGAAACGAGACCGCCAGTGCGTTCGGCAGTGCACTTGATGCCAAGATGGTCGATGGGACACGATCTGAGCCGAACGGCACAGGAGAGAGGATGTTGCTGTAGAGGAAGTCGTAGAACTCACCCTTCGAGATTGAAACGGTACGCGTATTCGGATCGATGCCCTCAAGGCAAAGAGTGGGGCCATTGAAGAGGAGCGGGTGCTCTTGACGAGCGAACTCCTCGACGCGTGTATCCCTTGCATTCACCGTGTATGTAGGCGTAAATTCGCTTGGCACTAAGTCGAAGCGCCAGTTGCTCTGCATGGGCAGAAATTGGCCGTGCCCCTTAACAGTCTTCCAGGGCAAGTCGGCAAGCGACGCTCTGCTCATCGGAATCCTTTCATATGAGGGGCGGTGCATGCCGCAATGCAACGCTCGCATTCTCTGGAAATAACCATGTTTGTTCCTCTTCTCGTCGTGCATGTCTCGGCACGACCCGCTCGCGTTTTGGCGCCGACGGTGCCGCGCGCCAAGGCAGCTTGGCAAGCATTCGCCTCTCAACCCGGGCAGAGATTCGCGATAAGGTCTCGCGCAAATCGGAGAACCCGGGGCTCTGAAGTGTGCAGTGCTGGTCCGAAGCTGAAATAGCCAAGGGAGTGCTCTCGCTCGACTCAGACTCTTGCGCGTCTTAAGTGGGATCATCGCATATTGACAGAGGTTCATGGGGGGGGGGTATCATTGCCTGGTCTTTTGTGTCGGCAAAGGAAAGGACAGTGGCTCGGATGGCGTATTATAGGTTCGATGGGTGGCAGAATTCCGACGGTGAAGGAGCCTGGGGAATTTGGGTTGAACTTGACGAGTACGGAAATGATTTGAATCGTGGCATGCGTGCTTGGGTGCCTGCAGCGTGGCAGCTCTCTGTCGGTGATATCCCTCCCGCTGATGCCGAGCCCTGGTCTGCTGGCTCTGGATCGGGCTGCTTCTTGACATCTGCCTGCGTGGATGCGCTGGGCAAAGACGACGATTGTTATGAGCTGACCATATTGCGTCGATTCCGGGATGAGTGGCTTAGCAAGCAGGACGGCGGGAGGAGCGACATTGCTCAGTATTACTCCTTTGCGCCGTCGGTGGTGAATCGGATCGATAGCCTGCCAAATCGACTCGACATCTACCAGACCATCTACGAAGAGCTAGTTGCTCCATGTGTCGAAATGATTGAACAAGGTCGGAGGCTGGATGCTTGGCAGTTATACAAGCAATATTCTCGAGATTTAATTGCACAGTATTCTGCCCAGACGGCTTAGCGGTTCGCTTTAAGAAGGAATCGCCCCGCTATCTTTTGCTAAGAGCGGCCCTCAGCTTTTTGCCAGACTGGGGGCCGCTGCTTTTGTGATCTTGTAGGTGTGGCGACGGCGCATATTACGTTGAGAAGGGAGACGGCATGTCGGGAGAATACCGAGAATACTCTTCTGAAGATAAAAGGCGGCTAGATCGTTTAGGCCTTGATTCTAACAGGTATAAAGGAAACTACAACGCGGATGAAGTTGAAGAGGCTTATCGCAATCAATTGGATAAGCCAATGAGCGGTCTAGAGCAGGATGCTCTTTATCGTGCATATGGGGCGTTGAAAAGCAAGGCTCCACGTGAGCATATTGATTATGTTCCTCCGAAAAAGGGCATTATTGAGCGCTGCTTCGATGTCGTCTTTGACACTGTTGATGGTTTCTGTACAGGGTCGTACTGCGAGGCGGAGAAGTGTCCTGAGTTTAAGATTCCCGTGGTAGCTCGAGGTACTTTGGAATTCCTCGAAGATTTTACGGATAAGAAGAGATGGCGCTTCCTAGTGTCTCTTTTGTGCTTCGCATTAGCATACTATACTTTAATGACATTTGACCCAGCTTATGCTCGAAGTGTACCCTCCCATGAGGCGCTGGCTGCGCTTCTTCAAACGCTTCTTTTTGCGCTTCTCGGTATAATACTTTTGCTATTATCATTTATTAATATGTTCTTACCTATATTAAATGGCCTTTTGGTGATGATCATAGAAGCGCCGATAAAAATAGTTGTTGGGCTTGATTACCGGCTTTGGAGAAGAAACCATAATGAGGAGAGCGAGTGCTTATCGAAGCCCAATTAGCTATCCGTGGCTAGAAGACACTGTGCTCTACTCTCCAAACAATCCAGAGTAGATCCAAAAAAATGGAGCCCCTAGGTTTGTTTTGACTTTGAGCGAAGCCTGTGATTGAAACATAATATTTTGCACCGAGAACAGTACTGCGTCAACAGGAACCTTTTGGCGCAGTACTGTTCTCGGTGCTCTTCGTCCGGTTTTCTTGGGCGGTGAGGTTTCCAGCTTGGCGGGGAGCTGGCCGGCCTCGGGGGCGTAGCTCAAATACTCGGGGCGAGGGGCGGGCCGGCAGCAAAATCGTCTAATGGGCCGCCGAAGCAGTCGTACCGGTAGACCTCGCCGAGCAGATCGGCGGGGGAGCGTCCGGCTCCAGCTCGATGAGCCGGTAGTCCGGACACCCCAGGGCCTGATGAGCACACTCAGCCCGGCACCGGCGTGAGGCTGGGCGGCGGCACAAGCGCCACTAGGGCGGCGGAGGTGGCGAAGGTCTGCGTGTACTGGCGCCGGCGCACCAGGGCGGCCAGGGAGACGACAGAGCCTACGCCGGTGATGTCGGCAGGGTCGATCTGTGTGGCGGCTTGCGACGGTCGACGGGCGCGGGTTCGTGCTCTGGTGTTTGCTCCAGCTCAGGCCACCAAATCGCGCCCGAGGCTGCCGTCGTGCGGGCGCGGACGGCGCTGATTGATGCTAGTCGAGGAGACTACTCGATATTGCTTGAGCACGGTAGAAAGCAATATTGGATCAATATATTCATTGTTTCAGATGGTCCGAAAAGCGATATGTTCCCGTCGAGGCAATAACAAGGCAATATCTTGGGTTTATATGGATCGGATAATGACGCGGGACAGGTGCTTATGAATTCACTAAAGACGGCGTTAGCGCATGAGGCCGCGATAAACGTACGTTGAAATTTCGTGAAGTGGACAAGCGATTTCAACGTACGTTCAAAAATGGTTTTCGACTCTGGTGGCATCAACGTACGTTGAAATTGCAAGCGAGATGGAGTGATCATGAGGGTCTACGATGCGTGCACCTTTTGTGCAGCCCTGCGGAAACGCCGGAAAGAGCTTGGCTACACTCAAGCGGAGGTGGCGGCGTTCAGCGGCTGCTCGACCGCGTTTCTCTCGGCCTTGGAAAACGGGAAAGAGACCGCTGAGATCGGCCGGGCCCTTCGCGTGTTCAATGTTCTCGCTCTTGACTTGGAGGCGGTAAAAAGCGCGGTGGGGCGTTGTGAAACTTGCGGTTCTCGCTGCCGGCGGTCGGCCCAAAATCGCGCTGCTCCGAGACGAAAGAGGTGCCTGGAGGCGTACTGCGGGGGCGGCGCCCTCGTCCCATATCTTGAAGCCGACCCACATCCCGTTCTCGGACGCGACGGTTAACGAGGCGGTCTGCACTACTGCCGCCGGGCTTCTGGGTCTCAGCGTTCCGAAAGTTGATGTCGTCCCGACGAAGGTCCCGGTGATCGGTACGGAGCGGTTCGATCGCGCAGTCGATCAGTCCTCGCGACTTATCAGCGAATGCCGTGCACAGCATCGTCTTCATCAGGAAGTAGGGTAGCGCCCCTTATTCGGGGGGGGGCTATTGGCTTTCCGGTTCCGTCTGCTCCTCCTCCACTTGCTCGGCTTCTGCGGCTTCGATGACCTCTTCCTGGGCGGCGAGCTTTTCCAGTTCGGCGAGGAACTGGTCGGCCTCGGGGGCATAACTCAAATGCTCGGGGCGGGGAAGCGACCCGGCGGCGAAATCGCCCAGAGGGCCGCCGAAGCAGTCGTCCCAGTAGGCCTCGCCGAGTAGGTCGGCGGGAGCGTCGGGCTCCAGCTCGATGAACGAGCACACCCAGCCCGGCACCGGCGTGAGGTTGAGCAGCAGCACAAGCGCCACGAGGGCGGCGAAGGTGGCGAGGATCTGCAGGTTCTGGCGACGGTGCACCAGGGTGGCCAGAGAGGCGGCGGAGCTTACGTCGGCAGTGTCGGTTGAAGGCGTATCGGTGCTCATGGGGCGCTCCTAGCGGCGGAAGAGGGAGAAGATGAAGTACAGGACGACGATGAAGATGCCGATGGTGCCTGCGAACAGGACGAGGAAGGGGATGACGCAGGCGATGGTCAGAAGCGTCAGCGTGACCATGGTGGGATGCTCGCGCCGCGCGACGGCGATGACGGCGAAGGAGAGGGCGGCCAGGCCGCAGTAGGCGATACCCCAGATGAGCTGGTTCTGCAGGAAGTACCAACCGGTCTCGCTGGCCAGGTCGGCCCAGGCGCCATAGCCCAGTCCCGAGGCGGTGACGATGGTGACGCCGGCCGCCGCGATGAGCGCCCCGCCCCAGAAAAACCCTTTGGAAAGGGCCGTGGCGGTGGCCTCGGGGTGCCGGCGCGCCCGGGTCTTCGCGATGAAGGCGCTTGTGTCGCGGGCCACCGGGACGGGCCCTTCCTCGTTGCCGGTGATCCAGCAGGCGGCCTCGCCGCCGCCTTCCGCAATGCGGGCCGCCTCCTTGCGCAGGGCGGTGGCGCGCCGGCGCGTCTGCCCGCGGGTGCGCACGCCGCGGATGGCGAAGGCGGCGCTGGCGAACTTGGGGGCGAGCACGGTGGCGGCCGCCGCCAGAAAACCGAGGAGCGCCGCTCCGGTGAAGGTGGCCGTGGGCACGGCCGAGATGTCCCAGAGCGCGTCCGGGTACACCGAGTTTTCTCCCATGCCGGTGGGGGAGATGAGCACCGTGGCCGCCGTGGCGAGCGGCTCGCCGGCGTTCACGACGCCGTTCTTCCAGCTTCCGAAGGTGAAGCGGGGCGTGACGAAGCACACCAAAAGGACGAAGGCGACCGCGAGGACGAGCCGTCCGAAAAAGGCGGGTTTGGAAAGGCCGTCCACAGGAGCGTGCTTTCCCTCGGCGTCGGCCAGCGCATCTATCTGGGAAGCGGCCTCCTCCAGAGCCGCGGTGGCATCCTCGGCAAGGGCGTCGCCGCGGGCACCGCGCAGATGCTTGCGGGCCCAGGCCACGGCGGCCTTATCGGCGGCGGAGGCTTCCATGAGCTCGGTGATGAAGCCCCGGGGCACGGGGCGCCCGAACAGCTCGGCGGTGAAGTAGCCGGCGGCTGTGGCGGGCACCACCGTCTCGCTCTCGCGGATAATGCCGAAGTGGTGGATGTGCGGGCTCCCCTCGGTGTGGGCGGCCATATCGTCGGCACGCTGAACCAAGCGCGCGCGGGCCTCGACGGTATCAGCCAGGGGTGCCGAGGTGTTCACGGTCGCGGAGCCCACGGCCCGGATAAGCCTATCGCCCGCGCCGGTGCGTCCGTGGTAGGCCTTCAGGTTCCGCTGCACCCAGAACGCCCAGCCGTCGCTTCCGTAGCGTGCGGCGAAGGAGCGCTCGGCGCTTTTGTCGGCCGCCGTGGCCTCCAGCACCGCCAGCACGCGGTCCACCTTCTCGCCCGCATTCGCGCCCTCGTGCTCGCGCAGCCACTTAAGTCCGGCGCGGGCCGGGCCCGAAAAGCCGGCCACGGCTACGATGCCCAAAAGGTCGCGCACCGCTTCCTCGTCGGCGATAAGGCGGTAGAAGCCGAGCGGCGTGGCCGAGGCTCGCGCAAACAGGGCATCTACGGCGGAGGCCCCGGGCACGACGGCCTCGCCCTTCCAGAAGACAGCGCCGCGCGCCGGGTCGATGAGCGTAAGCGCCCGGGAAAGCCCCAGATCCTCGTCGCCGTTCTCGTCCTCGGGCAGCGTGTCCGGATCGCGGTCGGTGATGTCGTTCAGGGCCACGGCCAGATCTGTCTCGCCGAGTTTGCGGAAGTAGTCTTCCAACCCGTGGGTGTACAGGTGGCGCTTGGCTTTCTCCCAATTATTCGCCAGCGCCGTGACCAGGGTGGCACGACTCTCGTAGACCTTGCCTTCGAACTGATAGCCCGCTGGCCCCGCCATGGCGGCGGCGTCCAGCGGGTCGCGGTAGCGAAACGCGTCCGGGTCGGCCAGCCAGCGCTGGATGTCCTCGTAACCGAGGCGCCCCTGGGGATGGGCGTAGGTGAGCCCGTAGATGAGCTGGCCCAGCGTCTCATGCTCGGGCGCGCGGGCCTCGAAGGCTACGGGACGGCCGCCGGCGAGCACCGCCGACAGGTCGTCGCCGTCGATGAGCGTCTGGTGCGGGTGACGGCCGCCGTTGTACAGCGTCCAGATGGTGTAGCCGAGCGCGTACCAGTCGTTCTCGCGCTGCACCACCGAGGAATGGGGCGAGTAGCCCGGCGTGCGGCGGTCCACCTTGGTGGCGCCGGTATCGCGGCCCTCTTCCAGCACCGAGGAGATGCCGAAGTCGCCGAGCACCACCTCGCCTTCTAGAAGATAGAGGTTCTTCGGCTTCACGTCGCGGTGCACAATGCCCTCGTCGTGCAGGTGCGCAAGCGCGCTGGCGGCCTGTGGAATGATCCTGTCGCGCAGCTCTTCGAAGGAGGCGCCGTCGCGGGTGAAGGCGTCATCGCACAGGGGCATGACGACCACATCGTAGGTGGACTCGCCGAGCCCCGGCACCTCGTCGCTGATCTGGCCCGTGGCGTACAGGGGCATGAGGTGCGTCTCGCGGAAGTGCTCCTCACCGAGGGGCTGTTCGGCCATGAGGCGCCGCAGGTAGCCGAGCATGGCCCGGCGTGCGAGGCGGTCGCGCACGGCGTGGGGCTGGTAGGCGATCTTAGCGACGAAGGTGCGGCCCTCCTCATCGGTGGCGGCGACGACCGTGCCCTGGCCGCCGGCTCCGATGATGTCGGCGGTGTGCAGGGTGAAGGTGCGGTCTCCGTCGCCTTGGAAGGGAAGGTCGGCACCGGAGAGGACGGGGGCGGTGGAGTCGATGTCCACGAGCGTGGGAGCGGCGTCCACGATGGTGGGTGCCACGTCCCGCCGCGGCTCCCGCGAGATGTTCGGGCTAGCAGCCATCAGTGGCTCCGGCCCCCTCATCGGCCCTGCGGAACGTGACATCGCCGGCGCTGGCGACGGCTTCTACGGCTTCGCCAGCTTCCACGTTTTCGTCGAAGATGAAGGTGGACAGCGGGTTCAGGTACGCATCCTCCACCAGGTTGCCGATACCGCGGCCGCCGTTCTCGCGCACCTCGGGGGCTAGCGCGCGCTCGGCCAGAAGGTCGAGTGTGGCCTGGGCGGCGGCCACGGTGATGCCGCAGCGGTTCCGCACGTTTCCGTTGATCTTCCGGATCTGCGATTCCAGGATGAGGCGCGAGGCCTCAGGCGAGATGTAGTCGAACACGACGATGTTGTCGCCGATGCGGTTCAAGACCTCGGGCTTGAAGTGCGTGGCCATGGCCTGCTGGACCCGGGCGCAGATGACGTCGTAGGGCTCGCCGGGCTGCACGATGTTGCGGCGGCCGATGGTGCGCCCGTGCTCGTCGAGGAGCTCTTCGGAGATGCCGACGTTGCTCGTGAAGAAGATGAGGGTCTCGCCGAAGTACACCGTCTGGCCCTGGCCGTCGGCGGCCGTCCTCCAGGATTTGAAGGAACTTGTCCATGATGGAGGGATGGGCCTTCTCCACCTCGTCGAACAGGAGCACCGAGAAGGGGTTGGCGCGCACGGCGTTGGTGAGCTGGCCGCCGGCCTCGTAGCCCACGTAGCCGGGAGGCGCGCCGAACAGCTTCTGGTCGGAGGCGTCGGCGGCGTACTCGGACATGTCGAAGCGCAGGTAGCTGCGCTCATCGCCGAACAGAAGCTCGGTGACCGCCTTCACGATCTCCGTCTTGCCCGTGCCCGTGGGGCCGGCCAGGAAGAGCACGCCCTTGGGCTTGGTGCCCGAGGAGTGCTGCATGCCGGAGAAGCCCAGCACCGAGCGCTTGAGCACCGAGACGATCTTGGCGATGGCGGCCTCCTGGCCCTTCACGCGGCGGCGCAGGACCCCGGCGGGGTCGTCGCGCAGCTTGTCCATCATGGCGCTCCAGCGGTTCTCGCGGATGCCGTACTTGTAGAGGTCCACGAGCTCGGTGACATGCTCCGGCGCCGTGCCGCCGCGGGCGTACAGACGCCGCAGCTCGTCCAGCTCGGTGAGCAGCATGCGGTCGGTGGTGTCGACGAGTTTCTCGCGAGGACGGTCGAGCTCGGGCGCGGCAAGGTCGGGGAAGGCGATGTCGAGATAAGCCTCGCGGGCCGGGCGATCGGGGCTGGGCAGTGCGATGACGCGCACGTCGGGGTTGCCGCGCACAAGCCAGGAGGGCAGGTCGGTGGCCTTGTTGGCGACAAGGACGAGGGTGTTCACGTGCTCGCCGTCCCCGCGAATGGCGTCTTTCGCGCCGAGGAGCAGGTTCATGAACACGGCGTTCTCCTCGGGAGTGAGGTCCTCCGGCGAGGAGGCGAGTCGGCTCGCGAAGTCGAACACGCAGGCGACGGAGCGGGGTTCTTCCTCTCCGAGCCGCCGCGAGAGGGCTGCGCGCACGAGCAGGGAGTCGTGGACGAGGCGGTTGGCGGCAAAGGGCTGCTGGCGGCTCGCCGGGTCGGCGCCGGGGTTCAAGGCCTCGGCCTCGGCGGTGAGGCGTCCCGCTTCGCGCTGGGCCGCCTGGGCGAGCGCGCGCACCTCGCCGGTGCCGAGGGGATCGTGCACGCCCCGCAGCGGATCCACGTAGAGGAACCGGTAGGGCCGTGTGCCGTCCGGCGCGGCGAACAGCTCCGGCAGGATGTGGGCGAGGGGAAGGAACTGGGTCTGCCCTTCGCAGTCCCACGGGTAGAGGTCGGACACGTTGCCCTCCAGCACGAAGAGCGGCTTGATGCCGATGAAGTTCTCCAGCTCGCGCTGCCAGGTAGGCATGTTCACGGGGCTACTCCTTCTCGCGGGTCGTTTGGGGCCGGCCGTGGATGCCGATGGATATCGCCCGGCCGTCGAACACCGCGTTCTGCACCGAGCGCGGTTTCTGCATCTCCTCATGATACAGGGTTTCCAGTGCCGGATTGAGCACGATGACCCGTTGGTTGGTGGAACCGCGCAGCGCGCAGACGCCGTCGTTTTCCGCCTCGACATAGGGCCCGTCGATGAGCACGTCGATGAGCGGCGCATCCTCCGGGTGCGCGCTGGGGGCGGCCCCGGCGCTTCCTTCGTTGGGAAGGCCGCCGCTGCTTGGTTGCGGGGAGGAGGGGAGGGGAAGCAGGCCTTTCGGTAATTTGGGCATGGCGGTGAGCTCCCCGAAGGTGTAGCCGGTGTAGATGAGGATGTCGTCGAAGGTGGAGCGGATAGCCGCGAGCACGGAGGCGAGGGCCGGCGCCTGTTCCAGCGGATCGCCGCCGGTGAAGGTGATGCGATGGGCACCGGTGCGCCCGGCAAGGTCGTTCAGAACGGCAGCGAGGCGCGCGGGCTCGATGGCGGCCT
>ERZ827522.3007-NODE-3007-length-10499-cov-3.526139_pt1 | contig 10499 bp, 11 predicted proteins | sample MGYA00519580_ERZ827522 | MGnify/ENA primary metagenome ERZ827522 (study PRJEB31778, sample SAMEA3449340) | human gut metagenome | biome: human gut; feature: human-associated habitat; material: faeces | place: United Kingdom | collected 2010/2012 ...
GATGGTACTGCCTGTTGTATAGATATCATCCACTATAATAATCTTATCTGGTACATCTATACCTTTCTTGAGACAGAAGGCATTATCTTGACTTAAACGCTCCTCACGTGTTTTCGATGATTGCTTCTCAATATCTCTTTTCTCAAAGATATCCTGATAGGGAATTCCCTCTATTAATCCCTCAACTTGGTTGAACCCTCTTTCTACCAAGCGTTCTTCCGACAATGGGACCGGCACTATGGTATAACCTTTTTTAAAAAATCGTTTTAAATTATTTTTTATATCTTTTTGAAATGTTTTTCTAAGACAATAGTCTCCCATAAATTTATAGCGGCTAAAATAATCTTTCATGTTTTCTTCATAGCGATAAATGGCAAGGTGCTTAGGAATATAGCCTTTTTTCATCCAAAGTTTACAATCAATACAGGTATCTCTATGTAACTCCTTATTACAATTTCGACATCTTTCTTTTGAAAGTTTTTTAAACTGATTTTTACAAGATACGCAGGAGTACTCTTCTCTCTGGTTAAACGTAATCAGGTCTCTTAATTTTGGCACTGATTCAATCCAGTCATTACATAGTAGACACTTCATTGTTAAATCCTCCTTTTTTATTCATAACCTTTATTTCTTCTCGACAACGAAGCATTGATTTGGATAGTCCTTCATGAAAGAAATAAAGCTTCCCTGTCGGTCTATCTGGGGATCTTCCAACTCGACCTCCTATCTGAATAAGACTCGAACTAGTATATAAGTGATGATTTGCCATACAAACAAAAACATCTACTTGTGGAAAGGTAACACCACGTTCGAGAATAGTTGTCGTCACTAAGATTGTCAATTCTTTTTTTCGGAATTTCTCTACGATGGTTGAACGCTCCTCGCTTTTTGATGAAACAAAGGCTATGTTTTCAGTAGGGAGATATTTTTTTAGGGTAATACTAAACTTTTCACCTAATGCTATATTGGGGAAAAAGATTAATAGAGGAAAATTTGATTTACGCTGCTTCTTAATCTGGTGAATTAGAGGCCTTGGAAGCTTCTCGCTCGTCAACGACTTTTGTAACCTTCCTTGCCAAAAGAAACGAGGAAGGACTAGAGGATTTCCGTGGAAACGACTAGCAAGGTGATGCTTTTCTATAGCTCCAAGGCGCACTTGCTCTTCTAAAGCTAATGTAGAAGTTGCTGTCAAGTAAATATACCGGCCTGTTTCCGTCTTTGCCTGTTTAACAGCATGATTTAACATGACATTCCCTACAAATGGAAAGGCATCAACTTCGTCAACAATAATCAAGTCAAAGCTATGATAAAATTTTAGTAATTGATGAGTGGTAGCTATAACGAGCGGACTACCATCATATGGTTCACTATCAGCATGAAGCAGAGAAATACTACAAGTAAAATCTTTCTGCATGCGTAGAAACAATTCTCGACAAACATCAACTCGGGGACTTGCGATGACGACACGATTTTTATTTTCAAGAACATAGGCAACAATATTATAAATCATCTCTGTCTTGCCAGCACCAATCACTGCATGAACAAGACTGTGTTTTTGATTTTTATAAGTCTTTAAAAGCTTTTCCGAGACCTCATTTTGATAAGGAGTCAGTTTTCCTGACCATTTCAAGACAGGAAAATCTACTTCTGATTTTTCTGAGGGAAAGTAATAGAGTTCTTTTCCTTCTTGGTTTCGACCAAAGACAATACACGCTCTACAATAATACTGACCATTCGGTAATTGCCAATCTTCCTCTATTCGACTATAACATCTTTTACATCTAAGTTTTTTATCAACCTTTATCATACTTTCTAATTTTACAGCCTCTGAGAGATAATCCACTGGTAACTGTTCTTTCGTAAATAGTCGTCCATAATATTCTTTAGGTATCATATCTTTCTATTCGAAAATATGTTTGAATTCACCTTTTTATGATAAAATTTTTTTATGGATTACAAAACAATTGCCAACGATGGAATCGTTGAAGAAGAAATCAAAAAATCTCGTTTTATTTGTCACTTGAAACGCATTAGCAATGAAGAAGAAGGAAGGGAGTATATCGCTCAGATTAAGAAAGAACATCACAAGGCCAATCACTCTTGCTCTGCAATGATTGTCGGAGAAGATGGTCAAATTAAGCGTTCTAGTGATGACGGTGAACCTTCTGGAACTGCTGGGGTGCCCATGCTCACCGTTCTAGAAAAACAAGGACTTACCAATGTCGTAGCAGTTGTGACTCGCTATTTTGGTGGGATCAAGTTAGGTACTGGTGGCCTTACTCAGGTAGTGTTGCCCATGCAATCGAAGAAATTGGTCGAGTTGATGTCAAGGAATTAACTGGGCTAACCGTAGAGTTAACCTACTCTCAATATCAAGTCTTCTCCAATTTCCTTGAAAAAGAAGGGATCCAAGAATTTGATACAACTTTCCTATCCGATGTTTCTACAACCTTGTTTGTTGAAGAGTCTGAGATTGAAAGACTTGGTCAAGAGCTTACTGAATTCTATCAAGGAAAAGTAAATTATAAAAAATCCGGTAAGAAAATTGTTGAGATTCCTATCTGATAGTCAAACATTATCACAGTGATAAAGAAGATGTATTTTACAAGTTAGGTCTACCGTCGTATACTTAAAACCATCAATTAAAGATTAAGAGGATTTTGAATATGACAATTTATAATTCAATTACCGAACTTGTTGGAAGAACACCAATTATTAAACTTAATTCTATTGTCCCAGAAGGATCAGCAGATGTTTATGTTAAACTCGAAGCATTTAATCCTGGTTCTTCAGTTAAAGACCGTATTGCTCTTCGTATGATTGAAGATGCTGAAAAAGCTGTTAATTACGGTGCTGCTCACGGCGCTCTTGCTATGACAACTCCTGGTGATACAACAATGGCTTCTCTTAAGGAAGTTGAAGGTATCGTTGGTGGTGCTGGCGCAAGAGTTCAGAGATAATTAAAGCTTAGCTTTCATTTGATTAGAGCGTTCAAGAAAAAACCGGCAGGGTACCATACCCTGCCGGTTTTTTTCTATGCTATTACACACATTTGAGTTTTATCTGCTTCTTTACCGGATACAATGACAATACCAGTTCATAGTTTCGTTCTTTTACGTGCTCCCACTGTTTTTGCGTAAATCCGTTTTTTACTAAAAGAAACGGCAGAATCAGTTTCCGTTCTTCTCCTGATTCGATATAGATTGAACCGCTTTGATACTGCTCACTATTCCATTTTTCATTTACCGCCATATACTTATCAGGTGCTGTACAAGTTGTCCATGCCTGTGATGTCAATGTAAAGCCTTCTAATGTGACCCGCTGTTTCTCTTCTGACATATTTTTTATATTGACTGTAACCATGATACATTCTGCTTCCTTAAACATTTCCTTTTCGAAAGCATATATATCAGAAAAATCTTCCTGACTCATAAAAGACACATCGGTTGCCGTTATTTCAAAATCATCTGCCGTCATCGCTTCACCAATCTGTTTTTCCTCTAACTGTGCTTTCGGATATTTCAGGTTAATACCGATTACCAGCACCAGATATGCAAAAAAGGCAATCACCGATACGGCAATTATGATCGTTTTTATTCTACTTTTTTTCATTTCGGATAATTTTTCCCTCCTCCATATAATAAATGCTGTCTGCTATCTGATCTAATATTTCTCTGTCATGACAGCTGACAATAATTAATGCACCTGCTTCCGCTCTTTGTTTTATAATTTTCTTTACTTTTTCCACACTTTTTTCATCTAAAGCATTAAAAGGTTCATCTAAAATAATCAGTTCGGGATTTTCCATTAGTGCAATGGCAATTCCCAGCTTTTGTCTCATTCCAAGTGAATATTTCTTTACGAACTTCTTTTCATCAGGGTCTAATCCTACTTCCTGTAGTATTTCACGCATTTCATTTTCCAAAGCAATTCCTTTGATGGATGCGATTGCCCTCATATTATTCAATGCACTGTAATGCTCTATAAATCCCGGATTTTCAATGAGTGCGCCAAGATTTTCCGGAAATGATATTCTTTTTCCCAGTTCATCTCCGTCTACAATAATTGCTCCGTTATCAGGAATCACCAGTCCGCAGATACACCGCATCAGCATGGTCTTTCCCGAACCGTTCTGCCCCCGGAAACCATAAATTTTCCCACACTCCATAGATGCCGATATATCATCAAGCACTCTATTCCCCTTTATTGTTTTCGATATATTTTTAATCTCCAAATACATATTACTCTCCATTTCCAAGCAGCTTGTTGCCAAGACGCAATGAGTAATTCGCGCAGGCGATTTCTCATTTGCCATCATTGCTATTTGTTTTGTTCATAAAAACCATTTATTTTATGAATAAATATCCTTCTTCTCTATTGTGATACTGCCAATAACCACCGAAACCAATATCAACAGACTGCCAAGCACCACTGCCCATAAAGTATTTAAGATACTTCCATGCAGAAGTACCGGTGTGCGCATCAGCATCAGATAATTTCCCAGACTATATGGACTATATATAAAAATCCCTGCCGCAATTACCGCACAAACCCAGATATATCCCATTGGCGGCTGGAATACCACCGCTATCATCATCTGCGTAACAGCGATTGCCAACGATACTATTACCGGCACTGCCATAGCATACATATAAAGTTCGGTTCCTGCATTTTCAATTTTCTGATTTTCAAGCAAAAATGCAGCAACCTCCGGCTGTGCCGCCTTAAATCCGCCTGTTACAATGCTCACCGCAGTCACCGACAGATACAGCACAAGATAAAATCCGAGAACAGACAGGATATTCCAAATCACTTTTCCGAACCACCATGCCTTTCGATTTCCTGATTTCAAAAGAATCTGCTGTCCTGCCATATGCAAATCCTTTACCGGATATACACCGACAACAACTGCCAGATAAAGCTGTATAAAAACCCAGTATGCGTTTGGCACGATATATTCATTTTTACGGATTACTTTCATTCCCCTCAAATTCCACAAAATGTAATCCCAAAATCCCATATCGACAGCCAACAACTTTTTACATGAATGATTACAGCATATACATGCAATTATTATAAAGCCTGCAAACACCATATACTTTACTTTGTTTTCGTTCCATACTGCCCGGATATCGTATTGGATTATTTTCATATTCATCTATCTGCACCTCTTTGGTAAAAAGTCTTTTTTCTTTGCCGCAAATCTTCCTATTATATAGAGAACTATACATAACCCCGCTGCGACTGCCATATAAACGCCGATTTTCTCATCACGCCAGTTCTTATAGCTAATCATCAGCAATGGGAATACTTTATTAACCCTATATACATCCACCACATAAAATACCAGAATACCAATCCATACCAATGCCATCTGATTTGTAATCCAATACAACAACAGACTGACAATCAGAATCAGTTCTGTCAATAGAATCACCGCCATTATGTATGCTGCCATAACTACGGCATATGCAACCTGTATTGTATCTCCTGTTGACAATGCGTAATAACTGTCATCACTCTGCCAGTTTATATTCACCTTACAAATTACCGAGGCCGACAAAATGGTACTGCCACTGTATACAAGAGCTGCCTCCAGCCCCATCACTGACAATTTTTTTATCTGATAATTCCATATTGCCGTTCTTTTTTTATGCTGTAATATATTACAGTATAAAAAATCATTACGGATTGTCCTTGTAAAAACCAAAAGCAGTACAATATACATGATAGAAGTTCTCAACATCAACAGTTCACTGCGAATCAAAATATCCGCTCTGCTGATTTCCACACCTCTTACATATTGTAAATTAATCTTTGCAGTACCGGTATATAATACCCCCAATATTACAATTATAATAAAAGCGGCTATCATATATGGTTCGCAATATTTTTTATTCAGCATATATCCTCCTGCCTGCCGCGGTAAATGAACTCCCAGCCCGTGATAATAAGCAGGACTGCCGTTTCTACCACGAACGGAATCATTCTGGGCGAACTATACGCAGGATTTATAAAATTAGACGGCTCCCATGACTGCAAATTGAGCAGTTGGAACAATGCCGATAAAAACACGTTTAATACCAATGGCGCTAACAGCACCGTAAAAATGTGATTGGAGTAAAATGCAACATTTAATGCAAATACCGCCAGTGCCCCGCTGAATAAAAATATAACCATCAATGAAATCGCAACATAAACTGCCGGGTGCGTAAACAGCAATGCAGAAAAGCTTCCTTTCGGGACCATATTCGATGTTGAATCTGCCGCCTGTGGTTTTATTACCGGTACAACTGCTATGCAAAGCAAAATATTAAAAATAAGCGGAACACAGGATACAATTCCTCCCGATAAAAATACCGCCGTAAATTTTGCATAAAAATACTCTCTTTTATCTGCCCTTGTGCAGATAAATTCAATCAAATGATCATTTACATCACTAAAAAAAGTAGCTGCGTATGGCAGTGTTACCAGAATCGGAAGAATAAGTAAATAAAGATATGAATACATATTATTCCCTTCACATATCCAGCTATTATACAGATTCGGTGGATATAGGAGTGCAAAATCTAAAGACATATATTTATCCATTCGCCTCACAACAGGAAGAACCTCTACTATCCAATGGGCAGCTGACACAATCAGTCCTATCATCATCGCAATATAAAATCCCGGATTTCTTAACATTCTTTTTACTTCAAATTTAATCATCTGTTTCATCCATTTAATACTCCTCACTTTTTCTTAACAGGTCATTTAATTTTATAAATGCATATTTTTTCACAGATTCTACCGTTGTATTCTCATCTTTCAATTTGTAAGTTGTTTTGGAACCGTATGCTCCCATTGGATTTAACAGCAGATTGATATTGGCATCCTCTGTCAAATCATCGTCACTCACAAGATAGTACAATGTAACCGGCTCTGATTTTTCTCCATATTTCATCTGATAATGAAAATCATCCATTGGATCAGGTTCTTCACCAATACTACTCATATACAATTCATACTTATGTGTCTTTGTATTCTGCATTTTATCAACATGCAGCTGATGACTGTTTAACGTTTCTATCTTATTAGGACTTATATCGTTATTATCTTCTATTGTCATGGTTACACTAACAATACTGTAATCATTGACAATTCTGTTCCCGTCAAACTGTATCCCTGATGCGTGTTCCTGCGGTTCAAACGGCAGTTCCTTCAAAATCTTTGCTTCCAGTATTTCATACGAATATTTCCATATATCCACCTGATAGCTGCCTTCTTCTGCCTTTTGTTCCTCTCCTCCTGCCACAACTGTGACAGCCTCATCTGTGGACAGACTCTGAGATGTTTCATCACTTTTAACCGTATTATATATACTAAAAAACTTACGTCCGCCAAAAACTGCAAAAACTGCTATGACAAGAATTAAAAAGACCTTTTCTGTAATACCCCATTTACGCTTCATCTTTCTTCTCCATATCTATTTGCTATTAAATATTTATTTTAAATTTTTCCGGTTGACCTTACATTCATATTACCCCATGCCCTCTATATTTTCTATCTGCATTTCGCCAACTGCACTTTTTTTTCGTGAACTGCACTTTTTATTAATTTTTGTTCAATATTCCAATACATTTTTGATTTATTTCATCTTATCTAAAAGAAAAATGTCCGGCAGGATTCATTCCCCTGTCGGACATTTTATTGTTTGTATCTTTTATATTCTGTTATAATACTCCTGTATGCCAAAATGCGATAACAGCAGCTTTTTCATCTCTGTTTCACTGATTCCGCCGGGCTGTAAGAAAATCACAAATACCCTGAACAGTACCGCTTTTATGTATTCATCTTCTGTAAAATCCGATGTATTTAAAAGGTTTGTCAGCATGAATTCCAGTCTGTTTGGCGGACCGCCTTCGCACAGCAAATCTATTGCTTCACGCTCATATGCTGTAACATTCTGCCACTTTTCACTTTCAAAAGCCATAATACCATTATCCTGAACTTCCCTGCCAAGCCAAACAAGTTCTTCTATATATTGAAAATATTGTTCCTTATTCCTGCAATTTTTAAAAATTTCTTCATTAAACGTTAAGTTCATGCATACCCTCCCAAACTCACACTTTTACTAAATATACGGGAAACGGATTTCCATTAGGTAATCGGCATACTGTCTTTGGATTTCTTTTAACTTTCCGCGGCTGACTTTGATTTTTTGTCCATCATTCATTTCTATTGTTCCCGCAATATTTTTAATTGCCGCAAAATTCACAATATAAAATCGCGAAACCCGTATAAATGTCTGAACCGGAAGTATGTCCTCACACTCCTTTAAACTGATATATCCCGGCACAACACCATTTTCCGTATAAATCTCAATATATTTATCGTTTGATTTAATATACTGAATCTCTTTTAATGAAACCCCTGTTTCTGCCGTAAGCCGACAGACTGCATTTTCTTTTTTCTCCTCAACAGCTTTATCCAGAACCTCAAATACCTTTTCCCTTGAAACCGGTTTATCTATGAAACCACATACATTTTTGCCAAAAGCCTCCCGGATATATCCGTCATAGCACGTTATAAATGCAATCATTTCTTTTCTCTTATTTTGAATCAAAGTATCTTTTAACGCAATTCCGGACATTCCGGACATCTCAATATCCAAAAACAAAATATCTATATCATCCTGCGCCTTTAGATAATCTTCTGCACAGCTATATTGCTTTATCGTAACCTGAATTTGTTTTTCTGTCTGATATGCCAGCACTTTATCTGTAATTTCTTCTCTCCATAACAGGACATCATCACAAATTCCCACTGAAACCCCCTCTGTCATTGGTCACAAATCCTCCACGATGTAAAAATCCAAATATATTGATATCAGGGTCAAAAGGTCTAAACCCACATGAGCTTGCTCATAGGTGGGGCTTGTGTCCCCAACATCATATATTTATTATACACGATTTTTTATTTTTAGGCAAAGCAAAAAAGACAGCCCCGCCGTTTCCCATTCACTATCCAAACAGGAAAACGGCAGTCTGCCTTTTATAATATCATATCTTACAGTGTTACACCCTGCTTAAAGATTGCTAAATCGTGGAATCCTGCGATTTCAGCCTTTACCTTCTTGCCGGAAGCAACGTCTAATACGAGCTGGAACAGCTCTTTTGCTGCATCTTCAAGCGGAAGGTCATCTGTAACGATTCTTCCTGCATTGAAGTCAATCCAGTTGCTCTTGTTACCTGCAAGTCTTGAGTTTGTTGCAATCTTAACGGTCGGTACCGGTGAAGCAAACGGTGTACCGCGGCCTGTTGTAAACAGAACCATCTGTGCGCCGGAAGCTGCACAGGCTGTCGCTGCTACAAGGTCATTACCCGGTGCGCTTAAAAGGTTGAGTCCCTTTGTATGAACCGGTTCAGCATATGCAAGAACACCCTTTACTAAAGAGCTTCCTGACTTCTGTGTACATCCTAAAGACTTATCTTCCAGTGTTGTAATACCACCGTCTTTATTTCCCGGTGAAGGATTTTCATAAATTTCCTGACCGTTCTTGATGAAGTATTCCTTGAAATCGTTAATCAGGTGTACTGTCTTTTCAAAGAGTTCCTTATTTGCACAACGGTTCATAAGAATCGTTTCTGCACCGAACATTTCCGGAACTTCTGTAAGAATGGTTGTACCACCCTTTGATACGAGCATATCTGAGAACAGACCGACTGTCGGATTGGCTGTGATACCGGATAAACCATCTGAACCACCGCACTTCATACCGATAATCAGTTCCTTTGCATTAACCTTTTCACGCTTAAAGGTCGCTGCATAAGCCATCAGTTCTTCCATCATCTTTTCAGCTGTTTCCTGTTCATTTTCAACGTCCTGAACCTGAAGAAACTTTACTCTGTCGGAATTTACTTCGCCGATATAGTCTTTTAATACTTCAATACGGCTGTTTTCACATCCAAGTCCAAGTACCAGCACGGCACCTGCATTTGGATGGTTAATCAGGTCTGCAAGAATCTTTCTTGTATTTTCCTGATCCTCTGTAGTCTGTGAACATCCGTAAGGATGTGTAAATGCAACAACTTCATCAACGCCTTCCGGCTTATTCATTCTTGCTGTTGCTTCGATTGCTCTTGCAATAGAGTTTACACAGCCGACTGTCGGAACAATCCATACTTCGTTACGGACACCGACTTTACCGTTTTCTCTCATGTAACCGTCAAAGTAAGCCGGTTCTGTCGGTTCTACATCCTTATGTCCTTCCGGTTCATAAGTATACTCTAACAGTTCGCCAAGACCTGTCTTTAAGTTATGTGTATGAACCCATGCACCTACCGGAATATCAGCCTGTGCAAATCCGATTCTGAAACCGTATTTGATAACCGGATCACCGTTCTTGATTTCTTTGATGACAAACTTGTGTCCCTGTGGGATATCTTCAACCGTTGTCACTTCTGTTCCTGCTACGTTGACCGTTGTACCTTTTGCAATCGGCTTTAATGCTACAG
>ERZ827522.3010-NODE-3010-length-10489-cov-2.618267_pt1 | contig 10489 bp, 11 predicted proteins | sample MGYA00519580_ERZ827522 | MGnify/ENA primary metagenome ERZ827522 (study PRJEB31778, sample SAMEA3449340) | human gut metagenome | biome: human gut; feature: human-associated habitat; material: faeces | place: United Kingdom | collected 2010/2012 ...
TGGTCTGTTAGGTCATAGTTCCGTTCATACGACTTACGAATATTATTGTGAGATTATGGACGAGCAAGATAAGATTATTGCGTTTGTAAATAATACATTTGTACCACAACGAACTGGAACGGAGGGATAGCCATGCATAAGACCTTTGACTTTAAGAAATATGTAGAATATAAGGTCTATTCGGTGACAACAATCAAAAAGGGATATGGATTTCGTGTGTTGCTGACGTTTGCAGACGAAAGTACAAAGACACAGCAACATGCGGGATTCACAACCAAAAGAGAAGCTAATGCATTTCGTGATGAAGTAATCGGACAGCTACATACCGGAACCTATATTGTGTATGGAAAAATCCGGGTAGAGGAGTTTATGATCTTCTGGCTGGAAGATATTATGCGTCCCCGAATAACAGACGACACATATACAACTTACAAAAGTGCCATTAGGAATTATATTGTTCCACAGCTTGGAAAAATGTATATGTCTACACTGAATCAGGGTTATATCAGAAAATTATATAATACAGTTGCAGAAAAGTACGAATCAGTTGCGAAAAATGTCAGGACGATCATGAAAACATCATTGGAGTATGCATTTAACAAAAATGTATTGGCAACTAATCCTGCGAAGGGAATCAATTTACCGAAGAAAATAAAAAAGACAGAGTATCGTGTTCTGAAAATCGACGAAAAGAAAACATTGACACTTCCGCAGGTGCTACAGTTGATTGAGGCAAGTAAAGAAACACCGATTCATATGCAGATTTTATTTGCTGTATTGATGGGGCTCAGAAGAAGTGAAATCAACGGTTTGAAATACAGTGATGTCGATTACATTCACAGGACGTTGAGAGTAGAGCGTCAGTTGGGAAAGAAGCCAAACAGTAAAGCAGAAGACTGTGCACCTAAGATGCTGACAAAGCAGGAAATTAAAACAAAAACACCTGCTGGTGTGCGTGAACTTCCAATACCGGATTATGTATTTGAAGCAATTCTGGAAGAACGGAAAACTTATGAGAAGAACCGCAGACGCAGACCAAAAGAGTTCCGGGACTGGAATTATATTTGTTGTTCTACATATGGGAATCCAAGGAGTAAAGGCTTTCATCAGAAATACTATAAAGACTTGTTGAAATCCTTGGATTTGCCTGATATTCATTTTCACCAGTTGAGAAATACCTATGCAACTATTTTGCTGAAGAATAGCTTTAATTCAAAAGGTGTTTCGCATTTATTGGGACATGCCAAGGAAATCATATCAGTAGATGTCTATGGAGATACGCAGGAAATCATAGAAGACTGTCTGGATGTATTGGAACCATTTATTGAAGAAGTTATTCCAAAAGAGCGGAAAGATCAGTATTATGATTATTCAGAAGTGATTGAAATAGACTTAATCCTGGAGGAATATTTCAACGCAGCATGATAAAAAATAGAATAGTAGTAAGAGAGAAAAGTACAAATAAGAATCGAACATTTGTACTTTTTTCTTACCTTCATCTATATACTTTCAAAAAAATGTCTGATATAATAGGGACTGTTACAAGAACAAACAGTAAAAATATGACAGAACCGGAGCCTGGTATCATCAGGTATTTCCCAAAAGAGTTTCCGCTTCCTGCCTGCAGAAATATCTTAATGGATCTTCAGTAATTTCCTGAATATTCTCAATAGACTTTTGGAAAGTAGGATGCATCTGCTTCAGGTACTCAAGCATTGTAACTGGTTTTACAACTTTATTTTCATAAGGATTGTCGGTTTCCGGTAATCCGGAATGTCTGATTTCAACAGGTTCTTCTATATGCTCCTGATCCTGAAAAACGGTTGTTTCCAATGCATTATTTCCGGAATTAAATTCTGTTGCTACAAGTGGATATAAATTAGCATCAGAATCTTGCAAGTATACAGAAATACCCCCGGCAGTAGAAAATGAATTTCCTGTAACCTCAACCGTAAGTACTCCAATTGGTGTGTTTACACATAATGTTTCCATGTTATTTTCCTCCTATATTTAAAAATTTCGCTTTAAATATGGTGGAAACTGAAAAATAACATTCGTTTTTGGAACCTGGTTCCAAAAATGGTACAAATTTCAAAAAATTCGATACAGATGGACTAATATACGCATTAGTCCAAAATTTTCCCGAAAATTAGACTACCTATTGATAGACGCAAAAAATGTGCCTCATTTCTGAGACACACTTCTTAAGTATGGACTAGGGTTGACAGATTTGTTTCCGCTCTGTTCGTAAGTGCAGAGATAAAGATACTGTTTTGCCCTTGTCATTGCGACATAGAATAAACGTCGTTCTTCTTCGAAATCGGCATCTGTTTTTGCCTTCTTGAATGGACAGATTCCTTCCACACAGTCAATGATAAAAACATGTTTCCATTCCAATCCTTTTGAACTGTGCATTGTTGATAAAGTGATGCCAGTCTTATTTTTGCTTGCTTCTTTTAATGTCCGTTTGTAGCGATTGATATAAACGCCCCAGGAAGACCAGCTGTTATGCTCTTTCGCATCTTCCTTATACTTTTCATAGATGGAATTCAGATCGCAGACATCCATGTTACGAAATTCAGCATACTCCTTCAAATACGTTCTGTAAGACATTACTCTAAGAAGCAAGGATAAGAAAGTTTCCGGATCCTTATCTCTTAATCGACCAAGACCATAGAAGAAGTCTTCTATTTCATCCAGCGCATTGTTTGTTTTCCAAGCAGGGACACCTGTTTTAAAAGTTGCAGAACGCATTTTCTTTTTATCAAGTCCAGCTTTGAAATATGCAGGATCCAATAAATACCGGTTTGGATGATTGAGCACACGCGCGATATCTTTTCTTACATTTTGGGACTTGTCGTTTGCAAGAGCATAGAATGCCTGAATATCATAGAACATCCAGTGTTCATATCGATTACTGATTTTTTCGTTAGAATGAAATGGAATATTCGCCATCAGTAATGAATCGGCAACCGCTTCTGCCTGGGAATTTGTCCGATAAAGAACAGCAATATCCTCCGGTTTTTCACCTGATTTAAGCAGTTCTTTGATTTTCATGGTTACTTTGGATATTTCGTATTCTCTGGTTGGCGTAGGCATGTATTCAATCTGTCCGGCTTCTGATTTGAAAGCAAGAAATTCCTTGTCAAATCTGCTTTTATTGAGTTTGATCAGATTGTCAGCAGAATGGATAATTTCTTTACTTGACCGATAATTGGTACTTAACCGGATCATGACTGCATCCGGATAATCCTTTTTAAAGTTCAACATAACCTGTGGCCTTGCTCCACGAAAGCCGTAAATGGACTGATCATCATCTCCTACAACGGTCAGATTTCCGTTTTCTCCGGCAAGCAGATAAATAATATCCCTCTGCAGATAGTTCGTATCCTGGTATTCATCTACCTGAATATACCGATATTTGTTACGAAGCCACTGTAAACAATTTTTATTATCCTTCATTGTCTGATAAGCCTGAATCAGCATATCATCAAAATCAACCACATTCAGATCATTTTTGTACTCCTCGTAACCTGTGAAAAGGTCTTCAAAAAGTGTTTTGTCATTGCAACAGATAGGATTGTAATCATCTAACGGGATCTGGTTATTCTTGATTACAGAAATTTCTGTTAAGATACTGTTGATAAATTCTTCCTTATCATTTACCTGCTTATTGCCACGAAGTTTTTTATAGAAATAATCTCGCGCATCGGTTAGGATATCTTCATTCGAATATCCTGCAAATTTGCGTAAAATCGCGAAACATAAGCTGTGGATAGTTGAAAAAGTCACATCATCTTTTCCGTAAGACTTTTGATAACGTTCCCGCATTTCCTTTGCTGCAGCATTGCTGAATGTGACCATCAAAATTGATTCTGACGGGATATTGCAATCAGCGACCATGTGATGAATCCGGCGTACAAGTGTTGTTGTTTTACCGCTTCCGGGGCATGCAATAACAATCAACTGTCCTTCGGTCGTGTTGATAACAGCTTCTTGTCCTTCGTTTTTCTTAATGTCCATTATATTTCTTCCTCCTATTATATATAATTTCGTGAGAAATATGAAATTTCAAAGAAATATATGTTTGTAAAAAGTGATTACTCTGCTGAGGTTGTCATGGATTTTGCATTGTGGGTTAGCCGTGAGCGCCTGACATGGATCGCTTTCACACAATGATGAATTCGTTTGGACAATTCGCTATCCGGAATCTTGTGTTCAAGTACCATTCTGTCTTCTTCGATAGTCCACCTTTGCGGTGGATAAATTGCTGTTTTGGCATAATATTTCTTTCTCTGGCGATCGCATGTTTTTCGCCAAAGAGAAAGGTCACGATACCCTTCTTTTCGATTCACAATAAAACCTCCTTGTATACGCATATAGCCAGTATACAAGGAATATGAAATCTTATATTTTTACAGAAGAAAAACAGGACGTACTGTGCGTCCTATTACTTATTAGATACTCGAAATTTTGTGGTTTGTGCTACTCCGTCCGGTGTCTGTCTCAAATTCTTTTCTTAATTCTTGACGTCGTTGTGCACTTTTCAGACGATAGGTTTTATATAACACATCATATTTCAGAAAAAGCTATGATGAAAGGGTCGCTGCTTTTCGGTAATCAGGATTAGGACCTTTATTTCTTGTCATTTTGGATGGGCCAAAATGGAAATCATCTTTATGGAAAATATTAAGAAAGTGTTGATCTGTATGTACGCGGCTCATGATTCTCCTTTCCATGGACAGCTACATATTTTCCGTCCAAAATATTATTGTTCCAACATGTATCCAAATAAGAATCCGTATACTCGATTTGGTACGAATCATAGCGAAATACTTCTTTAATTCTGTTGTTAATTAGCAAAAGATATACTTCCTCGCCTTCGAAAAACAGATTAGTTTCGTCATGGGTAACATAGGTATCGAATCGATTAGCAAAACAGATTGTTTCTGTATATTTTTTTCCTGTCCAGAACCGGATATCCGTATATCAGTTGAAATAATTTCCGTTTTTTGCAATTGGAAATTACCAGAAATTATTTTTTTTCGTACACCGAAAAACATAACTAACCATCCGACAGCGCAAACGATAGTTGCGGATATTATCCAAGGCTGCAAGTTTGTATTTTTGGTTCCGCAAATCATAAAGAAAAAGCATAATCCCCAAAAGACAGCATGCGCAAATAAAGAGTTACTCACTACCGGCAGTAGCATTTTCCTGTATATTATTGTATTAGATGAAGAAGATTTTTCTTTCCGATAATACAAAAGCAAAAGATCACGATATAAAATTTCCGTATTGACATACTGATATTCTGGATTATTTGATACTACGTCCAACACAAATTGCCGTAGCATTTTTGTTCCGTCCCATGGAGGAAGGAAATTATTTTCTTCCTGTTTTCTTTTGAATTCCTTATAAATGGTGATTTTTACCTCTTCAATGTCTTTTTCTGTCTTTATCATGGTAAATCCTCTAATTTCTTTGATTAATAAATGTCAACGGATTCAATTTCTTCGTAATGTGCATCAGGCGCGAAAAATAATATTCTCTGCCAATCTTTCGGTTGATTTTCCCGGTGTACTGTAATTCTGATTTTGGTTGTTGTGTTTTGATTGGAAATATTAACAATATCTTTAGTGAGCTACTCGGCAATTGAATTACCGAGCTTCCGTCAAAAAAACTCCTCGCGGAATTTCATGGCTTCTTTTGATTCCTACATACGCGGGTGACATATTATGGGATGGCTGCAACCATCCAACCCCGTAGTGATGAAGGCTAGCCCCGGCGTCCCTACCGGTTTTTCTATCAAACGTTCTATTTTATGCAGATAACAGGATCCGGAGTCCCTCCAGATCGATGTTGATAGCTGCTTGCTCATCCCGATCGATGAGATTTCCGCAAACAGGACATACATAGGTCCGGTCAGAAAGCTGTAGTTCTTTATGGACATATCCACACTCACTGCAGGTTTTACTGGATGGAAACCATTTATCTATCTTGATGATGTAACAGCCGTTCCGTTTTCCTTTATACAGGAGCATGGTCACGAACATTCCCCATCCATTATCACTATAGGATTTCCCAAGATTGAGTGTTTGTTTCAGGGCAGACATATCCAGACCGATGTGTTTCATATCCGCAGACGGTTCCGGATAGACCGGTTCTGTTTTTGGATACTCAAAGGAGATAGAACAGTACCACTTTCCATCTTTCTCATGACAGACCGTCACGGACTTCAATTTTCCACCGGCCTTAACCTTCCGGTGCCGGATCAGGGTTAAGATTCCCAGTTTCGGAAGCCGGATCCCATTTCCTTCCATCCGGATGTTCCCGGATACGTTGTTCGTGGTAAAGGAATCCTTGCAGACTTTCTTCTTTTTGAACCGGGGATGCTTTGCTTCTCCATTGAAGAATTTCTGGAATGCCTGATTCAGATTTAGCTGCACATTGGCAAGTGCCAGGGAATCGACTTCCTTCAGCCAGAGGCATTCCTCCAGATTCTTGTAATCTGCAGGCGTGTTGTTTGGAACAATCCCGATCTCCTGATACAGGGTATTGTGATCCCCAAGCATCCGGTTCCACAGATACCGGCAGCAGCCGATAGTCTTATTCAAGTGAATGATCTGTTCGTTTGTTGGCGATGCCGCGAAGCGGTAGCAGAGAACGTCTACGTTCTCGTTTTTACGGACACCAAGCTTCTTTGATTTTGCCATCAGTCAGCCTCCTTTCCAAGTGTCTGTTTTCCTTCGATATAGATAATATGGAATTTTAGACTTTTGCTTCGTGAAAACGCTCTCATCTCGGTAATTGAATTACCGAGAATTCCCGCTTGCTATCTTAAAACAATAAAAACCATAATATTCCTCCATTCTTATCCAACAAGCTCTTTCCAATCTTCTCTTTTTCCATAAATGCTGGCATAAGAAAAGAAAAGGACGAGATCCTTTAAGTAGATGATAATTTCATCATCCGCTTTATAAAAACAATGCAGATTTTCAATCGTTTCAGTGATGTTACGTACCATCATCAACCATGAATCATAAATACTCTTGGACTTTTTGTGGTATGTATTTGATGCAATCTCGCCAATAAATTCCTTTCGGTCGGGAATATATACAGAGTAACCAAATACCACATTGTTTGGTTTTCGCACAATGAGGTTCTGGAAAAACCACAACGCTTCTTCTACTCCTGTCGTTTCTACCTTGATAATTTCCAATTTTTTGCAAATATCTTGTAACTTATAAACCGCATTTTCAAATTCTGTGAACTTATTATAGCCTATCTTTTTCGCCATTTGGGAATAGGTGAACGATAGGCAGATTTCCATTTTCTGCAATGGGATCCCTTCTTTCTGTATGTTATCTACGAATGCAATTGTACGAAATTTCCTGGTCAATTAATACTTTCCGGATGCAATCTTTTACCGGAAGTCCACGCATATACCAGCGCATTGCTGTAAGAGCCTCTTTTTCTTCCGGGAAGTAAGATGATAGGATTTCCCACAACTGATCTGCGTTGCTTAAATATTCCGACATCGCTTTTCGTGTTTTGCGGGACCAGTAATCAATCCCACCGGTCTTGATTGCAGCGTATGTCTTGAATGTTATTCTGGGTGATTTTGCAAATGTAAGAATGGCTTTTGCACAATCCGGATTGACCTGGTAATCTTCTGCATACTGACTGACGGAAGTTATGGAAAGCTTTTGGTCAATGAAATCAGATGGAATTTCAATGAGAACGCCCATTGCTCCTCCAGGATTGGTTTTCTCTGTCTTTTTAGCTACGGGTTGTCCTGCATATCCCTTATCGATTTTTAAATTTGATCCATTCATCGCTTCCGTGCATAAGGCATCGCACATTTCATTGTATTGATCTCCGTTGTGTCCACGTACCCATTCCCATGTAATATGTTTTCCTTTTGCAGCAGCGCTTATCTTTGCCCATAAATCTTTGTTTTTCTTTTTGGAAAATTGCCCATTCATGGTTTTAATCACGTAAGTGGAATCAGAATATACTGTTAAGTTTTTTACATCAACTGCATTTAGTGCCAGTATAATTGCCTGCATTTCCATTCGGTTGTTTGTCGTACTAACATACCCTTCGGATAGCGTTTTGTACTCTCCTGTTTCGGTATTGATGATGACAGCTGCGCAGCCACCCGGTCCTCCCGGATTAATTGCACAGCCACCATCTGTATATATTATGTAGTTGCTTTTCGTTTTGCTCATAATCAAATTCTCCTTTGAGAAATACAACGAATTACATTTTGTATTGTAGCAAAATGAGAAAAAGTTATATTTTTACAGAAGAAATATTAAGTCCAGGCTGCAAATTTATGGACCGGGGTTTGGCAATTTGCCGGAATATACCATCTTCGTCTTTCACGGTCCCACCGAGCGCCCAATTGTTTTGCGGCATCTTTTTGTTCATACGGAACATGAAGGTAAATGTTTTCATGAGTAAATGTTTCTGCAACAGGCGTGTTGATCATCTTTTTGACCATTTCCATATCAATCTGTTGTTTCCACTGATATTTATTTCTTTCTTCCCAAATCTTAAGTGCCTGAGAATAATCAGATTCGGCTTTTTCGCGAGAACACTCATTAACAGAAGCATAATGATTTAAAACTTCCTCTAAATCATAATCACTGTAAGAGTATGAGCCATGTTCGCAATAATCAGCATTAAAAACTCTGAAACAGTCCTCACATACTCCGCCCACTTTTCTCAACAATTGGATATGATTTTTGTCGTCATAGTCCCAAAACTCCTGTACATACATGGCAAGAGCTTTTTGACCACAAATGCAGCATTTCTCTTGAGAATCGATATTGTTTTGCAAACTATCCCATTCCGTATAATTTAAGGCAGACTGAAGGCCTTTTTCTCTAAGCGAACGTGGAACAAAAGCAAAAGAAAGGGATTCTTCCGGAAGGATTGGAAGCCGTCCAGGTTGCATAGCATCCATGCTATGATCCAAAAAATGTGCAACATTTCCTGTGATGGTCTTTCCATAGATAGATAGTGTGACTGGCGCAATGATGTGCAAAAATTCTTTTGCTCTTGTAATTGCAACATAAAAACACCGAAGTTCTTCCAGATAATCTTTATCATTATGCGGATCATGATCATACTTGGCATATTTTGGGAAAGCACCATCTGTACATTGAATCATAAAGACATGTTTCCATTCCATGCCTTTTGCCGAGTGAATGGTGGAAATGGTAAGCATCTCTCCGTCATCATCTGTCTGTTTATTTGCGTCCAATACGATATCGTCCAAAAAATCAATGATTTTGCCATAAGATAAAACCATATCCCGTAATACAGACAGGGTTTCTACATCGCTTTTTAATTTATCTGCTTCGGCAAGCTTTTTGTCGGCATCTTTTGTATTCAAATGATCGATTTTATACTGACGGATATCAATATAAAAGGAATATAAGATTTCAAACTGATTTCCGATTTCAGTTTCGTTTCTTGCACTTAATACAGTTTCAATCAGTTTTTCGAGGTATTTATAAAAATCTCGGTTCCTGTATTTATCAATCGTCTGTAAGGATATTCCTTCATTCATTAGAGCTGAAACGATATTGTTTGCGTAAATGGATCCGATACGTGGGAGCAAATCCAAGATGCGGTAAAAAGCGAGTTCATCCTTATCATTTGTCAGTGCGCGCATAAGGGCAAGCATATCCAGAATACATACATATTCCATAAACTTAAGGCCACCGAGTTTTCTGTATGGAATACAGTGGCGATTCAATTCGTTCTCAATCTGGAACGAAGACATGGAATTCCGTTCCAAAATAGCTATCTGGCTCAGAGGTTCATTTTCGATTCGTAATTTTTCAATATGTTTGATTACATATTCTGTCTCTCCATCTACATTTGCCGGTTTATATAAATAAGGTTTTTCCCCGTGCTTATTATTTGCGTACATCACTTTTGGACAGCCAAACTTTGCGTATACCTCCATCATATGATTTGCAACCGCAAGAATCTCTTCCGTGGATCGATAATTGACATTTACCATAACTGTTTTGCATGATTCAGAGAAACGTTCTGGAAAGTGAAGGATATTGTTAATATCACTTCCACGAAAAGCATAAATAGATTGGTAATCATCTCCTACAATTGCCAGATTTTTGTACTTATCTGCAATTAGAAAAAGGATTTTCTCCTGCAGTGCATTAGTATCCTGGTACTCATCAACCATGATGTACCGGTAGGCATCACTGATTTGATTACGGATCGTATCGTTATGCAACATATGAAGAGTATTTACCAGAAGGTCGTCATAATCCATCATATTCTTCTGTCTTTTATATTCCTGGTATTCTTGGATCAGCGTCTGAATATGAGGAGTCTGAATAATATAGTCTTTATAAAAAATTTCGATAGTATCTTCAACTGGCAACATCATATTCTGTGATTTCGAATAGATGTTGCCAGTTGAAGATACTATCGAAATTTTTTATAA
>ERZ827522.3016-NODE-3016-length-10473-cov-2.319639_pt1 | contig 10473 bp, 9 predicted proteins | sample MGYA00519580_ERZ827522 | MGnify/ENA primary metagenome ERZ827522 (study PRJEB31778, sample SAMEA3449340) | human gut metagenome | biome: human gut; feature: human-associated habitat; material: faeces | place: United Kingdom | collected 2010/2012 ...
CCTAGGCCGTCCGGAAAAACGTCCGCACCCCCATGTCCAAGTAAAAAGGTCGAAAATGATGCAAAAATATGGAGTAACATCGTCAAAAACGATGCAAAAATGCGCTATAGTATCGTCAAAAATGATGCATCATCCCAGATACATAGCGTATTATCTCTAGGAGGCTTCTATGCTGGAGCGCAAATTCTATCAAAATCTTATCCACTGGAAGGAGAATCACGAGAAAGAATGCCTGCTCATTAATGGGGCGCGACAAGTAGGCAAGACGTTTCTCGTGGAGCATTTTGGAGCCGCCGAATACGCAAGCTGCATCTCGATCAATTTCATCAAGAATCCCGAGTACAAGGCCATCTTCGAAGGACCGCTTGACCCCTCCTCCGTAATCAAGCGATTATCTTTGCAGGTCTCTAACGCACGTATCGTACCAAGATCGACGCTGCTTTTTCTCGACGAAATCCAAGCATGCCGAAAAGCACGGACAGCGCTGAAGTTCCTCGCCCTGGACGAACGCATCGATGTGATTGCCTCGGGATCGCTTCTGGGCATTCACTACAAGAGAGACGAGGATGAGCCGGACAGCGAGATCTCAATACCGGTCGGCTACGAACGCGAGGTCATCATGCACAGTCTCGACTTCGAGGAGTTTCTCTGGGCCAGAGGCGTGACCCGAGAGGCCATTGATTTGCTGCGCGATGCCTTCAAGAGGCGAGAGAAGCTCGACGAAGGAACCCTCGATCGGCTTCAGGGGCTGTTGCGAGAATACCTTGTCGTCGGTGGCATGCCCGCCGTAGTGGATGCTTATGTAGAAACCGACGATTTCCAGAGAGCCTACGAAGAGCAGGAGAAAATTCTTCGCGCTTACGAAGCCGACATCGAGAAATACGCCACCGACCCAGATAAGCCCAAGATTCGCCAAGTGTATCGTTCACTGCCTCGGCAACTCGCGAAAGAGTACACCAAGTTTCAGTTCTCGAAGATCGAGAAGAGAGGCACTGAGCGCAAATTTGGCTCCTCTATCGATTGGCTCATCGATGCGGGTTTGGTGAGCTCGGTGTCAAACGTGTCGCTTCCCATTTTGCCTCTCAGAGCCTACGAAAAACCAGGCGAGTTTAAGATATACGCCAGCGACATCGGCTTGTGCACGCATATGTTTGGTTTCGAGACGCAAAGCGCGCTTTTCCAAGGGCTGCTGAAGGGTCCTGCCAAAGGCGGCATTTACGAGAACCTTATTTTCGATATGCTGTCGAAGCGCGGCAAATCCGTCTTTTACTATAAGCGCGAAAACAGCGAACAAGAGATAGAGTTCTTCGTTGAGGAAGGCGGAGAAGCAGTGCCGGTAGAGGTTAAGTCGAAACGAGGGGCGACTCCTTCCCTTAATGCCTACATCGAACAGTATCGTCCCCAGCTGGCTTACAAGCTCATCGATGGCAACATTGGAGAAGATGGTTGCAAGGTGACATTGCCGCAGTTCATGGCCATGTTCGTATAAGATCCCATTTTCGCATCTACGGCATGGCGCTCTTGAACGCGCGGCGGTCTTCTAGGCGAGCAGCGTTGGCGCGGCGTCGGCGATCCTGGGGGAAGCGTCGTCGCCCAGCGTCGCTCGGGCGTCCTCCAGAAGGGTCAGCAGCTCCTGATGGGAGTGAATGTCGAGTTTGCGATAGATACTGCGGCGATGGGTCTTCACCGTATCCACCGAAATATGCAGATATTCGGCAATGAAGGCCTGGTCGCGCCCGCGCGCGAGCAGCGAGACGATCTCCGTCTCCCGGGGCGTCAACCCGTACTCGTGGGCAACGGCGGCGACGGCCGCCTCCGAAGCGTTCCCCGGCGCATTCTCGCCATCGGTTGCAGCGCGGCTCATTCCCCAGCCGTCCCCGACCCCAGCGCCCCCGAACAGCAGCAGCGCGCTGAAAAGCACAACGAACACGGCGACCATCTGCGCGGCGGCCGCCCCATCGGCGCCCCCGATAGAGCCCAGGAGCGTCCCGCACGCCATGCCCGCCACGCGACCGCCCACGAAGGCGCACATAATGCAGGGCCACACCCAGTTCGCCGAGAGCTCTTTGTGCTTGATCACCCAGGCCGCGAGCATCCATGAGAGGAACATGATGAAACGATAGCCGATCTCGTGCACGACAACCGCGCCCAGGGTCTCCCCCATAAGGACCATGGCCAAGTGGCCCAGTGCCAGCAGAGGAAAGGCGATAACGTAGAGCAGGTGGTTGAAATCGCGATTGAGGCGCCAGAGGAACACGAGCGCAAGAATGTCGGCGAGAGCAAACGCGATTCCCTCAGCGAGGAAGAACCCCTCCTGGGAGGCGAGGACTCCCGATTTCTGGACGAAGCCCGTCGACAGCCCTTGCACCGCCAGCGTCGCCACGAGCTTCCACGGGATCGCAAGGGGCGTTTTCTCTCCGTAGCGCGCCGCCGCGCCTCGGCCGCTTTCCGCACCAAGGGCGGCAAAGGAGACGCCGACGAGCAGCAGACAGACGAGCAGGGAGAGCAGCGAGTCGAGCACGGCGGCCAGGGCGATCACAAGAGCGGCCCCGAACATCCCCACAAACAGATTGGCAGCCGCTTGACGCGACGGAGCGCCGGCAAACAGGCGCACCTGGCCTACCGCCAGGCACGCGAGCCCCACCCCGGAAAGGACGTTGGCCGCCACCATGGGAACGAGCACCCCCTCGCCGGCCGCGCTCAACGCGAATTCGCCAACAATGCCCGCCACCAAGAGAACGGCCACAATCGCCTGATAGCGCAGCCCATGGAAGACGATGCGGCGCCACGCGTACAGAAGCGCGAGGCCGAGAAACGCAAGGACATTGGCCAGGCCCGCCACGGAAAGCCCGAGAAGCACGTCCCCGGTCAACGCGATGGCGTGGTTGGAGAGAACGGGGTGCTGGAGCACCATCACCGTGAGCACAATATAGGCAGCCGGCCCGACCGTGAGGCGGAGGCTGAGAAGACCGCTCCAATCCTGGAGCGCGCTATTGCCGTTGCCCGCACTCGTTCCAAGAAGCACCTTCGCCATCGCGACTCTCCCCTTCCGCATCGTCTGCCTATGCCGCAGCCGACATTGTACCGAAAGGGAGGTTCCGGATACCATGTCGGCTGCTAAAAGGGGAGGGCGATTCGCGGGACGTTAGGCTTTGGCGTATTCCGCCGCCGCCTTGCCCATAGTGCGGCCCGAGTACACGCAGTAGCCCAGCAGCGAGCCCGGGACCTCGATGTTGTAGCTTTCCATCGTGAGCTTGCTGGCGTCCGAGCCGCCGGCCCACAGGCCGGGGATGACGGCGCCGGCGGCATCCACGACGCGGTTGAAGGGATCGATGTCGATGCCGCCCAGGGAGGTCTGGCACTCCAGCGTCTCGCGGAACCCGTAGAAGGGCGGCGTCTTCACGGGGATAAGGTACTCGGCAGCCTTTCCGAAGTCCTCGTCGATGCCTTTTTCGCACAGCTCGTTGTAGCGCTCCACTGCCTTCACGGCCTCTTCGGCGTCGATGCCCATCTGCTCGGCAAGTTCCTCGATGGTGTCGGCGCGATAGGCCAGCTTAGCGCCTTCGATCTCGGGCGTCTCAAGAGCCTGCTCGATCTCGTCGGCCAAGTTCATCAGCGGCGTATGGGCCAGGGTGCGGTACCGCTTCAGAGGAGCGCCCTCGTTGCAAAGTCGATCGAATTCCTCGCTGTCGAAAATGCTGAAGGCCTTCTTCTGGGCCATGTTGGCGCGCACGACAAGCGTCATGCTCTGGGTTCCAAGGTCCTCCCAAATGTAGCGATGGCCAAGCTCGTTGAGCCATAGGAACGGCTGGCCGGCGGAGACGACGAAGAGGTCGGTGCCGCGCACATCGCCGACGGATCGGCTGGCCGTGAGGCAGGCCGCCGGCGCCGAGGCCGCCCCCATTTCGAAGGCCATGCGCATGCCGTCGCCGACGTTGGCGGGGTTCGGGGGCGTCTGCATGTAGGTGGTGTCATAGCCCACCAACTCGCGCACCTTCTCCGTATCGCCCGAGAAACCGCCCGAGGTCAGAATGACGGCCTTGGCGTTGGCCAAGATGACGCCTTCGGGGCCCTCCGCGTAGGCGCCCACCACTGCACGGTCCTCCTGCTTCAGGCGAATGGCCGGGGCGTTCAGGTGCACATCGACGCCCAGCGTATCCGTCGCCGCAATAAGCGTCTCGATCATCTGCTCGCAATGGCCACCCTCGCCATAATGGAACACCTCGGGCGAACCGAACATGCTCTCCACGCGTTCGATGACCACGCCCAGATCGAGCAGCCACGCGATGCTCTCGCCGGAGCCGTCGATGTAGTTCGACCAGTAGTCGTAGGTGATGCGGAAGTTGTTGAATTGGAATTCGTTGGCGATGATGTCGATCTTGCGGGGACTCTCGATGCCGAGCTCGGCCTGCTTGGGCGAGTTCACGGCGAACAGGCCCTCGGGCATCATGCCGTTGCCGCCCAGCTGCGCCTGCTTCTCGAAGAGCACTACCTTCGCCCCATTCTGGGCCGCCGAAATGGCGGCGCACAGGCCCGAGGCGCCGCCGCCGATCACCACGACGTCGGCGTCGACGGTGGCGTCGGGCGTGGGCTCGGGGGTTACCTCCGCGCCCTCGGTCGCCGTTGCGGAAGTCTCGCCTCCCGTCTCGGCCAGCGCCTCGTCCGCATCGGCCTGCACGCTCTTCGGAGCGCACCCTGCCAGCCCGAAAGCGGCAAGGCCGCCCATGGCTGCCGCCCCGGTGAGAAAGTTCCTGCGCGTGATTTCCATGATTCCTCCTTTGGATTCCTGCCCTCGTTGATGCAACGGCCTCAGGGTGTCGGCCCCTGCGACCGCGTCGTTGGAGGGCCCATGAAACCAGTTTGCGTCTTTGGGAGAAATCGCTTCCGAGGTGGTAAATCGCCTCCTGCGCCTTATCTACCCCTCCAAGGGTGACCCTTTACCTGGGAATACGCCAGAATCGTCTGAGCCGAAATCCGCCGCATGTTCTTTTGCGAAGGCGCGGGCGTCGGCGAGGTTCACGTGGCAGTAGCCGAAGGGGTTGCGGCCTAAGTAGTCCTGGCGGTAGGCCTCAGCGCGGCGGGCGCTACTTCTCGTCAGCCACGATAAGCGTGCCGGTTTCGCCGCGCAGGCCGGCGGCGGCGTGGTCGAGCGAGGTGATGACGGCGCGGCCGCCCGGGTGCGCCTCCACGAACTTCACGCAGGCCTGCACCTTCGGCAGCATGGAACCGGGCGCGAACTGTCCCTGCTCCATGTAGGCGCGGGCCTCGGAGACGGTCATGGCGTCAAGGGCCTTCTGCGTCGGCTTCCCGAAATCGAGGTAGACCTTCTCCACCGCCGTCAGGATGACGAGGATGTCGGCCCGCACGCGCCAGGCGAGAATCGCGCTCGTGAGATCCTTGTCCACGATGGCGTCCACGGCGGTGCGCATCCCGTCGCTCACCGTGACGGGGATGCCGCCGCCCCCGGCCGCGATCACCACGCAGCCGTCTTCCATGAGATCGCGGATGGTCTCCAACTCCACGATGTCCTGGGGCACGGGGCTCGGCACCACGCGCCGCCAGCCGCGACCGGAGTCCTCGCGCACCTGGTATCCCGTGGCCTTCGCGAAGGCACGGGCCTCGGTCTCGGTCATGAAGGCGCCGATGGGCTTCTCGTAATCCTTGAAAGCGGGGTCGTCGGCGTCGACCACCACATGGGTCGGCACGTTGGCCACCTCGCGCATGATGTCCTGCCGGCGAAACTCGTTGCGCAGCGCGCAGGAGAGCTGGGCCCCGATGTATCCCTGGCTCATGGCGTTGCAATCGGAGAGCGGCATGGGCGGCACCTGGGCATCCTTGTCCTTCGACGCCACTTCGAACGCCTCGTCGATGATACCGACCTGCGGGCCGTTGCCATGGGTCACCACGACGTTGATGCCCTCCTTCACCATGTGGGCCAGATTCTTCGACGTGTTTTCCAAAAGCTTCAGCTGCTCACCCGGCGTCTCCCCCAAGGCATTACCACCCAGGGCCACCACCACGCGCTTGCCGTCCAGTTCGCTCTGCAGCATGTTCGCAACTCCTTCCTCAGGTTTCGCTCCACCGTAGCAAAAGCGAGGCAGAAGACGCCTTGCGAACGGCAAGCTGGCACGGGGCCGTTGCCGATTGCGCCGATGGGATCGCCTAAGCAGCCGCCTCGATCGTCGGAGGAGGCGTCACGCGCAGGGCCGGCAGGCGCGTGGCGCACCGAAGCCGCACGCCCTTGGCGAGCATCCGACCTTTAGCCTGTGGTAGCATAGCGCTATCCGCCAATTCACCCTTACATCGGAAGGAGCTTCCGTGGCGTTCGATTTCAAGAAGGAATACAAAGAGTTCTACTTGCCGAAACGCACTCCTGAGCTGGTGTCCGTGCCGCCCATGACCTTTGTGGCCGTGCGCGGCGAGGGCGACCCCAACGTGGAGGGCGGCGCCTACAAGGAGGCCGTCGGCGTGCTGTACGCCATCGCCTATACCATCAAGATGTCGAAAATGGGCGACCACCGCATCGACGGCTACTACGATTTCGTAGTGCCCCCGTTGGAGGGCTTCTGGTGGCAGCCGGGCGTGGAAGGCGTCGACTTCGCGAACAAGGCAACGTTCCACTGGATTGCCGCCATCCGCCTGCCCGATTTCGTGACGCCTGACGAGTTCGAGTGGGCGAAGGAGGAGGCGGCCCGCAAGAAGGGGCTGGATACCACGGCCGCCGAGCTGCTGGTCATCGACGAAGGCCTGTGCGCCCAGATCATGCATCTGGGCCCTTATGACGACGAACCGGCCACAGTGGCGCTGCTCGACGCCTTCGTCGCCGAGCAGGGGCTTGAAAACGATATGTCGGACAGCGCCGAGGGGCGCCATCACCATGAGATCTATCTGTCGGATCCGCGCCGCACCGCGCCCGAGAAGCTAAAGACGGTTCTGCGGCATCCGGTGCGGGCACGGGACTAGCGTACGGACAGCGCGTCGCTCGCATGGCGCCGAACCCCAAGCGCCCTGGTTCGGCGGGCCTTCGCTAGCGCGCGAGCTTCATCTCCACGTGCATGATGCCGCCGTCGTCGAACTCATCGGAGGTGCGCACGAAACCGAGCTTCTCGTAAAAGCCCTGGGCGTAGGCCTGGGCCTCGATAGTGATGACGTCGGCGTCCAGTTCCTGCGGGAACACATGATCGACGACGCCCGCATCCACTACGCCATCACCGACACCGGCGGATTTTCCCCCAATGTGGTGCAGCGCCCGCGCTCCACGGCGATGACGCGCCCGATGGAGGCCGTCGGGTGCGTGACGCCGGCCGGCAGCACCCGCGCATAGGCGGCAAGCGCCCCCTCATCGTTGCGGAAGTACAGGTGGATGGCCTCCTTGTCGGCATCGTCCACCTCCTGGTAGGGACTCTGCTGCTCCACGAGAAACACCGCGCAACGCAGCTTCAAAAGCTCGTGGTACTCGTCCAGGCTCAATTCGTTGAAACGTTTCGCCATCAATTCCATAGCCAGCCTCTTTCTTGATCGGACAACCGCAAAGCCCACTGGAACGAGCGCAGATTCCACGGTTGCCGCACTCTTACTCATGGAGCTATTGTATCGTGCCTATTCGCAAGAAGCCGCGACACTCCATCGATCGCTCCCGACAATCATCCGAGGTTGTCTGGGCAAGAATTTCGACTTGTTAGACTTCCACCCGAACGATTGCAAGACTTTGTCTGATCGCCCCTTCCCGGAATATAACGCGATCAGTCATTTCTGCAGTCGTCTTTTACGCAGCCCCCTTCGAGGCCGACGCGCGGCCGCAGGAAATGTCTAACAACTCGGAATTTTGTCCTGTGCAAAACGCTTCCCTTGTCTCCAAGGGTTACCTCACCTCTTGACAACCCAGAGATGCAATATATAATTTGCAAATGGAAGATATATCTTGCATTACTCAAGAAGCGCGAGAGGGATCCAAGAGAGTGCCCATTCAAGCGCAACATGGTAGCCAGCGATCCCGACGGGATGGCCAGCGATCCCGACGGGATGATCAAGGCGCTCGGATCCGGAGACGCGCCGTTCAGTCGCAACATAGCAGTGAGCGTGCAGAAAGGAGCGGAACATTTCGTGAACGAAGAGAAAAACCTGCGGATGAGGGACGCACGCACGCGGCTCGGTCTTTCCCAAACCGACCTGGCCGAGCGCGTGGGCGCCACGCGGCAGACCATCGGACTCATCGAGGCGGGGCGCTACAACCCGAGCCTCAAGCTCTGCACGGCCATCTGCAAAACGCTGGGCGTCACGTTGAACGACCTGTTCTGGGACGAGGACGCCACATCGTGAGCAGGGCTCGCGCCAAAGAAGAACACCCCCTGCAACGACACAACTTTGGAACGAGGAGGTTCCGTCATGAAAATCATCGATCGCTGGAACGAGTTCATGGGCCCGAAAGACGAGCGCCTGACAGCCGAGGCGAACCGTTGCGCCGCGGTAGGCTACGCCATTCTCATCATCGGCTCGGCGCTGTGCCTGTACTACGGCATCATGCTGAACCAGGTGGCGGAGACGACCGGACACCCCCTGCTCACGCCGCTAGGGCAATCGGTCTTCCCGGTCGACACCGCCCTGCTCATCATCATTCTCGCCTCGGGGCTCATCTCCACCTACCTGCAGGTGCGCAGCGGCACCTTCGACACCCATACGCGCATCGCCCAATCGGATCGCATCCCCTGGGACTACGTGGCTCTCATCTCGCTTCTGTGCGGCCTCGGGCTGGGCGTAACGACGACGGTCATGCGCATTCTCGCGGAAGTGCAGATCGTCGGCGTCGAGAACGTGACCTGGGGCGGCGACATCGCCATGGGCATCGTCTATTTCACCTTGGCGTTCTTTTTGGCCTTCGGCCTGTTCGCCGCCACCTTCCACAGCGCCATCGACCGCCGTCGCCAGCTGGAGCGAGAGCTGGAGGAGTAATCGAAAACGTGCGTCCGGCAGCGCCCTTGCCGCGCGCTTAAGCGCGATGCTCACTGCGCCAGGGCGAACTCGCGGATGGTGCGGTCGATGGGCTCCATGAGGGCCACGGCCACCGCCTCGTCGCGGCAAATTCGCATGGCGCCGCCGCGGTAGTCGAGCACCACCTCGCCGGTCACCTCGTCCCACAAAAGCAGCTTCGAGAAGAAGTGCCCGTTTTCGTCGGCCTGCCCGCGCGCGGCCCCTTCCAAATAGTCGGCAGAGAACTGGAAGGCGCGGCGGGACTGCAGAAACGACAACTTGCCGCGAATGTCCTCCAGAAAGGGGACGCCGTCGGAGCCCACGACGTCGCCGGCGTGGTTGCGCAAGCCGGCGATGGCCACCACGGGACGATCGCCGTCGATGATGGAGGCCTCGGCCGCCACTTTCCGCAACCGGCGCGGCGCCGGCGCATCGGCGAGCCAGGTGTCGGGGCGCTGGGGTTCCATACCGGCCGCGTACTCCTCGGCCAGCGAGTGCATGGCCGTGCGCACCGACGGGTAGAACTTGAAGCCCTGCATGAGTCGGCGCAGCTCGTAACGGGTATAGTGGTCGCTCGTCTCCTTGATGGGCCGCACGAGCTTCACGTGCACGCCGCGCGCCATGAGGGAATCCAGCGTCTCGTCCAGCTTGTCGGCGGCGGTCGTGTCGATGGTGTCGAGCTTCGACAGCTTCAGGATGAGAGCCTCGTTGCCGGCAGCGGCGGCCTCTATCTCCTCCTGGGCCTTCGCGATGTTCATGAAGGACAAATCGCCCGAGAGCTTCGCGATGCCGAGCGCGTAGCCCACCTCGATGTCCTTCTTCGCCGGCAGATCGTCGGGCTTGTAGGGCACCGCGCCCAAAAGCTCGGGGCCGGAGGTGTCGATCTTCTCTCGGCCGGCGCGCAGGGCGAGCGCCAGAATGAAACCGCCCAGGATGCCCGCCACGGCGCCGAGCAGCACCACGAGGGCCGCCGAGGCGGCGAAGACCATGAACTCCCGGCGCGTCTTTAAGGCGTAGGTGGTGATCTTCCCGAAGTCGACAATGTCGAGCAGGGCCACCACGACGATGGCCGACAGGGCGCAGCGGGGCAGAAAGCCCATAAACGAGCCGGCGGCGAAGGCGACCACGGCCACAATGAGGGCCGAGAACACGCTGGCCACCTGGGAGAGGGAGCCCGAGGCGATGCCCGCAGCCGTGCGCGACATGGAGGCCGAGCACGGCGGGCAGCCGATGAGGCCCACCAGCGCGTTGGCCAGGCCGAAGGTGCGCATCTCGCCGTCGGGAGACGGCGCGGGCACATCGCCCGCCGAGAACGCCTCGACACACAGCAAAGATTCCAACGACACCACCACCGCGATGGCGAAGGCGGCCAGAAGCAGTGCCACGATGTCGAGCCCCTCGGGCAGCACGGTCGCGATATGGGGAAGCGTGCCCGATACCTGCGGAAGGAAGACGATGGGAAGCCCCACCGCTGCCAGCCCGTTGCACACAAGCGCGGCCGCGACG
>ERZ827522.3017-NODE-3017-length-10472-cov-4.667851_pt1 | contig 10472 bp, 8 predicted proteins | sample MGYA00519580_ERZ827522 | MGnify/ENA primary metagenome ERZ827522 (study PRJEB31778, sample SAMEA3449340) | human gut metagenome | biome: human gut; feature: human-associated habitat; material: faeces | place: United Kingdom | collected 2010/2012 ...
CTGTCAGCGGATGGTTGCAGTGAAGGAGCCATCTGCGGAAGGTAATGCCGTTTGTCTTATTATTGAATTTCTCCGGATAGATCTCATAGAACTGATGAAGCTCTGTCTCCTTCAGGATGTCTGTATGAAGGGATGCAACACCATTGATGGAAAATCCGTAATGGATGTCCATATGTGCCATGTGGACCAGGTCATTCTTGTCGATGATGGCAAGATTTTCCTGCGGGTATTTTGCCTTGATACGCTCATCCAGTTTGCGGATGATCGGCATCAGGTGCGGAACTACTTCCTCAAGATAGGAAACCGGCCATTTCTCAAGTGCCTCTGCAAGGATGGTATGGTTGGTGTAAGCGCATACATGAGATACGATCTCGCAGGCCTCCTCAAACTCAATTCCACGCTCTGTGAGAAGGCGAATCAGCTCCGGAATTACCATACTCGGATGTGTATCGTTGATCTGAATCACTGCGTAATCTGCAAGGTCATGAAGGTTGGAGCCTTTGGCAGTCGCCTCATCCAGGATCAGCTGTGCCGCATTGCTTACCATGAAGTACTGCTGGTAAATACGAAGCTTTCTTCCGGCGTCATCGCTGTCATCCGGATACAGGAACAGAGTCAGGTTGTGAAGAAGATCTTTTTTGTCAAAAGAGATTCCCTCTCCTACAATGCTCTCATCTGCAATATCAATATCAAAGAGACGAAGCTTGATAGCCTTATTCTCATATCCTGCCACATCAATATCATACAGTGTGGATTTCAGCATAAAGCCTTTAAACGGTACGTAATAGGAAACGCCTGCGTCTGTCAGCCAGCTCTCCGGCTCGATCCACGGGTTCGGTGTCTCAAACTGAAGATGATCTTTGAACTCCTGTTTGAAAAGTCCAAGGTGATAATTAAGTCCGATTCCTTCTCCCGGAAGTCCCAGAGTTGCGATGGAATCCAGGAAGCAGGCTGCCAGACGTCCAAGACCGCCGTTTCCAAGAGATGGCTCCGGCTCGATCTCCTCGATCATGGAAAGTTCTTTGCCGTTCTCTTTGAGATATCTTGCGACTTCGTCATAAACACCGAGATTGATCAGGTTGTTGGAGAGAAGTTTTCCGATAAGGAACTCTGCAGAAATATAATAAATCTTCTTTTTTCCTTCCTGATATCCGCGGCCTTTCAGCTGCTCCTTTGTCCAGGAGAGAAGTCCGTGATAGATTTCCTCGTTTGTACAGTCTTTGACATTTTTGTTATATTTGTCTTCGAATACTTTGCTTAACGTTTCCATTTTTGATCTCCTTTCATGGATCTTTATGGGATGAAATGTGTTTTTACAAGGTTGTTTGCTTTGTTTTTGATGGTATTAGGATATCACGCATCAAGATGCAAAAATATAACAATCCTGTCATGATATGCAAGATATTTGTCAGACTGACTGTCCCATGCTCTTTCTGTACTTATGTGGGGAAATCTCATTTGCCTGCTGGAATTTCTTGATAAAATAGCTTGTACTGTTGAATCCCACGTTCATGGCAATCTCTGTCACCGGTGCGTCCGAATGGGTCAGAAGATATTTTGCCTTCTCCATACGGAAATCATTGATGTACTCCACCAGAGTTTTTCCCGTATACTGGCGGAAAAGCTTCATAAAATAATATTCACTGTAATTGGAAAGCCCGGAAAGTTCCGAAACTGTAAGATTTTCCTGATAGTGAAGGCTGATATGATCCAGAACTTCCTTCACTGCCGCAAGGCTTTTATTCTGCTCTGTACTTACCGGAATAATATAATGCCTGGTCAGCATTTCATAAAAGAAATCAAAGAACAGCATTTTCAGCTTCACATAAAAATATGGTTTCTTCTCTGTATGACAGGTATGGATCTCCAAAAAAATTTCCTTAAGCTTCTCATACCCGGAATCTCCTTCTTCTATATGATGGCAGAATTCTGCCCTGTTTTCCATCAGAGGGGATACCACACATTCCTGGCAGATATCTCCCGGCTGCCCGGCCAGAAATCCAAGTCCAAACACCACACTTTTATAATAGAGAGGATTGTTTAAATCTGTCCGCATACTGTGGAGAACCCCGCAGTTTACGATCAGGATATCTCCCTTTTTTAATCGGATACTCTCCCGGTTCAGCCTGGCAAAACCGCTGCCTTTCTCAATATACATGATCTCCATTTCACTGTGCCAGTGATCATACAGTGCATGAAAGATCTCACAGTTTCCCGTGTACGTTTCCACCGGCAGCTCAAAGGAACCGTGAGGACTTAATTCTTTTAAATTATCATCCACTTCGGATACGTGAAGCGGATTTTTTTCGGATATGTCTGTTCCTGGCATGATTTCCTCCGTGAGTCAAGCGGATATTCGCAATCCGCTTCGCTATTTGGTTAAATTCTGTTTGGCTGCTTTTAGTCTAACGGATATTTTCAGCCATGACAATATTATATTTTCCTGTTTTATTTTTTATGACTGCCAAAAATCCACTTCCACAAACCGGAATCTTGACTTTTCCCATCCCAACTGCTATATATAATATTTAGAATAAAACAATTTGATTTTAAAAGGAATGAAAACTGCCATGAATCCATTAAAAAAAGCTTACTGCCGTATTTTCCAGAACATCTTTAAATTTGCACTTCCCGTACTTCCTTACCGCAATCCGAAGATCATCGGAAGCGTCAGAGGTATCCCGGAAGTTCTGGAAAAAAGAGGTTATAACAACGTACTGATCATCACAGACACAGGTATCCGAAGCCTTGGCCTTACAGAACGCCTGGAGCAGACTCTGAAACGAAACTGCATTTCCTACCAGATCTATGACAAAACCGTAGCAAATCCCACGACCGTCAATGTGGACGAGGCTCTTCATATGTATCTGGACAACGACTGCCAGGCGATCATCGGCTTTGGCGGCGGTTCCAGCATGGACTGTGCAAAAGCTACCGCAGCCCGCATTGCCAAACCGCACCAGTCTCTGGCACAGATGAAGGGAATCCTGAAGGTCCACAAAAAGCTTCCTCTTCTCATCGCCATCCCCACAACTGCAGGAACCGGAAGTGAAACCACACTTGCAGCCGTGATCACCGATGCAAAGACCCGCCATAAATACGCCATCAACGATTTTCCGCTGATCCCACGGTACGCAGTTCTTGACCCGAAGGTTACCTTAAGCCTTCCGCCGTTTATCACCGCCACTACCGGAATGGACGCTCTCACTCATGCGGTAGAAGCTTATATCGGAAACTCTACCACCCCCGGCACCCGTAAAAACGCTCTGGATGCAGTCCGGCTGATCTTTGAAAATCTGGATACCGCCTACACAGACGGGCAGAATATTGAAGCAAGACGGAACATGCTCCGCGCTTCCTATTTTGCAGGCTGTGCTTTCACCAAATCCTATGTCGGATACGTTCACGCAGTTGCCCATTCCCTCGGCGGAAAATATAACGTGCCTCACGGACTTGCCAATGCCGTGATCCTGCCTATGGTGCTGGAAACTTATGGGGACAGCATTACCCATAAACTCCGCAATCTGGCCGTAGCTGCCGGTCTCTGTGACAAAAATGAAGACGATAAAACTGCCTCCCGTATGTTCATTGATGCCGTCAAAGATATGAAAAAGCGTTTTGGCATCGGAGACTATATTCCGGAAATCCAGGAAACCGACATCCCTGAACTTGCCCATTATGCCGACAAAGAAGCCAATCCTCTGTATCCGGTTCCTGTGCTGATGGATGCCAGCGAACTGGAAACCCTGTATTACAGACTGATGCCACCGGCTGGCAGCTGCTGAGTATTTTCATCCGCCATCCGTCGTCTATATCATTCACAACACTACCACTGCTTATGCCTTATTTTATATTCCGAGATATATCCTTTTCAGACAACTTCTGATATTTGGCAAAGCAGGATTTTTCAGAAAGGACCATAAATTCCATGGAAAAAGAACAGATCACCCAGCTTCTGGAAAAACAGCGCCAGTATTTCTACTCCGGCGCAACTTTAAATCTCGATTTCCGTATCAGCGCCCTGAAACGCCTCCGTGCCTCCATCCGAAAACACGAAGCACAGATCCATGCTGCTCTCCGAAAAGACCTGGGAAAAAGCAATTTCGAGAGCTATATGTGTGAAACCGGACTGGTGCTCTCCGAGATCACACATATGTTGAAAAATATCCGCTCTTACGCAAAAGAAGAAACCGTACCAACTCCGCTGGCACAGTTCCACTCCCGCAGTTTCCGCAAACCATCTCCCTATGGCGTCGTTCTCATTATGAGTCCATGGAACTATCCGTTCCTTCTCACCATTGAACCGCTGGTCGATGCCATTGCAGCCGGAAACACCGCCATCCTGAAACCAAGCGCCTACTCTCCGGCAACCAGCGAAGTGATCCGCCTTCTGATCCATGAGTGTTTTGATCCCAGATATGTATCCGTTGTTACAGGCGGCCGCGCGGAAAATACCCACCTTCTCAGCCTGCACTTTGACTACATCTTTTTCACCGGAAGCCAGGCTGTAGGAAAAGAAGTCATGAAAAAAGCCTCCGAATATCTCACCCCGGTCACACTGGAACTTGGAGGAAAAAGTCCCTGCATCGTGGATAAAACTGCTAATCTCCGCCTTGCAGCCAAACGTATCGTATTCGGCAAATTTTTAAACTGCGGCCAGACCTGCGTGGCTCCGGACTATATTTACTGCGACCCGGAGATCAAAGACGCACTGGTTGCAGAACTTCGCCGCCAGATCAGCCGCCAGTACGGCAAAGAACCTCTGAAAAACCGGGATTACGGGAAGATCATCAACGAAAAACATTTCGACCGTATCAACGGCCTGATCGATCCTGCCAAAACCGTCTGCGGTGGCGGTTCCAGCCGTGAAACACTTCAGATCGAACCAACGATCCTTGATAACGTAACTTTCGACGATCCGGTCATGCAGCAGGAGATCTTTGGACCGGTACTTCCGGTCCTCACCTACGAATCTCTGGGAAGCGCGGTAGCAAAGATCAACTCTATGGCTCATCCACTGGCCCTCTACCTCTTCACCAGCAACGAAAAAGCCTCCCGGGAAGTAACTTCCCGCTGCGGTTTCGGCGGCGGCTGTATCAACGATGTCCTCATCCATCTGGCAACCAGCAATATGGGATTCGGCGGCTTCGGTGAAAGCGGCATGGGCTCCTACCACGGCATCGACGGCTTCCGGACATTTTCGCACTATAAGAGCATCGTGGATAAGAAAACCTGGATCGATCTTCCTATGCGGTATCAGAAGTATCGGAAGGTTTATGAGAAGATGGTTCGGATGTTTATGCGATAGATACAGACAGAGGACGATGATATCTGCATCGTCCTCTTTTTTTCTCCCACCTTTTAGTATTTTTCTGAAGTAACTACAGATTACCCGCCGAAAGAAATGAACCGGTTTTTACTTTTTTTAATATAACGTTTTCAAAGCCTCGGCCCGTACATAACCCAATTGTTTTCCATCTGTAACTTCTACATATTCAGTATCTTTGTACTCCATGCTGCTACCATGACTATATAATTTTGTACCGGCTTTAAAACTTCCTGTTTTTGCAAAGAGAAGATCATAATTTCTTATATCAACATTCTGCATTACTTCGTATTTTGGATTATTTAACTCCGCAAAAGCTCCTATATTGTTATTAAAATTGTCTTTTACGGTAATCTGAAACGTAGCAACATAGATTGCAATTACAAGAAAAATTGAAATGATATTCAAAATTGCTTCTCCCTTTTTGCTTGTAATATCTGCTAGTACTTTTATCTGTCCAGGTATTAACGCAACCTCAATCAAAACAAGACCAACAATTAATGATGTAAAAAATATATTTTTCATCAGAAAGTCAAAATGTTCTATTACTATATAACTTCCTTTTGAGAGATTATCTCCCCAGGCTGCAGAATCAATCATAAATAATACATAGATAAAAATGGTCATGATCATTAAACCATTTACACAGGTTGCTATTTTGTGTGATATTGTTTTCTTCGTAAATCCGGTAAAAAATATGTAACCTCCACCAAAAAATGCGATTATGGACGTAATCATAAATAATATAGGACCTATATTACTGATGATCGGATACCCCAATCCAATTCCCAATATTGCCAGAAATATTATAAGTGCTCCCAAATCCACTATAATAAACATTTGTGTTTCCTCCCTTTCCTAATCATGTTGGTGTTTTTTGATGTGTCTGTAGATTAGCAGATGGATAGTCAGAGTCGGGGTTTACTTTTTTTGATCTTCATCCTTCTTTACTCTCACATATCTCATCAAATTCCTCAAGAGATATCGGGGTTTTATCTCTCAGTTCATTGCCATAATGACTGACTTCCACACCTTTCACTTCTTTTTCCGTATACACAAAAGTCTGTTCTTCCTTGGACCTCCATACTACACTGCCTCCATCTTCCAGTTTTCCGATCATATAAAACTGTGCCACCGTCGGATCACTGATCGCGCTCACAGAAATCTCCGTACTGGATACGATGTTAAAAATATCTCTGACTCCGTAATCATCCGGAAGTTCAACAACTATGCAGTCATCTTCCTTATCAGAAACAACAGTCCCGCTTTTTCCACATCCTGTCATCAGTGTCGCTGTAATACCCAAACATAAAATCCCTGCAAAAATCTGTGTTTTCTTCATATCTTTTTCCTCCCACCTGTTGGTATTTTTTTGAAGTGACTATAGGTTACCAGATGAGAGGAACAAGTCCGGTTTTACTTTTTTTTACTTTACTGTCACTTTAATTTTCTTTACAATCTTTCCTGATTTTACAGTAATCGTTGTACTTCCTTTTTTCTTAGCTTCAATTACCCCCTTTGAGTTTACTGTGGCAATTTTTTTATTAGAAGATGCGAAAACAATTTTTTCCTGGGAAGTTATTGGACTTACAATAGGTTGGATTTTTGATGTTTTTCCTTTCTTTATTAAAATTGCTGATTTCAAATTATTCAGTTTTGTTGTTTTTACCTTTGAATCCTGAACTTTTACCTTAACAGTTGCTTTCTTGCCACTCTTTAAGGTAACTGTAATTTTAGCATTTCCTTTTTTTTGTGCTTTAATTACGCCTTTCTTATCAACCGTCACAACCTTTTTTTTGCTGGAAATCCATGTTTTTATAGTATCTCCATTTGCCATCGAAACTTTTACTTTTGAAGTGCTCTGCTTCTTCTGAAGCACAATAGAATAGATATTCAATTTAATCGTAGCACTCAATTTTTTACCATAAGTCTTCTTAAATTTTTTCTTACAAACAGTGCATGTAACTACTTGTTCTCCCGCTTTATAAATAGTAGGTTTTTTCGTAATAACCCCTTTCCCATATTTATGTGCCTTTTTAGGAATACATTCTTCCTTCTTTGCTCCGCAAATCGTACATATATAATATTTTTCTCCTTCTGTTGTACACGTTGCATTTTTAGTTATTTTGGCATTACCAAAGACATGTTTACATGACTGCACTGGTTTGTCTACAAAACGAGCAATCAATTCAACATTCTCTATTGCTGAAAACTGATATTTCTCATCCTCTGATACTTTTTTTTCTTTACAATACCAGCCTTCGAATATTTTTCCTTCATCCGGAGTTGCTGTTACTGTTACTTTTTCTCCCTCAAGATACTCATTATTCTTATCAGAACCACTAACTGTTCCTCCTCCTTCTGCCTTTATCTGCACATAAATACGTTGAATACGCACAAACTTCGCCGTTAAAACTTCATTATTCCGTGCTGTAAACTCATATATCTTTCCCAAAGTAATTAGGTTATCTCCCTGATACCATCCGGCAAAAGCATAGCCCGTATCTGGAATCGCAGATAATACAACTGCATTTCCCCGAATATAAGTTCCACTTCCTCTTACCCTTCCGCCATCAGTTCCATCATCTGATTCAACCTTACAGGAAATCAATACGCCTGCTGATTCTTTTACTGAAACATATTCATCAGCTAAAATATTCTGCCCATTTGTCTCTATCACCATAGAGTTCTTGTTTTGTTCCAGATTCTTATTTACATCTACACTGTATTCCTGTCCTGGTGTAAGGCTAATATTATAATAATTCAGTCTTCCGATTGGCTTATGATCAGCATTTAATTCCTCTATAGTACAATCCATCGTTCCGTATTCTCTACTAAATCAGCAATTTCCGAATCAATATTTTCTGCTTTCTCCGCATCCTCTTCCTGAATCTCATCACTTACCAGTTCTTCAATACCATCTTCTTCAATATTATCTTCTATTTTATTTTCTAAATTTTCTTCTGTATCAATTTTCTCTTCCAGCTGAGTCCCATCTACAAACTCTTCTGCTGATACTCCTACTACTGTACCTAACATACTTACAATCAAACTCCTGTTCGTAGGCCACAGGTGCGTCAAATTCCTGTATCTCTGTCTCTGAATTTTCTGCATCAAAAGACTCAGAATCACCGCTTGAAAAATCCGCTTCCTCATTTCCTGTTTCATTTTTAACTATATTGTTATCCTCAACTATAAATTCATCTTCTGGAATATCCTTTGGAATTTCAGATACTGTTTCTGCAGTATTTTGCAACCATTTAATATTTTCACATCCGAATGTCTCTTGTTCAATTCCGTTCCAAGTATGTTGGATTTATATATTCATAATCAGCTCCATAAAAATAAAATGCTATATTTTTTGAACCAATTTTGAATTCAACGACTGGAGAAGATCTCTTTTGATGTTGGTTGAAATGACTATAGCTTACCAGATGAGCGTAACAAGCCAGGTTTTACTTTTTTCATAAATCCTGTCTCACCAACGGTTCTTTATCCAGTTTTTTTACTTCTCCACAAAATGCATCTCTGATTGGGATACTTACTGTTTCTGCTTCCATATCATTAATTATTGCGTTTGCCTGATGATAACCACTTTCAATTGCAAACGATATTCCCTCTCCACTTTCATAACATACAATATAATCGCAGTCGCCGATACAAGGAAGCAGGTTATTTTTTATTTTCCCTTTCGTAGCTCCGATCAACGCCCCTTTGGGTTGTCTGTCATAGTGAATGCTGGAAAAATATGTATGTTTTAAGCGTTGCTCAAGCTGTTTAAAAAGGTTATTAATATTTTTTTGTTTATCCGCACTCCATACCCCATAATTCCATAATTTTTCACCCACTGGAAACAGCCATGCATATCCATTGCCATATTGCCAGTCATATTTAAAATAAAATGCATCCGAAGCTAAATTACAGTCGCCAAAAACTCTTGCAGAAATACCAAACGGTAAATTTTCAGGTCTTAAAACACCTAATTTCTTTCCACCCATAGCCCCGCATGCCAGGACAACTTTTTTAGTCTTAAAGGTGCTGTCAATTACATACTCCGAATTATATTTCTCAATTTTTGAAACTTTCCATCCAAGTCTTACTTCTGCTCCTGCCATACGCGCCAAATGTAATAAATACGGATCAAAAACATCCCTTGACAGGCCAAATGCATAATTTTCGTATTCTTTACTTTTGCAGTAATATCTTTGTTCCAGCTGTCCAAAATTCGAAGTAATATTTCTGTATATCTTTTTTCCACCAAGCGAAACAAGTTCATCTTCCTGAATATTTATCTTTTTAAGTACCTGCATACAATGACTGGAAAGACCATCTCCACAAACTTTTCCACGCAGTTCTTCCCTCTGTTCTATTATCAGACAGCTTTTTCCTGCCTTTGCAAGCTGCAATCCACATGTCAGGCCTGCGGGTCCGGCACCAATTATTATTACATCATAATCCATATTTTTCTCACTTATATATTAATCACATGTGCTTTAATGCTTCCATAATATTTTCCAAGTAAATGCCATGTAATTTCTATCAGATTTAATTTTGCTTCGGGCTTCTTAGTAAACAGGCCGACAAAATTTTGAACCCACATTTTATAAATATTTATATCATAATTAAACCACTTTCCATATCTCTTCTGTAACTTACTGCTGGATACTCCATTACGAAAACTCTTCTGCTTTATTCCTTTTAATGTAGTCACACTATGTGCTTTGATCACAACAGAAGGTATATACATAAGCTTTGCCTTCTGATCCAGGGCACGCCAGCATAAATCTACATCTTCTGCATTATTGGCAAACCACAGGTCAAACCCTTTGATCCGTTTTAATAGTTTTCGGGAATAAGCACAGTTCGCTGTAACAAATGCATCGTTAAGCTTTTTTTCTTTTACCTGGTAAGCATCATCACCAAAACTCATAATTACTTTCCAGGCAAGCGTCCCCCAATATTTTTCATATTTATTCTCAAATGGAGCAGTTGTAACTTTTCCGCCCAATCCATCCAGCTCATATTTAATAAATGCTTTTTCAATCTCCTCCAGCCAGTTTTTTTCAACAATGCAATCACCATCTGTAAATGCAATAATATCCCCTTTTGCATGTCTGATACCGACATTTCTCCCCGCAGCCGCAGT
>ERZ827522.3022-NODE-3022-length-10462-cov-3.250793_pt1 | contig 10462 bp, 9 predicted proteins | sample MGYA00519580_ERZ827522 | MGnify/ENA primary metagenome ERZ827522 (study PRJEB31778, sample SAMEA3449340) | human gut metagenome | biome: human gut; feature: human-associated habitat; material: faeces | place: United Kingdom | collected 2010/2012 ...
TAGCTACTATCGCACAGTCGTATGTAATAACGGATATATTTTCAATGCCAGTACGTTATTGATGGGAGGGGATTATTATAATAATCCGGTGAATTGTCTGACTTCGGATCAGAATACCTACTATAAAGCTTTTCCTTATCTGTTCTATACATTGAATAGCTATTCGGGTGGTTTTTTATGGTTTGATGTGGAGAATCGACGTTTTCTGACAGTGAAGAACAGTATCGCTGTTTCCGATTTGCTGGAAGATCAGGCAGGAGATCCGTTCCCCTGGAACCAGGGAACGACGGGACGGACTCTGGTTTATGGGGAAAATACCCTGGATGTCGGGAGCTCTAACGGTAATTCGTTCGCTATCCTGAAAGATCCGGCCGGGGCCTATTATCTCTATAAATTCCGGGCAGTCGGTTCCGGACCGACGAAATTGAATTGTTATACGATCGGTGCGGGGGCTGTAGATTTCGATAAGGCCGATTTTTATGCCTTTTCTTCCCGGAGAACAGTGGTGTATTATGCCGTAGGTGCAACTTTGCATGCTTACGATTACAATAAAGGCAATGAACGGCATTACACTTTCGATATGGGTGATCCGATTACGATGCTGTATTGTGATACTGCGATCGAACCGAATGCGAATCCGCTGTATGTGGCGACTTACAATGCGACAACCGGAGGAAAACTGCAAAAATATATCCAGGGAGTGAATCCGGATAAGGTAGAACTCGAGGCGGACGAAAAATCATGTTGGGAAGGGCTTATGAAAATCAAAAAAATGGGCTGGAGGGCTGTTGAATAATTTAATATTTATCCTATGAAAATCATAAAATTACTTATACTGTTACTGGTTTCTTGTTCTTTATCGGCAAAGGCCGGAGTAGTGAAGATATCCGGTTCGCTGAAACAATTCGGATTGGACCGGGTATCGATGAATAGTGATGGGATCGCAGCAGAAGTCTATCATGATAGGACGATAGAAATTATACTCGATTCCAACGGCCGTTTCGATTTAAAATTGAAATTAAAACAACCGGCCTATTATAAAGTGGGACATAATACCTTGTATTTGACTCCGGGCGATGATCTGGAGATTATTTTCAACCGGAATACTACGAAAACCACTTTTAACGGTAAAGGAATAGAAGCCAATAACTATTTGCGCAACAGTGCGAAACTGAGCGGTTGTGAGATCGCTAAAATAGGACGGGAGCTAAATGAATTCGGCCTTCCTAAAGAAAAAGTGAGTTTCGAGGTTTACCGCTATAAGGTGGACAGTATTGTAGATGCCAGCCTGGACGCCTTAGCCCATTTGACCGCAGTGACTCCGGAATTTCGGGAATTGGAACAAATCCGGCTGGAAGCCTGTCGGCTGGCGACTTATCTGGATTATTTCTCTGTGGGGCAATTGAGTAACTACGATGATGCTCCTGAGGTAAAACTCGAAAAGAAACAGGCCTTTTATCGGGAAGTAGCGACACTGGCCGAACCTTTGTTAAAGAAGATCGGTGCTTCCGATCGCTATCTTGAAATCTCCGATGTACGGAATATATTACGGGAATGCCATGAGACCCAGGTGTTTCAGTTTGCTCTTTCTCCGGCTTTTAGGGAATGGATGACGGTTTTAAAAAATGCAGAATTGTTGGATCAGGGCTTGATGCTTAAGGATTATCGGATGTATACCGATTTTTCCCGTCAGATCCGGAATAAAGAGTTACGTAATTCTTTTCAGGCAAAATTGCAAGAACGGGCAAAATTGATGGAAGGCCGGCCGGCTCCGGATATTCCTTTTAAGGATATCGACGGGAAAGAAATGCGGCTGAGCGATTTTAAGGGAAAGGTGTTGTATGTCGACTTTTGGGCTACCTGGTGTCTGCCTTGTTTGTTCCAATTACCCGAGTTCGAGAAACTGAGTGAAAAGTATCCGGATATCCGGTTTATCGGTATTTCGATCGACCAGAATGAAAAGCTTTGGGTCAAGAGATTGAAAAAAGACGGTATGCCGGCTCATATTCAGGAAGTTTTGGCCGATCCTTATGTGGTAGGCGATGCCTGGGACATTACTTCCATTCCCCGTTTTTTGTTGATCGATGAAAATTTCAGGATCATCAATGCTTTTGCTCCCCGTCCATCGGATAGGGAAAAAATAGAACCTTTACTGGCAAGATAAACCAGAGGGACGGGGGTGTCGGACTATATAGGTTTATAATTTCTTTACAGACTTTATAAACCTATTTAATTCGCCGTTTTAATTGTATCTTTGTACCCGATGCCGGAGATTGGGCAGAAAACAATTAAGATTACATGAATTATGGCGGATGATAAAAAAATTATTTTTTCAATGGTGGGGGTCAGCAAGACATTTCCTCCTCAAAAACAAGTGTTGAAGAATATATATTTATCTTTTTTCTATGGAGCGAAAATCGGTATTATCGGTTTGAACGGTTCGGGAAAATCTACTTTGTTGAAAATTATTGCCGGTATCGAGAAAGATTATCAGGGTGAAGTGGTTTTTTCTCCGGGATATTCCGTAGGGTATCTGGAGCAAGATCCGAAGCTGGAATCCGGCAAAACTGTTAAGGAGATTGTGCAGGAGGGGGTACAGGATATTGTGGACGCTTTGAAGGAATTTGAGGAGGTCAATCAAAAGTTCGGAGATCCGGAAGTGTTGGAAAATCCGGATAAATTGAATGCTCTTATCAATCGTCAGGCAGAATTGCAGGATAAGATAGACGCTACGGATGCCTGGAATCTGGACAGTCGTTTGGAGCGGGCCATGGATGCGCTGAGGTGTCCCCCCGAGGATCAGGTGGTGGATACGCTTTCCGGTGGAGAGCGGCGCCGGGTTGCCTTGTGCCGCTTGCTGCTTCAACAACCGGACGTATTGCTGTTGGATGAACCGACCAACCATTTGGATGCCGAATCGATTCTGTGGCTGGAGCAGTTCCTGCACCAGTACAAGGGCGCCGTCATCGCCGTCACCCACGATCGTTACTTCATGGACAATGTGGCCGAATGGATTTGCGAGGTCGACCGCGGCCACCTGTACCCGTACAAGGGCAACTACTCCACCTACCTGGAGACCAAGGCCAAGCGTATGGAGATCCAGGGCGCCAAGGACGCCAAGCTCGCCAAGCGCCTGAAGAGCGAGCTCGACTGGGTGCGTTCCTCGCCGAAGGCCCGTCAGGCCAAGAACAAGGCCCGTCTGGAGCGTTACGACCAGATGGAAAACGAGGCACGCAACAACAAGAAGCTCGACTTCTCCGAGATTCAGATTCCGGCCGGCCCGCGCCTGGGTTCCACCGTGCTGGAAGCCAACCACATCCACAAGGCCTTCGGCGAGCGTGTGCTCATCGACGACCTGTCCTTCACGCTGCCGCGCAACGGCATCGTCGGCGTAATCGGCCCGAACGGCGTGGGTAAGTCCACGCTGTTCAAGACCATCGTGGGCCTGGAGCCGCTGACCAGCGGCGAGCTGAAGATCGGCGACACCGTCAAAATCAGCTACGTGGACCAGAACCGTGAGGGCCTGGATCCGAACAAGAACCTGTGGGAAGCCGTGTCCGGCGGCCTCGACTTCATCGAGGTGGCCGGTGTGGAGGTGCCGACCCGCGCCTATGTGGCCAGCTTCGGCTTCAAGGGCGCCGATCAGCAGAAGCTGACTGGTGTGCTGTCCGGTGGTGAGCGCAACCGTCTGAACCTGGCCCTGACCCTGAAGCAGGGCGGCAACCTGCTGCTGCTCGACGAGCCCACCAACGATCTGGACGTCGAGACCTTGGAATCCCTCGAAAACGCGCTGCTCGAATTCCCTGGCTGCGCTGTGGTGATTTCCCACGACCGTTGGTTCCTCGACCGTGTCGCCACGCATATCCTCGCGTGGGAAGGCGACGACGACAACCCGGCCAAGTGGTACTGGTTCGAAGGCAACTTCCAGGCCTACCAGGAGAACAAGGTGACACGCCTCGGCGAGGATGCGGCCCGCCCGCACCGCCTGCACAAGAAGCTTGTGCGCGGCTGAGATACGCCGGCATTAGTGCCACAACGCGCTTTATACGTCGAAAGCCGTCCCTCAGGGGCGGCTTTCCCCATAATTGCCCCATGGCTGCCCGCCCCGCATCCCATAAAATCCCACAGTCGCCTACGGCAACACACCGGCAGCGCAGCAGCAACGTAGCGGCAATGCGCCGCATAACCCACCGTTTACCTTCCAAACAGTCTCGTTACATTTCGCTCCCGGAACTCTTAACCCCCACCGGATAGACTGCCAACCATAGGTTGGAATACGATAACCGAATACTGAACACAGCAGAACAAGAATCGAGGAACGCCATGGCTCAGGCAACCACCGTAACTCCATTGGACCATCTGGTGAAGGTGCTGAAGTTGGGCGAGCCTTCCGCTTACCGCAATCACACATATATCAATGGCGAGAGTATGTACTTCCCCACCGGCCGCGTCTACGGTGGCCAGGTCATCGCCCAGTCGGTGATCGCCGCGTCCAAAACAGTGGGCCCTTCACGCCTGCCGCATTCGGTACATGGCTATTTCATTGCCGCCGGCGATATTCGTCAAGACCTGTTGTTTGACGTCGAGAACCTTCGCGACGGCCGCTCGTTCTCCGCTCGTCGGGTCAACGTCACCCAAGCCGAGGGGTCGATTCTCACGGCCATCGCCTCTTTCCAGGAGACCGGCCAAGAGGGTGTGGAATTTGCCGATCCGATGCCGGAAAACCTGCCCGATCCCGAAACGTTGACTTCCGCCAAGGAACTCATGCAGCCGTTCGCCGAGAAGTCGCCGTTCGCCAATTTCTATGCCGAGAAATCGCCGTTCGATATCCGCCACGTGACGCCGACCGTGATGCTGCGCGCGGACAAGGATTCCGCCGAGCATGATTCCGGCAAGCAGATGGTGTGGATGAAGGCCGATGGCCACGTCGATGTGCCGCAGGTCATGCATCGTGCGATGCTGGCGCTTGGCTGCGATCAGGTGATGATGGAGCCGGTGCTGCGCCGCGCCGGACTGTCGATTTCCACACCGGGCATTTCCTATGCGTCCATCGACCATTCGATGTGGTGGTATCAGGATATCGATATCAACGAATGGCATTTGTATGTGCAGGATACGCCTATCGCCGCGCACGGGCGCGGACTCGGCATCGCCAAAGTGTATGCGCAGAATGGCGACTTGGTGGCGGCCATCGCTCAGGAAGCTATGGTTCGCGTGCCGCAGGAGTAGTGGGAATCGGCTTGGCCGATGGTGTGGTTTTTTCTTCTCTCCCCCAGTCGGCTACGCCTACGGCCCCCTCGCCAGAGGGGGCTTATCACGGATTATCGCTTGTAGGCTTGGGCTATGTCGCTACGGCGCTTGGCTTCCTTGATTTTCGGGTTTTCGGGGCCTTCGTTCGGCGGTAGCTGGCACAACCATTCGCCGATAATGCCGATGATCATGTCGGCGATGCACACCACGGCCGCGATTGCGCACTCGGTGACGGCGTGTGCATAGAAATCCGCCTCGATATGGCTCAGGCTCATCACAATCTGACCGCCATACCAGCCGGCGAGCGTTGCGCCCGCCAATCCCAGTGCCTTTGCCAGCACCAGCGTATACACCGCGATAGTGGGATTGATGAAACTATGCGGACGCTTCTTGGGGTCGGTATTCGCGTATTTATGCACTTGCAGGGCCAAGATCAGCACGATAACGCCCAGCACGGCCAGCAATCCGGTCACAATCCAAGGCGCACCAATCAGCGACAGTCCCGAGCTTTCGCCGTAGGAGGCCAGACCGATACCCGCCAACAGGCCCAGCACGGCACCGATCACATACTGCCACCATGGTGTTCGCCGTGTTTTCATGTCCGGTCTCCTTATCGTTGCGTTGCTGTTTGCTGTTTGCGAACGGCCCTCGCTCCTGGGCTGCTCATCTTGATTTGGTTTTCGTCACTGCCGTGCCCGGCTGTTCGAGGCCGGAGACTGGTCCGTCATCGTCTGGTTTCTAGCCTACCGTTCGTAACTGGTTCCGCCATCAGCTCAACTGTTCGACAGTATCCAGTTGTCCGATAGCAATCCGACCTGTCCGGCATCCGGTGCCATGGCCAAAAGGAAGGCCACCGGGTCGCCGCCCAGAGAAGCATTCGGGTCCATATCCAGCCAAGGTGCCAATACCGACGCATGGTTACGGGCCGACGGCCAAGGAATGCTGCAGTTGGGCTCGTCGGAAGTCACGCCTTCCATGTCGACAAGGTCAAGGTCGACTGCCAGATCATGAACACTTTCGATGCTGCCCAATACGGCAATCAGGTCGGCGGGCGGCAACTTGGTTTCGATTTGGATGACCGCGCTCATCGCGTCCGGGCCGTCGAAATGGCTGACATGGTAGAGCGGCGAGATGCCCTGTACCTGATTGCCAGGAACACTGTCGATGGAAACGATGGTTTCGCGGAACAGCCGTTCGACATCCTGCGAGGTGGAATCCAGCGAAATAATCGCCTTGCGTGAGACGGGTGCCGACTCCGACGCTGATTTTTGCTTGACTGCATGCCCGCCGAGCATCCAGTCTTCGCTCTCGAGCTGCACGGCGTTACGGTCCGGTGCGGCGGCCAGCAAATCGGCTGCAGGCCCCTCATGGGCTCCGGCGAGTTTGGCGTTCGGATTCAATGCCAACCAAGGAGCCAGCACAAACGCACGCTGCCAAGCACGCGGATGGGGCAATGCCAGATCCGGATCCGCGCTGGTGATGCCATCAAAGTCGATAATGTCCAAGTCCAACGGCCTGGAATCCCAATGATTCTCACGAATTCGCCCATGGTTCGCCTCGATGCTTTGCAACGCGGCGAGCAATTCGTGGCTGCCCATTGTGGTTTCAAGCTCCACCACGGCGTTCAGGAAATCCGGCGTACCGTCGGCCATGCCCCACGCGGCCGTGCGGTAAAGCGGTGAGATACCGGTCACCTGTGTGCCAGGCAACGCGTCAATCTCCCGAACGGCGGCTCGCAAGGTGGATTCCACCTCGCCCACATTGCCGCCCAAGGCCACCACCGCGTTATGGATGGCATGCTCTTCAGCAGTGCGTCCATTATCGGTGGCACGCACGCGCGAGATGGAGACCGATACATCTGCAAAAGCCACGACGATGGGTGCGTGAGGCTTGTGCACGGTGACGTCGATGGAGGCGACGGCCGGCGCATCGGCAAGGATCTTATCCGCGATACGTTGGGCCAGACGCTCGATCAGGTCCACATGAGGGCCTTCGATGACAGCCGTGATGTCCTTGGCCACACGGCCGTAATCGATGGTGTCGTTGAGATCGTCGGATTGACCGGCTGCGGCCAGATCAAGGTGCAGGGTGACATCCACGACGAAGGTTTGTGGCCGTTCGTGTTCGAAGGCGAGCACACCGTGGGTGCCGTTGGCATGTACGCCGGTAAGTGTGATGGTGTCCATTGGTAAGGCTTTCTGCTCAAATGCTCCCCTCAGTCGCCTTCGGCGCCAGCTCCCCTCGCCCGAGGGGAGCCAAGGCCTAGAAGCAACCAAAACAGGGAGCCAGGGGAATCATGCGTATTCGCGCCAGGTGTTGCCGGCGATGACGGCGGCGCGGCTTTTGGCCACGTCGTGTACGCGCACGGCCCATGCGCCGTGTTCGGCGGACAGGGCGGACAAGGCTGCGGTCACGTCATCGCGCTGGGCCATGATCGGCCCATCAGCACCGGCAGCGCCCGCCTCGGTAAGCATCGCCGAGATGAAGCGTTTGCGGGACTGGCCGATCAGCACCGGATATCCAGTGGCGCGGAAGGTCTCGAGTCCGGTCAGCAGCGGCAGGTTGTGCTCGATGCCGGGCTTGGAGAAGCCCAGGCCCGGGTCGATGATAATGCGCTCAGGCTTTACGCCGGCGGCCAGCACACCGTCGACTTGGCGCATGAGTTCGTCGTGTACGTCGGTCAATACACCGTGCTCGTAGACGGAGGGGTCTTGATCGCGCCCTTGGAACCGGCGAGCCAGCCGCGCCAATGCTGCACGATGTACAGGCAGTCGTGGTCGGCGACCACGTGCGGCAGTTCGGCGTCCAGCGTGCCACCGGAAACGTCGTTGATGATCTGGGCGCCCTCGCTCAGCGCAGCGGCGGCCACGGATGCGCGCGTGGTGTCGATGGACAATATGGCACCGGCCGGAATCAATGTCTTGACGGCACCGGTGATGCGGACCAATTCGTCGGCCTCAGACACGCGCTTGGCGCCGGGGCGCGTGGATTCGGCGCCGATGTCGATGATGTCCGCGCCGGCGGCCATCATGTCGCGCCCGTGCTGTGCCGCCTTGGCCGGGTCCAACCACAGGCCGCCGTCCGAGATCGAATCCTCGGTGATGTTGAGCACACCCATCACCATGGTGTGCGTAGTGTCATGCAACGCCTGCAAATCAGTCATTATGTTTCCCCTTCTATGTAGGTCCCAAGTGAGCTCCCTATGATGAGGGAGCTTAGTAGACACTATTTATCCAAAATGAGGCTCATGGCTTCGGCTCGGGTGGCGGGGTTGCGTAGCAGACCGCGCACCGCAGAGGTCACCGTGCGGGCGGAAGACTTCTTGATGCCGCGCATAGACATGCACAGGTGCTCGCATTCGGTCACCACAATCACACCACGTGCGCCCGCATACTCGACCAGCGCGTCGGCGATCTGCTGGGTCAAACGCTCCTGCACCTGCGGCCGGCGAGCATACACCTCGACCAGTCGGGCGAGCTTGCTCAGCCCCATCACCCCGTCCTTGGCGGGAATATAGCCCACATGGGCCACGCCGTGGAACGGCAGCAGGTGATGCTCGCACACCGAATACAGTTCGATGTCCTTGACCAGCACCAGTTCGTCGGTATCCACGTCGAAGTGCTTCTCCAGCACATCGGCCGGGGAAGCCTGCAGACCGGCGAACAGCTCGCGGCACGCGCGGGCGATACGGTCAGGCGTTTCCACCAGTCCCTCGCGCTCGGGATCCTCGCCAATCGACTTCAGGAACAGACGTACGGCCTCGCGCACGCCTTCCTCGTCGTATGTGTGTTTCTCCCGATGGCAAGACTCTATATATTCGTTCATCTCATCTCTCCCTTGTCATTGTCCACAACGACGTCGGCCTGGCCTGCGTACGTGAGAAACCACATGAACAGGTCGGGCCGAATCGTCATCGTGTCTACTCTTCCGGCTTCATGCCGACCGAGCGCTTAAGGCTTTCGGGAATCTCCACCGGCGGCTTGTCCGAGTCGGGGCGGCGGTCGTTGGACAACCACACCGGACGAACCGGAGCCTTCTTGATCGGCGCGAAGATCGCCGCAAGTTCCTTCTCGTTCAGGGTCTCCTTGACCAACAGCTGGCGGACCAGCTCGTCAAGGATCTCGCGGTTGTCGTTGATGATGGTCCACGCCTCGGTGTGCGCGGTCTCCACCAGCTTGAGCACCTCGTCATCAATCACTTCGGCGGTGCGATCGGAGTACTTGCGCGGCTGCAGACCGTCCATCACAGTGGTCTGGTCATCGTCGGAACCCCACTTGATGGCACCGAGCTTGTCGGAGAAGCCGTATTCGATCACCATCGTACGGGCGATGTTCGTAGCCTTCTCGATATCGTTCGAGGCACCGGTGGTCGGGTCGTGGAAGACGATTTCCTCGGCGGTGCGACCGCCCATCGCGTAGGCCATCTGGTCGAGCAGCTGGTTGCGCGACTGCGAGTAGCGGTCGGAGGTCGGCATGACGGCGGTGTAGCCGAGGGCGCGGCCTCGCGGCAGAATCGTCACCTTGGTCACCGGGTCGGTGTTGTTCAGGGCGGCGGCTACCAGCGCATGGCCACCCTCGTGGTATGCGGTGTTGCGCAGCTCTTCCAGAGCCATGCCCTTGGACTTGCGCTTCGGTCCGGCCTGAACGCGGTCGATGGCCTCGTCGATGGCGCGGTTGTCGATCAACTGGGCACCGGCACGGGCGCACAGCAACGCGGCTTCGTTGAGCACGTTGGCCAGATCGGCACCGGTGAAGCCCGGCGTGCGCACGGCGACCATGTGCAGGTCGACGTCCGGTACGAACGGCTTGCCCTTGGCATGCACCCTCAGAATTGCCTCACGGCCTTCCAGATCAGGGGCGGCCACGCCCACCTGACGGTCGAATCGACCCGGACGCAGCAGAGCGGGGTCAAGCACGTCAGGGCGGTTGGTGGCGGCGATGATGATGAGGTTGGTGTCGTTGTCGAAACCATCCATCTCGACGAGCAGCTGGTTCAGCGTCTGCTCGCGCTCGTCGTGGCCACCGCCCATGCCGGAGCCACGCTTGCGGCCCACAGCATCGATTTCATCGATGAAGATGATGGCGGGGGCGTTCTTCTTGGCCTCATCGAACAGGTCACGCACACGGGAGGCACCGAGACCCACGAACATTTCGACGAAGTCGGAGCCGGCCATCGAGTAGAACGGCACGCCGGCCTCGCCTGCGATGGCTCG
>ERZ827522.3024-NODE-3024-length-10453-cov-3.527986_pt1 | contig 10453 bp, 11 predicted proteins | sample MGYA00519580_ERZ827522 | MGnify/ENA primary metagenome ERZ827522 (study PRJEB31778, sample SAMEA3449340) | human gut metagenome | biome: human gut; feature: human-associated habitat; material: faeces | place: United Kingdom | collected 2010/2012 ...
TCGTCCTCCAGCTCGGCATCATAGTCTCTGGGATGCTCGTCCTGCTCCATTCTACCACGGGGAAGCAAAAATGACAAGAGCCCCTGTTTCCAGCTATGCTGATTCCTGCGAGTAGAAACAGAGTGAGCCGCCGTGGCTCTCACGGCGGCTCATAGGAGAGAGATATGTATGTAGACCGCCGTATATGCAAGGCATATGCCGCGGGGATTTTTGAAAATGTGAGCGGAGCGGGGACAACCTGTCATACCCCGGCTTCGATCTTATACCCCTTGCCCCAGACCACCGTCACATAGCGGGGATTGCTGGGGTCCACCTCGATCTTCTCCCGGATGTGGCGGATATGGACTGCCACGGAGTTTTCGGCGGCGGGAGGCTCCCGCCAGACCTGGCGATAGATCTCCTGCGGAGAGAATACCTTGCAGGGATGCTGCATGAGGAATTTCAGAATGTCGTACTCCAGTGGGGTCAGGGACACCGGCTCATCGTTGACGGTGACGGCTCTGGCATCGTCGTCCAGTGTGATGCCGCCGACGGTGAGGGTCTCCGGGGAGGGAGACGCCAAATGCAGGGAACGGCGGAGGTGGCAGCGAATACGCACCAGCAGCTCCGTCTGCTGAAAGGGCTTAGTGATATAATCATCGGCGCCGATGGTGAGCCCCAGGATATTTTCAGTGCTGTCAGTCCCGGAGGTCAGGAGGATCACCGGCAGGTCATGCATCTGCCGCAGCCGGGTGACGGTGGTAAAACCGTCCAGCCCCGGCAGCTTCGTGCCTAGCAGGGCCAGATGGATCTGCTGCTTGGACAGGATATTCAGCACCTCCCAGCCGGTGCGGGCAGTGACCACTTGATAGCCCTCGGCGGTGAGACAGGCGGTCAGGGAGGAAACGATCTCCTCTTCGTCGTCGCAGACGAGAATACGGTACATGGGAAAGGGCTCCTTTGCGTTAAGATAAAGCGATGCGGCGGGTTTACCCCCCGCCGCACCATATGCTTTCAGAAGGGCAGGACCTCCTGCCGGTCACGGCTCCGCAGATGCGCTGCGGAGACCCGGTGCTCGATGGGCTTCCACTGGGGCTTGCAGAAGAAAGCCGCCAAAGAAATGGGAATGTAGGTGAACATGAACAGGGGAAAGGTGAACACGTACACAAACTTTTTGACGGAAGAAGTGCGGATCTGGTTCCATTCCGTGACGGTGGTGATGCCGCCCAGCACCAGCAGCGTCAGATACATATTCAGCAGCATCTGTCCCACGGACTCAAAAGCCACCAACAGGTTGTCTCCGGCCAGAGCGCCGACGACACCCAGCGTGAGGTTGACGAGGATACTGACGGTGGAGAGGACGAAGGCGGGCATGATGGCCATGGACATATCGAAGCAGGAGAAGCTGCCCCGGAAGATGCCCCGGAGAAGGCGGGCGCCGTAGTCACGGAACACCTGCAGATAGCCCTGAGACCAGCGCATCCGCTGCCGCCAGGACTGGCGGAAGGTGGTGGGCTGCTCGTCATAGAGGACGGCGTCGGGGGCGAAGGCCACCTTGCGGCCCTGAAGGATCTCGTGGACGGAGAACTGGATGTCCTCGGTCAGCAGATGGAAGGGCCAGGGGCCGGTCTCCTCCAGCACGGCCCGGCTGAAGAGGAAGCCTGTGCCGGAGACGGCGCAGCTGGTACCCAGCAGGCTGCGGGCGTGGTTGAGGTAGCGGCTCTCCCGCAGGAACCACAGGGCGTAGCCGGCGGAGATCCAGTTGTCGCCGTAGTTTTTGCTGTTGCGGTAGCTGGTGACGATATCGTAGCCCTGCGAGAAGGTGCGGTTCATGGCGGCGATGTAACCGGGGTCCAGAATGTTGTCGGCGTCAAAGACAATGTAGCCGTCGAACCCGGCGGGGTAGTCCTGCTCCAGATGGCTCAGCAGGGTCTGGAGGGCGTAGCCCTTGCCCACCTGCACGTTATTGAAGCGCTCATAGACGGTGGCTCCGGCGCTGCGGGCAATGGCGGAGGTGTCGTCGGTGCAGTTGTCCGCCAGCACGAAGATGTGCAGCAGACTCTGGTCATAGGTTTGGCTGCGGAGACTGCCGATGAGGTCGGCAATGACGGCGGACTCGTTCCGGGCACAGATCAGCACGGCGTAGTTGTGGGGCGTGGCCTCCAGCGCCGCCGCCTTGGCAGCCTTGCGCTTGGCCAGCAGCCACGGAACGGGAATGTACAGGAACTGATAGGTATAGCAGACAAAGAAAACAACGGCGATGATGTAATTGGTCATTCGCAAGGTATCCATAAGGAAGCATCCTTTCTCTGTACGAAGATTCTATATGTATTAGAGATTATAGTACACATAGGATACCATATGAGAGACAGGTTGTCAAGGACTGGGAAGTGACACTTTTGTCATGCTTCGGGCCGGGGAGAGGCGGAGGAAAAAGTTCAAGATTTGTTCAAGAACTGGAAGGTGAAAAATGGTCATGCCGCATTGACGGCGGGGATGGTTCATTGTATAATAAACTGATTTAATGTGCGGAGGTATACCCTATTATGTGGATCGCAGATGGCTGGAAGGACTATGAGCTGCTGGACTGCGGCGGCGGAGAGAAGCTGGAGCGCTGGGATAAACAGATACTGGTGCGGCCGGACCCTCAGGCCATCTGGGAGACGGATCACAGCCATCCCGGCTGGCGGAGGGCCAACGGGCGGTACAGCCGTTCCTCCAGCGGCGGCGGCCACTGGGACAAGGGGAAGCTGCCGGAGAGCTGGCCCATCCACTATAAGGAGCTGACCTTTCAGGTCAAGCCCATGAATTTCAAGCATACGGGATTGTTCCCGGAGCAGGCGGCCAACTGGGACTTTGCCATGGAGCAGATCCGCCGGGCGGGACGGCCTATCCGGGTGCTGAACCTGTTCGCCTACACCGGTGGGGCCACGGTGGCCTGTGCCAAGGCGGGGGCCAGTGTGTGCCACGTGGATGCCGCCAAGGGAATGGTGGCGTGGGCCAAGGAGAACGCCCGGCTGACGGGCCTGCAGGAGGCCCCCATCCGCTGGATCGTGGATGACTGCGCCAAGTTCGTGGAGCGGGAAATTCGCCGGGGCAAGACCTATGACGCCATGATCATGGACCCACCCAGCTATGGCCGGGGACCCGGCGGCGAGGTGTGGAAGCTGGAGGAGAACCTGTTCCCCTTTGTGAAGCTCTGCGCCCGTGTGCTGTCGGATAAGCCCCTGTTCGTGATCCTCAACTCCTACACCACAGGGCTGGCTCCGTCGGTGCTGGGATACATTCTGCAGATGCTGGTGGGCAAGCGCTTCGGCGGCAGGGTGACGTGGGACGAGCTGGGCCTGCCGTGTACGCAGTCCGGTATGGCGCTGCCCTGCGGCGCTACCGGCCGGTGGACGGCGGAATAACAAGACTTATAAGAGCTAAGAGAGAAACAGCCGGTTGCAAGAGGAGAGTGCAATGAAGAAAAACAGGCTGGGTAGCGCCGAGGTGGGCAGCTGCATCTGCTACGGCCTCATGGCCCTTCTGCAGGTGGGGTGGCTGGCGGTGCTGCTGACGGCACAGCTGGTGCCGCCGGTGTGGGTGACGCTGATGGTGTACTGTGTGGCGCTGCTCCTGTTCCTACTGGGACAGACGCTGCGGGTGGTGCAGCTGCGGCGGGACGGACAGCCGGTGGGCTGGTCCGTGGTGCTGGGCGTGGCGGTGGCCTCCGTCTGGCTGTGGCAGATGCTGAAGGTCAGCCATACCATCTGAGAACGAGTGAAAAGAGAACGCAGAATATGACCATGATCGAAACAAAGGACCTGACCTTCGCCTATCCGGCGGAGGAGGGCAAGCGGAGCGAGCCGGCGCTGCGGGGCGTGAGCCTCGGCATCGAGAAGGGCAGCTTCGTGGTGGTGCTGGGGCATAACGGCTCCGGAAAATCTACTCTGGCTAAGCACATGAACGCCGTGCTGCTGCCATCTGGCGGGGCGGTGTATGTAGAGGGGATGGATACCCGTGACCAGGCGGTGCTGCTGGAGATCCGGCGGCGGGTCGGCATGGTGTTCCAGAGCCCCGATAACCAGATCGTCGCCAACGTAGTGGAGGAGGACGTGGCCTTTGCCCCGGAAAATCTGGGCGTTCCGCCGCAGGAAATTCGCCGGCGGGTGGACGATGCCTTGGCGGCGGTGGGTATGAGCGATTTTGCCCGCCATGCGCCGCATCTGCTCTCCGGCGGACAGAAGCAGCGGGTGGCTATTGCCGGCGTCATTGCCATGGAGCCGGAGTGCATCGTGCTGGACGAGGCCACGGCTATGCTGGACCCCCACGGACGGCGGGAGGTGCTGGACACCATCCATCGGCTGAACCGGGAGCGGGGCATGACGGTGGTGCTCATCACCCACCACATGGCGGAGGCCGAGGAGGCGGACCGTGTCATTGTGATGAACGACGGCGAGGCCGCCATGGACGGTACGCCCAGAGAGATTTTTGCACAGGTGGAGCGGCTCCATGAGCTGGGGCTGGCGGCGCCGGACACGGTGGAGCTGATGCAGCGGCTGAACCGGCAGGGGGAGCACCTGCCGCTGACGGCCATCACGGTGGAGGAATGTGCGGATGCGCTGTACCGGCGGTTCGGCGCAGAAGGGAAGTAACGAATTGGAACCGATCATACGAATCGAGCAGCTCACCCATACTTACAGCGCCGGAACGCCCTTTCAGCGCAGCGCCGTGGATGGGGTAGAACTGGATATCATGCCGGGGGAATTTTTAGGGGTCATCGGTCACACGGGCTCCGGAAAATCCACGCTGATCCAGCATCTCAACGGGCTGCTGAAGCCCACGCAGGGGCATATCTATCTCAACGGCAAGGACATCTGGGCGGACCCCAAGCAGATCCGGCAGGTGCGCTTTCAGGTGGGGCTGGTGTTCCAGTATCCGGAGTACCAGCTGTTTGAAGAAACGGTGTATAAGGACATCGCCTTCGGTCCCGGCAACATGGGGCTTGATAAAGAGGAGATCGACCGCCGGGTACGGGAATCGGCCCGGATGGTGGGCCTTGCGGAGGAGTTGCTGGAGAAGTCGCCCTTCGACCTTTCCGGCGGACAGAAGCGCCGGGTGGCCATCGCCGGCGTCATGGCCATGGAACCCAAGGTGCTGATCCTGGACGAGCCCACGGCGGGGCTGGATCCCCGTGGCCGGGATGAGATCCTGGCGCAGATCCGGGCGTACCACGAGACAAAGCGGGCCACGGTGATCTTGGTGAGCCACAGCATGGAGGAGATCGCCCGGAACGTGGGGCGCATCGTGGTGATGCGGGATGCCCACGTCTATATGGACGGCACGCCCCGGCAGGTATTTGCACGGGCGGAGGAGCTGGAGCAGGCGGGACTGGATGTGCCGCAGGTGACGAAGATCGCCATGGCGCTGCGCAGGCGCGGCATGGATATCGACCCGGCGGTATATACCATCGAGGAGCTGGAGCAGGCGCTGCTGGCCCGGAGGGGAGGCGGCGAGGGATGCTGAAGGATATCACGCTGGGGCAGTTTTTCCCCGGCAATACCATCGTCCACCGGCTGGATCCCCGGACGAAGCTGATGGCGGTGATCTTGTACATCGTGGCGCTCTTTAATGCCAAGAGTCCCTTGACCTACGCCCTTGTGGCGGCGGCGCTGGCGGTGTGCATCGTGGCCTCCCGTGTACCCATGAAGTCCCTGACAAGGGGCCTCAAGCCCGTGTACGTCATCGTGGCGTTTACGGCGGTGATGAACATTTTCTTCACCGGCGGCACGGCGGTGGGCGAGGGATGGCTGTTGGGCCATATCACCTATGAGGGCCTGACGGCGGCGATCTATATGGTGCTGCGGATCGTGATGCTCATTATGGGAACGTTTCTGCTGACATATACCACCAGTCCCATCGCCCTGACGGACGGACTGGAGAATTTGCTGGGGCCGCTGAAGAAGCTGCATCTGCCGGTGCATGAGCTGGCCATGATGATGTCCATTGCCCTGCGGTTTATCCCCACACTGATCGAAGAAACGGACAAAATTATGTCCGCTCAGAAGGCCAGAGGCGCCGACTTTGAGTCCGGGAACATCTTCCAGCGGGCCAAGGCACTGGTGCCTATTCTGGTGCCGCTGTTCATCAGCGCCTTCCGCCGGGCGGACGAGCTGGCCACGGCCATGGAGTGCCGGTGCTACCACGGCGGCCAGGGGCGGACGGCCCTGCACGTGCTGCGGTATCAGGCGGTGGATTTTGTGGTGCTGGCAGCCTTTGTGGCGCTGGCGGCGGGACTCATCGTGCTGAAGCATATGGGTATCTAAGGAGGTGCATCGTGCGGAACATCGCACTGATCCTGATGTATAACGGAACGGCCTACCACGGGTGGCAGGTGCAGAAAACGGAGGTCACAGTGGCTCAGACGCTGGAGCGGGGCCTCTCTATGGTGTGCGGCGAACCGGTAAAGTGTACCGGCTGCGGGCGCACCGACGCAGGGGTCCACGCCGAGCACTATGTGGCCAATTTCCGGACCTCCTCCCGGATCCCGGTGGACCGCATCCCCTTTGCGGTGAACACCCATATCCCGGAGGATATCGTGGTGAAGGCGGCCTATGAGGTGGCGGAGGATTTCAACGCCATCGGCTCCTGCATCAGGAAGGAGTATACCTATCGCATCTACAATTCACGCATCAAGAATCCCTTCTATGTGGATCGGGCGTATTTCTATCCCAAGCGGCTGGACGAGCAGGTGATGGACCGGGCGGCACGGGCCTTTGAAGGGACCCACGACTTTGCCGCCGTGCGGAGCGTCGGCACCAATGTGCGCAGCACCGTGCGGACCATCTACTACTGCCATGTGACCCGGAACGGGGAGCTGCTGGAATTGAAGGTATGCGCCAATGGATTTTTGTATAATATGGTACGGGCCATTACCGGGACGGTACTCTATGTGGCGGAGGGAAAGCTGAAGCCGGAGGATATCCCGGTGATCCTGGATTCCGGCAACCGGACGCTGGCGGGGCCAACGGCACCGCCGGGAGGATTGTACCTGACGAGGGTTTGGTATGAGGATGAGCGGCTCAATGGATAAACGGGAATTTGATGGGGGCAATCCCCAGCAGGATGCGCCCCGGCGGGTGGAGAAAAAGAAAATATGGACCCGTCGGCGGCTTTTGTGGCTGGGGATCGTGGCGGCGGTGCTGTTGGCGGTGGTGGCGGTGTCCCTGCTGTGGCAGCGGGGTACCTTTGACGGACTGCGCCGCAGCGTCATCTATGCCCGTGCGGAGAAGGACGAGAACGGCTGCGCCCAGCTATACCAGTATGCGGCAGACCGGGAGTATCGGTTCGTGTCCCTGTCCGGGTCACTGGCGGCGGCCTCCAACAGCCGCATCCTGCTGATGGGTGAGGACGGACAGGTGCGATACAGCGAGAGCATCCTCTTCACCAACTGCACTGTGACCGGAAACGGCAAGTGGGCGGCGATCTACGACGTCGGAGGCAAGGAGATCTATGTACTGGACGCTCAGGGCGAGGTCTACCGGCTGACGCTGGACGGCAATATTCTGGCAGCGGCTCTGAACCCCGGCGGCTATCTGGCCGTGACGGTAAATACCTCCGGCTATAAGGCATCGGTGGAGGTGTACGACCCCAAGGGAGAGAAGGTATTTGCCTTCCACTCCGGGGATCAGTTTCTCATGACGGCGGCGGTATCCGCCGACAGCCGCCAGATGGCGGCGGTGACCATGGGACAGGAGGACGGCAGCTTTGTCAGCAGTCTGGCTCTGTACCGGCTGGGCCGGGAGGAGCGTTACGCAGAATGTCTTCTACCGGAGAATGCCGTGGTATACGATCTGGGCGCAGTGGGCGGCAGCTACTGCGCCGTGATGGAGACGGGATTGCAGTTTGTGACCACCGGCGGCAAGCTGGCGGGGAGTTACAGCTATGACGGCGGATACCTCCACCGGTGCAGTCTGGGCGGAGACGGCTATGCGGCGCTGCTGCTGGGACGGTACAAGTCCGGCAGTCAGGGCAGACTGGTGACGGTGGACAGTCAGGGCCGGGAGCTGGCATCGCTGGATATCGACGAGGAGGTCATGAGCCTCTCCGCCGCAGGAAAGTATGTGGCGGTGCTGTATCAGGACCACCTGACCATTTATGATAAGGACTTGCAGGAATACGCCGTGCTGAAGGATGTCAGTGCGGCGGGGACGGTGCTGATGCGGAGCGACGGATCGGCGGTGCTGACAGGTGCGTCGGCGGCCAGCCTGTACCTGCCGTAAGAGCGGTCTGATAAATAGGAGGAAATGCGTATGACATGGGTCATAGACGCCATACTGGCCGCTGTATTGGTGGGCTTGGTGTGGCTGGGAGCCAAGCGGGGCCTGATGAAGAGCCTTGCCGGCGTGATCAGCGTGGGAGCGGCGTTTTTCGGCGCCTCATGGTGTGCCAACCGCTTCGTGACGCCGGTGAGCCGGTGGCTGGAGCCGCTGCTGCGGGAGAGCATCCGGCAGAAGTTGTCCGGTCAGGACGGGGCGGATGCCGGGGAGCTGCTGTCGGCTTTCGCCTTTGATACCCACAGTCTGGAGAAGATCCTGGAGGATGTGGCGCAGCGGGTGAAGGAGACCGGCGAGTCGGTGTTCTCCGCCGTGACGGAGAGCGTCAGCCACTCCATCGCCTACGGCATCGTGTACGCCGCCGCCTTTATCGCCATTCTGCTGGTGGTATGGCTGCTGCTCAAGCCGCTGGATCTGGCGGGAAAGCTGCCGGTGGTGCGGACGGTGAACGCATGGGGCGGCGCTTTGCTGGGCCTTGTGTGGGCGGTGCTGCTGCTGTTTGCGGCGGTGTGGCTCATGCAGCGCTTTAACTGGGTGGTGACGCCGGAGCTGATCCGGGACAGCATCCTATTGAAATTCTTTGCGGAAAACAATCCCATCGGTCTCATTGCAGCCCTGTGATGCCGGTGAAATCAACCCTGTAACGGAGGAGAACTATGCAACCTACACTTTGCTCCAAATGCAAGAAGAACGTAGCCGTGGTGTTTATCTCACGGATGAATGAAAAGGGGGAGCCTGTCAATGAGGGACTCTGCCTGAAGTGTGCCGCCCAGCTGGGTCTGCCGCAGGTGGAGGACATGATGAAGCGTATGGGCATCACCCCGGACGATCTGGAGAATCTCAACAGCGAGATGATGCAGGCCTTCGGCGGCGCCGAGGAGCTGGGGGACGTGGCGCAGGCCAACGAGGACGGCGACGAGGATGAGGAGAGCGGCAAGACCGCCACCTTCCCCTTCCTGAACCGGCTCTTCGGCGGCAACAACAATCCCCCGGCAGAGAAGGGAGAGACCCCGCAGCGGGAGACCGGCAAGGAGTCCCGCAAGGGTGAGAAGAAGCACAAATATCTGGATAACTACTGCATCAACCTCAGCCGCCGGGCCAGAGAGGGCAAGCTGGACGCCGTTATCGGCCGGGAGGAGGAGATACAGCGGGTGGTGCAGATCCTGAACCGCCGGCAGAAGAACAATCCCTGCCTCATCGGTGAACCCGGCGTGGGCAAGACTGCCATTGCCGAGGGACTGGCCCAGCGCATCGCCGCCGGGGAGGTCCCCTTCAAGCTGCGGGACAAGGAGGTCTATCTGCTGGATCTGACGGCTCTGGTGGCCGGTACCCAGTTCCGGGGACAGTTCGAGAGCCGCATGAAGGGGCTCATCGAGGAGATCCGCAAGCTGGGCAACGTCATTCTGGTCATCGACGAGGTACACAACATCGTGGGGGCCGGAGATGCCGAGGGCAGCATGAACGCCGCCAACATCCTCAAGCCCGCCCTGTCCCGTGGGGAGATCCAGGTCATCGGAGCCACCACCTTCAACGAATACCGCAAGTATATCGAGAAGGACACGGCGCTGGAGCGGCGCTTCCAGCCGGTGACGGTGGCGGAGCCCAGCATCGAGGACACGCTGAAGATCCTCAAGGGCATTGCCCACTACTATGAGACGTACCACGGGGTGTCCATCCCGGAGGGCGTGCTGCGGCAGGCGGTGCTGCTGTCGGAGCGGTATATCACCGACCGGTTCCTGCCGGACAAGGCCATTGACCTCATCGACGAGGCCTGCTCGGATCTGAACCTGAAAGATCCTACCATCAACCGCCGGATGGAGGTGAAGCGGGATCTGGAGAACGTGACCTTCGAGCGGGAGACCCTCATGTCTGCCGAGGCCCCGGAAGGGGAGGAGGTGACGGAGGAGCAGCTGGATCAGCGCTATGCCCGCATCGCAGAGCTGCGGAGCCAGGAGATGCGCCTGCAGGAGGAATTGACAGAGCTGGAGAAGAAGGGTGTGCCGCAGGTGACCATGGAGAACATCGCACGGGTCATCGAGATGTGGACCAAGATCCCCGCCAGCAAGATCAAGGAAGAAGAGTTCAAGCGTCTGGCGGAGCTGGATGTGCGGCGAGGAGGTCAACTTTTATCAGGTGATTCCTCTCTATCAGAATGA
>ERZ827522.3026-NODE-3026-length-10446-cov-6.336637_pt1 | contig 10446 bp, 7 predicted proteins | sample MGYA00519580_ERZ827522 | MGnify/ENA primary metagenome ERZ827522 (study PRJEB31778, sample SAMEA3449340) | human gut metagenome | biome: human gut; feature: human-associated habitat; material: faeces | place: United Kingdom | collected 2010/2012 ...
GGTTCTCCGGCACATCGCCCCGGACGATACGCTGGGCCAGACCCTCGGCGATGGCCGTCTTGCCGACGCCCGGCTCACCGATGAGGCAGGGGTTGTTCTTCGTCTTACGGGACAGGATGCGGATGACATTTCGAATTTCCTGGTCACGGCCAATGACGGGGTCCAGCTTCTGCTTGCGGGCCAGGTCAACGAGGTCCTGACCATACTTCTGCAGGGCATTGTAGGTGTCCTCGGGGTTGTCGTTGGTCACGCGCTGGTTGCCGCGCACGGCGGTGAGCTGCTGTAAGAACTTATCCTTCGTGATGCTAAAGGCGCGGAACAGCTCGGAGGTGTTCTGGGTCTGCTCGTCCAGCAGGGCGAGGAAGATATGCTCGACGCTGACGTAGTCGTCCTTCATGGCCTTGGCCTCGCGGGCGGCGGCGCTCAGCACCTTGTCGGTGGCCTGCGAGATATAGACCTTGTCGGGGTCACGGCCAGAGCCGGACACCCGGGGCATTGCGGAAAGCTTTTCGGCCACAGCGGCGGAGAAGCTGCCTGCGTCCACATTCAGTTTCTGGAGCAGCTGGGGGATAAGACCCTGCTCCTGTGTCGCCAGAGCGTGGAGCAGATGCTCCGGCTCCAGTGCGTTATGCTGATACTCCACAGCCAGCTGCTGCGCCGCCTGCAGAGCCTCAAGGGTCTTCTGGGTATATTGATTGGTATTCATAAAGTCAAGCCTCCATTCGTACCGGAAGTTGAGATTCAGGCGGTGGGCCGGAATACTGTTTAGCACTCTAGCTCATCGACTGCTAAAAATATACTCCAAACACGCTGCAATGTCAATAGGCAAAACCCGGAAGAGCCTCGGATTCACAAAAAGTTTGCAAAAATGAAAAAAATCACACCATATCGTCTCACGAAGGCAAACAAAAGGCCCCTGCCGGGCGGAAAACCGCAGCAGGGGCGGAAGGAATGAGAGGATCATTCAGCAAACAGCGGGGTGGACAGATAACGGTCGCCGGTGTCGGGCAGCAGGACGACGATGTTCTTGCCTGCGTTCTCGGGGCGCTTTGCCAGCTGGATGGCAGCCCAGACAGCAGCACCGGAGGAGATGCCCACCAGAACGCCTTCCTTGTGGCCGATCAAGCGGCCAGTGGCAAAGGCGTCGTCATTTTCGACGGCAATGATCTCGTCGTAGACCTTGGTGTCCAGCACGTCGGGGACGAAGCCTGCGCCGATGCCCTGGATCTTGTGCGCACCGGCGGTGCCCTTGCTCAGGACAGGGGAGGCAGCGGGCTCGACAGCCACGACCTTGACGCCGGGATTCTTGCTCTTGAGGTACTGGCCCACACCGGTGATGGTGCCGCCGGTGCCGACGCCGGCTACAAAGATGTCGACCTTGCCGTCGGTGTCGTCCCAGATCTCGGGGCCGGTGGTGGCGATATGAGCCTTGGGGTTGGCCGGGTTGACGAACTGGCCGGGGATGAAGGAGTTGGGGATCTCTTTTGCCAGCTCGTCGGCCTTGGCGATAGCGCCCTTCATGCCCTTGGCACCCTCGCTCAGCACCAGCTCTGCGCCGTAAGCCTTCATCAGCTGGCGGCGCTCGACGCTCATGGTCTCGGGCATCACGATGATGATGCGGTAGCCCTTGGCAGCTGCCACGGCAGCCAGACCGATGCCGGTGTTGCCGGAGGTGGGCTCGATGATGACGGAGCCGGGCTTGAGCTTGCCGGAAGCCTCGGCGTCATCGATCATGGCCTTGGCGATACGGTCCTTGACGGAGCCGGCGGGGTTGAAGTATTCCAGCTTTGCCAGAAGCTTGGCAGAAAGGTCTGCATCCTTCTCGATATGGGTCAGCTCCAGCAGCGGGGTGTGGCCGATCAGCTGGTCTGCGGAAGTATAGATCTTGCTCATAATAGTAAACCTCCCTATTGCGGGCGATGCGCCCGGCTGCACCGGATAAAGCCAGTGTCGTCTCGATGTCCCTCATATTCCCGTTAAACCAATGTGATTTGTGGGTTTGACTGTATTATAGCCTCCTTTGGGGCAGTTGTCAATGAGAAATCGAAAATTTCTGATTGAAAAGTTATAAACCCTGTTGTATAATAGGTTAAAACGAACGGAGGCGTGTTTCGCAGCTGACCCAGCTGCCTCACAATAATAACAGGAAAGAAGAGAAAGGAATGTCTATGATCGTTTCCACCAAGGGGCGCTATGCGCTGCGCGTGATGATAGATTTGGCTGAGCACCGCTCTGAAAAATATGTCCCGCTGAAAGAGGTCGCCGCCCGGCAGGAGATCTCCGAAAAATACCTCGAAAACATCCTCAAGGTTCTGGTGCAGAACGGCTTCCTCGAGGGCCTGCGCGGCAAGGGCGGCGGCTATCGTCTGACCCGCGAGCCCGACCAGTACACCGTGGGTGAGATCCTGACTCTTACCGAGGGGAGCCTTGCACCGGTGAGCTGTCTTGCACAGGGCGCGGCTCCCTGCCGCCGGATGAGCAGCTGCCGCACGTATGATATGTGGAAGGGCCTCGATGACCTCATTGAGGACTACTTTGGCAAGATCACCCTTGCCGACCTCGCCGCACCCGATGAGGCAGGCAACGACTACGTTATCTGAAGGATGAGCAAAAGAAAATCCCTGCCATCGGCAGGGATTTTCTCATGTGCGGATCGAATCAGGAAACGACCGCGCCGCTGGTCAGCGTGCTGGTGACAGCGTCCATCAGGGCCACCATGGTGCAGTAGTTCTGACCGTAGGTGTCCGCATAGGCGGAGTAGGTGTCGATCTGCTCCTGAGTGGGGGCGATGTCCAGAGACTCGGCCACGGCCTGATAGAGCAGAGCTTCCTTGGAGTAGTCTTCCAGATTGCTCTCGAGGTGGGCCAGCATGGCGTCGGTGTTCTCGTAGCCCAGCAGATTCTGGACGAGGCCGTCGAGGTCATAGCCGTAGTAGCCCGCCAGCGTGCTGTAGTAGTTCAGGCACTGGTTGACCTGATAATCCATCACCTGCTGAGGGATGGATTTGAAGGTGGAGTTTTCCAGCAGGTGGTCCATGACGGCGGTGTTGAGGTTGGAGGTGTAGAGCTGATCCTGATAGTAGGCGCGCAGGGCCTCCACGGTGTAGATGTTGTTGGAGGTGCCGAAGGTGCTGGCCACCCAGCTGTCGGTGAGCTCGGGCAGGACGCTTTCGCTGATGTAGTTGAGGGTCACGGTAAAGACGGCTTTCTGGCCGCTGAGCTTCACAGCATTGCCGTTGGCGTCGGTGGAATCGCTGTAGCCGTCGGGGAAGGTGACGTTGACGTCGAAGGTCTCGCCGGGCTTGTGGCCGATGATCTGGTCTTCAAAGCCGTCGATGAAAGTGCCGCTGCCCAGCGTCAGATCGTAGTTCTCGGCGCTGCCGCCGGTGAACTCCACGTTGTTCACAGAGCCGACATAGTTGATGTTCACGGTGTCGCCGTCGGCGGCAGCGCGGTTGGTGATGTGCTCGGTGGAGGAATGCTGGCTCAGCAGATTGCTGATCTGCTCATCCACTTCCTCGCTGGTGGGCTCGATGTCCGAGCGCTTGATGGCGACGGATGCAAAGTCTTCGGGCAGGGTCACATAGTCCAGAGCGCGGATGCCCTCCCAGTAGCCTTTCTCGTCCAGACCATCGCTGTAGTTGAAGTTCTGGTAGTCGTAGTCGGACGCGCTGCCGAGTGCGGAAGAAGATGCCGTGCTGGATGCAGCACTGTCGGCCTTGCCGCCGCAGGCAGCGAGGCTCAGCGCCAGAGCGCCGGCGCAGACAAGGCAGAGTGCCTTGGTGAAAATACGCTTCAAAAGAATTCCCTCCTGTTGGTAGACCGGTATTTTGCCGGTGGTTCGAAAAACAACCTCTATTATATCGGGTAAAAATGAAAAAGAAAAGTTTTTTGCAAAATTTCCACACTCTCCCCGCCCTTTGTCGGACTTTTGGGGCCGGAGAGTGCGAAAAGGCGGAAAAGATATGGAAAAGCGGGGGAGCTTTTGCTATTATTATAATAATGTTTTAAGTATGCCCGGCGAAAAAGTTAGGAGGATAAACCCATGGATTTCAACAAAGCAGCTCTGGAAATGCACGAGACGCACCACGGCAAGGTGGGCATCGTGAGCAAGGTGGAGGTCAAGACCCGCGATGACCTGTCCACCGCCTACACCCCCGGTGTCGCTGAACCCTGCCGCAAGATCAAGGAAAACCCCGACGACGTCTACAAGTACACCTTCAAGAGCAATATGGTGGCTGTCGTCTCCAACGGCACCGCCGTGCTGGGTCTGGGTGACATCGGCCCCGAGGCAGGCCTGCCGGTCATGGAGGGCAAGGCTGTGCTGTTCAAGGAGTTCGGCGGCGTGGATGCTTTCCCCATCTGCATCGACGCCCACGACGCGGCCAGCGTCATCGCGGCCTGCAAGGCCATCGCCCCCACCTTCGGCGGCATCAACCTCGAAGACATCAAGAGCCCCGAGTGCTTTGAAATCGAAGAGACCTTGGAGCGTGAGCTGGACATCCCCGTCTTCCACGATGACCAGCACGGCACGGCCATCGTCGTGACTGCCGCCCTCATCAATGCCCTGCGCGTGGTGGACAAGAAGATGGAGGACGTCCACATCGTCCTGAACGGCCCCGGCGCTGCCGGTACGGCCATCATCAAGATGCTGATGACCGCCGGCGCTAAGGACATCATCGCCGTGGACCAGTTCGGCACCCTGTACAAGGGCTGCAACAGCGCCGAGGCCCACAAGAACTGGCTGGGCGAAGTGACCAACCCCCGCCAGATCAAGGGCGGCCTGAAAGAAGCTCTTGAGGGCGCAGACGTCTTCATCGGCGTGTCCAAGCCCGGCATCCTGACCACCGAGCTGTGCAGGACCATGAACAAGGACGCCATCGTCTTTGCCATGGCCAACCCCACCCCCGAGATCATGCCCGACGAGGCCAAGGCCGGCGGCGTCCGCGTCATGGCCACCGGCCGCAGCGACTTCCCGAATCAGGTCAACAACGTCCTCTGCTTCCCAGGCCTCTTCAAGGGCGCTCTGAGCGTCCGCGCCCGCGACATCAACGACAAGATGAAGCTGGCCGCCGCCTACGCCATCGCGGACCTCATCACCGACGATGACCGCAGCGAAGAGAACATCATCCCCGGTGCCTTCGACCCCCGGGTGGCCGAGGCTGTGGCGAACGCTGTGGCAAAAGCTGCCCGCGAGAGCGGCGTGGCCCGCTGTTAACAGAACTAGAAAAGGAGGCTTTTTATTATGACCAGCGAAAAGAAAAATGTCTACAAGCTATTTAATCTGCCGTGGTATATTTTTGCCATCTTCGCCGTCATTGTGATTATTGCCACCTATACCGGAACGCTTCCCGGCGGCATGGCTGGCTGTTTTGCCTTTATGATTGTGCTCGGCACCATTCTTTACGAAATCGGCGAGCACGCTCCGATTATCCGTTCTTACTTGGGCGGCGGCGCTATCGTGGTCATCTTTGGTTCCGCACTGCTCAACTATTTCCATCTTCTGCCTACCGTCGTCGGTACTACGGCGGACGGCACCAAAATCTACAATTTCGTCGAGGGTTTTGACTTGGTCGCTTCCATCAACACCTTTTTCAAACCCACCGGCGCATTCCTCGACTTCTACATCGCAGCCCTTATCACCGGCTCCATCCTTGGCATGAACCGCAAACTTCTGGTCAAGGCAGCTGCCCGTTATTTCCCCGCCATCTTTGGCGCTATCATCGTGTCCTTCGGCCTCACCGCTATCGTCGGCACCGTTATGGGCTTTGGTGCCATCAAGTCCGTCCTTCTGATTGCTCTGCCCATCATGGGCGGCGGCATGGGCGCTGGCGCTGTTCCTCTTTCCAAGATTTTTGAGTCCTCCGGCACAATGACCGCCGCAGAGGCCATCTCCATCATGACCCCCGCTGTTGCGATTGGCAACGCAATCTCCATCGTTCTGGGCGGCATCCTTGTCAAGGTCATCCACAGCAAGGAACTCAACGGTCAGGGCAAGCTGATGCGTTCTGCCGACGCCGCAGATGAGCTGGGTGTCAGCGAAGAAATGCAGGCCAAACGTGACCACATCGATGTGCGCAACATGGGCATTGGTATGTTCATCTCCTGCTCCTTCTTTGCATGGGGCTACATCGTCGCAAAGATTTGGGATACCTTGGTTCCTTCCATCAGCATCCACGCTTACGCATGGATGATTATCTCCGTGGCCGTCTGCAAGATTTTCAACATCATCCCCGAAGACATTGAAGTGGACTGCTACCAGTGGTTCCAGTTCATCATGAAGAACCTGACCCCCGCCCTGCTGGTTGGTATCGGCCTGTGCTATCTGGAACTTGGCACTGTCATCAGCAGCTTCAGCCTTACCTATCTGGTTCTCTGCTTCCTGTCCTGCATCGGCGCTTTCCTTGGTGCCGCTCTGGTTGGCCGTTTGGTTGGCTTCTACCCCGTCGAGGCTGGCGTTACCGCAGGTCTGTGTATGTCCAACATGGGCGGCACCGGCGACGTGGCCGTTCTGTCCGCTGCTGACCGCATGGAGCTGATGCCCTTTGCACAAATCTCCTCTCGTCTGGGCGGTGCAATCATCATGGTCGTCGGCAGTCTGCTGCTGTCGGTTCTGGGCAGTCTGCTCTGAGATTTTTCCCACGATTTCTCCCTGAGTTTCCATTCTTTCACCGCGTTTTCTCCCCCTTTTCCGAAATTCACATCATACCACATTAACCCCTTAGAGGGGCATTAAAAGCCCCGAAGCCACCGGGCTGCCGTGCAGAAGATTTTCTGGATGGCAGCCCGGTGCTTTGTTTGGGTTTATTGCTTTTGGGGAGATTACGCGGGAGCTAGGCTGCGGGGTTATTTCTAGCTTATCGAATAACAGTATACCGAGCACAACAGCACATACAGCTCATTTGCCAAATACTTCAAGCTGATTCAAAAGTCTCCTTTTTATTTTTGGATGCAACAAAAACCGCCCCAACTTCCTGTTACGGAAACTGGGGCGGGTTTATTTTACTTATGAAGTTTTATGTGTGCTCTCTCAAGTGCTCACGCAATTACTTGCGGGGAGACTTAATCGCAACCTGAGCGGGTGCCAAAATTGCAGGGCGTTCGCACGTACTTACATCTGGTACAATGCCACCATCAGCGGCATCGTGACGATACACAGCAGGGGCGTTACCACATTGATCGCGCTGGCGTAGTCTGCATCTTTGCCGTACTCCTGCGCCATCTGGGTCAGTGTGGACGCGGACGGCGTGCAGATGGCAAGCAGTGTAACCAGCAGTATTGTTCTGCCCTCCGGCACTAGTGCTGCAAGGCTGCTGTATTTCAACAGTACGATTCCTATCAGCGGGATGCCCACCAGACGCAGCAGCGTGATCCACCATAGTCTGTGATAGCTTAGCAGTTTTTTCAGGTCCATTTCTGCGATCAGCATACCGAGTATCAGCATTCCCATTGGACCAACCATACTGCTGATCGAATCCACCGCATCCTGCACAGGTGCAGGCAACTGGATCTGCAGCAGAAACAGCAGCACCCCAGCAAAAATGGCGATCATGTTGATATTGGTCAGAATCTTTTTCAGGTCGATTCCTTTTTCTCCGCAGAGCTTCATTTTAGCATGGCTCCACAGCAGAAAAAGCTGCACCGAAAGAAATGCGCTGGTGTAAATGACCCATTCCTTGCCCAGAATGGCCGTCACAATGGGAATAATAAGGTTCCCTGCGTTGGAATAGATCAGCGAGGTCTCCTCTACACCATCCAGTTTCAGCACCTTGCCCAGAAAGCCAACCACCACGATCAGAACCAGATGCAGCAGCGCTGACGTAGCCAGTGCCAGCAGCAGACCGTTCAGAATCTCGGGCTGATACTCCACCTGAAACGACGAGATGATCACACATGGCATGACCAGATATAGTGAGATCATGGAGAGCACCTTGCTGTCCTGACTGCGGACGATGCCGCAGCGCACCAGCACAATGCCCAGAGCCATGACCAAAAACAGCGAAAGGATCTTTTTTGCCAGAATCAAACTTATCATATCGATATTCCTTTGCGGCAGCTGTTGTACGTGCTGCACTCTCACACAAAAAAATCAAGTGCAGTATTTTTCTTGTTGTTTTGAAAAATACTGCACCGATCTTTTTTATTTGATTAGTCCTCGGCGGGAAGTTCCAGATCCTGTCCGTTGGAAGCGATCACCTTTTTGTAATACTCGAAGGAATCTTTCTTCCGACGCTGCAGGGTTCCGTTGCCCTGATTATCCTTATCCACATAGATAAAGCCATACCGTTTTTCCATCTCGCCAGTGCCGGCACTCACGATATCGATGGGCCCCCACCAAGTGTAGCCGAAGATATCACAGCCGTCAGCCACAGCCTGCTGCAAAGCTTCGATGTGCTTTTTGAGGTACTCCATGCGGGCAGTATCGCGGATGCGGCCATCCGAGTCAATGGTGTCTGCCGTACCAAGGCCGTTTTCAGCAATGAACATGGGCTTCTGGTAGCGGTCATACAGTTCGTTGCAGACGAATCGCAGACCCACCGGGTCGATTGGCCAGCCCCACTTGGATTTTTCCAGATAGGGATTGTCCGCACCTACGTGACCGCCCGTATTGGAGCGGATCTTCATGCCGGCAATGTGGGTAGAGGTCATGTAGTAACTGAAAGCCAGATAGTCGTTGGTGTTCTGTGCAATCAGCTCAAAATCACCCGGCTCCATCTGCACCTGTACGCCCAGCTCTTCCCACTTGCGATCGATGTAAGAGGGGTAACGGCCGCGCAGCATCACATCCGAGAAGAACAGCGAACGCTGACGAAGCTGATAGGTTTCCATCACATCCTCCGGGCGGCAGGTGTTGGGATATGCTGTGCTCAAAGACAGCATGCAGCCGATCTTTGCACCCGGTATCATCTCATGGCAGGCTTTGACAGCCAGTGCATTGGCCACAAACATATTGTGTGCAGCCTGATACTGCCGCTGCGGTGCATTGGCATCATCTGCCACCACCATGCCGGCTGCCAGATAAGGCAGCTTGAGGGTGTTGTTGATCTCGTTGAAAGTCATCCAGTACTTGACCTGATCCTTGTAGCGCTCAAAGCACGCATGGCAGAACTTTGCAAAGCAATCGATCACGCGGCGATCCACCCAGCCATTGTACTTGGTGGCCAGTGCCAGCGGCATTTCGTAGTGGCTCAGCGTGACCAGCGGCTCGATGCCGTTCTTGTGCATCTCAGCGAACAGGTCGCTGTAGAACTGCAGGCCCTTTTCGTTCGGCTCTGCTTCCTCGCCGGTGGGGAAGATGCGGGTCCATGCAATGGAAACGCGCAGCATGGTAAAGCCCATCTCGGCAAACAGCTTCAGGTCTTCTTTGTAATGATGGTAGAAGTCGATGCCGCGGCGCTTGGGATAATAGGTATCATCCGGGTCGGCCATGGCGGCAGCAATGTGTGCGTCGTCCATGGCAACATGGGACTTGTAATCCTTCACGTCGGTGTTGGGCTTGTAGGTGGCAACATCGGCCACGCTGGGGCCTTTGCCATCCACGTTCCATGCGCCCTCTACCTGGTTCGCGGCAACAGCGCCGCCCCAGAAAAAGCCTTTGGGGAAACTCATTTATTTGCCTCCAGTTTCAGCAGTGCGGCACCGGGCACCACAGCGCCCTCGGCCACAGTCTTGATGGTGAACTCATCGGCGTTGGTCACGACGATGGGGGTAGTTACATCATAACCGTCTGCTTTGATTCCGTCAAGGTCAAACTTCATCAGCAGCTGGCCCTTCTTGACAGTCTCGCCGTCCTTGACCTGCGGGTCAAAGCCCTTGCCATCGCGCTTGACGGTGTCCATGCCGATGTGCATGAGCAGTTCAGCACCGGCAGCGGTCTTCATGGAGATGGCGTGCTTGGTGCCGAACACGGACTCGATCACGCCGTCAGCGGGAGCGTACAGCTCACCCTTCTCGGGCACCACGGCAATGCCGTCGCCCAGGATCTTCTGGGAGAAAACTTCATCCTTGACCTCTTCCAGAGCAATGGCCTTGCCCTGCAGGGGGCTGCTGATGGTGGAATCCGCAGCTGCTGCGTCTGCAGCAGTCTCGGGAGCGGGTGCAGCGGTCTCATCCTCTGCGGGGGTCTCGTCCTTATACAGGAAGAAGGACAGTGCGAAGGAAACAACAACGGAGATCACCAGACCAACTGCAGCCCACAGGATGTTCTTGCCGTTATCCGGGTCAACGAACATGGCCATGCCAGCCAGACCGGGGCCCATGGCAACGAATGCCTTGACCTTCATCAGGCCAACGAACAGACCGCCGATGAAGCTGGAGGCCACAACGGACATCATGACCTTCTTGTGCTGCAGGGTAACGCCGTACAGGGCAGGCTCGGTGATACCGAACAGGCCGGAGATACCAGCAGAAATTGCGGTAGCGCGCAGGTTTTCGTCCTTAGTCTTCA
>ERZ827522.3030-NODE-3030-length-10437-cov-2.226450_pt1 | contig 10437 bp, 8 predicted proteins | sample MGYA00519580_ERZ827522 | MGnify/ENA primary metagenome ERZ827522 (study PRJEB31778, sample SAMEA3449340) | human gut metagenome | biome: human gut; feature: human-associated habitat; material: faeces | place: United Kingdom | collected 2010/2012 ...
TTAATTATAATTTTGTATATATAATGCCTTATGTAGAAATTTATGATGAATACGAATCTCAAGAATTTGTAAATAATAATATAATCGATAAAAATAAATTAAAACAAATTATCGAAAAAGAAAAGGATTTAGATATTTATCTAAAAGAAGAAAATAATGAAATAGAATTAAATATGTATCTTCTAGATATATGTCCAGAATACTATGTACTAAATAATCAAAAGCATATAAATAGAGATTTTAAAAAGATTACTTTTGTAAATGATGATTATGAATATAGCGCAACAATGCTAGATAAAAATGAGCTTAAGTATTCTTTATCAATAAATTACGGCAACAATTTATTTGAAGGTGGATCTGGAACAGGGAAAACAACTATAATGCTATCTAGAGCTATTAAATTAGCGAGAGTATACCCTCAACATAGATTTATAGTATTTGTATCTTCAAAGAAATTGTGTAATCAATTAAAAGAAGAATTGGAAATTTTATATAAAGATAATAATAATTTAGAAATTCATACATTATCTTCATTTTTATTTAAACTCGCTAAAAAGTTTGACTTAATAGCAGATTATAGAATGTTTAAACAAGATTATGAAAAATATTTAAATAATCTAATTAAACAAGCCCGAAATGTTATAAAAAACAAGAATATGTTTAAAGGTATATTTATAGATGAGGCAGAATCTTTTAAAGTAGAAGAAATTGAGTTTATCTCAGAATTCTTGTATAAGACAAAAAATATATTGGATATATATTATTAAAGAGTAAATTCAATAGGATTGCGTTACAAAGAAAACTTTGCATAAACTATGTATTGATCGTAGTGAGTATACTGGAATTGTTATTTGTCACACCAATTGGGGCAAGAACAATATATATTACATATATTTTATTTGTTGCTTTTGTGGCTCAGTTATTGAATGAGTTACAAATAACTTTAGAACAAAAGAACTTAATATATCGGATAGAAAAAGCATTTTTAGTTGTATTTTTGATGTTTAATTCTTTTATGTGGATGAATATTCATTATGCAGATAAAACTAGAGAAAATTATATAAAAATGCAAATGATGGAAGGAAAAAATGAAATAGATATTCCAGCATTACCAAAACAAGATTATTTGTGGAATGATACGATGATAGAGAATAGTTTTGATTGCTTGTATAAATATGATCATCGAGGTGATATTAAATTCAATGTTCAGACATGGGATAGTTGGTATGCAGAATATTCTGAAAATATAATTAAATAATTTATAAAAATATACGGAGATGTAAGCCATGAATAATAATATTGAGGTAAGTATATCAGTTGTAATACCCATATATAATGGAGAGGAATGGATCAAAAGATGTATTTTATCTGTAATATCACAACGAGTAGACAATATAGAAATTATTTGCATTGATGACGGAAGTACAGATAGAAGCTTTGAAATATTAAAGAAGTTAGAAAAAGAGTATAATAATTTAATGGTAATTACACAAGAAAATCAGGGAGTATCTGTGACAAGAAATACAGGGATAAAGAATGCAACAGGAAGATGGATAGCATTTTTAGATGTGGATGATGTATGGTTGCCAAATATAATTAACAAACAAAAAATAAAAGAATGGGAAAGAAATGAGTTTGATCTTATTGCTTTTAAGAATTGTAATTCAAATGAAAAAATAACGAGATTCCAAATGAAAGGAGAAAGACAAAAACAAGTAATTTTAGGTGGAAATTCAAGCATATGGTGCGTTTCTGATCATATGGGAGCTATGTTATATAGTAGAAATATTATTGATAAATATAAAATTCATTTTTATGAAGATTTGAAATACGGAGAAGATACTATTTTTAGGCTAACTAATTTGTATCTAAGTAATAAAATATATATAGAAAATGATACATTGTATGTTTATGTAAAAAATAAGAAATCGGCAATGCATACATTAAAAATTGAAGCAGTACCATATTATGAGTCGATTATTAAAGGCTATTTAAGAATGCAGACTGAATTAAATGCATTGAAAATTATAGAAAAGGGAGAAATGACATTTGGAACTGATGCTGCATGGATTTACCTATTAGACATGGCAATAGCACAATGTGAAAGTTTAAAAGGTATGAAAGCTGTAGATGAATTTCAAGAAAAGTATTCTAAGATATATCAACAGAAAAGTTATAAATTATATGAAAAACAATTAAAAGAACTTGATCTAATGAAAAATCACAGATTAATTTTTGAATGTAAATATTGGTTTATTGGAATAGTAAAGTATAATTTTAAAAAATTTTATAGTTTACCATTGGTATATACAATGGTTGAACGTTTGAAATATAGAGAAAGAAAACAGATTTATGATAGAGAAGAGTTAAGAAAGGATAGAAACTTTTATGGAAAATGAATTAGTAAGTGTTATAGTGGCAATTTATAATATTGATAAATATTTAGATGATTGTATTAGATCAATAATTAAACAGAGCTATAAAAATTTAGAGATATTATTAGTTAATGATGGCTCTACGGATAATAGTGAGGAAATTTGTAAGAAATGGGCCAAAAAAGATAATAGAATTATATTATGTAGCCAAGAGAATCAAGGATTATCAGTAGTAAGAAATCAAGGGATTAAGAAGGCATTAGGGAAATATACATTATTTGTAGATGGGGATGATGTGTTAGATTTAAATATGATAATGCAATTAGTACATCATATACAAAAAGCAAAGTGTGATCTGATATTATGCAATTATCAAATGATATCGGAAGAAGCCCATTATGTGGAAACAAAGTGTGATGAATATAAAGTAAATATTGTATTTCCAGAGCAGGTACATTTAAATTTATTTTAGGGCATTTAAGTCAGGAAAACAACACGCCTTTGCAGGCTGAAAACTCGGCTGTGGGAGCACTTGGGGATTACGAGCGCAACAGCGACTATATTTTACATATAGCAAAGCCTGAGGGCAGCGGAATGGCGGTGGCATTTTGATAAGGATAAATCTTATTACAGTTGGAAAGCTGAAAGAAAAATACTGGCGTGACGCTGCGGCGGAATACTCAAAGCGGCTGGGGGCGTTCTGCAAGCTTGAAATAGTTGAGCTGAACGAGTCGAGGTTATCTGACAACCCCTCCGAAAAGGAGATAGCAGCGGCGCTTGAAAACGAAGCAAAAGCCATGAAAGGCTACACTGACATCAAGGGTGCATACAATATTGCAATGTGCATTGAGGGCAAGCAGCTTTCAAGTGAAAAGCTGTCCAAAAAGCTCAGCGAATGCGGGCTGAACGGATTCAGCACAGTGAATTTCATAATAGGCTCGTCATTCGGCATTGCCCCTGAGATAAAGGCGAAAGCTGACCTGCGCTTATCAATGTCGGAGATGACGTTCCCACACCAGCTTGCAAGGATAATGCTTTTGGAGCAGGTTTACAGGGCGTTTCAGATAAGTGCTAATACTAGGTATCATAAGTGAATTTCGGATATAACAAAACCGCCCTTTGTGCCTGTCATGTAGTGATAAACATCAGGATCGAGCATCTTATTGTAAAGTTCAAACAGCTCACTTTCGGTCTTTCTGGTCAAAAAAATCATTGGCATTGATAATTTCAAGGACAAGCTTAAAACGGCTGATAAAAATATCGTTCAGCTTGTATGCACAGCTTTTACTGTCCATAGAATCATCTGTAATTGAAATATGAGGATTCCTTGACTTAGTATAATAATAACATAATAATTCAGTATGCTGCGGAGGTATAACATGAAAAAAATATCAATGGTAATAAATGCAGACGACAGACTCGGACATATCTCTCCCGAGATATACGGACATTTTTCCGAGCATCTCGGAAGATGTATCTACAATGGTATATATGTGGGTGAAAATTCACCTATTCCGAATACAGACGGAATAAGGAATGATATCATCGAGGCGCTCAGAAATATAAAAGCTCCCGTTTTCCGCTGGCCCGGCGGCTGCTTTGCAGAAGAATATCACTGGCAGGACGGTATCGGAGAAAAATCTCTGCGCCGAAAGATCGTGAACACGAACTGGGGCGGAGTTACGGAGGATAATTCTTTTGGCACGCACGAATTTATGCGCTTCTGTGAGCTTGTTGGCTGCAAGCCTTATATAAACGGCAATGTTGGTAGCGGCAGTGTTCGTGAATTATCCGAATGGATAGAATATATGACCTCAGATGCGGAATCACCTCTCACAGAGCAGAGAAAGAAGAACGGCAGAGCCGAGCCGTGGAAACTCGAATACCTCGGTATCGGCAATGAAAACTGGGGCTGCGGAGGAAATATGCGTCCCGAATATTACGCCGACGTTTATAAAAGGTATCAGACATTCTGCCACAATTATTCGGGAAACAAACTTTACAGAATAGCCTGCGGTTCAAGCTCTGCCGACTATAACTGGACAGAAGTCATGATGAAAAATCTTGACAGCAATAATGTTGATGCTATCGACCTGCATTATTATACGATGCCAGTATGGCCCGAAATGGAGTCTGCCACCGATTTTGACGATGAGCTTTATTATAAAACTATCGCTGCAGCGAACTTTTCCGATGAGCTTATCACAAGACATTCGGAGATAATGAACCGCTATGATCCCGAAAAGAAAATAGGACTTGTAATAGGAGAGTGGGGCTGTTGGCATAAGGTAGAAGAGGGTACGAATCCGGGATTTTTATATCAGCAGAATACAATGCGTGATGCTATCGTTGCTGCAATAGAGCTGAATGTTTTTAACAGACACAGCGACCGTGTTGTAATGGCAAACCTTGCGCAGGCGGTGAATGTTCTCCAATCGGTCATTCTTACAGAAGGCGATAAGATGATAAAAACGCCTACATATCACGTTTTCGACCTTTTTAAAACACACCAAAACAACGAGGCGGTTTACTGCTATACGCAGAATGAAAATATGTCGGAAGGTAAAAATGCTCCGATGATCTCGGTTTCCGCATCGGTGAACGAAAAGAGTATGACCGTTACCGCCGCAAACTGTTCGCTTACGGAAGAGGCTGCTGTTGAATGTAGCATTTTCGGATTTAAAGCATCATCAGTTTCTTGCAGGATACTTACAAACGAGGCGCACAGCTATAACGACTTCGACTGTCCCGACAGAGTGAGCATTACCGAGCATACGGCAGTCATCAAGGACAATGTGTTAAAGCTGAATATTCCGCCTTGTGCTGTTGTGGAATGTGTTGTTGACTAAATATTGGGGCATATTCACAGTGCATTTCGTCTTTATAATAAAAATATAAGCATAAGAGCTGCGTTTCATTAAAGAAGCGCAGCTCTTTGTTTTATAAAGCCATAATATGTTGGGCATTGTACTCGCAAAAAAATAATGCATAAAATGGGCTTCTGTTGATAAAATGTGAATGTGTTCACATTTTGGGATTTTGTCCTTATGTGCTGCAATTGGGCAAGGAGGAAGCTCGGAAAACATCGTCATAGCCTGTGGTATAATGTGCATATTGCTGCAAACAATCAGGTCTCATATGATAGATACCATCATCATCCATATCTGCACCCAACGTCAAGGAGAAAAATCATGTTGTCATATCTGCAACAACATTCAATCCAGGAATATAAGAAGACAAAATCGGATGCTTTCTCACAAATACTGCAGCGATTGTTCCTGATTCCGCAATTTTCTTTATCAGCCAGACACCACCTAATGAGAAAGGCTGTCGAAAGGGCAGGCTTCAGTCCTGATATCATTCAGCTTGTGGAGGATACTGACAGAGGCATCGCTCTTGATATGATGAAAGCTAATGATTATATTGATGTCCTTATCCCAAGGGGAGGCGCACAGCTTATAAAGGCTGTTGTACAGTCTGCCACTGTGCCTGTTATCGAGACCGGCACAGGAAACTGTCACGTTTATGTTGACGCAAGTGCGGATATAAAAATGGCTGTGAACATTGTTGATAACGGCAAGACCTCACGTCCGTCTGTATGCAACGCAGTTGAAAGCTGTCTTGTTCACAGGGATATTGCGGAGGATTTTCTCCCGAAGCTTAAAGAAAGACTTGACAAGCACCACGTTGAGATAAGAGGCTGTGAGCTTACAAGGCAGATACTTGGTCCTGAGAACGTTACTCCTGCTGATGATGACGATTATGCAACAGAGTTTCTTGACTATATAATCTCTATCAAGGTCGTTGACGACATGGCGGAAGCACTTGAACACATCGACAGATTTTCCACAGGACATTCTGAGTGTATCGTAACAGAAAGCCTTTTTGCGGCACAGGAATTTCAAAAGCGTGTTGACTCAGCGGCAGTATATGTAAACTGCTCAACAAGATTTACAGACGGCGGAATGTTCGGTCTGGGTGCTGAGATAGGCATTTCCACTCAGAAGCTTCATGCAAGAGGTCCTATGGGTCTTAGAGAAATGACCACCACAAAGTATCTTATCTCAGGCAACGGACAGATAAGAGAATAGATATTAGTGAGGAATGAGGAGTGAGGAATGAGGAATGAAGGTATCGCCTAACGGCGATGATTTCTCTGTAGGGGCGACCTTTGGTCGCCTGTCTGCTCTGATACTTTGATATATTACAAAAAAGAGGTAATTATAATGATAAAAGCTATGAATATTTCTTATGAGATAGGCGATAAGCTTTATCTCAACATCACAAACAAGTGTCCATGCAACTGCACATTCTGTATTCGTCACAACGGTGACGGTGCTTATGGCTCTGACCCACTGTGGCTGGAACATCAGCCTACTGCCGAGGAGGTAATAGACAACATCAAAAAGCGTGACCTTGACAGCTACAAGGAAATTATTTTCTGTGGCTATGGCGAGCCTACCTGTGAGCTTGAAATACTCAAAGAAACTGCAAAGTATATAAAATCTGTTACAAAGACACCTATAAGGATCAACACAAATGGTCTTAGCGACCTTATCAACAAGCGTGAAACTCCTGCCGAGTTCAAGGGACTTGTTGATATAATCTCAATAAGTCTTAACGCTTCTGACGCAAAGGCTTATGACGAGATAACAAGACCCTCATTCAAGGGCGTGAACTGCTTTGAAGAAATGCTCTCTTTTGCAAAGAGAGTGAAAGAGTTCGTGCCGGAGGTAATGCTCACTGTGGTTGATATAATCGGCGAAGAGGAGATAAAAAAATCTCAGGCGGTTGCTGACAGCGTGGGTATACATCTCAGAGTCAGAGAATATGTTGATTAATATTTTGTAAACAATATATTAAGTTTTATATTTGCTCAATATTCCGTTTTCAGCAAACATCTAAGTGATGTCGGAACAATAACCGAGTGCTGAAAACGGATATTTTTTTGTTCGATAATAAAAAGAAAGCTTGGTAGAAAAAATGGAAAAGGAAAAGATAAGACGTCTTGTTTTGCAGGCAGGACAGGGTGACAGAGCAGCTTTCGGCGAGCTTTACGAAGAAACGGGCAGGTCGGTATATTTTAACTGCCTGAAGCTTCTTGGAAATGCTCAGCAGGCGGAGGATATAACTCAGGACACTTTCATGAAAGCTCTTGAAAAGCTTGACAGCCTTAAAGAGCCTGAGAATTTCTCAGCGTGGGTAAACCGCATTGCCATAAACAACTGCAAAATGTATTTCAGGAAAAATCCCCGCACTGCGGAGGAGGAGTCGGAAAAGATAATCGACGATACGCCCGACAGCGAGCTTATCCCTGACGATTATGCCGACAGCGAAGAAAAACGCAGGATAATAATGAACATTATCGACACCGCTCTCACTGACGAACAGCGTCAGACAATAATACTTTACTATTTTGATATGATGAGCGTGGCTGAGATAGCAGAGATAATGGAATGTTCTGTTGGCACTGTCACTTCCCGTCTTAGCGCTGCAAGAAAGAAGATAAGGGAGGCGGTGCTTATTTACGAAAAGAAAAACAATGACAGGCTTCATGCTGTTATGCCTATACCTGTTCTGTCAAAGATATTTATGCAGGAATGTCAGCATTTGAAGCTGCCTGAATTATCCGTTTTCAGCAACACGGCAGCCGCCGAGGATATTGTTCCCGATAAAAATACTACAATAAGTAAATCGGGAGGAAAAGGTATGTTTTCAACAGTAAAAGCAAAAGTAATAGCAGGAGTAGTCGCATTGGCAGTAGTTGGCGGAGGTATCACAGGGGTGGTGCTTGCAAACAGAGATAAGACATCAGATGCTGATAAGCCAAACACAGCCGTTCAGACAGACGCACAGGGGGAAGTGAACGAGCAGGAGATAGAGGACAATCTAAACGAACTTGATGAAAATGCTGATAATGAAGATAATGTTACTGACGATGATGCAAGCGGTACAAATTCAAACAGCGAGCTTGAAATGGCTGTTTACACTGTGTCTGACGAGATAAAAAATGCTGATCTTTCGTCAGGTCTTGTTCAGCTCAATGGTGACATCATGCAGGTGGGCGGATATATAAAGACGTCTGATTTCTATGCAAAATATGCTGACGAGTATAGCTTTGTATACTGCGATGGAGGTCACTATGAGGATAAAAAGGGCGAAATGCTCAATTATCGTGTAGGTGCTGACAACTATTTCGGCGGTGAATGGTGGGATAGCTATTACATGACCCTTATCCCAAAGGTCGAGCCGCAGGGAGATGAGATAACGGTCTATGTTGCAAATCTAACAAACCCTGACGGACAGGTATCTCTTGCAGACAGCTATGTGGTATGGGCAGAGGAAACGCCTATGTCAAACGATATTTACACCCCTGCTTGGATACCGACCGGTATGCCAACAAGGCTTTGCTATGATGTCACAAGCACAAAGAAGCTTGATGAGATATATGACAACATAGACGATTATTCAGCACAATCAGTGCAGGATATGCTTGCTTCTCAGGGCATCTCAAAGGGCGAGAACAGCATTTCAGGCAACTATCTTTCCTATGTTTACTCACAGGGCGATATGTCAATGAGCGGAACATACTGTGTGAACAGCGACACTGACCCTGATGTTTTCGTTGCATATGTTGCAGGTGAGAAAAATGCCGCAGGGCTTACACCTCTCTACAGATATCATTTTGCCTTCGATACAAATTCAAAAAAGCTTTATGAAAGCAGAATGTATCTTGCAGGTATGTTCTAAAAAAACCTATCCCTCACATCTGTGGGGGATATTTTTTTGCTCGTTGACAGGCATTTTGTTATGTGATATAATTATTTCTGTAATATTATAATAACAAATATTAACCATAAGTAAATTATATATGAAGATTTTGAATTTGCTCAACAAATCGTCTGCGTTTTGCATCTAACTAATGTCGGGACTGATAAAACAGCGGACGAGAAAACGGCAATTCGGAAAGAAAGAGCAGGTCAAAAACATGGAAAAAGATGATATCAAAAAGCTTGTATTGCAGGCGGCACAGGGAAACAAGGCGGCGTTCGGTGCGCTTTATGAAGAAACGGGCAGAACAGTGTATTTTAGCTGCCTGAAGCTTCTTGGCGACCCACAGCTTGCAGAGGATATCACTCAGGAAACTTATCTTACAGCCCTTCAAAAGCTTGGCACTCTTGCACAGCCTGAGAATTTTCCAGCATGGGTAAACAGGATAGGGATAAATCTCTGCAAAATGCACTTTAGAAACAATTCCGCCCCTGAGGACAACTCAGAGGAGATAATAGAGGAGATCCCTGACGAAGGGCTTATCCCGGAGGAATATGTGAGCAATGACGCTAAAAGAAAGATAATAATGGATATTATCGACACTGTTCTCACAGAGGAGCAAAGGCGTTCGGTGATACTGTATTATTTTGATATGCTCACAGTGCCTGAGATAGCAGAGGTAATGAACTGCACCACAGGTACAGTAACTTCCCGTCTTAGTGCCGCAAGAAAAAAGATAAAGGAGGCGGTGCTTATATACGAGGAAAACAACAACGACAGACTTCATGCTGTCGTGCCTGTATTTATTCTTTCAAAGCTTCTTAATAAAGAGGCTTCAAACACCGTTCTTCCGAAACTTACCGTTTTCACAGGCTCAGCCTCAGCCGCTAATGCAGTTCCCGATAGCGTAACATCAACAAAAACTATATCGGGAGGAAAAGGAATGTTTTCAACAGTAAAAGCAAAAGTAATAGCAGGCGTTTGTGCCGTGGCAGTTGTGGGCGGAGGTATCACAGCGGCGGTAATGCTTAGTTCAAATAATAGTGATGACGATGATAATAATGATATTGTTGTTGCTTCTTCACAAAATGACAGCACAGCTTCAAAGGGCGATAAGACCCTGTCTGATACCGCTAACGATAACAAAGACGGCAATCTATATTGGATAGACGGATTTAATGGTGGTACGCCGTCAGATACTTTGCCGCAGGATATTTTCGGCAACAAAATATCAGTGCCTGTTGACCTTAGTGCCATAGACGGCGGCAATGCCAATATGAAAATGTACGGC
>ERZ827522.3031-NODE-3031-length-10432-cov-3.935531_pt1 | contig 10432 bp, 7 predicted proteins | sample MGYA00519580_ERZ827522 | MGnify/ENA primary metagenome ERZ827522 (study PRJEB31778, sample SAMEA3449340) | human gut metagenome | biome: human gut; feature: human-associated habitat; material: faeces | place: United Kingdom | collected 2010/2012 ...
TGGGCCTTGCGAAGTCGGAATAGTAACTTCTGCTCGGTGACGCACCGTCACAGCCGCCTATGAGGAAGAAGTTCTTTATCCCGCCCTCTTTCACAAGGCTTATTATCTTTTCGGCATTTGACAACACTGCGTTGTGTGCAAAGCCTGTTGTTACTGTGTGACCGCCGTTCATGCCTGTCATTTCTCTGTCCTCATCATAGCCGCCGCACTCAATGGCTTTTTCTATAACAGGCGTAAAATCCTTGTCGTCGCCAATGTGCACAAGCTCAGGATATGACACGATAGAGGTGGTGAAAACTCTGTCGCAGTAGCTTTGACGGACAGGCATTATGCAGTTTGTTGTGAAAAGTATCGGTGCAGGGATATTGTGAAATTCCGACTGCTGATTTTGCCAGCCTGTACCGAAATTGCCTTTTAGCTGCGGATAGGCTTTGAGCTTTGGATAACCATGGGCAGGGAGCATTTCACTGTGAGTGTAGATGTTCACGCCCTTGTCTTTGGTCTGCTCAAGGAGAAGTTTCATATCGTGCAGGTCATGACCGCTCACGACGATAAAAGGCCCTTTTTCAATGGTCAGTGGAACTTCTGTAGGGACAGGGTCGCCGTATGCGTCAGTGTTTGCAGCGTCGAGAAGTGCCATACATTTCAGGTTCACATTGCCTGTTTCAAGCACCAGCCCCAACAGCTTTTCAGGGTCGTTCTCACTGCCTATGGCACGCAGAGCCTTGTAGAAAAAGCTTGTCACCTCGCTGTCAGTTTTGCCAAGTGCCTGTGCGTGATAAGCATACGCCGCCATACCCTTTATTCCGAAGAGGATAAGTGATTTCAGTGAGCGGATATCCTCATGATCGTTCCACAGTTTTTTCATGTCGTAGTCATCAAACTTCTGAGAGTTGATGCGGTTTCGCTCAATGTGTATCTCCTCTGTGAGCTGTTTTATGGTGACATTATTGAAGTTCACGTTCGTGATAGTCGTAAAAAGCCCTTTGAGTATGAGCATATCTGTTTTTTCAGTTGACGAGCCATTTTCTGCGGCATTTGCAAGGGCGATAAGTGCACCGATAAGCTCGTCTTGATAAACTGCTGTGTCGGCTTTTTTGCCGCATACGCCTACTTTTCCGTCACAGCCTGTGTTGTGTGCAGTCTGCTGACACTGGAAACAAAACATATCTTTCACTGGTAAGACCTCCGTATATTTGTGATAGGTCTATTATGTACCGATATGTGAAATTTATTCCTGAGTTTTATGAGAAAAACAGCCTTACTGCAAGTGCAGAGAACACAAATCCCATAAGGTCTGAAAGGCACGCCGCTGCAAATACTGAGGGGTAAGCTTTTTGCTTTATGGCTGAAAAATATACTGCTATGGTGTAGAATGTCGTTTCCGTTGACCCCATTAAAACGCTTGCTACACGTCCGCTGTAGCTGTCAGGGGAAACGCTTGAAAGAATGGTTTCAAGGCAGGCGAGTGCGCCGCTCCCTGAAATGGGTCTGACTATAGCAAGGGGTATACACTCTTCTGGAAAGCCCAGAAAAGTGGTCACAGGTCGGAGAAGTTTTGCTATAATATCAGCCGCACCTGATGATGTGAACATTCCCACTGCTGTCATAAGCAGAATGAGCATTGGTATCAGCCCCAAGGCGATTTTGAGGTTTTCAGCCGCACCCTCGCAGAACACATTCACTATATCCACCTTTTTCACAAGCCCATAGCAAAGTATAAAAACCATAAGCGCAGGCACGAAAATGTCACCGAAATTCATGGCGTTCGTCCTTTCTGAGGTTGAGGGCATAGACCATAAGACAGCCTGCGGTCACGGAGATAAGGGAGGAGAAAATGATAGCAGGCGTTACGTCAAAGGGGGATACTGCACCGTGTTCAAGGCGCATTGCCGCAATGGTGGAGGGGATAAGCTGAATGGAAGCCGTGTTAAGCACCACAAGCATAGAAATGCACTTCTTTCGTGCCGCAGGCGGAAGCTTCTGCATGGCTTTCACTGTGGCTATGCCTGAGGGTGTGGCGGCATTGCCTAATCCTAAAAGGTTTGCGGTCAGGTTCATTGTCACGGCATTCATGACCTCGATGCCCTCGAGACGGACGCCGGTCTTTTCCTTGTTGAGCTCGCCGCGCTCAAAATCGGACTTGTGCGCAGCCTCTTCCTGATAAGCGGCGACGGCGTCCCAGTTGGCGATGTGCGGCTGCCACTGCTTGAGAAGCGGGTGCTCCGGCGAGATGACCATGTACGTCGTGCCGAAGAGCGTGTCGGCACGAGTGGTGTAGACGGTGATGTCGTCGCCGACGTTGGTCTTGAACGTGATCTCCGCGCCGGTGGAGCGGCCGATCCAGTTGCGCTGCTGGGTCTTGACGCGCTCAATGTAATCCACATCGTCCAGATCGTCGATCAGGCGCTGGGCGTACTTCGTGATGGCGAGCATCCACTGGCTCTTCTCCTTGCGCACGACCTCGCTGCCGCAGCGCTCGCAGACGCCGTTGACGACCTCTTCGTTGGCGAGCACGCACTTGCAGCTCGTGCACCAGTTGACAGGCATGGTGGTCTTATAGGCCAGGCCGTGCTTATACATCTGCAGGAAAATCCACTGCGTCCACTTGTAATAGCTCGGATCCGTCGTATCGACCGCGCGGTCCCAGTCAAAGCTGTAGCCAAGCATCTTGAGCTGCTTGGTGAAGTTTGCAATGTTGTTTTTCGTCACAACGGCCGGGTGGATATGGTTCTTGATGGCATAGTTTTCGGTTGGCAGACCGAAGGCGTCAAAGCCGATCGGGAACAGAACGTTGTAGCCCTGCATCCGGCGCTTGCGGCAGATGATGTCCATCGCCGTGAACGGGCGCGGGTGTCCAACATGCAGCCCCTGGCCGGAAGGATACGGAAACTCGATCAGACCATAAAACTTCGGCCGCGGGTCGCCGGTGATGGCTGCGAAAGGCTTTTCTTCCTCCCAGCGCGCCTGCCATTTTTTCTCGATCGCCTGGAAATCGTACTTCATAGCATTCACTTCTCTCTGAAAAATCAAAAAATCATAAGTAGATCGCGGGGCGGCGCAATCGTCGCCCCGGTTGGTTTTCTTTTGGTGCTCAGGCGCGCATGTCGGAGATGTCCACGACCTCCGCGTCACTCCAGAGACGCTCCAGATCATAAAACTTGCGTGCCTCGTCCTGGAACACGTGCACGATCACGCAGCCGTAGTCGAGCAGGACCCAGCTGCCGCTGCGGTGCCCCTCGCGGCGCAGGACCGGTTCGCCCACGTCGTCCGCCGCCGCTTCCACAGCGTCGGTCAGCGTCTTGACGTGCGTCGAGGAGCTGGCCGTGCAGATGACAAAATAGTCCGCCAGCGTCGTCAGTTCCCGGGTCTTGAGCAGCTGAATGTTCTCGCCCTTTTTTGCGTCCAGCGCCTTGACGATGACCGCAGCGAGCTCGTTAGCAGGCATCATAATGCTACATCCTTCCTTTTCGTTACCATTTGTTTGGGCCCTGGACGGTGCCGGAAGTGGCCACGACCTGCCCATTGGATTCATAGAGAATGTCCACATTCGCGGACGTGATCTCCGTTGTATACGGGTTGAGCCAGGTGTTGAGATACTCCAGCCACTCGTCCACGTGGATGAACACGTAGGACATGCCGTTTTTCACGCCGTTGTAGTTGGCCGGGATCGTCTCAAACGAGATGGCGCTTTCATCGAGCTTCAAAAACTCCTTGACGTAGAACATCACGTTGCCTGCCGACAGGTTCGTGGTGACTTCCTTCTCATAGATGTCAATGAGTTTGTTGAGGTTGGGGATGTTGTGCAGCTTCAAAAACTGGCTCATCATGGCCTTGATCATCTGGTGCTGCACGTCGATGCGGCCGATGTCGCCGTTGGCATACGTGTTGCGGAAGCGGAACACGCCCATGGTCTGATAGCCATTGAGGTGCTGATAGCCCTTCTGTACGTGGATGCTCAGGTTCTGACTGGGATCGTCATAGTCCATATCAACTGGGACGTCGAAGTCGATACCGCCCATGGCGTCAATGAGTTCGACGAACACCTCCACGTCAAAGAGCGCATAACTGTCGACCCGGTAGCCGAGAATCTGCTCCGCGCCGCCGATGAGCGCCTCCACGCCGTCCTTGCCGTTGTTCTCGGCCGCGGCGTAATACTGGTTCATCTTTTTGGGCCGATAGGCCACATTCACAGCTGTGTCACGCGGGATGCTGACAAATTTCAGAGACTTGTTCTCCGTGTCGAGCATACCGACGAGCACAGTGTCCGTCAGGCCGGCCGCGCGGTCCTTGCCGGCGATAAGGAACGTGTAGCACCCCTTCTTGCGGCCGTCGGCGCTGACATCAACACCGTCGTCCGGATTACCGTCGCTCAGGCCGCCGGTCAGACTCGGCGGGCTGACCCAGTGGTTCATCAGGATCGCAAACTCGCCGATCAGCAGCGCCAGCACCACGACCACGATGACCGTGATGCGCACTTTTTTCTTTTTCTGGCGCCTGGCCTGCGACTGCTGCGCCTGCACGCGGTGATTCACCGCCGCCGACGTCTCGGAAAACGGGTCGTCCTGAAAGCCGCTGCCGTCATCGTAGCCATCATCATAGCCGCCGTCGTAACGGTCGTAACCCTGATCGTCATATCCGCCGTAATCACCCGGATAGCGATCGTCACTCTGTCGTCTTTTCATTTTCTTTTTCCCTGCCCTGATACCAGTTTAATGCCTGCACCGTGTTCTCGTGCGGTGTGATGCCGCCGGCCTCCAGATCCTCGAGGCTCATCTTCAGCCCGAGCACCATGGCCGCGTCAAGATCGGTGTAAGCGAGCCGCCGCAGCTCGTCCACGCCGTCAAAGTCCCGCGACGGCTCAATGTAGTCGGCCATATACAGGACCTTTTCGAGCGTGGTCATATCGGGTTTTCCGGTCGTGTGCCAGCGGATGGCGTTTTCTATCTCAAGCGGCACGCCGAAACGGTCCTTGGCCACGGCAGCGCCGGTTTTGGCGTGCAGGAGCTTGGTGTTGGCCGTTTCGACCGTGTCGTTTATGATACCATATTTTTCAGACAATAGCAATTGGTCAGATAGCTCTAATTTTTTCGTGCAATCGTGCAGAATTCCGGCCTCTGCAGCAGCATCCGGGTCGCAGCCCCAGCGCTCGGCGAGCCGGCGCGCCTCGTGCTCGCAGCCCCAGACGTGGGAGATGCGACGCGGCTTGAGCATGGGGTAAGCCTGCTCGCGCAGCCAGTTGAGATCGGGCTTTGCGCCATAGAGCCGCTGCTGGATGATGTGTGCATACACATTGGGTGCAAGGTACTCGCTGCCCCGCCGCTGCGGCAGCAGCGCACGCACGGTCGTGCTCGTGACCGGGATCGGCTCGGCCGGCAGGGCGATAACGCGGGCGCCATACGTCTCGCGCAGGTAGGCGCTGAAGCGCTCCACTTCCGCGTGCTCATCGCCCGTGCGGGCGAGCGCGACAAGCGTCACCTGCCCGAGCAGATACCGAAAATCATGCCACTCCTCGAACGTCGTGAGCATATCCGTGCCGACGACGAGGTACAGCTCCGCGTCCGGATTGCACGCACACAGCTCGCGCACAGTGTCGGCCGTGTAGCTCTTGCCGGAGCGGTGCAGTTCCATATCGGAGACCTCCACGCCCGGCTCGCCGGAGAAGGCCAGCATCGTCATGAGCAGGCGCTCCGCCGGCTCCGGGCTGCCCGCCGTGAGCTCCTTGTGCGGCGGGATACGGTCCGGGATGACAAGCGTCAGATCCGGCCGGATCGCCGCGCGCACCGCGCGCAGCGCGGCCGTATGTCCCAGATGCGGCGGGTTGAAGCTGCCGCCATAGATGCAGATCTTCATTTTTTCGCCTTTTTCACGAGCTCGATCTTCGGCTTCTGCTCATTGCGCTTATAGAGCACGAACTTCGAGCCGATGACCTGCACGGGTTCGGCGCGGCAGACCTCGGCGAGCTGGTCGCACGCCTCGCGCGCGGTCAGGAGCGAGTTTTCGAGCACGCGGCCCTTGACGAGCTCACGCGCCTTGAGCGCGTCGCTCATCTGGGTGATGATGTTTTCCGTGATGCCGCCCTTGCCGATGTGGACAATGGTGTCCTCCGTCGCAGCGAGACCGCGCAGCTGGGCGCGCTGTTTACTTGTCAGCATAGTAGTTCCTCAATTCTTCTTTCAGGATTTTGAGCGCATTCCCGCGGTGGGAAATGGCGTTTTTCTCTTCCGGGCGCAGTTCCGCCATGGAGCACGCATAGCCGTCCGGCTGGAACACGGGGTCATAGCCGAAACCATTTTCCCCGCGCGGCGCAAACAGGATGCTGCCCTCGCAGGTGCCGCGTGCGCGCAGGACATCCCCGTTCGGGAACGTGCAGCAGATGCACGACACGAACCGGGCCGCACGGTCGGTGCGGTCGCCGAGGTTATGGAGCAGGAGCGTGTAGCGCGCGGCGTCCGAGTCCTCGTGCCGGCCGGTATAACGCGCCGAGTGCACGCCGGGCGCGCCGCCGAGCGCATCGACCATGAGGCCGGAATCGTCCGCGACGGCGGGCTGCCCCGTCGCGCGGGTGACGGCAATGGCTTTCAGATAGGCGTTTTCCTCGAAGGTCTCCCCCGTCTCGTCCACTTCGAAGTGGCAGCCGGCCGCGCTCTGCGGGATGATCTCAATGCCCATGTCCGCAAAGATGGCGCGAAACTCCTCAAGCTTATGTGCGTTGTTGCTCGCAAGGATCATGACAGCAGCGCCTCCACAAATTCCGCAGGCTTGAACTCCAGCAGGTCGTCGATCTGCTCGCCGACGCCGACGTATTTCACCGGCAGCTGCAGGTCGTTCGCGATGGCAAAGACGATGCCGCCCTTGGCCGTGCCGTCGAGCTTCGTGAGCACGATGCCGGTGAGGTCGGCCGTGTCGAGAAACTGCTTGGCCTGGATGAGGCCGTTCTGGCCGGTCGTGGCATCAAGCACCATGAGCGTTTCGATGTCGGCCTCCGGCAGCTCGCGGCGGATGACGCGGGTGATCTTATTGAGCTCGTTCATGAGGTTTGCCTTGTTGTGCAGGCGGCCGGCGGTATCGATGATGACGACGTCCGTGCCGCGGGCCTTCGCCGCCTGAATGGAGTCAAACACCACGGCGGCGGGGTCGGAGCCCTCTTCATGCTTGACGATGTCCACACCCGCACGCTGCGCCCAGACGGTGAGCTGGTCGGCTGCGGCGGCGCGGAACGTATCCGCCGCCGAGAGGAGCACACGGTTGCCCTCTTTCTTGAGCTGGGCGGCGAGCTTGCCGATCGTCGTCGTCTTGCCGACGCCGTTGACGCCGACGACGAGCACGACCGACGGCTGCGTCGTAAGCAGGAGCATGGTGTCCTGCACCTTGAGGATGCGCGTGAGGATCTGCACGAACTCTTTTTTCACCTCGGAGCCGGTGCGCAGCTTCTTAAGCTCGATGGCTTTGCGCAGCTGCGCGATGGCCTTGGTCGTCGTTTCCACGCCGGTGTCGGCGAGGATGAGCGTTTCCTCAAGGTCCTCGAAAAATTCCTCGTCGCCCGGCTCATAGGCGGCAAAAATGCCGGTCAGCTGGACGTCCATCTTCGTCTTGGTCTTGGTCAGGCCCTGTTTGATCTTATCAAAAAATCCCATAGAACTATCTTCTCCGTTACGATATGGTTTTAGCCGCTTCATCCAGCGAAAGCTCGATGACGCGGGATACGCCTTTTTCCTGCATGGTCACGCCGAACAGATGGTCGGCCTCCTCCATGGTGCCGCGGCGGTGCGTGATGACGAGAAACTGCGTGTTCTTGGCGAGGCGGCGCATGTACTGCACGTAGCGCGTGACGTTCGCCTCGTCGAGCGCAGCCTCGATCTCGTCCATGACGCAAAACGGCGTCGGCCGCACCTTCAAAATGGCAAAGTAGAGCGCGATCGCCACGAACGCCATCTCGCCGCCGGACATCAGGCTCAGCGTCGAGAGTGCCTTGCCAGGCGGCTGCACCTTGATCTCGATGCCGCTGTCAAGCACATGCTCCGGATCCTCGAGCACGAGCGCGGCCTTGCCGCCGCCGAACAGCTCCAGAAACGTCTGGCGGAACGCCTGATCGATCGCCTGAAACTGCGTGGTGAAGATGCCCTCCATCTCCCCCGTCACGTCGGCGATGATGCCGGTCAGTTCGCGCTTGGCTTTGAGAATGTCGTCCCGCTGGCCGGTGAGGAAGGTATAGCGCGTGTTCACGCGCGTGAATTCGTCGATCGCGCCAATGTTCGGCGTGCCCAGTGCGCCGATATTGCGCCGCAGTTCGGCGATCTGCCGGTTGGCCTTCGTCATGTTCTCGATCGGCTGGCGCAGCGCCTCGGCCGCCGTGCGGCTGAGCTCATAATTGTCCCAGAGTTTGTCGAGGATCTGCTTTTCCTCCATGTCGGCCGAGAGCTTTTTCTGCTCGAAGCGTGACACGAGCCCCTGCATATCCAGCAGGTCGCGGTTGCGCGCCTGCGCGTCGCGGTCGGTGCGGGTGCGCTGGCCCTCGAGCTCCAGCTTGCGGCTGCTGCACGCGGCGAGCTCGCCGCGCAGTGTCTCGGCGCGCTGGCGCAGCTCGGCCAGACGGCGCTCGTGCATCTGCAGGGTCTGCTGCAGCTGCTGCGTGCCGGCTTCTGCCTGCTCGATCTGGGCGAGGCGGGCCGTGCGGTCGCCGGTCATTTCCTCAAAGAGGTCGTGGATCTGCTGCGTCGTGCGCGTGATGGTCTCGCGCTCGGCATCCAGAGACGCCGACTCCGCCCGCAGGCCGGCCAGCCGGTCGGCCAGTTCCTGACGGCGGCGGTCAAACGCGCCGCGGCCGAGCTCACTCTGATCGCGCTCGGCACGAAGCCGGGAAAGCGCCTGCTCCGCCGAAAGCGCGTCGGCACGGGCGGCCGTGATGCGGTCCTGATTTGCCTTCTGCTGCGCGCGGCAGGCGTCGATGGACGCATTCTGCCCCGCGATGGTCTCCTGCGCGGCGTTTTTCAGCAGCGCGACCTGCGCCGCCTCGGACTCCGCCTTGTGCAGCGTCTCGACCGCCTGCTCCAGCTGCGCCTGTGCAGTGTCGAGCTGCGCGTGCGCGGTGTCGCGTGCCGTCTGCGCGTCCTCAAGCTCGGCCTCGCGCTGCTTTTTCTCCAGCGTGAGCGTATCCAGCGCTGCGCGCAGGCGCTTGAGCTCATTTGCGCGCGAGAGGATGCCGCTGCCCTTGGCGGCGCTGCCGCCGGTGAGTGAGCCGCCGGCATTGACGAGCTGCCCGTCGAGCGTGACGATGCGGTAGCGGTGATCATAGCGCCTGGAGATGGCGATGGCGTCTTTCATCGTCTCGGCCACGACGGTGCGGCCCAGAAGATTGCTGACGATATTACGGTAAGCGGCGGCACAGGTGACGAGCGTGTCGGCCACACCGACATAGCCCGGCTCCCGATCCGGCACGCTGTTTAAATGCATGGGGCGGATGGTATCGAGCGGCAGGAACGTCGCGCGGCCGGTCTCGCGCCGGCGCAGGAGCTCAATGGCCTGCGCGCCGCAGCTCTGCGTATCGACGACGATGTTCTGCGCCGCGGCGCCGAGCGCCGTCTCGATGGCGGTGGTATAGCGGTTTTCCACGCGGATGAGCTTGGAAACCGGGCCGTGGATGCCGCGAAGCTTTCCGGCTGCCGCGTCCTGCATGACAAGGCGGACGGCCTTGGAAAAGCCCTCGTATTCGCGCTCCATCTCACGGAGCATACGGATCTTCGAATCAAGCGTATCGAGCTGGACGCCGGCGGCGTTCAGCTGCCTTTGCAGGCCGTCGCGCTTGTCCTGACGCGCTTTCAGGCGAAGCTCATAGCCCGCGATGGTATTTTTCGCGCTCTGCGCGTCGTCCTGCGCCTGTTCAAGACTTTTTTTGCAGGTGCTCTGCTGTTCTTCGATTTGTGCCTGCCGGCCTTTTGCGGCAGTCCGATCCTCCTCCAGCGTCTGCCTGCGGGAGAGGACTTCCTCCATGGACGCCTCCATGGAGGCGATCTGCGCGGTCACGGAGGCGCTCTGTGACTGCAGAAGCGCCTGCTGGGCGCGGATGGAGACGAGCTGCTGTCCGGCCTCGCCGGTCTGCTCCGCAAGAGTCTGCGCCTCCTGCTGGACGGCGGCAAGCGATTCATTCGCAGCGGCCAGCGCGCGGGTATTTTCTTCGATCTTCTGCCGCTCGGCCTCGATCTGGCCCGCAATGCCGCCGCTTCGCGTCTGCTGATCCTGCAGTTCCTGCCGGATGCGGTCGATGTTCGTCTGGTGGTGCTGGATCTCCGCGCGCAGGAGCGTAATTTCGTTCTGTGCCTGCTGGCGTTCGGCCTCCATCTGGCTGATGTGCTCGCGCTGCTGGTCGAGCTGAAGCGTCTGGTGGTTGTATTGCAGGCTGAGCTGCTCGGCCTTGCTGTAGAGCGCGGTCAGC
>ERZ827522.3032-NODE-3032-length-10427-cov-2.159950_pt1 | contig 10427 bp, 9 predicted proteins | sample MGYA00519580_ERZ827522 | MGnify/ENA primary metagenome ERZ827522 (study PRJEB31778, sample SAMEA3449340) | human gut metagenome | biome: human gut; feature: human-associated habitat; material: faeces | place: United Kingdom | collected 2010/2012 ...
GCGGCGGAGCACGCGACTCTGCTGTAGCAGCAGACAGCACAGCTGACTCAAAGACAGAGGGCGGTGACTCTGATTACACACCTGTAAAGACATTCAAGGGCTATGACGCATTCCTTATGTTCGGTGACAGCCAGTGGCTCTGGGGCAACTGGGAAGGTCAGGGCGAACCTGAAGCTACTAAAGCATTCGGCGTTGACGCTGATGTAACAGGCGACGGTGAGTACACAGTTTCTATCACAAACGCTTCTATATCTTATGACGATCCAGACGAGGGTATCAACCCACAGATCGCTCTTGACGGCGACTATGCTGTTGGTGCTGAAGGTTGCGTAGTAATGTGCGTTGATATCATCGGTCTTCTTAACGGCGAAAAACTCAAGGGCACAGGCGATCCTAAGACTGATAAGGAAACTCCAGGTAAGTACAACGCTGACGATCTCAAGGTAGAGCTTAAGTCTATCAAGGCTGACGGTCAGGAAGTTGCATTCGATAAAGCTAAGATCAAGTATGGCAACATCGAGGACAACAACAACTGCTACAGAATCGAGATCTACAACGATTACGGCGATACAGCTAAGGATTCTCCTATCGACAAGGACAATATTGCATTTGAGGACAGCCTTGAGATCACATTCTCTATCGAGGGCCTTTCTGAATAATTTTTCATGAAAACTAAGAGCAGACCGCAATATGGTCTGCTCTTTTGTATTTTTATACATTTTCCAGTGACAAAAAGTGTGACAGATTTTTTTGAAATAGCTGTCACACTTTTATGTTGACATGAAACTAAGGGGAATATATAATAATAGTATTATAGTAATTCTATAATATCATCACATATTTTATTAATCCCCTAAGAAAAAAGCCGTGGTACCCTTTCTTACCACAGCTTTTTTCTTTTTTTATCCACTTTTGTTATCTATTCCGCCTGACTGTCTTCCACCAGACCGCCGTTATCCGCCATAAGCTTGAATTTTATCTCAAACTCTTTCTCATCACCGCTGTCCGTCTTGCGATATACCTTGCAGGCGACTTCATCTCCTGCCTGCTTTCCTGAAAACAGCGACGCTATATCCACCTCTCCTGCGGTGGACTTTCCGTCTATTTCCGTGATGATATCGCCCTCCGCAAGGTCTGTGTTGGCAACGTCACAATCAGGGTTTATGGACACAATACAAATACCCGGCTTTATGCCGTATATCTCAGCAGTGGTGTCGCTGACAGCATAATAAGTCACACCTATCTTTACTCTGCCTGCCACATAGCCCTTTTCCATAAGCTCCTCAATAACAGGCTTCGCCTCGTCTATAGATACCGCAAAGCCTATGCCCTCATAATCGCTTGAAGCAAGCTTCGATGAGGTTATCCCTATGACTTGCCCCCACATATTGAACAGCGCTCCACCTGAGTTACCAGGGTTTATGGCTGCGTCTATCTGTATGCAGTTCATTATTATTGACGAGTTTTCAAGCCTTATCCTGCGGTTCACACCTGACACGATACCCTTTGTCACAGTGCCGTAATAGCCCGCCGGTGAGCCGATAGCGACTACCTCTTCCCCTGCATTTACCTGAGTTGAATCACCGAACTCAGCCGCCTGCAAGCCCTGCGCCTGTATCTTTATCACCGCTATATCCGTGGCAGAGTCCTGCCCCACCACCTTGGCTTCATACTCCGAATTGTCGCTTAGAACAACTTTTATGCCCGACTCTGCCGCATTTACAACATGAGCGTTTGTGACGATATATCCGTCAGCAGACATTATAACACCGCTGCCCTGACCTGCCGCAACATATCCACCCGAATTTTTGTAAACCTCTATAGATACCACAGCGGGAGAAAACCCCTTTGCGATACCCTCGGCAGTGTATCTTCCGTCAGCCTGATAAAATTCATCGTCAAGCTTCGGCTTGTCAGCCACAGGAAGCGTAAAGCTTATCTTCTCGTCCCCTGTAACAAGATTTCTCACCCAGCCGCTTCCCCTTATGGAGGTTATTGATATGGCTATTCCGATGCCTACAAAAAGCACCATAAAGCACAGTCTTGCAACTGCATGGCGCATACGCTCTCTGTGGCGGCTTCTTTTTCTTGCCGAATCAACAGCCGACCAAAAATCTTCGTCCACCTTATGAGCGGCTACCGCTCCCTCAGGCAGCTTGTAATGCCCAGTTTCTTGGGCTGTATCTTCATTTTCATCATGCAGACAAGGCTGCTCTTCAAACTGCACCATATGAGCCTCCTAGTCGCCCTCCGCCTTGTTAGGCAGCGTGAACACAAATTCCGTATACTCGTTCTTAACGCTTCGTACCATTATCTTGCCCCCGTGGAGCTTTATGATAGAACGCACGATATTAAGTCCCAATCCAACGCCCGTCTTGTCAAGTCCTCTTGACTTATCGGTCTTATAAAATCTGTCGAACACCAGCGGAAGCTCGTCCTCAGACAGACCCTCACCGCTGTTTCTGATAGAAATGCTTGTCATATTGCCCTCAGGCTCAAAGTGAAACTCTATATAACCGCCCTTGTCAACGAACTTTATGGCGTTCTCTATCAAGTTATACATGACCTGATGCACAAGGTCATTATCCGCATAAAGGGTCACTCTGTCAACGTCAAGACCCCTTATCTCTATCTGCTTTTCCTCAAGCCTTGGCTCAAAAGTCACAAGGGTATCGACTATCGGCTCAAGCACAGAGAAATACTGCAAATTAGGTTTAAGCTCGCCTGCCTCGATCTTTGCAAGATTGAGCATACTTCTTACGAGCCTTGCAAGTCTGTGTACCTCAGAGGAAATTATCTTAAGATAATATCTCTCCTGCTCCTTTGGTATGGTGCCGTCAAGCAGACCGTCCACAAAACCGCCTATAGACGTCATAGGCGTTCTAAGCTCATGAGAAACGTTCGCAAGGAAGCTATTTCGCATGGTGTCATAGCTTTTCAGGCTGGCAGCCATATCGTTGAAAGCGTTGCTGAGCTGTTCAAGCTCCGAGGTTGAATAATCAGGCAGCGTGACAGAAAAATCTCCTGCTCCTATCTTCTTTGAAACCTCCGCTATCTCTTTTATAGGCTCTGTAAGCTTCAGCGTCATAAAATATACCAGAAACATTACTATGACCAGAACTATTATAGCGGAAACTATAAATATTTCCATTATGTTGTAGGTGTAGTCGTCCTGAGCCGCCTTTGAACTGAATGCAAGCACATAATATTCAGGTCCATTCGCTTTGAACGACTTACCTATCACATGATATATAGCATCGAAAGCTCCTCCGAGGTCCGAATAAACATACTCGCAATTGTCAGAAAAAGCTTCAAGCTCATGGACAGATATATTATGAGGGCTGCACACAGGATCCTTACTGGAGTTCACAAGCACTGCTCCCGTAGAGTCGCACAAGATAAAATCAGCGTTGCACGCCATTGAATACTGCGTCATCTCATCTGTCACCGACTTTTTCCAGTCGGCAGGCTGAGCCAGCATTTCTTCCTGCGTATATAAAGCAAGAGCCTTGGTGTTTTTCTCCAACAGGCTCTTTTTTTCGTCAATAAAATACCTTGAAGAAACCAGCAGTAATACCGTTCCTAAGCACACAAAGCTTATAAGTATTACTGCTGAACAAATTACAAAGTATTTAAAGAATATGCTTTTACGATTACTCATGCGGTGTTTCAGCGACTTCAAACTTGTATCCTACGCCCCATACAGTTTTAAGTGCCCACTTGTCAGAAACGCCCTCAAGCTTCTCACGCAGACGCTTAACGTGAACGTCGATAGTTCTCGAATCGCCGTAATATTCAAAGCCCCATACCTCATCAAGGAGCTGATCTCTTGTATAAACTCTGTTCGGATTTGAAGCAAGGTGGAACAGAAGCTCAAGCTCCTTCGGCGGTGTGTCAAGCACCTGACCGTTTACTCTCAGCTCATATCTTGTCATATTAACTGAAAGCTTGTCATACTTGACTTCCTTTATCTCAGCTTCGCCTGATGACTGACCTACTCTTCTGTAAACAGCCTTTATTCTTGCGATAACTTCCTTTGTATCGAAAGGCTTTACGATATAGTCGTCAGCTCCAAGCTCCAGACCAAGCACCTTATCAAATGTTTCTACCTTTGCGGTTATCATGATGATAGGCACGTTGGACTTCTTTCTTATCTCACGGCATACCTGCCAGCCGTCTATACCAGGCAGCATAATGTCAAGCAGTATGATGTCAGGCTTAAGAGCGTTGAATTTTACCACTGCTTCCTCACCGTCATGTGCAAGTATTACTCCATAGCCCTCCTTTTCAAGGTAAAGCCTGAGCAGCTCGCAGATGTTCTTATCATCGTCTACTACCAATACTCGTCCAAGCGACATATTTCATCTTCCTTTCGTTTATTTACTTCTTTTCATGCCCATTATTTCAAATTTTCGCACTTCTGAAAATTTGAACAAAAGACAATAATTATTCAAATTGATATAAGTATTATAACAAATTCACAAACCCATTGTGTGAATATTTATTTAACTTTTTATTAAATATCATAATTTGCTTTAATTTTAAGCGGACGTCTGCAACAATATGTATATATTTAATTTAATTAATCAATACTTTTGGATTTTACTTACAAAAGTATCGAGGATATTATTTGATTTTTGTAAACCATGTCATAAAATATTACCCATTCCATATAAACAGCCTCCGCAGGATAACTACGGAGGCTGTAAATTATATCAGATATTAGTCATGGGAGCTTATTAGTACATACCGCCCATTCCGCCTGCACCTGCTGCTGCGGCTGCCATAGCAGCGTCAGCCTGTGGGTCCTTCTTGTCTGCAACAAGGCTCTCAGTTGTGAGCACCATTGAAGCAACAGAAGCTGCGTTCTGAAGAGCTGAACGTGTAACCTTAGTAGGGTCAACGATACCTGCAGGTATCATGTCAACATACTCGGAAGTATAAGCGTTGAATCCGTAGCCGACCTTTCTTGAACGGATTATCTTGTCTATGATAACGCTGCCCTCAAGACCTGCGTTCACTGCGATCTGTCTAACTGGTTCTTCAAGAGCCTTGTAAACGATCTGAGCGCCTGTCTTTTCGTCACCGCTGAGCTTGTCAACGAGCTTCTTAACTGCTGGCATAGCGTTGATAAGAGCTGTTCCGCCGCCTGCTACGATACCCTCTTCAACAGCTGCCTTTGTAGCTGCCAGAGCGTCCTCAATTCTCAGCTTCTTCTCTTTCATTTCTACCTCAGTTGCAGCACCGACCTTGATAACAGCTACGCCGCCTGAAAGCTTAGCAAGTCTTTCCTGAAGCTTTTCTCTGTCGAAATCAGAAGTTGTGTTCTCGATCTGTGGCTTGATCTGACCAACTCTTGCCTTGATATCGTCGCTGTTGCCTGCGCCGTCAACAATGATAGTGTTCTCTTTCTGAACGACTACCTGTCTTGCTCTGCCCAGCTGCTCCATAGTTGTTTCGCTGAGTTCAAGACCAAGTTCAGATGAAATTACCTGACCGCCTGTGAGGATAGCAATATCCTGAAGCATTTCCTTTCTTCTGTCGCCAAAGCCAGGAGCCTTTACAGCTACACAAGTGAAAGTACCTCTCAGCTTGTTTACGATAAGAGTTGAAAGAGCCTCGCCCTCAACGTCCTCGGCAATGATAAGGAGCTTCTTGCCAGCCTTTACGATCTGCTCGAGAAGTGGAAGAATTTCCTGAATGTTAGAGATCTTCTTGTCTGTGATAAGAATGTAAGCGTCATCAAGGACAGCTTCCATTTTATCTGTATCTGTTACCATATAAGGTGCGATATATCCTCTGTCGAACTGCATACCCTCAACGACTTCGCTGTAAGTTTCAGCAGTCTTTGACTCCTCAAGAGTAATAACGCCGTCAGCAGTTACCTTTTCCATAGCCTCAGCGATAAGCTTACCAATGTTCTCATCAGCGGCAGAAACAGCACCTACTCTAGCTATCTCATCAGAGCCTTCTATCTTCTTTGAGTTAGCGACGATAGTTTCAACAGCAGTATCTACAGCCTGATCCATACCTTTCTTAAGTACCATTGGATTAGCACCTGCTGCGATATTCTTCATACCCTCTCTAACAAGAGCCTGAGCAAGCAATGTAGCTGTTGTTGTACCGTCACCGGCAGCGTCGTTAGTCTTAGTAGCGACTTCCTTTACAAGCTGTGCGCCCATGTTCTCGAATGGGTCGTCAAGCTCGATCTCCTTAGCTATAGTAACACCGTCGTTTGTGATAAGAGGAGCACCGTACTTCTTATCAAGAACTACATTTCTGCCCTTAGGTCCCAGTGTTATCTTAACAGTGTTTGCGAGCTTGTCGATACCGCTCTGCAAAGCTTTTCTTGCGTCTTCGCCAAAAATTATATCCTTAGCCATTGTAAATTACCTCCGTTTATATACTATTTAAAATGCAGTGAAATTAGTCAACAACTGCGAGAATGTCGTCCATTTTAACGATAATGAACTCTTCACCGTCCAGCTTAACATTAGTACCGCTGTACTTAGAGATAAGCACCTTGTCACCCTTATTAACGCCCATAGTAACGTCCTTTTTACCAGGGCCTACAGCTATTACCTCTGCGACCTCAGGCTTTTCCTTAGCTGAGCCTGTGAGAATGATACCGCTCTTTGTGGTTTCCTCAGCCTCTGTCATCTTAACTACAACTCTGTCCTGCAATGGTTTGATCGCCATGATAAGTTCCTCCTTTTATGATACCTTTTAATATGCTAAATTAGGATCCTTCGTGGTCGTACCTATGTTTTCAGCACTCTCACGATCGGATTGTTAGCACTCAGTCTTTCTGAGTGCTAATTATATTTTAGCACCTTTTTCGCAAAATTCAAGTCATTTAAGGTCATTTATGTGATTTTTGTAGGGTTGCACAATATCTATTAAGTCGCAAAATGATTTTGAGAGCATATTGTACAATTCATTGTGGAGTATTGCAGATCTTAAATCAGATTTTCGGGTAGGAATAAATGTATTCAATGGAGGTATGCGTATCAACAGTATCCATAATTGTAGGGGACGATGAGCAAGTTTTTCGGTTGCCAAACCGTGTTGTAATTGTGGGCTTGTTCCTTCGACGGGCGAACGGTGTTCGCCCCTACAGATTTGTTGCCGTGGGGTTCGTGTTTCAGCCGTTTATATTCTATTTTCAAGCTTCAAACAAGGTGCAGGAAGTGCTTTTCTGTGCGATCAGAACCTCTCATCGTGTTCACCTAACTCACGTTGACAAAATGTTTCCTCATACACTGCTACCTTGCAGGATATTCGATTTGGGATAATACCCTTATACTTATCCCGAAAAAGGGGTGCTTTGTTGCATAAAAAATGCAACAATTGCAGAAATGTTGCCAAATTAAAAGATAAATCATTTGTTTGCACAAGTTTAGTTGTCAGAATTTGTGCAGTTATTACACAAAATTATTACAGAAATATTGATGAAAGTACGAGAAAAAATAGTGTGTCTATGCAGTTATCCCACAATTTTAATATATATCAATATATGCAATTTTGATAAAAAACAGTTGACAAACGGGTGCGATTTGGTGTATTATTGTATTGTAATCGTTTAATCGTTAAGATCAAACAATAATATATTCGGAGGTCAAAATTATGGCAGAGTATTTTAAGGATATTCCAAAGATCAAGTATGAGGGTGTAAACTCAACTAATCCCCTCTCTTTTAAGTACTATAACCCAGATGAGGTTGTAATGGGCAAGACTATGAGAGAACAGCTCAAGTTCGCTCTTTCATGGTGGCACACAATGGGCGGCGACGGCACTGATATGTTCGGCTGCGGCACTACTGACAAGACTTGGGGCGAGGCTGCTCCTGAGGCAAGAGCTAAGAAGAAGGTCGATGTTGCTTTCGAGATAATGGACAAGCTTTCTATCGACTATTTCTGCTTCCATGACCGTGACCTTTCTCCTGAGTACGGTGATCTCGGCACCACTAACGCAAAGCTTGCTGAGGTAGTTGACTACATAGCTGAAAAAATGGCTGCTGACCCTACTAAGAAGCTTCTTTGGGGTACTGCTAAGTGCTTCGATCACCCAAGATATATGCATGGTGCAGGCACATCACCTTCTGCTGATGTTTTCGCTTATGCGGCTGCTCAGATCAAGAACGCTGTTGACGCTACTATCAAGCTTGGCGGTAAGGGCTACGTTTTCTGGGGCGGAAGAGAAGGCTATGAAACTCTTCTGAACACAAACATGGGTCTGGAGCTTGACAACATGGCAAGACTTATGAAGCTGACTGTTGATTATGCTCGTTCAAAGGGCTACACTGGTGATTTCTACATCGAGCCAAAGCCAAAGGAGCCTACAAAGCATCAGTATGATTTCGATACAGCTACAGTTCTCGGCTTCCTGAGAAAATATGGTCTTGACAAGGACTTCAAAATGAACATCGAAGCTAACCACGCTACACTTGCCCAGCACACTTTCCAGCATGAGCTGAGAGTTGCAAGAGATAACGGTGTATTCGGTTCTATCGACGCTAACCAGGGCGACCCACTGCTCGGTTGGGATACAGACCAGTTCCCTACAAACGCTTATGACGCTACACTTTGTATGTACGAAGTTCTCAAGGCAGGCGGCTTCACAAACGGCGGTCTGAACTTTGACGCTAAGGCAAGAAGAGGCTCATACACAATGGAAGACATTTTCCTGAGCTACATTGCAGGTATGGACACATTTGCACTTGGTCTTAAGGCTGCTGCAAAGATCATTGAGGACGGCAGACTTGACAAGTTCGTTGATGACAGATATGCAAGCTGGACAACAGGCATTGGTGCAGACATCATTGCAGGTAAGGCTGACATGGAGAGCCTTGAGAAGTATGCAGTTGAGAAGGGCGAAGTTACTGACTCACTTTCTAGCGGCAGACAGGAATATCTGGAGAGCGTACTCAATCAGATCATGTTCAATCTTTAAGCAGGGGCGTGCCCCTGCACCCATATCCGCTATCATTCGTGGTAGCGGATTTTTTGTACAAAAAAAGAGCGGAGTTTTTTGCTCCGCTCTTTGATTTTTTCATTACTTTTCTTTTCTTGAGAGTTCCTGCAGCTCCTGTTCATACTGTGAGAAGCCCTCCACAGACTTCATAAGCTCGTCCTCAACGTGCTCTTCATGATTATCCTTAAACACAAACTTCAGGAATACCGGTGTGATTATCGTTGTTGCAACCACCATGATGATGATAGGTGCGAAAACCTCGTCGCCCATAAGTCCAAGCTTCTGTCCTTTAGCCGCTACTATAAGTGCGACCTCGCCTCGTGAGATCATACCCATTGCTATCTGCAAGCTTTCCTGATTTGTATACTTACAAACCTTTGCGCCTAGTCCGCAGCCTATTATCTTTGTGATTATTGCCACAGCAAGGAGCAAAACTGTAAACAGCACCATTTTGCCGTTCATGTTGATACCATTCATTGTAAGACCGATGCTTGCAAAGAACACTGGTGAAAGGAACATATACGAAAGTGTTTCAAATCTGTTTGAGATATACTTTACGTCCTTTTCGCTTGAAATTGCAAGACCTGCAACAAATGCGCCTGTGATATCTGCTACGCCGAAAAGCTCTGCTACATACGCCATGAGCAGGCAGAAAACGAAGGAAATGATAACGTGACGTCTAAGGTCTTTTTTATCTCTTTTTCTCCACTTTGTGAATACAACATGGTAAACCACTGTACAGCCGATAGCCACTGCAAAGAACGCTACTATCTTAATAAGAACTGTTGCAACGTGAACGCTTGTATCTGCAAGGCTTGTGATAAGGGTCAATGCGATGATACCAAGGATATCGTCTATGATAGCCGCACCGAGAATGGCATTACCTGCTCTTGTAGAGAGCTTGCCAAGCTCTTTCAGAGTTTCTACTGTGATAGAAACTGATGTTGCAGTAAGCACAACGCCTATGAAGAGATGCTGCAGGAATGGTGAGCAGGCGAGCTTATCGCCCTTGCCTACGCCCATTGCAGCGGCAAGTCCAAGTCCGCCGAACAGTGGTACGATAACGCCAAGAAGAGCGATTATGAATGACGCTTTACCAGTCCTTTTAAGCTCCTTAACGTCTGTTGTAAGTCCTGCGGTGAACATCAGCACGATAACGCCAATTTCTGACAGTTCTGAGATGAACTCAGTTTCTTTTACAACATTAAGAACGGCAGGTCCGAGTATTACCCCCGCCAACAACGCACCGACTACCTGCGGCAGTTTCATTTTCTTTGTTACAAGTCCGAGAATTTTGGTCGAAAGCAGTATAAGTGCAATAAACAATATGTAGCTGTATTCTTCCATGATTTTACTTCCTTTCCACGCCGCCATTATATGACGTTAATGCGTAAAAATAACGATCTACAGCATTTTACTCTCTGCAAATCGTCATTGATTTTCCGTATCTTATT
>ERZ827522.3034-NODE-3034-length-10422-cov-3.856371_pt1 | contig 10422 bp, 9 predicted proteins | sample MGYA00519580_ERZ827522 | MGnify/ENA primary metagenome ERZ827522 (study PRJEB31778, sample SAMEA3449340) | human gut metagenome | biome: human gut; feature: human-associated habitat; material: faeces | place: United Kingdom | collected 2010/2012 ...
AAGCGAGCGGGACAAGGGTGGTGAGAACTTCGAGGCTTTCCCAACGCGTCTGAGCTTCTGGTCGCTTGAGCGCATCGATGAAATCGTCGATATAGGGAACCAGGATCTCGGGATCCACTTTTGCGATCTGCGCGAACACGGCTGCTGCGTCTTGGCGCGCGCGACGCGAAGAGCCGGACAGATCTGCAACGAGCTCTTCCCTCATCTTCTCTGAACCGATCGCTTGTTGGGCAGTCTCTTTAATTGATTCGGTCTTTTCGCTCACGCGTTTCTCCCTACTGTTTCAATCTTTACCTAGTTATCCCATCGTGGAGACAACTGCAACTTATTCATTATACCCCTGTTTATTCCGCAAAATGAAAAGCCCCCGCGTTGCGGGGGCTTTAAGCGTCAGTATGGTAATGAGACTATTCAGCAGGAGTCGTATAGGCGCGATTGACTGCGCTGTCGACCGGAACACCCGGGCCCATAGTCGAAGAAACCGTGATGGACTTCACATAGCGGCCCTTAGCTGCTGCAGGCTTCATACGAAGGATCTCATCGTAGACAACACCGTAGTTCTCAGCGAGCTGTTCAGGGGTGAAGCTCACCTTGCCGAGGACGACGTGCGCGATGCCGTAACGGTCGGCGCGGTACTCCACGCGGCCGCCCTTGAGCTCCTTGATGGCCTTCGCCACGTCGTTGGTGACGGTGCCGAGCTTCGGGTTCGGCATGAGGCCACGCGGACCGAGCACGCGGCCGAGGCGGCCGACCTTGCCCATCATGTCCGGAGTAGCAACCACGGCGTCGAAGTCGAGGAAGCCGCCCTGAACCTTTGCGATCAGGTCGTCATCACCGACGATGTCGGCGCCAGCCTCGGTAGCCTCGGTAGCCTTCGGGCCACGGGCGAACACGAGGACCTTGGCGGTCTTACCAGTGCCGTGAGGCAGGTTGACGGTACCACGCACGAGCTGGTCGGCCTTACGCGGGTCAACGCTCAGACGGAACACAGCCTCGACGGTCTGGTCGAAGTTGTAGGAGGGCATGCTCTTGAGCAGAGCGATGGCCTCGTTGGCGGTGTAGAGGTTGTTGCGATCGACGCGCTCAGCGGCTTCGCGGTACTTCTTGGAACGCTTTACCATCTGTCCTTCTCCTTATCAGTCCGTAACCGTGATGCCCATCGAGCGAGCGGTGCCCTCGATGATCTTCATGCCGGCCTCGATATCGCGAGCAGACAGATCTTCCATCTTGATCTCGGCGATTTCGCGAACCTGCGCCTTGGTGACAGAGCCGACCTTGTGGGTCAGCGGGTTCTCGGTGCCCTTCTCAACGCCAGCGGCCTTCTTCAGCAGAGCTGCAGCCGGCGGGGTCTTGAGCACGAAGGTGAAGGAACGATCTTCGTAAACGGTGATCTCGACAGGGATGACCTGACCCATCTTGTCCTGCGTCTGGGCATTGTATGCCTTGCAGAAGTCCATGATGTTCACGCCATGCGAACCCAGAGCCGGGCCCAGCGGCGGGGCCGGGTTGGCCTTGCCAGCCTGGATCTGGAGCTTAATCAGCGCCGAGACTTTCTTCTTGGGAGCCATATTATGGTTCTTCTTTCTATAACGCGGTTCGAATGGTCGCCGTCCTCAGGTTCGGCTGTCTGCCATCATGCTCGGTCTTGACTCATTATTTATCCGTGCATGCTGTAGGCAATCGGCCTGTGGTCGGTCTCCTCCCGCAACTTATATTGCTGTGCTGTGCTAGCGAGTCTCCTCTCCAGACACAAGCTTTCCTATTATGCAAATCCACCCGGACAACACAAAAAGCCCGACCACGATGGTCGGGCTCTGCAAAGTTTGGGAGTTAATCTAGCTTCTGAACCTGGTGGAAGCCAAGCTCCACCGGCGTATCACGGCCGAAGATGGACACGAGCACGGTGAGCTTCTGAGTGGTGGGCTCCACGTCGGAAACAACGGCGGCCATGGTGGCGAAAGGCCCATCGGTGACGGTGACCTGATCGCCAACGGCGTAGGAGACCTCGACCCTGCGCTTCTTGGCGGCGGCGGGCTTGTCGCCGGCGGCCTTGAGTGCCTCGGAAGCAATCATCGGAGCCATCATCGCCACGACTTCCTTGCGGGAGAGCGGCGCCGGATCCTTGGTCGGGCCAACGAAGCCGGTCACGCCTTCGGTCTCACGAACGATACGGCGGGCGTTCTCATCCGGCCACATACGAATCAGCACGTAGCCAGGAACACGCACGCGGGTGATGACCTTCTTGCCCTTCTCGGTGTGCTTCTCGACTTCTTCCATCGGCACCTCGACCTGGAAGATCTGGTCTTCCATGCCGAAGGAGGCGACGCGGGACTCGATGTTGGTCTTCACGCGCTTCTCGTAGCCGGAGTAGGTGTGCAGCACGTACCACTTGCCATCAAGGGAACGCAGGGACTTGGAGAATTCGTCAACGGCCTGCTGACCGGCATCGGTCTCCTCGGCCTGCTCGGATTCGTTGACTTCTTCCTCGTCCTCATCCAGAGAAACGGTCTCGGTCTGAGTGGAAGCAACGGGAGCGGATTCAGTCGCCGCCGGAGCGTCGGACTCAACATCTGCATTGTCGACGGATGCGTCAGATTCTGCGGAAAGGTCAGCGACCGGTTCGACCGGGGCAGCTGCCTCATCGGCAGCAGCTTCGGAAGCCTCGACAACAGGCTCCTCAGCCGGGACGGCGTCGAGGTTCTCGAGATTCAGTTCATCACTCATGCGTTGTTATTCACCTTAGGTTGTGCGGATCAGCCGAACACCCACAGCGTGGCCTTGCCTAGACCGAAGTCCATGCCAGTCACGAGGGCCATCAGCAGCAGCACGAAGATGAATACGGCCAGAGACCAGAAGAACAGTTCCTTGGCGGTAGGGGTCACGACCTTGCGAAGCTCGTCGATGATCTGCTTGATGAACAGACCGATACGCATGAAGACATTCGGCTTGACTGCCTTTTCACTCTTGCTCGTCTTAGCCATTCCGTACCTCGCGTCAGCTGCTTGATTATTAGAAACTTGGCAGGGAAGGCGGGACTCGAACCCACAACCTACGGTTTTGGAGACCGTTGCGCTACCAATTGCGCCACTTCCCTAGGTGAAAATCCACCTCGGCGTGCGTTCCGTAGAGAACGCTTCGCCACGGCGAAACCGCCAAGTCGTTATAGTAACGGCTCCGGTGGATTATCGCAAATCGCGTGTCGCGCGCGTAGCACGCGACTCTTCTCAGTTAGCCCATTCCTTGAATCGACGCATGCCTTCGGCTAGGTCTTCGTCGGCCAGTGCGTAGGAGAAACGCAGGTAACCGGGAGCACCAAAGGCCTCGCCGGGGACGGCGGCCACGTGGGCCTCATCCAACAGTGCAGCGGCAAAGTCAGCGGACGTATCGGACACTGTGCCCTTGGGACCCAGCGGCTTGCCAAGCAAAGCGGTGATGTCCGCAAAAACGTAGAACGCGCCGGTCGGAGTCGGGCAGTTGACGCCCTCGATATCGTTCAAGGCGGTCACAATCGCACGGCGGCGCGCGTCGAAGGCCTTACGCATCTCGTGCACCTCATCCAGCGGGCCGGCCACAGCAGCCAAAGCAGCACGCTGGGAGATGTTGGCCACATTGGAGGTCATATGACCCTGCAGCTTGGCGGCGGCCTTGGCCACCTCAAGCGGAGCGACCATCCAGCCGACACGCCAGCCCGGCATCGCATAGGTCTTGGCCACGCCGTTCAGCACCAGCAACTGCCCGCGGCATTCCGGCACGGCGGCACCGATGTAGGTGGTGTGCGCATCGTCATAGTTCAGGTGCTCGTAGATCTCGTCGGAGATAACCCAAATGTGGTGCTCGACGGCCCAACGACCGATCGCTTCCACGGTTTCCGGCTTCCAGACGGCTCCGGTCGGGTTGTTCGGGGAGTTGACGATGATTGCCTTCGTATGCTCGGTACGGGCCGCTTCCAGCGCCTCAAGCGAGGGCTCGAAGTTCACGTCGGCACCGGCGAATACTTCGACCGGCACACCACCGGCAAGCTTCACAGCCTCGGGGTAGCTGGTCCAGTACGGAGCGGGAATGATGACCTCATCGCCATCGTTGAGCAAGATCTGGAAGGATTCATACACGGCCTGCTTGCCGCCGTTGGTCACCACGACCTGATCGGCATTGACCTCATAGCCGGAATCGCGCAGCATCTTAGCCGCAATCGCTTCGCGCAGCTCGGGCAGGCCCGGCGTAGGCGTGTACTTGTAATTCTTCGGGTCAAGGCAGGCATCTGCCGCAGCCTTGACCACGTTTGCGGGGGTCGGGAAATTCGGTTCACCTGCGCCGAAGCCGACAACGTCAAGTCCGGCGGCCTTCATGGCCTTGGCCTTGGAATCGACGGCGAGCGTAGCGCTCGGTGCCACAGTGTTGATACGGTCGGAAAGAGTCTGCCATTGCGCCATAGTCATGGCTCCCATGCTAAACCTACAGCACGAAAAATCGCCAGAGCCGCACTATGGTGATGGAATCTGTCGTGTGACAGATTCCATCAGTCACACGAGCACGAGATTGTCGCGATGAACCAGTGGGTGGGCGTACTGGGGGCCGAGGAAACGCTTGAGTTGGGCGGTGTTACGCCCGAGCATCTGCGGAATTTCTTCGGAATCGAAGCCGGCGAGGCCTCGGGCCAGGTGTTCACCGCTTTCGGCATCGATCCAGACCGGATCGCCGGCGGAAAAATCGCCATGTACTTCGAGCGCGCCGGCCGCCAGCAGCGAGGCACGCCCGCCGCGAATCGCCTGGCCGGCACCCGCATCGACCACAATCGTGCCGCGCGGGTCGGCGGCGAAGCCGATCCACAGACGGCGTGAGGAGCCGCGGGCCTTAACCGGTGCGAACACGGTGCCCACCGGATCGCCCATTATCGCAGGGCCCGCGTTCGAGGCGCAGGTGAGTACCGTGGGGATGCCCGAGACGGCCGCCACGCGCGCGGCCTCGAGTTTGGTGACCATGCCGCCGGTGCCGACCTTGGAGCCGGAGCCGGAGACTTGGATGTCGCCCAGCGCATCAATCACGTTGGGCACATATTCCACACGGCGGGAGCCGGGCTGCGAGGGCGGCGCAGTGTACAGCGCGTCCACGTCGGTCAGTAGCACCAAGGCTTCGGCCCGCACCAGGTTGGCCACCAACGCGGAGAGTCGATCGTTGTCGCCGAAGCGAATCTCGTTCGAGGCCAACGAATCGTTTTCGTTGATGATCGGCACCACGCCGAGGTCAAGCAGACGGTCCAGCGTGCGTTCCACATTGCGGTACTGGGTGGCACGAATCGTATCTTCGGCAGTGATCAGAATCTGGCCGACGCGAATACCGAATCGACCGAACGCAGTCTCGTAGCGGGCCATCAGTAGCCCTTGGCCGACGGCTGCGGTGGCCTGCTGAGTGGCCACGTCCACCGGCCGCGAGTCAAAGCCCAGAGGCCCGAAACCGGCGGCGATAGCACCGGACGAGACCAGCACCACACGTCCGCCCATCAATCGGACCTGAGCCAAGGCCGCGGCCAACGCGTCGAGCTTGTCCGGGTCGAGGTGACCGCTCGGCTGGGTCAGCGAGCTGGAGCCGACTTTCACGACAATGGTTCCGGCTGCGGCGATCATGCGCCGCACCTCGGCCTGACTCGGAGTGCTCATTTATTCCTCGGTTTCACCATCTTCGCTGGACTCACCGTGGCCGAACAGGCTGGTTTCGTCATGGCGATCGTCGTCAACGGTCGGGTCGGCCCAGTGGCCGGCCTTGCGTTCGGCCATCATCGCGTCGCGCACGGCGGCACGGGCGTCCATCATCTCGTGGTATTGGGCACGACGTTCGGCGTTGGAGCGGCGGTGCGTGCGCGGGTCCAGCTCTTCGAGACGCAGATCCTTGCCTCGGGCACCGAGGTTGGAGCCGTCGAGCATTTCGGCACCAGCGGAGATGGTCGGATCCCAATCGAATTCGACCATACGGGCACCACGACCGATGCGCACTTCGTCGCCGGGGTGAGCACCCTTGCGGCGCAGCTCGTCCTCCACGCCCAGCTTGGCCAAGCGGTCAGCCAGGTAGCCCACGGCCTCGTCGTTGTCGAAGTTGGTCTGCATGACCCAGCGCTCCGGCTTGACGCCACGCACCTCGAAGAACACTTCGCCATTGCCGAGTTCGCGGCGCTCGACCGTGAACTCAAGCGCACTGCCGCCCTCGTCAGCACGACGCGGACGGCGGCCCTTGGTCTCCAATGGCTTGATGACCACGCGAGCCTCCTCTTCGGCCTGCTCGCGGTTGGCCACTTCCTCACGCATCTCGTGCACCAGCGCAGACAACGCGAAGTTGAGCTCCTTTAGACCCTCGTGCGAGGCAGTGGAGATCTCAAAGACCTTCAGCCCGAGTTTCTCGAACTCCGGACGCACGAACTCAGCCAATTCCTTGGCCTCGGGCACATCGATCTTGTTCAGAATCACGATGCGCGGGCGTTCGGGAATCGGGATGGCACCCAACGGCAGCTCGAGCTTGTCGGCGTAGAGCGCCAACTCGTTTTCCAGCGCGTGGTAGTCGGACATCGGGTCGCGGTCCGGTTCAAGCGTGGCGCAATCGATCACATGGGCGATGATTTCGGTACGTTCGATGTGGCGCAGGAACTCCAGTCCCAGGCCCTTGCCTTCGGAGGCGCCCGGAATCAGGCCCGGCACGTCGGCGATGGTGTATCGAGAGTCGCCGGCGATAACGACGCCGAGATTCGGCACCAGCGTGGTGAACGGGTAGTCGGCGATCTTCGGCTTGGCGGAACTCATCGCCGCAATCAGGGACGACTTTCCGGCCGAGGGGAAACCGACCAACGCCACGTCGGCGATGGACTTCAATTCCAAAATCACGTCGCGCTCTTCACCGAGTTCGCCGAGCAGGGCGAAGCCGGGGGCGCGGCGGGTCTTGTTAGCCAGGGCGATGTTGCCGAGGCCGCCGGCACCGCCTTGGGCGACGACGCAGCGGTCGCCCTCGTGGCGCAGGTCGGCGAGCTGCGCGCCGGGATGCTTGGCTTTGCCCTGTTCGCCGCGCGCCTCAAAGACGACGGTGCCGCAGGGCACGGGCAGAATCAGGTCCTCGCCCTTGGAGCCGTCCTTATTGTCGCCCAAACCCATGGTGCCGCTGCCGGCGACACGATGCGGCATGAAACGATAGTCGAGCAGGCTGGTGGCGTTACGGTCGGCCACGAACACCACGGAACCACCGTCGCCGCCATTGCCACCGTTCGGGCCGGCCAACGGCTTGTATTTCTCACGACGGATGCCGGCCGAACCGTTGCCCCCATCGCCGCCCTTGACATGGACGGTTACTCGATCCACAAAATCACTCATATTGATTACCTTACAAAAAAGCCGCGTCCTTACGGGCGCGGCTTGAAAAAAGCTTGACGCTATATCGCTCAGGCGATGACGTCGACAACCTTGCGGTCGCGACGCACACCGAACTTCACGGAGCCATCGGTGAGGGCGAACAGCGTGTGATCCTTGCCCATGCCGACGTTGTGGCCCGGGTGGAAGTTGGTGCCACGCTGGCGAACGATGATGTTGCCGGCCACGACGGCTTCGCCGCCGAACTTCTTCACGCCGAGGTATTGCGGGTTAGAATCGCGACCGTTGCGAGAGCTGGACGCACCCTTCTTATGTGCCATGATTCATGGTCCTTTCTATAACTCAGGCAATCGCCGTGATCTTGACGATAGTCAGCTTCTGGCGATGACCCTTACGGCGAGCAACACCAGTCTTGTTCTTGTACTTCTGGATGCTAATCTTCGGGCCCTTGGCTTCGTCGTTCACAACCTCAGCCTTGACGGACACCTTGGCCAGATCGGCGGCGCCAAGGGTGACCTTGTCACCATCGACAACGAGGGAGACCGGGAATTCCACGGTATCGCCCTTCTTAGCGTCGAGACGGTTCACGAGGATGACGTCGCCAACCTCGACCTTTTCCTGATGGCCACCGGCCTTCACAATCGCGTACATTATCGTTCCTTTTATGTTTTGGAAAGCTACCTTGCCTAACACGCACCGAGCTTGCGGTCAGACACCGAGTTTCGAATCTACACCACCATGCGGACTAAATCAAATGATTTTTGCCCGCGTGTCAAGCACGACACACCTGTTACTCTTCCGCTTACTCTTCCGCCGTGTTGTTGGCAGCGACGGCAGCGGCGGCAATCTGAGCCAGTTTGGCTTTGACGTCGGCGCTGGAACCAGCCGGTTCGGGAGCGGGAGCGGTGCCGCGACCGTGCTTGTTGGTTTTGACGAACGGGTCGCCACCGCGAAGCGCGTAGGGATCGTCGTAGTCGGCCGAAACGGTCGGCTGATCATGCAGGATGAAACCACGGCCCTTGCAGGTCGGGCATTCCTCGGAGAACGCCTCGACCAGACCCTGGCCGATGCGCTTGCGGGTCATCTGCACCAAACCGAGCGAGGTGACTTCGGCCACCTGATGCTTGGTGCGGTCGCGTGCCAAGCATTCGACCAAGCGGCGCAGCACCAGATCGCGGTTGGCGGGCATGACCATATCCACATAGTCGATCATCACCATGCCACCGATATCGCGCAGGCGCAGCTGGCGGGCGATCTCTTCAGACGCCTCCAGGTTGCAACGCGTCACCGTTTCTTCCAAGGACTTGCCCTTGCCGATAAAGCGGCCGGTGTTCACGTCAATGGTGGTCATGGCTTCGGTGCGATCGATGACAATCGAGCCGCCGGACGGCAGGTAGACCTGACGCTCCATGCCCTTACGCAGCTGGGAGTCGATGGACCACTTGTCGAACACGTCCTTGCCTTCATGCTCGGCCGGGTCCCACTTCTCCAGCTTGTCCTTCAAGTCGGGGGCCATGGTGTCAAGGTATTCCTCGATACGGTCGTAGACCTTGTCACCTTCCACGATGAGCTTGCTGAAGTCGTCGTTGAAGATGTCGCGCACCACGCGGATGGCCACGTCGGGCTCGCCCTGCAGGAGCTTCGGGCGCTTACCGTGCCAGAATTCCTCGCGCTTGGCGTTGATGCGCTCCCACTGGCGGACCAGTGATTCGAGATCCTTGACGATGGCGTCTTCGGATGCGCCCTCGGCTGCGGTACGGATGATCACGCCCATGTCTTTCGGGGCGATCTTGGAGACGATGTTCTTCAGACGGCTGCGTTCGCGCTCCGAAAGCTTGCGGCTCACGCCGGTCATGCCGCCGGATGGCACGAGCACCAGGAAGCGGCCGGCGAGCGTGACCTGAGAGGTCAGGCGGGCACCCTTGTGGCCGATCGGGTCCTTAGTGACCTGCACGAGCACCGGGTCGCCGGACTTGAACGCCAGCTCGATGCGGCGCGGCTGGCCTTCGAGACGAGCGGCATCCCAGTTGACCTCGCCGGCGTAGAGCACGCCGTTGCGGGCCTGGCCGATGTCCACAAATGCGGCCTCCATGCTGGGCAGCACGTTCTGCACGCGGCCAAGGTAGATGTTGCCGACGGTCTGTACTTCCTGAATGTCGGAGACGTAATGCTCGACCAGAACATTGTCTTCCACCACGGAAATCTGGGTGTGATGTTCCTTCTCACGCACCACCATCAGGCGGTCCACGTTCTCGCGGCGTGCGAGGAAGTCCTGTTCCATGAGCTGGCTCTGGCGGCTGCGCTCACGGCGGTTGTCACGGCGGCGCTGCTTCTTGGCCTCGAGACGAGTGGAGCCCTCCACATCAGTGATCTCGTCGATGTACTGCTGCTTGCGGGAGCGTCGGACCAGCGGCTGTTCGCTGTTCTGACTCTGGTCGTCGGTGCCCTCGCCGTTCTTGCCGCCACGACGGCGACGGCGACGGCGAGTAACGGTCTGCTCCTCATCGTCCTCATCGCGATCACGGTCATGATCATCGCGATCGTCACGACGGCGGGAACGCGTATCTTCGGCATCGTTCTCGGCGGTATCGTGCTCGCCGTTGGCACCGGTTTCGCCGCGTGAGCCGCGACGGCGGCGACGGCGCGAACGGGTGCGGGTGGCGTCGGATTCTTCGTCGCCCTCCTCTTCGGCAATCGGCGAGTAGGCGATATCGTCCAGCTCGAGGTCTTCCTCAATCTGCTCGACTTCGGCGGCTGCACGGCGCTCCTGGGCGTTCAGGCGGCGGGAGCGACGGGAACGGCGAGAGTCGGAAGCGTCATCGGAATCGAAATCATCATGGTCCGTGTTGGCGCTGGCATTGGCGTCACCGGCGGCAGCGTTGCGGGAAGCGTCACGAGACGCATCACGGTCGGCGGCATTGCGGCCACGATCGTCACGGCGGCGGCTGCGCGGCTGCGCGTCGTCATCATCGTGGCTGCGCGAGCGGCGGGAGCGACGCGACGGACGTTCGTCGTCGTCAACATCGTCATCACGAGTGTCAGCGGTATCGTGCGCATCCACAGCGGCGGGCAGTACCGG
>ERZ827522.3038-NODE-3038-length-10407-cov-3.505410_pt1 | contig 10407 bp, 8 predicted proteins | sample MGYA00519580_ERZ827522 | MGnify/ENA primary metagenome ERZ827522 (study PRJEB31778, sample SAMEA3449340) | human gut metagenome | biome: human gut; feature: human-associated habitat; material: faeces | place: United Kingdom | collected 2010/2012 ...
ATCGATGACTTCACGTTTCATCTTTTCTTCACGATCTTTTTTCTTTAATAATGTCATCTCTTTTTCTAATGCTTCTTCGATGACTGCTCTGGTATCATTGACCATCTGTCCAACGATCGGACGTTCTTCTTTGGCTACGTCCTTCATTCCTTTTAATACCTGAGTTAATTCACCTTTTTTACCCAGTACAGATACACGGATATCATTTAAACTATCCATTGCATCTGCTTGCTCGATTTTCTCCAAGGCAGCTTTCTTGATTGCCTCTAATCTCTCTTTCATCTGCTTAGTTCTCCTTTATTGATCTTTTCTATATTCTCGGATCAGGTTACTTTTTCTTCTGTATTCAGGCAAAAGAAAAAGAACCCGTCCGCAAAGGGACGAGTTCTTAATATATACTCGCGGTACCACCCTAATTCCTATGGTATCGTTAAACTTCTTCTTAATTACCATAAGCACTTAAGTCTCTGCGTAACGGGCAGACTCCGTTATCTCCTACTGATACATGATATGAAAATGATTGTTGCATCGCATTCAGAGATACAGCTACGGTGTGAAATTCGGAAACACTTGGTTTCTTACTGTGCACCATCAATGCCTTTAACATTGCTATTTTATAACATTTAGCAGGTATTTGTCAATTGTGATTTGTAATAATGTTGCATGTATGAGTCAGAAAGAAGATAAGAAGAAATATTTATAAGAAAAAGGGATGACACTCCGCATTTTTGAAAGCATTTTTTACAAATCGCTGATCCGCGCCTGTTCCTTTGGAAACTGATATGTAATGACCTTTGTCAATAGTAAATTAACAGAAATCACAACAAATTTTTATTTTATTGTTTCTGAAGACATCCAGAAAGAGTTCCGATGTATCAGTTCCCGGCATTGGCCACTCTGATATACGTGGATTGGTTACCGACAGGTCAATGGTCCGCCGCGAACTCTAGCTGTCTCACTGGCGTGGATCACAGATATTACTGCGCCAACAGAGTTATCTCGTAGATAGTTCAAACCTAAACATATTCGAAACTCTTTCGGGATGCCTTCAGTTGCAACTTTAATTACAGGCTGGATGATGTATGCGGCAGAGACCGGCTTACATCATCTTGATTATCATTTCTAGCACATCGATCAGTATGTCAAGACTACGCAGTACCGCCTTTGGCGGCTTGGTCTTGATATAGTGATCAATGTGCTATATTTATATCAGTAAATATTATCTGTCATCATTCCCCATATAAAACAAGCAAGCTCTCTTGCAACTGCTATTTTTGCAATATTATATTTTTTACCATCTTTCAGAACCATCTGGTAATAACGCCGTCTCAGACGTTCATTTGCCCTGTCTGCATAATTGATTACCTGCGGTGAATTTCCCGCCTGTCGTGATCTTAAGACTCTTGATTTATATCCGATCTTTCCACGGGTATAACTTTGTGCGGATTCTACCAACAGTCTGCGTACATGGGTGTTCCCTGCTTTTGTAATGCCAAGTCCGTTTCTGTCATCGCCACTGGAATGTTGTCCAGGTACCAATCCAAGATACCCTGCAAACTTTCGTGCAGATACAAAACGCTGAAAGTCTCCAACTTCAACAATTACAGATAACGCAGTATGTATCTTGATTCCTAGAAAACAGGTTAACTTACTGACAGATTCTTTATACTCTTCTTTGGATGCTAGTTCTTCAATCCTCTGATCCAGACGGTTCAGTTTATCTGTCAGGATTGTATAAGTCAGCAGATATTCATCAAGTATTTCTTTATAAAGACCCTCTGTTTTTAATGATCTCAGCCATTTCACATGTTTTGCTGTCCAGTTACCACTTCCATCATACTGATAACCCTGACGTAAACAGAAAGAAAGGATCTGTTGTTTGATCTTTTTCAATTCCGCTTTATGATCATCACGCATACGGATGAATTCTTTTGTCTGATTATCTGTTTCCGTTGGAATATGTACCGGACTGTAATTGTGCTGTGCCAAGGATCTGGCAATGATCTCCGCATCTCTTTTGTCTGTTTTGATCCGTCTTTTGCTTCGTTGTTCGAGCATTGTAGTTGGTGCAAGGATCACACATTCCACATTAAAATTTTCCAATTGATGATACAAAGAATACCCAAGGCATCCTGCTTCGTAGCCACACACAAATCTTGTATCCTCTCCATATATAGTGCGAAGAAATGCAAGATATCTTAATACATTCTTGTAACTGGCTGGTGTTCTCTGGTAATGAGATGCCTTTTCATCTTCATATTTGCAAGAACAAAGAGTAAAACTTTCCTTATGAACGTCCATTCCTACGTAAACTGTGTTATAATTCATATAATGACCTCCAATTTGTATGCGGTAATCCCTGTTACCATTGTTAGTTTCCAATTCATAGTATACAGGTAAATCCACGATCCTACAAACTTGGGGGTCATTACATATTGTCTCCCTCGCTGCGAGCCAAAATGCCCGCAGCAACGGTCAGACATCCAACCACAGGCACTGCGAATTTGTAAAAAACGCACTCAAAAAGTGCTCATGTTTGCCACCTTGATTCTTTCAAATATTTGTTTTTCTTTTATTTCTGTCACATACACCTGAAGTCTATTCAAACCACTACACAGTGTGTATGTTTTACTGTATTAGCATTAATAATATCTGTCTGCTTCTATAAAAATTAAAAAACGATAACGTTTAACATACACCCATCAGCTTGAATTTTCTTAAATTTATACAAGAATGTCTTCAGGTATTCATAAAAAGATAAAGAAAGATAGCGGTACGAAATGGTAGAATTCCATAGGATTTTTTGCAAAATCGCAGCCAACACGGGCACTGTTTGAACGCAGTGAGTTGTGCAGGAGTGTTGGCGGATCAGCGTTTTGCAAAAAATCCGTCAATGGAATTCGTTTTTCGTACCGCTATCTTTCTTTATCTTTTTATGAATACTCGACACATTCCCGTCATACAATTAAAAAATTTTACAAAAACTTATCATTCCCATGTACCTTTTCTTAATCTCACAAGTTTATAGTTAAACACAACAGAGAATGATTGACTATATCAAAGGAGGATCTTATTGTGAGAACAATTCGCAGAAACATAGCAAGAAATGCAAAAAAATATGCAGCAAAAGCAACTGTATCAGCCATGATGTTAGCAGGCGGAGTTATGATGGCATCTCCAATCCTTTCATCAACAGTCAGCGCAGCGACAGAACATTGGAATGATGCATCTGCTTCTAAAACAGAAAGCTGGTCCACATGGAAAGCAAACTGGGATAAATACAGCACAAATTATGAAAATGTATCCCTAACACCAGGAGCAACAGAATCACAGCTTAATTTTGCATACTACAGCAGGACAGAAGAAACACCAAAAGTTAAGATCGCAACAAAAGCAGATATGTCTGATGCAAAAGAAGTCGAAGGAAAACAGACACAGGCAGTAGCGATCGAAGGTGTTCAGTACTATTCAAACAAAGCATCTGTAAATGACCTGAAAGAAAATACAACTTACTACTATCAGGTATTCCAGAACGGAAAATATCAGGATGTACAGAAATATTCTACAAAATCATTTAAAAATTATTCTTTCTTATATGTAGGAGATCCTCAGATCGGAGCATCTTCAGGACAGACAAGTACTGAAGGAGATGCGATGAAAGATAATAACTATGCAGCAAGAAATGATAGTTATAACTGGAACAACGTATTAAATAACGCGGTAAAACAGAATCCAAATCTAAGTTTTGTTGCATCCGCAGGAGATCAGGTAAATAACAATAACAATGAAAAACAGTATGCAGGTTACCTTGGAGCAGATGCTTTAAGATCTCTTCCAGTAGCAACAACGATCGGAAACCACGATTCTGGATCAGCACAGTATGAGATGCATTACAACAATCCAAATGCATTTGATACAGGTGGATATAGAAATACAGCAAAGTATACAGAAGGAAAGACAGCAGCAGGAACAGACTATTATTACACATATGGAAATACATTATTTATCGTATTAGACACAAACAATTACAACTGTGCAACTCACGAAAATGTTATGCGTAAAGCGATCAAAGAAAATCCAAATGTAAAATGGAAAGTTGTAATGTTCCACCAGGACATTTATGGATCAGGATATGATCATTCAGATTCTGACGGAATGGTTTTAAGAACACCATTAATGGATAAATATGATATTGATGTTGTACTTCAGGGACATGACCATACATACTCCAGAACATATCAGTTACAGAGTGATGGACAGGCACATGATAAATTCACAAAAACAGAAAATACAGCAAATTACGCAAAAGAAAACAACTGCTACGAAATCGTTGATACAACAAAAGGTGGAACGGTTGTAAATCCAAAAGGAACTGTATATTTAGAAGCAAACTCAGCAACAGGATCTAAATTCTACAATCTGATCACGGCAAAACAGGATTTCATTTCTGAGAGAAGCCAGACATGGACACCAAGTTATTCTGTAGTCAATGTAACAGATGACTCTTTTGAAGTTACAACATACGATGCGGACACAGGAAAAGTATTAGACGGATCATCTTCATATAAGATCGTGAAGAAAGCAGAAGATACCAAAAAAGATGATGCGAACTCAAATACAACAAAGAAAGATGATACAACAGTAGTACAGGCAAAAAACCAGACGATTACAGCAACAACATCTTATAAGAAGAGTGAAACATCCAAAGCATTCAAATTAAATGCAAAAACAAATGGAAATGGGAAACTCACTTACACAACATCAAACAAAGCAGTTGCAACAGTTGATGCCGCAGGAAAAGTAACAGTCAAAGGACCAGGAGTTGCCAAGATCACAGTCAAAGCAGCAGCAACTACAGACTACAAAGCAGCTTCCAAAACAGTTACAGTGACTGTAGCACCAAAGAAACAGAGTATCTCTTTAGTAAATAAGATCAAAAAACAGCTAACGATCAAATGGAAAAAGAATACGAAAGCATCAGGATATCAAGTTGTATATTCTACAAACAAGAAATTTACAGGTAAAAAGACAGTAAGAAAAGCGAAAACAACAACATCTTACAAGATCAAAGGTCTGAAAAAAGGGGAAAAATATTACGTCAAAGTCCGTTCTTACAAAACAGTAAATGGAAAACGTATTTATGGAGCCTACAGCACAGTCAAAAAAGCAACAATCAAATAGAGATGATAAAGAATTAGTGTCGTAACTTAATTTATCAGACAGAGCAAAAGCCTGCGCCCGGAATGATAGATCCGGACACAGGCATTCTCTGATTTTTCTTTATAAATAAAAGGCTACGATTTATAGAAAGAAGACAACTTATGGAAAAAGCAGTATCATGGAAAAAAATCTTGATCTTCGCAATAGCAGTGTGTTTATTTGCAGGGATCATAGTCAAATGCAATCAGTTTCAGAAAACGCCATTGGCATCTTATAAAGGACAAAAATATGAAAAAGCAGTTGTAACAAAGATCATAAAAGATAATCTTGCAGAAGACGGAAGTCGTTATGGAACGCAGAAAGTTCTGGTCAAAATAACAACGGGAACCTACAAAGGAAAAGAAAAACAGGCGATCAATCCGAGCGGAACTTTATTTGGAGCGGACTGTAAAGTATGAGCAAGGATCATCGTGATCGTAAATAAAAGTGGAACAAATGCAGGATTTACCGTATATAGTCAGGACCGTACCATGGCAATCTATGGATTTGCGTTGATCTTTGCGGCAGTGGTATGTGCGATCGGCGGGAAGAAAGGCGTTTATGCTATTTTGAGCCTTGTATTTGCGTTTGTATGTATTATCGGTATTATGTTCCCAATGATGTATCGGGGAATTTCACCGATCGTGTTGACGATCATTGTGGCAGTGTTGACAACGATCGTAACATTAGGACTTCTTGGTGGATATTCGAGCAAAACAGTGTCTGCGATCCTTGGAACAGCGATCGGGGTCGTGATCGCAGCAGTGGCAGCGATGGCATTTGGAAAAGCAGCAGGGATCACAGGATATAATGTATCGGATATCGAAGCATTGAACTATGTCGGACAAAATACAAAGATAAAGATCGGAGAATTGCTTTTTGCCGGAATCATCATTTCAGCATTAGGAGCCGTCATGGACGTTGGTATGTCCATTGCATCTACGATTCAGGAAATTTATGAAACAGACAAAACACTGTCCATGAAACGACTTTTTGTATCAGGAATCAATGTTGGAAGAGATATGATGGGAACGATGACGAATACACTGATCTTTGCTTATGTAGGCGGTGCAATGACAACATTAGTGATCAATTACGCATATGATCTAAGCTACAGACAGTTAGCGAACTCTTATGTGATCGGAATTGAGATCATGCAAGGATTATCTGGAAGTCTTGGTGTTGTATTAACAGTACCGATCACAGCATTGATCGCATCATTTCTTGCAGTGCGCAAAAAATAAATTTTATAATTCATAAAATAAATCATAAATACGATCTATGGATTTTATAAAAAACATCTATAAATCTATTGACACAGAAAAAAATTTCATGTATCGTAAAAACATCAAAACAAGGAGAAACTAAGATGACAACAAGTAAGATGAATAATTGCACATTTTATTACTTTAGCTTTCAGGGTTATTATTTTTATCCTGACTATTTTTGTTGCAATGAATCATCGCCAAAACTTATGTCACTTTAAACCGACAGAGTAAAACATTTAAGGCATGCATTCTTGCAACAGAGTGCATGCCTTTTCTTTTTACTCAAAGAAACAAAGGCCGCACCAGAGAAGCAGGATAGAAACGACTTGCCAGGAAAGGACGAACATCATGATTATTATTTTAAAGAAACAGGCAGAAGAAGCAAAGATCAACGCATTAAAGAAAGAGATGGAAGAGCAGGGACTGGGAATCCACGAATCCGAAGGTGTTAATACAAGGATCCTTGGATTAGTGGGAGATACATCTGTTGTAGATATGCGTCATATCATGGCAAACAGCATCGTTGAAAATGTACAGCGTATTCAGGAGCCATACAGAAGGCCAACAGAAAATTCCATCCAAACGATACAGTTGTTGATGTAAATGGAGTAAAGATTGGTGGTGGAAACTTCCAGGTGATCGCAGGACCATGTTCTATTGAGACAAAAGAACAGATCACAGAAGTCGCAAACGATGTGAAGAATTCTGGTGCAGGATTATTAAGAGGAGGAGCTTTCAAACCAAGAACTTCCCCATACTCTTTCCAGGGACTTCATGGAGAAGGATTAGAATTATTATTAGAAGCTAAGAAAGCAACAGGACTTCCAGTTGTTACAGAGATCATGGATGCAAGTCATCTTCCATTATTCGAAGATGTGGACCTGATTCAGGTTGGAGCAAGAAATATGCAGAACTTTGAATTATTAAAAGAATTAGGAAAGATCAACAAACCAATCTTATTAAAGCGAGGACTTGCAGCAACGATCGAAGAATGGTTAATGAGTGCAGAATACATTATGGCAGGTGGAAATGAAAATGTAATCCTTTGTGAGAGAGGAATCCGAACATACGAAACAGCCATGAGAAATACGTTAGATCTTTCTGCAATCCCTATGATCAAGAAGAAATCCCATCTTCCAGTCATGGTAGATCCATCTCACGCAACAGGAATCAGAGATATGGTAGAGCCAATGGCATTAGCAGCGATCGCAGCTGGGGCCGATGGATTAATGGTAGAAGTTCATAATGATCCAGCCAAAGCATTATGTGATGGACCACAGTCACTGACACCAGAACAGTTTGATACATTGATGAAGAAGGTAAATAAGACAAGAGAATTCTTTCAGGCATTATAACTAGAAAAAATCTTGCTGAGAATTGTAAATTGGGATATACTATAACTAAAGAAAGAAAAAGACAACCCGGGAATCCATTGATTTCCGGGTGTTTGTCAGTTTTATAGATTCTAGGGAAAAAGGAGAGATATCTTATGAAAGTAATCGTCGGACTGGGGAATCCGGGAAAGAAATATGACAACACAAGACACAATATTGGATTTGAAGCCCTTGATTATATTGCAGACAAAGAAGGCATAAGTATAAATACAGGGAAACACAAAGCATTGATCGGAACTGGTTATATGGGAGGAGAAAAAGACCTTCTTGTGAAACCACAGACATTTATGAACTTAAGCGGGGAAAGTCTTCGTCCAATCATGGATTTCTATAAATTAGAGCCAGAAGATTTTATCATTATTCATGATGATATCGACCTTGATGTTGGAAGACTGCGTATCCGAAGAAAGGGAAGTGCAGGGGGACATAATGGACTGAAAAGTATCATCAGTCATTTAGGAAGTATGGATTTCCCAAGGGTGAAGATCGGTGTTGGAGAGAAACCAAAAGGATATGATCTGGCAGATTATGTATTAGGACATTTTACAAAAGAAGAACAGGCAATCTTTGCGGAACGTTTTGATGAAGTGTACGATGCAGTACAGCTGATCGTTATGGGCGACATCACAGAAGCGATGAACCGCCACAATAAGAAAAAGTAGGGATAGAAAGTGTTAGAAAATATATTAAAAGACGATCCGGTATACAGACAATTAAAGGATGAGGTCGAAGATTACTGTGGCCCGGTTCTTGTATCAGGATGTACCGATACAGCCAAATGGCATCTGACCAGTCTGATCGGAAATCATAAGAAAAAGCAATTTAAGATCATCATCGTACCAGACGAGAACAAAGCAAGACAATGGGTCGAGGCAAGTCATTTCTTTGGAGAAAAGGTTCAGTATATTCCAGCAAAAGATCCATTATTCTATACAGCCGATGTTCATGGAAATGCAATCGCAAGAGACCGTATGCTGGCGATCAAGAAGATCGTGGATGACAAATGTGGAACCTTTGTGATGACGATCGATGCTGTGATGGATCAGGTTGTTCCATTAAGTGATATCAAGAATCATAAGATGACGTTTAAAATGGGAGAGACACTGGAAGAGGCAACGATCGCAGAAGAATTTGTTGCCAGAGGCTACGAAAAAGCACCATTTGTTGAGGCTCCAGGCGAGTTTGCTGTGCGAGGAGGAATCATTGATATTTTCCCATACACGCAGGAAAGCCCATATCGTATCGAACTATGGGGAGATGAAATTGATTCGATCCGAAGTTTTGATAAAGAAAGCCAAAGATCCATCGAAGAAGTCGATGCTCTGACCATTTATCCGGCATCAGAGATCATTTTAAATCAGCCAAGGATTGAACATGGTCTTCGAAATATGGAAGAAGATTATGAGAAGTTATCACAGAAGTTTAAAAAAGAAAAAAAATATGATCAGGAAGCCCGCCTAAGAAAAGAAATGGACCGTGTTCGTGAGGAATTAAGGGAACTTCATATGTTGATCGGAGTAGAAGGTTATCTCCCATATTTTTATGAAAATACAGAATGCATCTTAGATTATTTTCCAGAAGAAAGCATGATCTATATGGATGAACCAAAACATATCAGAGAACGTGCAGATGCATTTTATCTGGAATTCTCAGAGAGTATGAAAAGCCGTCTGGAAGGTGGGTATCTTCTGCCTAAACAGGCAAATACGGTAACAGATTACGAGAGCATTTTATATCAGATTGAGAAACATAAGATGCTGTGTTATTCAATCTTATCTGCTGAGATCAATGATTTTAGAGTTGCTAGAACCTTATTTATGGATACAAAATCCATTCAGTCTTATAACAACAGTTTTGAGCAGTTAGTCAAAGATCTTACCAAATATCAGAGTAAGGACTACAGGATCGTTGTTGCTTCTCCATCTGTTACAAGAGCGAAACGTTTAAGCAGTGATCTGAGAGAAAATGGTTTGGTTGTGACATATGATAAGGACTTGAAATATGGAGTGGAAGCAGGGCAGATTGTTGTCACAGCAGGAAAGCTTCTGACAGGAATTGAATATCCGGCAGCCAAATGGGTATTGATCTCAGAAGGAGACATTTTCAAAGGAAGAGAAGAAAAAAAGCGCCGAAAGAAAGAGAAGAAAAAACAAGGAGAAAAGATCCGAAGTTTTGCAGATATCAATATCGGTGATTACGTTGTTCATGAAAAACATGGAGTCGGTATTTACCGCGGAATCGAAAAGATCACAACAGATGGGGTTGAAAAGGACTACATCAGTATTGAATATCAGGGCGGTGATAATTTATTTATTTTAGCATCAGCCCTAGACCAGATTGCAAAATACGCAAGTGCAAATGCAAGAAAGCCGAAACTTCATAAATTAGGTGGAAATGAATGGAAGAAGACGAAAACACGTGTCAAAGGTCAAGTCAAAGATATTGCGGAAGAACTCGTGCAGTTATATGCACTAAGACAGGCAAAAGAAGGATATGTCTATGACAAGGACACTGTATGGCAGAAAGAGTTTGAAGAATTATTTCCA
>ERZ827522.3043-NODE-3043-length-10393-cov-7.346779_pt1 | contig 10393 bp, 8 predicted proteins | sample MGYA00519580_ERZ827522 | MGnify/ENA primary metagenome ERZ827522 (study PRJEB31778, sample SAMEA3449340) | human gut metagenome | biome: human gut; feature: human-associated habitat; material: faeces | place: United Kingdom | collected 2010/2012 ...
ACCGGGCCGTGCAGCGGGCAGATGGTGGCAATATCCAGTGCGGCTGCCTTTTTGAGCAGTGCCTGCACCTGCGGGCCGTACTTGCCCACGATGTTCAGGTAATACCGGCGGGCTTCGCTGGCCCAGTCGGCCTTTTCGTCAAACTTTGCCACCGCCCCGAAGCGGCCGAAACCGTCGGCGGAGAACAGCACCTTTTCGCTGCTCTCATAGCTGACCATGACCTCCGGCCAGTGCACCATGGGTGCAAACACAAAGGTGAGGGTGTGGCTCCCCAGAGACAAGCTCTCGCCGTCCTTCACCACCACACGGCGCTCCTTGGCCACGGCATCCGGGCCGAAGAACTGCTCCATATACACAAAGGTCTTGGCGTTGCCCACCACCTTCATGTCCGGGTACTTAGCGGCCAGGCGGGCAATGTTGGCACCATGGTCCGGCTCCATGTGGGAGACCACCAGATATTCCGGCATGCGGTCGCCCAGAGCTTCGGTGAGGTTTGCCAGCCAGGCATCCGTGGCACGGTTGTCCACCGTGTCCAGAATGGCGACCTTTTCATCCAGAATGACATAGGAGTTGTAGCTGACGCCGGTGGGCACCGGGTACTGACTTTCAAACAGGTCGATGGTGGTATCGTCCACCCCCACGCCCAGAATGGTATTGCTGATCTTCTGTACGCTCATAAATCCCATGCTCCTTTATTTTTATGCTGTGCCGCAGAAAGCGGCCGATTCTTCTTAAGAACAATTCCTAGTATAGCATATCGTCAGAAATTTAGCAAGAGGGATCTGCGGCTTTTCCCTCCCGGACCCCTGACCACAACCGTTATTCATCGCCCCTGCTTTCCGGCAGGCGGGCAGACACGGGGCGGCCCGGCTCGGTGTCCAGCTCCAGCAGGGCCGCAGCGCTGGCGTCATCCATCGTCTGTACGGCCCGCAATTTGCGGCTGATGGCACGGCTGCGCACGCCGATGAGATTATCCAGCTCTTCGTCGGTCTGGCGCAGACGCTGCTGCAGCTTGGAAAGCCCCTGCCCGAACTTGTCGAACTCCGTCTTGACGGCACCTAGCAGCTGCCACACCTCGCCCGAACGCTTCTGGATGGCAAGGGTCTTGAAGCCCATCTGCAGGCTGTTGAGCAGGGCCGCCATGGTGCTGGGGCCGGCCACGTTCACCTGATAGTCCCGCTGCAGCACCTCCAGCAGGCCCGCATTCACCACCTCGGCGTACAGGCCCTCGAAGGGCAGAAACAGGATGCCGAAGGCCGTGGTATACGGCGGCTCCACATACTTTTCGCGGATGTCCTTGGCCTCGCTGCGCAGCACCAGTTCCAGTGCATGGCGGGCGTTTTCCACAGCCTGCGCATCGCCGGATGCCTGCGCATCCTGCAGGTGGGCGTAGGTATCACCGGGGAACTTGGAGTCGATCGGCAGCCAGACGCTGCCGCCGTCGGCACCCGGCATTTTGATAGCGTACTCCACCCGCTGGGTGCTGCCGGGGATGGTGGCCACATTGGTGTCGTACTGCTCTGGGGCCAGAATTTCTTCCAGAATGGCTCCCAGCTGGATCTCGCCCAGGATGCCGCGGGTCTTGACGCCCGACAGCACCTGTTTCAGGCCGCCCACATCGGCGGCAAGGCTCTGCATCTCACCCAGGCCCTTGTACACCTGTTCCAGCTGGGCGTTGACCGCCTTGAAGCTCTCGGTCACCCGCTTCTGCAGGGCATCCTGCAGCTGTTCGTCCACCGTGCAGCGGATCTCGTCCAGCTTCTGGGCATTCTGTGCCTGCAGGGCGGCCATGCTTTCGGCCAGCGTTTTGCGCATTTCTTCCAGCTTGCGAGCGTTGGAAGCTTCCAGCCCCTGCAGGCGCTGTTCCATGGTCTGCTGCTGCGCGGCCTGCCCGGCATTCAGGGTGCTGCTCATACCCTGCACAGCGGTCTGCAGCGTTTCGCTGATGCCGCGCATGGCGTCGTAGTTCTGCCGGGCCAGCTCGGCCTGCTTCTGGGCAAAGAGCTTCGACTGGGCGTCCAGCTGCTGACGCACCCACTCCTTGAGGGCTTCGTCGTCCTGCCGGGGTGCCGGTTTTCCGGATCGGTACAGCAGCAGTGCCTGCAGCAGGCAGATGGCCACCAGCAGAACGGTGTAGAGTAATGCAAGAAATTCCATAGGGTATCTCCTTATAAAATCCAAGATCCGGGCCGTGCAGATGCAAAGCCCGGACCTTTTGCTTTTTACAGTGTCTCGTAGCGGCGCAGCGTCTGGTTCCACTGCAGCTGCTCGCCGTACAGGCCCACACCGTCGGCTTCCACCTCGCCCACCTGATTGTCACAGGGGTCGGCGCGGAAGGCGCACATGGGCGGGTCAAAGGGCGCACAGAGGGCACGGTTCGCCACCATGCGGCCGGTGTCCAGATTGCCAAAGTAGTGCAGGCGCATCTTCTCGTTCCCGGCACGGGCCATGGAGGCACCTGCCGAGCAGTCGGCATACATCCAGCCCTGGGGCGCGATGTAGAACGCGGCCCAGTCGTGGCAGCCCACCATCTCCCGCCGCACCACAAGGCCGCTCTGCCACTGGGCCGGGATGCCGGCCAGACGGCACAGCACGATGAAGGTGGAGGCCATGATGCCGCAGTCTCCCCGGCGGTTGTGGGCACAGCCGTCGGTGATGTTCTCCTGCACGAAGTAGGGCGGCTGGTAGTGGTAGTGGGTGTTGAGAGTCACATAGTCGTAGATGCGCTTTGCCTTCTGCACCGGGTCGGTGAGCCCCTGGGTGAGCTGGGCCGCCAGTGCCCGCAGATAGGGCGTGAACTCCAGATGCGGCAGCTCCTCCTGCGTGTCAAAATCCGGCTGCACGGGGTCCGCCTGCATGTGCAGCGGGTCGGCATAGCGGGCCGTGGTACGGTAACTGTACACCGCGCCAAAGGGCCGGTTCTCGGCAAGGTCGGCCTCCCAATACGCCGTGCGCTGGGCGGCATCTTCCGGTGCAATGTGGGTCGGCGGCTCGGTGAAGGAATCCAGCGTGATATTGCTCTGTGCCGGGCAGGCCGCCGGGAGCGGCAGCCACGCCCGGACGTGCACGGTGCTGCGGCCCTGCTGCTTTGCAGCCGCAAGGGCAGCGGCAAAGGCTTCGTCGCTCATGCCGATGCTGGTTTCCAGCGTGATGTCCGCGCTGACTGCGCCGGTGCGCACCATCTGCTCGTGCTCCGGCTCATACCGCTCCCAGCTGGGGTGCTGCTGGGGCGGGTCGATCTGACGGGCTGCCAGCTCCGGATGGGTGGCCAACAGGGTCTCGGCAAAGGATCGGATGTACCGCTTCTCCCCTTCCACGAACCGCCAGTCCATGGCCCCGGCGCGGTCCAGTGCACGGAATTCCTCCGGGGTAAAGCCCCGCACAAGGTCCTGCAGCAGTTCCAGCGCCTGTGCTTCGGGCACCGTATAGTCCAGCGGCAGACGGCGCAGGATCTCCCGCTGGGCCAGCAGAGCATCCCGCATGGCATCCACCCCGCGGGGCGTGGGGTTTTCCGGCAGAGGGCCGGCAGGCTGCACCGGCTGGTTCTGGGTCTTTGTCCAGTCCTCCGCCAGGTAGGTGTCAATGCAGGCAATGGCCTCGGTATAATAGCCCGCCTCTTTCAGGCGGCGCACATCGTCCGGCAGGCCGAGGTTCAGGCTTGCCAGACAGGCATTCAGGTTCTTCATTGCATTCCGCTCCTCTTTTGTTCAGATTCAGCCGTTGATCTGGGTCTCCCAGAAGTTCGCAGCGTCCAGCATCCAGCCGTCGGCATCGGTGCCTGCGCCGGTACCCACGCCGTGGGTCGCATTGGGGAACAGCACCTCTTTGCAGGGCACATGGTGCTTTTCCAGTGCGCGGCTCAGCGCCGGGCGCTGAGCCGGGTAGCACAGCAGCGGGAACACATAATCGTTCTCGCCGTACCAGTGATACACCGGCGGGTAATCGTCGGTGACACAGTCAGAGATGTTCAGTTCATAGTACCGGCCCTCCAGCACAAAGGGGTCGATGGCAGCATGATAGACCGGCTTATACTCAAAGAAATTGTTGATGGGATAGCCCAGCAGCAAAGCACCGGGCTTGGGCACCCCATAGTGCTTGTAGCCCAGTTCGTCGCCGGAGAACACACCGGCCAGATGGCCGCCGGAGGAATAGCCCAGCAGGGCGTAGTTTTCCGGCTGCACATTGAACTGGTCTGCATGAGTGGTGATGAACCGGACAGCGTTGCCAAGGTCAGCCACCGGGGCGTTGTCCTTTGCCTTGAGGAACACGCGGTAGCGCAGCACGAAGGCTGCGTAGCCCATCTGGTGCAGCCGCCATGCCGTGGCATAGCCCTCGGACATATTGGAAGTCTTGTTGAGCACATTGCCGGACATGACCACCACAAACTTGCTGCCGGGCACTTCCGACGGCCAGTAATACAGTTCCACGCCATCACGGGTGGCGTCTGCGGCGATCTCCTCCGGGGAGTACACTTTATAAGTCACCTGAGTGCCGGCTTCATAGGTATCGGCCAGATAGTTCAGGGCGTCGGCGCTGTCCTGTGCCATGTTGGCGCCCACATAGTCCGACAGCGTGGTACCTGCTTCCGGGGTGTCCGGGCTGTCCACGGCACTCTGCCAGGTCCACACGCCGCTGGCGGCGAATGTCGGATCGGCACGCAGGTCAGAGACGAGGGTATCCGGCGTAACGGTCAGATGGCCCGATGCGGCAGAGGCCTCCACCGGCAGGCCGGCCAGCAGCAGCGCAGCGGCCGAGGCACCGGTCACCTGCAGAAACTGGCGGCGAGAGATCTTGTTTTGCATAAAAGCATCCCCTTTTTTATAAATTCAAATTCTGATATTTCAGGAAGTGTGCTGCTCCCAGAAAGCCACCGCATCCGTCATCCAGCCCTCTGCATCCGTACCGTTGCCGGTGCCGATGGCATGGGGTGCATTTTCATAGACATGCACCTCACAGGGCACACCGTTTGCCTCCAACGCCTTCCGGACGGCCGGACCCTGGAACGGATATCCCAGAGTCTTCAGGGTAACATCATTCTTGCCGTACCAGAAATAGGTCGGTGGGAAGTCCGGTGTGATGCCGCCTGAGATATCCGACCAGTAATACCTCCATCTGCAGGATGCCGGGTCCATCACGGCATGGTACACCGGCTTGATCTCTGCAAAATCGTTGACGGGGTAGCCCATCAGCAGTGCACCGGGCTTTGGCACATCATAGGCCTTGTAGCCATAGCGCTTATCCGAACTGAACAGCCCGCACAGCTGTCCGCCGGAGGAAAAGCCCACGAGGGCATAGTTTTCCGGCTGCACGCCGAACTGCTGTGCATGGTTCGTGATGAACTGCACCGCCCGGCCCAGATCCTGCAGGGGGCCGTTGTTGCTGATATCCCACAGAATGCGATACCGCAGCACAAAGACGCTATAGCCCATCTCGTTCAGCTTCGCTGCCACAGCAATGCCCTCGTTCAGGTCGCCGCTTTTCATGGCCGCATTGCCGCCCACCACCAGCGCATATTTGCCATCGGCATTCGTGCCGGGGAACCAGAACAGCTGCACACAGCCCAGCGAGGAGTCGGCTGCGACCTCTTCCGGGCTGTACACCTGCCAGGTCACCTGCTTACCGGCTTCGTAATTCTCAATGACGATGTTCAGGCCGTCGGCGCTGTCCTGTGCTGTGGTCTCACCCACATAGTCCAGAAGGGTCTTGTTTTCATACAGGCGGCGCAGTGCAAGGCTGTCCGCATCCCCTTTGCAATAGGTGGAGACCCCGCTGCCCGCAATGGCCGGGTCGGAGCGGATCTCCTTCATGGTCATATCGGTGGTGATGCGGCCCTCCGCACACACCGGCAGGGCAAGAACAGCCGCAAGGCACAGCACGACTGCACCGCGTTTCAGCAGATGTCCGAACATTTCACCCATTCCTTTCCGTTTTGAATCAGCCGGTGGTATGTGCTTCCCAGAAAGCCACCGCATCCGTCATCCAGCCCTCTGCATCGGTGCCGTTGCCGGTGCCGATGCTGTGCGGGGCATTCTGATAAACGACCATCTGATGGGGAATGTTGTTTCGCTCCAAGGTCCGGTCAAAATCCCTGTGCTGGCCAGGCATCTCGGCAGAGCTCAGCACAACATCGTTTTTCCCCCACCAGAAGTACACAGGCGGATAGTCTGCGTCTACCATATTACACAGATTTGCCCAGTAGTAACGCCAGCCGCAGGTGCCAATGTCATACAGAATGTGGTAAAGCGGCTTCATCACTGTCAGGTCCACCACCGGGTAACCCAACAACAGTGCACCGGGTCTTTCCACCTGATAGGAGCCATAGCCCCGTTCCTTGTTTGCAAAGATTCCTGCGATCTGTCCGCCAGAGGAATAGCCCACCAGTGCATAATTTTCCGGCTGCACACCGAACTGCCCGGCATGGGCCGTGATAAACTTTACCGCATTGGCAAGATCCTGAATGGGCGCATTGTCGCCCATGTCGATCCAGGTGCGGTACCGCAGCACGAACACGGTGTAGCCCTGTTCATGCAGCTGGTAGGCCGCAGAGCCACCCTCTTCCATCTCGGAGGTCATGGTGCTGCCATTGCCGGGCACCACCAGTGCATATTTGCCACCCGGCTCCTTGCCTGGGAAATAATACAGCTGCACACACCCCAGTGAAGAGTTTGCCGCGATCTCTTCCGGGCTGTACACCTGCCAGGTCACCTGTACCCCATTGCGGGTATTTTCCGCCACCAGATTCATGGCCGCCACGCTGTCATCCACCAGCTCCGGGCGCATGTACTGTTCCAGCGTTTTGTTCTTCCAGTATTCGTTGCCAAGGCCGCTCAGCTCACGGCAGTAAGTATAGTAGCCAGACGACTGGATGGCCGGGTCATCCCGCAGCTGCTGCAGGGTGGTCTGCCGGGTGAACGCCGCCGAATTTTGTGCTGCCCATACGGGCAGGCTCAGGCAGGCCAGCTGTGCCAGGCACACCGCCCCGCACAGCAGCTTGTAGTTCCAGGATCTCATTTTTTGTTCCTCCTTTGGTCCGGTCCCAACCGGACGATATGAGCTTATTGTATCACATCCCAGGCTATTGTCAAAACAATTCTGCGGCCCCGGCCGGGGAAAATCTTTCTCCCGGAGGGAGGCTTTTGGCAGCCCGGCCAAGTTTCCCGTACCAACAAAAAAGGCTCCCTCCTAGAGGGAGCTGTCGCCGCAGGCGACTGAGGGCGTTGCACGCAAAAATGGGCCCGGGGACTTTCGTCTCCGGGCCCATTCAGAACCTGTTCTTTGGTCTGCCCTCAGGCAAACCAGCTAGTCAGTCACAAATACTGATTAGCCAGCGATGGTCCAAGCCTTCTCACTGGCATCGTTCTTCACGGTGCCGGTAGCCAGGTTGTAGATAGCAGCAGCGGAACCGACCATACGCAGGCCAGCGTTCAGAACGCCGTTAGCACCGTTCAGGAACTTGTCGCCAGCGGTCAGCTCACCATCATGCTTGCCGAAGCCAGCACCGAAGCCGGTGCTGTAAGCACCCTTGACGCCGGTGAGCCATGCGTTGCCCAGGTTGCCGGGCTTGTAAGCGCCGTTGAACAGAACGCCGACAGTGTTCTTGATGTAGTTGCTCATGAAGCTGTTACCAATGATGGTAACCATGTTGGTGTTGAACTTCTGCCAGTTCTCGACCTTCAGCTCGGGGGCCAGGATCTCAGCCAGAGAAGCGCCGCCGTTGACGTAGGTCATCTCGTTCTCAGAGATTGCGGAAAAGTTTGCAGGCATCATCATAATGAATTACTCCCTTCAAAATGTAGAAAGATATTTTGCAAGCTCACTTTCGTGTGCTCACCAATCCTTACTAGGATGGCAATAATATACCACACTTTCCAGAAATGTTCAAGTACCTTTTTGCAAAAAGTGTAAAAAATGTGAAACAAGGTCTACAAAAGTATTGCTTTTGTACAGTCCGCAGGCGGTTTTCCGGTTCCGACAAGCTTTGCCGCCGCCGGGCGGTACACTGGCTGCAAGGGGGCTGCGGCATTGAAAAGCGTGATCTACCTCGATGAGCTTCTGCTGACCAATTTTGTCCTTGCTGCCCTGTTTCTCACCGCAGCCGGTCTGCTGTGCGCCACCGTGTGCACCGGGGTGCGGCTGTGCACCGGGGCGGCGCTGGCGGCAGTGTCGGCACTGGTACTGCTGGCCCCGGAGCTGCCGGGAGCCGTGGCAGTTGGTTATAAAATTTTCACAGGTTGCGCGGTGGTGGCCGCCGCCTACGGCCTGCCCGGGCGGGGGCGTTTTGCTCGGTTGTGTGCGTGGTATGCACTGCTGAACCTGCTGCTGTGCGGAGCGGTGGTGCTGCCCGGCGTGCAGAGCCGCAACCTGAGCGTCAGCCTGCCGCTGTCCCCCGGGCGGCTGCTGGCCAGCTGCGCGGGGGTGTATGCCGTACTGCGGGCCCTGCTGTACTGCTTTGGCCGCAGCGGCGCGCCCAGCGTGCCCGCCACGCTGGAGGTGGCCGGGGTGCAGCTGCCGGTACAGGCCTTCCACGACACCGGCTTTGCCCTGCAGGAGCCGTTGAGCGGCAAGGCCGTGGTGCTGGTGCAGTACCCGGCGGTGCGGCACCGCCTGCCGCAGGCAGCCCGGCAGTATCTCGATGGCTGGTTTGCCCACAGCACAGCCCCGCCCCCGCCGGAGCTGGGGGTGCATCTGGTGCCCTGCCGCAGCATCCACGGCCAGAGCATGCTGCCTGCCCTGCCCGCTGCCCTGCAGTTGGGCAAAGACCGCGCAGGCGGGCTGCTGGCGGCGTTCTGCTGCCCCACGCCGCCGGACCCTGCATGGGAGCTGCTGTACGGCGAGGATGCGGCACAGCTGCTCTTATAATACTTATTATAGGGAGGACTGCTCATGTTCCAGTTTTTGCGGCAGCTCTGGCACCGCCTGTGTGCGCGGCTGCGGTTTTGCGGCGGCGTGCAGTATCTGGCCGGCACCGCCAGCCTGCCCTCTCCCCTCTCCCCCGCCGAGGAAAAAGCCCTGCTGGCCCGCATGGCCGCCGGAGAGGCAGACGCCCGCGATGCGCTCATCCTGCACAATCTGCGGCTGGTGGTGTACCTTGCCAAAAAGTACGAGAACAGCGGTGTGCCCGCCGAGGACCTGATCAGCATCGGCACCATCGGGCTGATCAAGGCCGTGAACACCTTCACGCCGGAACGCAGCATCAAGCTGGCCACCTACGCCAGCCGCTGCATCGGCAACGAGATCCTGATGTACCTGCGCAAGACCTCCAACCGCCGTCAGGAGGCCAGCCTTGACGAGCCGCTGAATGTGGACGGCGACGGCAACGAGCTGCTGCTGTCGGACATCCTCGGCAGCGACGAGAACATGGTGGGCCAGCAGCTGGAGCAGGACGCCGAGCGCGCCGGTCTGCGCCGCGCCGTGAGCAGCCTTTCGGCCCGGGAGCGCCGGATCATGGAGCTGCGCTTCGGCCTGACCGACGGCGTGGAACGCACCCAGAAGGAAGCCGCCGACGCCCTGGGCATCAGCCAGAGTTACATCTCCCGCCTTGAAAAGCGCATCATCCAGACCCTGAAGCTCCAACTGGAAGGGCAATAAAAAAGCGCGGCCTTGCCCTTGACAAACCGCGTGGAATCGTCTATACTGAAAATACAAAAGGCGCTGGCCCATACAAACGACTAGCTCCTTACCATCGTGTCAAAAAGAAAAATGACTGCTCTGGGTTGGGGAACTTCGAGGCGGTCATTTTTTCTTTTTATCATCCCTGTGCGAGACAGTCCATGTGATCTGAAATGTAACGTAGATTGCTCCGCCAAGCAGCGAAAGCAGCATTACGACCTGTTCAAACGTCATGGTGCATCCCCCCTTTCCGCCCTTGGGCGTCCGGGGGAGGCCGAGATTTCAAGAAAAATTCGCTCCACCGGGCACTCAGGTGCCGGTAAGGAGCTCAGCCGCCTGCATTTGTGGGACGCAGCGCCTCGTGGCAGCCTTGCGGCTGCGTTTAAAGCATACCATAATTATGGGCCAATTGCAATTGCGGCTTTTTTTGCACGCTCATCCGGCTGCCGGGTGGGCGTGTAATTTTTTCCACGCATAGTGGTTTGCCCCTGCGGCCATACTCCCGGTGAACTTCAAAACAGACCGGGGGCGTTTGGATGTACAATAAGGTGGAACTGTGCGGCGTAAACACGGCGCAGCTTCCTGTTTTGTCCGAAAGCGAAAAGCGGCAGCTGCTCCTGCAGGCCCACGCCGGGGATGCAGGAGCACGGGAACGCATGGTGGAGGGCAACCTGCGGCTGGTGCTGAGCGTGGTGCAGCGCTTTGCCCAGCGGGGCGAAAACCTCGACGACCTGTTTCAGGTGGGGTGCATCGGGCTCATCAAGGCCATCGACAACTTTGACCC
>ERZ827522.3046-NODE-3046-length-10378-cov-3.883270_pt1 | contig 10378 bp, 9 predicted proteins | sample MGYA00519580_ERZ827522 | MGnify/ENA primary metagenome ERZ827522 (study PRJEB31778, sample SAMEA3449340) | human gut metagenome | biome: human gut; feature: human-associated habitat; material: faeces | place: United Kingdom | collected 2010/2012 ...
TTGCCATGGCAGTCTGCGCCGCCTTTGCAAAACCGATAATCCCTGCCGTATTTTCCGTGCCTGAGCGCATCCCACGCTCCTGTCCGCCGCCGTGGATAAACGGTGTCTTTACACAGCCCTCGCGGATATATAAAAATCCAATTCCCTTCGGTCCGTTTAATTTGTGTGCACTGGTACTGAGCATATCAATCTGCATGGCATTGACATCAATATCCATATTCGTATATGCCTGCACTGCATCCGTATGAAACAAAATACGGTGTCTGCGTGCAAATGCACCAATTTGCGCAACCGGCTGAATTGTGCCAATCTCATTATTGGCTGCCATTACTGAAATTAAGAATGTATCCGGACGGACTGCCCGCTGAATATCCGTAAGACGGACAATCCCATTTTCAGCCGGACGGATATAAGTCACATAAAACCCTTCCTTTTCAACTGCTTCACAGCTTTTTAAAATTGCATGATGTTCCATTGCTGTTGTAATAATGTGTCCCCTGCGGTGTTCCTCGGCTGCAATTTTGACTGCCCAGTTGTCCGATTCTGTTCCACCTGATGTAATATAGATTTCTTGCGGCTTTGCCTGAATGGTCTTGGCAAGAAATGCCTCTGCGTTATTTATATCGTTTTTTACATCTGCTGAAAATGTATAAGCACCGGATGGATTGGCATACCGTTTTCCCATATAAGGCAGCATCGCATTGATAACTTCCGGGTGCAGCCGGGTTGTTGCGGCATTGTCCATATAAATCATACTGCCATCCCCTTTTTTCATTTCTTATTAATAATATATTCAATGCATGCATATATTGATAATAATTGTTTGACATTCCGGTTGGTTACAACGATGAACTTTTCATTTAATAAAAATTCTGTATTAAAAGGAACTGTAATTTTGACACTGGCTGCTATTATCAGCCGGATTGCGGGATTTTTTTACCGTATTTTTTTAACCCGCCAGATTGGTGCTGATGGTATAGGAATGTTCCAGCTTGTCACACCGGTGCTTGGCATTGCATTTGCGCTATGCTCTGCCGGTATTCAGACTTCCATTTCACGATTTTGTGCTGCAAAAAAATTTCAAAGCACATGGCTTTTTGCCGGTTTAGCCGTTGCACTTCCGCTATCTGTTCTTTTTACATTTTTCACCTATGCTTACGCAGATTTTATTGCTGTACGGATTTTTCTAAACAAAGACTGCTCCCGTTTTATCCGGATTCTTGCAATTGCCGTTCCATTTTGTACTTTTCACAACTGCGTAAACGGCTATTATCTCGGAAAAAAGCAGGCTGGACTCCCTGCATTTTCCCAGCTGTTTGAACAGTTTGCACGGATTGGTGCCGTTTATTTGTACACTGTATACTGTACACAAAACGAACGCCCTGTTTCTGTTTTATGCGCCGTTTACGGTAATCTTGCCGGTGAAGCAGCTTCCTGCCTGATTTGTATCCTTGCTCTGCTGATTGATAAAACCGTAACATTCCGGTTTCATTCTTTACCTGAATGTATCAAAAAAACCGTGGTATTTTCTATTCCGCTGACTGCCAACCGTCTTTTAATGCATCTGTTGCAAAGTGGAGAATCTATTCTGATTCCGGTACAGCTTGTGCTTTTTGGCAATACGCAGAATGAGGCTTTAAGTATTTATGGTATTCTTATGGGGATGTCCCTTCCGCTTATTTTGTTCCCGTCTGCCATAACCAATTCCATGGCTGTCATGCTTCTGCCGGAAGTTTCCGGTGCGCAGGCAGACGGTGACAATGCACGGATTGTACATACTTTGAACCGCTCCCTGCAAATCTGTATGGCAATGGGATTTTTAAGCACCGCACTTTTCTTATTTTATGGTGCTAAAATGGGGGCTATTTTGTTTAAAGAACCGCTTGTTGAAAATTTTGTCATGATTCTTGCATGGCTGTGTCCTTTTTACTATCTGACAACAACACTTGGCAGTATTTTAAACGGTCTTGGCTGTACTACCCTGACCTGTGTCCAGACCATTGCCGGAATTCTTGTGCGCATTGCTTTTCTTGTTCTGCTCGTTCCCAAAACCGGTATCCGCGGATATCTGATTGGCACGCTGGTTTCACAGATTTTGGTCTGCATTGCACATTTTCTATATTTAAACCATCTGTTTCATATCGGTTTTCCAGTCTGGAAATACATCCTGCAGCCGCTTTTATATACAGCTGTTTCAATTTTATTTTCACAGATGTTCTGCCGTTTATTGCTGTTTTTAGGAACGGACTCACTGTTTTTCCGGCTTTTTACCGGTGCCTGCTGTGCCGTCTTTATTTTTGCGGTATTAATAAAATCTTCATTTCTGACAGCAGAACGCACCCGGCTGTGAGCAGCCCCACGTAGTTTTAAATCTTTTAATTCCGGCATTATTTCATACAATTACTGCGGCAGTACGGCATCCAGCAGTGCGGGTGCCGTATCCCACTCACCCCTGCGTGTTTCATACTGCTCATGCAGCCAGTTAATTGCTTCTTTGCGGCCTTCAACACTGCTTTCAAAATACTGTGTCGTCTTTTTTTCATCTGGAACTGCTGTCGAAGCATACGGTCCTAACCAGACCTGTACCATCAATTTAAAATCCGGTTTTTCTCCGGTATTTTTTATCAGATAACGCATACCGTGATGTCCACCTGTATATACTCCGCCATACTTAAAAAAATTGTATGGCATAATTTCTTTTTCATCCATCATTTTAACTTTTTCTCCTTTTCGCCCTATCGTCCGGAAGTCTAGAAAAGAACTTTGTGTTAGCACAGCTCTTTGTTACCTTTTGTACGGCATATTTCGCCGTGCCAGAGCAGAAAGACTTCGGCTCATTGCTTACGCACATTATAACATGATTTTATATGTTTTTTTATATAATTTTATGCTGTTTAAAGATTTACACAGAACGTTTGTTTTGATATACTGTTAAAAATAAGGAGGTTTTTCATGAGCGATTTTCCATCACACATTATTTATCATATTGATGTAAACAGCGCATTTCTTTCATGGACTGCTGTAAAGCGGCTTCGTGACAATCCGGCAGCGTTAGATATCCGGACGATTCCGGCTGTTATCGGCGGAGATGAAAGGAAACGGCATGGCATTGTTCTTGCAAAGTCTGTTCCCGCTAAAGCCTATGGCATCCAGACAGGAGAGCCTCTTGTACAGACCCGGAAAAAATGTCCTGATATTTTAATTGTTCCGCCTGATTTTGCAACATATGTATCCATGTCCGAACAGCTTATGAATTTTTTGAAACAGACTGCGCCTGTTGTTGAACAATATAGCATTGATGAAGCATTTTGTGATATGACAGGTACCGGTCTGTTGTACGGCGATCCGGTTGCTTTTGCACACCAGCTTAAAGACGATATTTTAAACCGCTTTGGCTTTACAGTTAATATCGGTATTTCAACAAATAAACTGCTTGCTAAAATGGCATCTGATTTTAAGAAACCAAATCTTGTGCATACACTTTTTCCTGAAGAAATCCCCCAAAAAATGTGGCCGCTCCCTGTGGGAGAACTGTTTTTTGTCGGACCTTCAATGTGCAAAAAGCTGGAAGCCCTGGGGATTCATACGATTGGTGATGTTGCCGCCAGCAATCCGCAGCTGCTTGTGAGCCATTTTAAAAAGCACGGAGAACTGATCTGGAATTATGCAAATGGATTTGATATTGAACTGCCGGTAAACCACAAAGCTGCCAATAAAAGCTTTGGTAATTCCGTTACACTGCATTTTGATGTTACAGATGCTGAAAATGCAAAGACCATTCTTCTTTCCCTCAGCGAAACAGTCGGTGCACGAATCCGCGCAGAACACGCTTATATTGGTGTGGTGTCTGTCACAATTGTTGATAATGAATTTCGCCACCTATCCCGTCAATGTACGCTTTCTACACCAACAGATATAACAGAAATCATCTATGAAAATGCCTGCCGGCTGTTTGATCTGACATGGAATCATGTCCCAATCCGTCTGCTCGGTGTTTCCACGGCACATGCGACAGACACTGCTTTTCATCAAATGAACCTTTTTGATGAAGATAAAAATGAACGGTTTGCGATGTTGAATAAAGCGGTTGATTCCATTCGGGATAAATATGGTGAAGACAGTATTAAACGGGCACGTTTTTTAGATAATGGCTGCACCCATATGTCCGGAGGCTTAAACCGCGAAAAACGCAGTCACAAAAAGAACTCTTAATTTTTTGGAGATTCAGCCGATATACATAAAAGTATAATGGTACAATGCTTATACAAAAATACACCAGACAAAATACGATTAAAATAAATGTCAGTCTGACAGAATGGAGTGTTTATAGATGTCTATTACAATTAATGCTTCGGCAATTTTAAATAATTTGACAGCAAACAATTCTTATGCTTTTTCATCGACAAAAAGAATTGTAAAGTACAACAGCGATGCAGATGAAACCCGTCAGAGTGCTTCTTCACTCAAGCATAAATTACGTTCTTTAAAAGATATTGATACATCGGACGGACCAACTGCACGTACACAGAATAAAATCAAAAGTTTTGTAAATACCTATAATGATTTAATGTCTTCCGCATCCGGTATAACCGGTTCCAAGAAACTCACAAAGTACATGGATAAAATGGACAGCCTGTTTTCCGAATATGAAGATTCATTAAAAAGTCTTGGTATTACACGTACTTCAACGAATAAATTAAAATTCGATACTACCAATTTTTCAGATGTAACAAGCACAAAACTGGATGCTGTTTTTGGTGAAGATGAGCATTTTGTAAGTGACAGCATTAAATATGCCAAAGCTATTTCTTCTGCTGCGCAGCAGGCTTTAAATACACCAGAGAATGTACTTGGAACAACCACTATTTCTGTATCTGCCGGTAATACAGCCCTGGCTCAGTCTGATCAGCTCTTAGCAGCTGCCACAAAAAATCTGTATTTAACAGACTATGCATCCGTGCAGGCGCAAACCTTAGTTACCTATTTAAAAAATTATACAGAACAGTATAACAATACATTGCAAAACCATACTTCCGCTGATTTAAATTCAACAGAAAACGGTTATCTGAATGCTATGAAAAATGCAACACAGAATGTAAAGAACCAGCTTCTGCCTGTCGGCATTACAGTCACCGATGACGGTACACTTTCTTTTGACGAAACAGCCGTTTCTTCGGATAATTTCGAAAATGTAAAAAATCTGTTTGGTTCTTCATCTTCTTATGGAACAATTATAAAAGGATATGCCGAAAAACTTTTTTCAAGTCTTGTGCAGGCAGATTCATCTGATTTAAATATTGATTACTACGCATAAAAAGAAGTGGGTAAACATTTTATGCTTACCCACTTCTTTTAACTATCACTATCTTAATTTTTCCAAAAACATCAGCAGGAAACTGATAAACAGCAATATGCAAGATATCCAGATAACATGAATCCCATAACAGACAGATAAAATACCACCAATGCCCGCACCAATGGCAAAGAAAAAGATAATTCCAAAATAATAAAAGGTCTGCCGCAGATGTTCAGCTTTTTTATCTCTTAAATACAAAGACAATGCGGCTGTTCCGCTTCTTAAATTTCCGATACACATTGTGCTTGCATAAGAATAGCCACCCACTTTGCGGAATGTCTGCACCTGCATTGCACAGGCAAACGATACCATTACGGTTGCTATCATATTATAAGCATTTGGAATAAATCCTACAATCGCGAGTATCCCTATTTCGGCCAACAAAATTCCCTGCCGCCAGTGCATTTTTTTAGCATACTTGAAGCGGTTCTGTACATTTTCTGCAACAAAGACCCCAAACACAAATGCCAGTAAAGGGAACAAATACCGCAGCCCAATCTGCCATTCCCGGTTCATAAAATGCTGGCTCATCAGGACAACATTTCCCGTCTGGGCATTTGAAAAAACCTCATCTCTTGTATTGTATGTATACGCATCCTGAAAGCCTCCGGACAATGCCAGAAATACACTGTTTACAAATGCTTCAGACATCTGTTTTTCTGACAGCAGATGTTTTATCCAAGTCTGTTTATGACTGCTCAATGCACGCACCTCCAAAGTCTGATTAAGCAATTTCTAATTTATCTTTAATCTTCCGGATATCATTTTCCATTATATTCGTCCGGACAAGAAGGAGTTCCTTTTCGTTTTCTACCTTCAATGCTTCATCCAGTTTTCTGCACAAATCGGCATGTCCCTCTGCAATAATTCTGATATTGCGGTTTGTTTCATTCTCAATGGTCATTTCAATACTGGATACACGGCCTTTTAAATCCCGTATGTCCGTTTTCATGCCTTGCATATCAGTCTTCATTCCCCGCATATCAGTCTTCGTACCTTGCATATCAGTCTTCATACCCTGCATATCAGTCTTCATTTCTTTCATATCCGACTTCATGTTCTGCATGTCAGTCTTCATTTCCTGCATGTCAGTCTTCATTTCCTGCATATCGTTTTTCATATTCTGCATATCAGAATAAATTGCCTGTAACATTTCGTTTTCTGTCATAGAATGTCCTCCCCTTATAATTAGTGCCACTCATACGGTGTGCTTTGGTATACGTAATAGTTGAGCCAGTTCGTATATAGATTATTGGCATGGCTTCTCCATGATAATATCGGTCTTTGCGTCGGATCATCATCGGGATAATAATGTACCGGTAAAGTCGGCATAATGCCTTTTTTCACATCCCGCTTATACTCCTGATCCAGTGTCATACGGTCATATTCAGGATGTCCCATTACAAAAATCTGTTTGCCTTCCTGTGCCATGACAATATATATTCCGGCTTCTTTTGAATCCGCCAGCACTTTCAATTTCGGATTGTTTAAAATATCCTCCCGGCAGGCCTCCGTATAGCGTGAATGCGGTGCCATAAAAAAGTCATCAAATCCACGTACCAGCGGTTCTTTTTTATTCATTACATGATGGCGGTATATTCCGGATAACTTCTTTTCCAGCTGTACCTTTTTTACCCCGTAATGATAATATAATCCCGCCTGTGCCGCCCAGCAGATATGAAGTGTTGACGTAATATGTGTTTTAGACCACTCCATAATCTGAGATAATTCTTTCCAGTAATTCACCTCATCAAAATTCATCTTTTCAACCGGTGCACCTGTAATAATCATCCCATCAAATTTGCGGTGTTTAATATCTTCAAATACCTCATAAAACTTCTTCAAATGGGAAGCTGAGGTGTTTTTTGAAATGTGTGTTGCCATCTGCAGAAAAGTAATATCAATCTGTAACGGTGTGTTTGAAAGTCCCCGCAGAAGCTGTAATTCCGTATCCTGCTTAATCGGCATCAGATTCAGAATTAAAATCTGCAATTCACGGAAATCCTGTGTCATTGCTCTATGTTCATCCATTACAAATATATTTTCATTTTCCAGTTCTGCCTTTGCCGGCAAATCACTCTGTATTTTAATTGGCATAATTTCCTCATTTCCGCACAACGCTTTTATTCCTGTTGGTTTGTGCTTACGCAGTCACACTATAGCATATTTTCTCTTTATCGGCAACCGTCATCATCTGCCATCATCATTCATCGGTGCCATTTCAAGGAATTCGTTTTCTGTTATTACAGGAACTCCCAGTTTTGCCGCAGTCTTATTTTTAGATGACGTAGAATGGCTGTCGTTATTAATCAGGTATGATGTCTTTCCTGTCACAGAACCGGTCACCCTGCCGCCAAGCTGTTCAATGCGTTCTTTTAACTGATTTCTGTTTTCAAAATGTTCCAATGAACCTGTAATTACAAACACTTTACCGGTAAGAATCTGATTATTCTGATTGTCCGGCGCTTTTTCAATGTGCATTTCCTGCAGCAGCTTATAAAATTCTTCTTTATTTTTTTCATTTTCAAAATAGGAAGCAAATGTATCTGCAATGACTGCACCTACGCCGTCTATTTTCTCAAGTTCCTGTCTTCCGGCATGAATTATTTTTTCTATATCGTTACCTAATGCCTGCACAATCATCTTAGCATTGGAAAGTCCTACATTTGCAATGCCAAGTCCGTAAATAAATTTCGGCAGCGTTGTATTTCTTGAATTTTCAACAGATGTCAGCAGATTCTCATAGGATTTTTCCCCGAATCCGTCTAAAGCAATAATTTCATCACGGAATTTTTCCAAATGGTATAAATCACAGAAATTCTTTAAAAATCCGTGCTGAATAAATTTTTCCAGTGTTGCCTCTGACAATCCATCGATATTCAATGCATCTCTAGATACAAAATGGGCAAAACTTTTTACATGTTTCGCCTGACAGTCTTCATTGATACAGTAAAGTGTTTTGACATCATTAACCTGTTTAATCTGTGTTTTCCCGCCGCATACCGGACAGACTTCCGGAATCTCTAAATTACCGCTTTGTGTAAGATTTTCTGCAATCTGCGGAATAATCATATTCGCCTTAAATACTTTAATGCGATCACCAATACCAAGTTTTAAACTTTCAACAATACTGATATTATGCACACTTGCACGACTGACCTGCGTGCCTTCAAGCTCTACCGGGTCAAAAACGGCAACCGGATTAATCAGACCGGTTCTTGAAGCACTCCATTCTATTTCTCGCAGTGTCGTTTCTGCGGTTTCATCTGTCCATTTAAACGCCATCGCATTTCTTGGAAACTTTGCTGTTCTTCCCAAAGAATCTCCATATGCAATATCATCATATAAGATTACCAGACCGTCTGACGGAAAATCATTTGTTACAATTGTTTTTTCAAACCATTCTATCGTGTCTAAAATCGTGTCTTTTGTAACCATTTTATATTCAACAACCGAAAACCCCTGATCTTTAAGCCACTCAAACTGTCGTTGTCTGGAATTATCAAAATCAACATCCTGTGCCGATACCAGTGTAAATGCAAAAAAATGGACATTACGCTGTGCCGTAATTTCATTATTTAACTGTCTGACAGATCCGCTGCATAAATTTCTCGGATTTTTATATTTTGCATCGGCTTCCGGAATCTGTTCGTTAATACGCTCAAAATCTGAATACGTAATAATCGCTTCTCCACGCAGAACAAGTTTCCCTTTAAAAGGAATGGTCACAGGAACATTTTTAAATACTCTGGCATTATTGGTAATAATTTCTCCTACTTCACCATTTCCTCTTGTAACAGCTTTTTGCAGTTGTCCATTGTCATAGGTCAATACAATTGTCAGACCGTCCAGCTTCCATGAAAGCAGACCTTTCTGACTGCCAAGCCACTCTGCCAGCGCTTCCGGACTTTTCGTCTTATCAAGACTTAACATTGGAGATTCATGACGTTCTTTAGGCAGTTCACTAAGCACCTCGTAGCCGACATTTACGGTCGGACTATTTGAAAGAATATAACCTGTTTCTTTTTCAAGCATACCCAGTTCATCATATAAAGCATCATATTCATAATTAGACATCAGTTCCCTGCCCTCTGAATAATAGCTTTTCCCTGCCTTATTGAGTAATTCTACCAATTCTTTAATTCTGTCCATTTTACTTTGCTGAATCATATAACTGCTCCTTTAACTGCTGATATTCTGCTTCTGTCACATTCCGGTATTCTCCGGGCTTTAAATCTCCCAATAAAATATTCATGATACGGATTCTTTTGAGCTGCACAACTTCCCTTCCCTGTGTACTGCACATACGCCGGATCTGCCGGTTTAATCCCTGTGTAAGGATAATGCGGAAGGTTTTCTTTCCCAATGCGGTTACTTTGCACGGTTTCGTTGTTCTGTCTAACTCCGCCAGATATATTCCTCCAGACATTGCCTTAATAAATGAATCATCAATCTCTTTATTTACGGTTACAATGTATTCCTTTTCGTGACCGTTGGCTGAACGGAGAATTTTATCCATCATCTCTCCGTTATTTGTCATTAAAATTAACCCTTCTGAATCTTTATCCAGCCTGCCAACCGGGTAGATTCTTTTAGGATACCCAATATAATCAACAATATTATTATCACCCTGATTTGCCGTTGTCGTACACACGATTCCCGTTGGTTTGTAAAATGCCAGCAAAATCTTTTCATCTTCTTCTATAATTGATTTTCCATCGACAAAAACTGTCTGTCCATCTGTCACTTTACTTCCCATTTGTGCAGGAATGCCGTCTATGGTTACTCTGCCCTGTTCTAACAGGCGGTCTGCTTCCCTTCTGGAGCAATATCCCGCACTGCTTAAATATTTATTAATACGAACTTCCATGTTTTCTCCAATTCTTATTTCACAAGCTATTTTAATATTTTAACAAATTTTAAAATTTAATTCAATTTGTTCTTTTAGATAAAAGCTGTGTTTTAAATTATTTCACCCGTGTGATATTACCCTGCTTGTCGATATGCCATACCTGCTCGCAG
>ERZ827522.3048-NODE-3048-length-10375-cov-3.458430_pt1 | contig 10375 bp, 8 predicted proteins | sample MGYA00519580_ERZ827522 | MGnify/ENA primary metagenome ERZ827522 (study PRJEB31778, sample SAMEA3449340) | human gut metagenome | biome: human gut; feature: human-associated habitat; material: faeces | place: United Kingdom | collected 2010/2012 ...
ATGCGGCGCGAATGGCCGCCTCCGCCGAAAGTGAGGTCGGCGTAAGTGCCCGCAGGTTCGACAGCGAGCAGTCCCACAGACTCTTCCAGCAGTACGGGAGTATGGTATTGCGACATAATAGTTATTTGCAAAGGTCTATTTGGGTGTAAAGTTAGGGATTTTTCAAAAAAGAATGCCTATATTTGTAAATATAATCGGCAATAATTTCCCGCCTCATTCTAAGTCGTTTACGGGAGCGCAAAAATTACGAGGGTTAAAATTAGGGTTAAAACACGATCATTTTCAACAATTCAAACTCTCTAACAATCATCTTAATACACGAATAGTTAATAATAAATCACACTTTCAATAGTGTACCATTACACCCTCTATTCGTCCGGATCGCTGGGTAGGCTTCAATAGTACACCGTCGTAACAAACGCTCCAACGCAGAACTCGCTATTACAGCCGTCAATTCCAATAGAGCAACACTCCTTTTAGCACACGCCAATCCTTCACGTCAGCAACAGCCCGTCCATACAACGACAAGAGGGACGATCTCCAAGCGTTTCCATAGCCTACCGGGCAGTAGTTCGCCGGAGGCTTCAACGATCTAAAATCGGGTTCTCCAAGAGTTTCCCGTTTTCACGCCACGACATCGCGCCAAACGTAGGTATAGGCAGGCTGGCAGATAGCGGTCGATCTCCAACAACACCCCGCGCCGCGGCCCGAAATAATATCCGTTCGTATTTAGGGTATTTCTCCAATACAAAGACCCGTCTAAGACCTCCGAGCGCCAATAATTAGGAGCTTCGCCTACAAGGCCGAAAACAGCGATTTCCAGGAGGCCTTTCCTTCGGGCGGGTAAATACTCCTTCGAAGCGGCAGGAGCGTAGAAATCGGCATTTACAACAGCATAGCGGAGAACGCCGTGAGAGCTGGCCGAGGGCGCGTATTATAGAATGTCGAGGAGCCTGACGGGGCGCGGCTCGAAATAATATACGACGTTCCTCCTATTAGGCAAGGACGAGATCATCAAGAGGCGTAGATACAGCGTTCACGCAGTTTCGCTTATTATATCCTCCTTTATCCTATCATAGCATTATAGCTATTACATAGATTACTTATTCCCCTTATTATTATCGGAGAGGCTGCCGCGGCCGCCCTGTGAACAGCTCCCGGAGGGTTTGGGGGAGGTTCAGCGCCGGGTCGTGCTTACTTATTCTTACAAGGTTCCGTCCGAGGTCTATCCGAAACTGACGGCTTCCGTAGTTCCCGGCGTCGTATCGGTCGATGACGCTTACTAATTCCCTCCGTACTTTACAGCGGGCCGCTTTCAAGCCTTTCCGCGTGGCGGAGCTACAAGCCGCCCGCCGCTTTGCAAGATATTCGGCATATCCGTATTCGTTCAGCCCTTCGGCGATCTCACGCTCTTTCGGAGTCATTTCATCCGTTATTTCAATCCGTTCGAACAGCACGAAATTCCGGGCTTCCCGGGCGAGGAACAGATAGAGATCGCCGTAGCTGGCTACAAGGTCGGCCACGGAGTGAATATCGAGCCTATTCAACGCGAGGGCCTGCCGGTCGGCCAGCTTAAATTCGTAACGCGGAAAATAGTAGCCATACCGGGCGAGAATATCGAAGACCTCACCCTGTCGGGCTCGGTTCCGCAACGGCGTTTTAGCGACGATCTCGGCTGTTTTATCATAGACCATGACTTTCTTATAGCTCCGGTCGCCGAAATAGACGGTTTCATCCTTAAAGACGTTTCTCGAACGGGTCTTATAACCTGCCATCAGGCGGATCAGCCGACGGCACGGGATTCGCGTCCATAGGTTCAACCCGACCTCTACCTGGGTAACACGGCCCCGGCCTAACTCCTCGTAGGAGATATTCAGATCGGCTGCCAACCGCTTCAAGGCATGGACGAGGGTCTCAGAGGTCAGATCAAACAACGAGGTTCTTCCGCAGTACCATTTACGGAGGCTATTTACAATATAGAGCCTTCCAGTCTTCCTTATATAGATCAACCGGAGTGGGTGAGGCGCGATACGGGAGGGGCCTTTCAGTCGGTAAATACCAATATTATCGAACACTTTCACGATTTCGCAGTTCTCGAAATTTCCCGAGAACTTTTCCAACATTATCGTTAAATTATCTACCATAAACGGACGTTTTTCATTTTTACAAAGATACGCAAATAACAGCCTCAATATTCGCTCTCACGCTGCTACAACCCCTAAAACGGCTCAAAATCGACGCTCCGAATCCCGCGAAATCCCAATAAATTCTGGGGCCATTACGAGGCTTAAATTTTTTTATAATATTTTTTATAGATTCATTTTTTCGTGAATATTCAATCACTCGTTTGCAGGTTATTCTTTCTAATTAATTCTATCAAACGCCATTTTACAGCCTCGTAAAATTCAAACTGGCAATCGGGGCATGAGTATTCTTTCTCTCGCTCGTAGTGTATTCGCAGCCACTTTCTAAAATCACGTTGAGCCCCTTTCGACAACAGCCCTGCATAGCCTTCCAATTCGGTATGGGATAGGCTCGCCAGCCCCAGCATCAAGATAAAATCGGTCAGTTCTTTCAAGTTCCCCCGTTTAGGCCGGAACGACGGTCGCCGACCGAGCGTATCAAAAAGAAACTCTCGGCAACTCCGCCAAAAATAATTTACAGCCCGTATATAATACCCGTCGAATAATTCACCGAGCGTCCCGACCTTCAATCGGCCGAGAACGCTCCGCCGTCCGTCACCCGACAAAAACGCCACCCGCAAGATATTACGTCGTATCAGAACATTTCCATTCATTTCGTCGATCCCATTACAAATTTTAGCAGTATGGCATCCCGAAACGAATTCCCGGCATTCAGAACTCGATTCCTTCAATTTATAGCATTTCGATCTAAATCCCCGGATTCGGTGTATCATTTCAGTACATGTCATATCAACCGGGACGTTCAGCCCCATTTCAATCTCGGAAATTTCAAAGGTTCTCAACGTATCGAACGAGATGCCGAGCCGCTTGACCACTTTCCGCCAAGCCTTCTCCAAATCCGTTTTAGTCAGATCATCCAGCGAAGACGCGCCGTAGTACTACTTCCGAATACTACCGGAAATCGTCATCGAATCCTTCTCAAATTCGATTTTTAGATTCTCGCGGTCAATACCGCTTTTCCCGTTATTCAACAGTAATCTATCATACGGTTCGCCGCTTATCCAATTCGATTTTTCAACGAAAGTCCCATAACGCAGGTGATGATAGACTTCCTTATCGTAACATTTCAAAGTAATATTATCGACCATATTTTTTCAATTTCAAAAGTTCGTCTTTACAATACCTCTTCGAACGTCCGTAACGCATAGGCGTAATCAAACCTTTTTTCTCCCAACGATAGAGCGTCGAACGGCTAAATTTCATCGAGTCTTCAACCTCTTTCGCAGTCAGCAACTCCGCTCCGAGGAGAGCCTTCGTAAGATAATTAATAATCCAATCCCGATTCTGGGCTATCCCCACTTTAATCAGCGTTTGGAGCATCTTCGGAGATACAATAATTTCACACTCGGCTTTTACTTTAATAGCGTTCATAAATCTATTAATTAATTTAACTTTTAATATTTCAAAAGAGCACTTTTCGGCCCCTTTCTACTCTATATAACTTCGTGGATAAATAAACCTCGAACACATTTTTTTAATTAACAGATAATAAGACATTTACAAGACAGTCTAAAATGAACATCCTACACGGATTTCGCAGTTCAATTTTTTAATACAACAAAAAAACCGCCCCGGTCAGGGGCGGTCTACATAACCTACACAAACAAATTCTATTCAGCTAACGCGGCTTTAATTATTTCGAATCCGCCGTCTTTACAATTCTTTTCTGACAGACACGCATTTCGGCTACTCAGTTCAACGCAGGTGGCATTCTCCAATTCCGGGACAAGATCAAACCACCGGGCCTTATTCTTACTTCCTCGGTATACAAATACAACATCTTTCGCAATCAGATATTTTACCAGTCGTTTCGTATATTCCTGAGAAGGAAGCAAACCCATTTTCGCCGGAAATGGCTTATATTTCCTGGAATGATAAGCCATTAGCTGAACCGCCGCTATCTTCGTTTCAGCTCCGGGAACAGCTTCCCGGATTATCCGTGTTTTCTTCGCCCAATACCAGTCCTGTTCGTCATTAAACGGCTTATATTCCGGACCGGAATAAAAAATCGCACGATCTTCGAGTAGCATCGCTTGGGTCTGCGCCCGAATAACGAAGCGTTTTTCTTCATCGCTCATCTTTTCATGGGCTTCGATATTCGACGACACCTTATATCCCGGATTCGACATTAGCAGTACGACCCGCGCACCAAGAACATCGCCGATAAACGGATAAGGCAATATTTCGGTATGCAGCTGATGATCGGGGTTTTTCGTTCGCTTATTAAATTCTTCGATAAACGGGATGTCATCGGCATACGCATTCAACTTTTCCAATCGCATATAGCCGTTCTTCTCGATTTTTTCGGCCACTTCCCGCCACGGGTTTTCTTTCAACAAGGTTTCTTTCGTTTCCATAATAAAAGGTTTAATAGTTAGGTTCCCAAAGATAAGATATTCTCGCCCTTTTTCAATATCGAGGGCGGTGACGATTTCATCCATTTTTTCTTCGCCCCGGTAGTCGATCCCGACCGTCCACGCGCTATTCGTCCCGCCGTCCCAACGAAACACCTCTTCCAGCCGCTCGCGGAGTTCGGCAGTAAGCAGGGCCGTCAGTCGGCTTTCGGAGAGGCAGACCCTTTCCAATAGAAAATTATTCAACACGGAGGTCGCCTCACCCGTCCGCAGGTAGCTGATATAGTACGCCAACGAGTGGGGAATCCGGTCGGCATAGTCGGGGTGGTTCTCTTTATAGCGGGGCAACACGACCTCCAAATCCCCGCCGTAATGGATATACAAGGCGAGGTTCAGCAACTTTTTCTCCCAGCTAACCCGCCCGAACTCGAAACACAGATCGTCCCAATAAGCCCGCCGGGCGACAAGATCGTCATAGATTTCCCGCTTTTCAGCAACCGGCATCGCCGGGTCGCCGAGGGATTTCGAGGCCGGGGTGGCTTCATCCCGGTATTTTTTAACGACAAGATCGTCGGCGCTGACAGAGCCGTCCTCCATCCACCACCGCAACCATTCCGATTTTTCGGCGTCCTCCAACTTTTCAAAATCGCCGCTCTTTAATCCGTTCCTCGACAGATAGTGTAGAAAACCCCGTTCCAATCTCGCCATCCGGCTCCCTTCGGCAGCGGCATACAGGAATTTCGGGGGCAGGTCCTCAATCCACATCGTCGAGCAGATCGCCTCCCGAAACCGTCTCGCCTCGATCATATCCAGCAGGGGAAATTCTCCGCAGAAGGGAATCAGCTGCGACGGAATTTCCCGGTCTACAAGCTGGCTGGCCATACCTCCCGCCACGGAGCACATCCGGTCCCTCGTCGAAAGTTCACTCTTTTCCATATCCCGTTATTTCGGTTAAAAACTCTTTACGGCAAAATTATCAGTCGCTTCCGCCAACCCCCGGCGCAAGGGCGGATTATTTTCGCACAATCGTCTACGTTTCCGCCATTCAACAACAAAAGGCGTAGAGCCGCAAACTTATTATATTCGGAAAGGCTCTGGTAAACCCGCGTACTATAATAAGCAACAGCCCTACGCCCCAAGGGACGTAGGAACACCGCGCCTCTTCCGTACAAAATTTACCAGATTTTATCCGAAGAAAAAGGCGCTCGTCCTATATCGTCAACAAAAATAACAATCGGCCTCGGAAAAAACAAACAAAAAAGGCTTCGAACAAATCGAAGCCTATATCTTTTCTATAACAAAAATCGCTATCTATAATAGCACGTAAAACGTGCCTCTATCGGTTCTCCTTCTTCATTCATCCACTTACAATCATCCAATCGCATTTCATTATCACCAAAATAAGGACTTATATCATTATCACAACAAAACTCTGTTAACTTTTTATTACAACTGATATTAATATTTTCTAAATTATTATCCTCACAAGAGATTTCAACAAGTTCTGTGTTATTAGAAAGATCGAGATTTTTCAAGCAATTCTTGTAGCAATATAAGTTTTTAATCTTTAAATTTCGATTTACAACAAGTTCTTTTAATAAGTTTCCGCCGCAATCAAGATATTTAAGTTTCAGATTTTTAGTTATATCAAGTTCTTTTAATGCATTAGCCCCGCAATAGAGAACTTTTAGTTCTAAATTATTCGATAGATCAAGAGAAGACAGTTTATTATTATGACAAGATAGCTTCGCTAATTTACGATTATTCATTAAATCCAAACTTGACAACTTATTACTATCACAAAATAGCCACCATAGTTTAAGATTCTGGGCTACATTTAAAGTATTGATATTATTTTCAGTTATATTCAATCGCGTCAAATTTTTACAACCACTTATATCAATATCCGAGATTTTATTATTTTCTATATCTAATTCAACTAATTTCTTATTATTCGTTAAATTTAGCGAAGTCAAATTATTATCATGGCAACTAAGATAACGTAATTTCCGATTCTTTGAAGTGTCAAGAGAATTTAGGGCATTCATAGCACAAAAAAGACTTATCAAGTCCGGATTTAAGGATGTATCGAGCGATGCCAGTTTATTTTCGGAAGCAATCAAATATTGGAGTAACGGATTTTTGCTTACATCGAGTTTCCGCAGTCGATTCCGAAAGCAACGGAGTTGCTTCAGTTCGGGATTCTTCGTCAGATTTAACGAGGTCAATTTATTATTGGCACAATCCAATCGGAATAGCTTTTTATTTCGACGGACATTCAACGTTTTTAATACGTTATTCTGACAGTTAAGTTTATAGAGTTCACTATTTTTCGATACATCCAGTTTTTCAATCGAATTATAACCGCACCAGCATATTCTCAACAATTTATTTCCCGGTAAATCTAAATAAGTTAGCCGATTATGCTGGCAGTCTAAGTAAATTAGTTCGTTCAACTGACTAATATCCAAATCGCAAAGGTCATTAAAAGAACAAGTCAGTTGTACAAGGTTTTCAAACGCTTCGATTCCCTTTAAGGACGAGATTTTCTTATCTTTACAAAAAATTCGAGTTACCATCAACGCTTCAACGACAGAAATTTCGCCATCACCGTCTTTATCAAAATTTTTGACTAAATATCGCTTAAAATTCGGGTCGGGAATCTCAACAATTTCTTTTAGGCTTTCTATTCGTTCATAATCATAATCAGCCGTAGCAAAAACCTCTTCAATAGGTTGAGAACCTCCGGGAGCACTTATATAAATAGGGGCATTTTCATTCGCTCGCACAAAAAAGAAAACCATAATTTTTACATCCAATTCGTCCGCCAATTCTTTCAAACGATGGCAGAACAAGGGAATAGGCATTTCCGTCGAATCTCTTTCAAAAATACCAATATCGACTACAAACGCTCGTTTTCCGTCCTCGACGGTTTTTCGACGTATATTTTCAAGAAGGCAAGACAGATTGTGAACTTTCGTTCGAGTTCCGTTTTTATCAATATCAAATTCACATTCATAAACATATTTACCAAAAAACGAGCAACCTATATTTTCGTCCTCGTTCCATAGAAAAGTTACGGTTGGTATCGCTTCGGCTTCTAATTTATTACAATTAGATAAGATCGTTTCTACGGCCGATCTTCTCGCACGACGCGTATAACAATTAATTATCAGCCTATCATACGGATTATTCATATCTTTCCATCATTTTAGTAACCACACTTTTCACCTCTTCCCGGAACCACGCGGGGCGCAATACCTCCACGTCCGCGCCGTTCGAGAGCAGTTCCATTCGGAAATCGTAGGTCGGAGCCAACCGGTATTCGAACACCGAATATTCCGCGGTCCATTCGGTTTCACGCTGGGTAGGGTGCAGGGGCAGGGCTCGGACGTAGTTCGCCTGCTTCCCCAAGACGCGGATTTCGACCCGTTCGGCCTTCCGGTCCCGTTCTCGGATAATTCCGAAGGCGTCGGCATAGAATTCGGCACAATCGAAATCCGAGGGGATTTCAGCCGCTTTCGCCGTCGGAACCATACTTCGTACCCGGTCGAGGGCGAACGCGTAAATTCCACCCATTTCCACGCTGTCAGCAATCAGATACCAGCGCCTCCGGAACGCCTTCAATCCGTAAGGCTCGACCTCGTAACGATTTTCTCGTTTTTCATCGTAGGTATGGCGGTAGACGATCTCCAAGCATCGGTTCTCCTCCATCGCCCGGAGTACCGCAGTTAGATAGGCGTAGCCCGAAAAGATCGGCTCCAACGCGATCCGTCGGCGCAGGCGTTTACTATTTACCAAGAGGTCGTTCACGGCGAAGGTTTCCAACAGCCAGCGTCGCAGATCGTCGCGCACCAGGTCGTCGCCGCATTCGACGTAGTATTCGTTCGTCCGGCGGTCGCAGGCGATATTCACGTCGAACAACTCTTCAACGGCTTTCCGGTGGTTCTCAAAGGTCTTTCGGGGCAGTTCCTCGCCGCCCGACATCTCGTTCCGCTGCCAACGGACGCGGATTTCATCAAGGGTGATACGGCCCGCGGAGTAAATCAGGTCCAAGAGCCACAGATAACGGCGAAACAAGGTCGCGGTGTTATTCGTCAAGGCATTCATCGTTCAAAGGTTTTTCACAAAGATAAAAACAGCTTCCGCCAAAACTCGACGGAAGCTCTCGTTTTTTATCAGGCACTCAATTTTTTCATCGCTTCGGTCAGTTCCGTTCGCTCGGTATTCGTATAGACCCGGTGTACCATATCGAGGCTTTTATCTCCCAAAAGTTTCGCTACAATATAGAGCGGGACGCCTGCGTTCGCCAAGTGGGAGGCAAAGGTATGGCGGGCTACATGGAACGAGAGGCGTTTCCCGATTCCGGCTTTCTCAGCCAACATTTTCAGTTTCCGGTTTACGCAGTTATTCGATAGACGCGGAAAAACATGCTCGCCCGTAGACACGTTCCGGTACTTGGCAAGCAGGACCTTCGGCCATTTCAACGTCACCGGAATTTCAACCAGTTCTTTCGTCTTGCATTGAACCTTAGAGATATAGGTCACGCCTTTAATATTTTTCAAGTGCGTCCACTTCAGGTCCAATACGTCGCTGAACCGCAAGCCCGTTTCACAACTGAAAATAAACAGTTCTCGTGTCAGTTTCATCGCCGGATCACCTTTATCCGGCAGGGCCTTTTGCAGGAACGCGTCGTATTCATCCTTTGTCAGAAAAACCGTCCGGGGTTTCGAGCGGTTTAGGAATTTCAATCCCTTCCCGAACGGATCGTCGATCGGATAGCCCAGCCGTCCGGCCCATTTCACCACCGAACGCAGGCGGTTCAATTTCGTATTAATCGTATTATCCGCATTCCGACGGACCGTCCGCAAATACTTTTTATACTCCTGAATAAAGAGAATATCGAGCTGGTCGATCGTCCGTTTCTTACTCCGTTTCGAAAATTTCGCCATATCCTTTTTAAGGTCCAATATACCTATAATCGTTCGCTCGCAGCGGTTATCCGTCCGCAGTTTATCTACATAGGCATCGAAGATTTCATCGAGGGTGGCGTTCGTCTTTTCACTCGGAGCCGTCCGCGCCTTTCCGGTGAGTATTTCCCGGATTCGCTCCAGGTCCACGGTTTCATCCAACATTTCGCATTGGAACAGATAGCGTTCGTATTCGGTTTCCTTCCCGTTCAGATAGCTGTTAATTACGCTTTTTTCGGGGCAGTTTCCGACAACACGTCCGGATTTCTTATCCCAGCAAGCCGGGGCAATCGAATAGGGAGTCGCAAATTTCGTTTGGCGGCCGTCGAGATATACACGCAGGTCGATACGTTTTTCCAAACCTTTCCTTGAAAGGTCATCACGCAGAATAGGTCTAATCGTTTTTTTCATAACTATTCGTTTTACGATTTTGCTTTTTAATAGTGGCTGGTTCCAAGAAAAATCGAGGAAATTTTTCCCGCAAGGACTAATTTAGGCTCAAAATACTGATTGACAAAGAGTTCTTTCGATAAAAATTCTCGAAAAATTTTACAACGTCCTCCAATCGTCATCCAGCCGAGATTAGGCAACAAACTATTTTTACAAGAAATTCACCGGAAAAATCAACCCGAAAAAAGGGGGCTAAAAAAAGCCCTTCAAAAACAACAAGGGTTAAAATTAGGGTTAAAATTTCGACACAAAGCGAAACAAGGTGAAAGACCTACCCTTCGCCAAAACGCGTTCTAACGACGATTAACTTTCAACAAGGTGCATCTTATAGCAAAAAAACCGTATATTTGTGGATATAATTTTTTGTACGTCTTTATGCCCAGAATAGATATCGGAG
>ERZ827522.3054-NODE-3054-length-10345-cov-3.628863_pt1 | contig 10345 bp, 6 predicted proteins | sample MGYA00519580_ERZ827522 | MGnify/ENA primary metagenome ERZ827522 (study PRJEB31778, sample SAMEA3449340) | human gut metagenome | biome: human gut; feature: human-associated habitat; material: faeces | place: United Kingdom | collected 2010/2012 ...
TTCTTGGAGATCATGCCCTGAATCTTGGTGCCGTCACCGGCGGACAGCTGCACGAAGCATAGGCCGCCCGCGTTGCGCAGGAACAGCACGCGGCCAGCAATGCCGACCATGTCTTCGGTCTCTTCGCCAGCCTCGAGCTTGCCGTCATACTTGGCGCGGACCGCCTCGATGGTGTCGGTGACGTCCAAGTGCACCGGGTAGGGGGCGATGCCGGCCTCAAGCATCATCGCGCGCTTGGCCACGCGCATCTGCACCTGCTCGGGGTGGGCCAGCGGGCCGAACTCCTTGTTGGAGGGGTCCACGGCTTCGTCCAGCGTGGCACCGGACTTGATCTTCTCGCGGATGGTGGCGTCCTGCTTGAGCAGCATTTCCGCACGTTCGACGGTGCTCATCTGCGGGACGGCCGGGGTTTCATTCTCAGTGTTTTCGGTATTTTCGACAACTTCAGCCATGATTCATCAGTGTACGCAAGGCCGGCGATTATGAGCCCGGCAGACCGCACGGCCATCTGAACACCCGCTCACATGACGCAAAACCGGCCCTGCACAAGGCTTGAGAGACCTGTACACATGGCGAATCCACCATCACGCAACACTCGCGACATGCCGATTTGCATTGTCCACCACCACAATGTAATATCTACATCTGTTGCCAAACGGGCTGTAGCGCAGCTTGGTAGCGCGCTTCGTTCGGGACGAAGAGGCCGCGGGTTCAAATCCCGCCAGCCCGACAACTGGACCGGATTGTTGAGAAATCAGCAATCCGGTTTTTCGTTTCCTGTCCCAACAATCAAACCAAGCGATCGAACAGCGGTAAACAACCCGCCGCACACAGCGACAAACCACATCACGGCAAGCCCCCGTATTTGTTGGCGGACCACCGTAATATATCGCTCGAATCAATCGATTGCCGCACTGTTTTTGTAAGTAATACTGAAGTAATTAGAGGAACCATGAAGAAGAGTCTGCTTGCACTGGCTTCGGGCGCGTTCATTCTCGGTGCCGCCGAGTTCGTGATGATGGGCATTCTGCCGCAGGCCGCGGCCGCCACCGGCGTGGACATCCCCACCGCAGGCCATTACATTTCCGCGTATGCGATCGGCGTGTGCTTCGGCACACTGATTCTGGTATTCGGCCGCAAGGTGCCGCCGAAGGACCTCATCATATTGTTTATGGTGATTGCCTTGGTGGGCAATCTGGCTTCCGCATTCTCCGTCAATGCCGCCATGCTGGTCGTCGCACGATTCGTCGCCGGCCTGCCGCACGGCGCATTCTTCGGCACAGCCACACTCATCGCCAAGACTCTGGCGGAGGAAGGCAAGGAGGCGCAGGCCGTATCCGTGATGGTCACCGGACAGACCGTGGCCAATATGCTCGGCGTACCGGCGGGCACCTTGATGGCCGAGTTCCTTTCCTGGCGTCTTGCCTTCGGCATTTTGGCCGCTTGGGCGGCAATGACGATTGTGCTGGCGTCGGCGTGGATTCCGTACGTTGCACCGATCAAGGACGCAGGCATCGCCGGTCAGTTCAAGTTCCTCACCCGCCGTGGCCCGTGGGTGATTTTGGCCGCCGTGTTCACCGGCAATGCCGGTGTGTTCTGCTGGTGGAGCTACGTCTCCCCTTGGCTGCAGAAAACCGGCGGATGGTCGTCTTCCCTGGTGCCGATGCTGATGATGCTTGCCGGCTTTGGTATGGTCATCGGCGGTCTGCTTGGAGGTCGTCTGACCGACCATTGGAGGCATGCCGGCGCGGCCGCAATAGGTCAGTCCATCTCCTGCCTCGGCTTGTTGCTGGTGCTTATCACTCCGGGTAATCAGCCGATGACCGCTGTACTGACGTTCTGGATCGCCATCGGATTGTTCTTTACTTCCGCTCCACAGCAATTGCTGATGACCGAAGCCGGCCAGGGCGGCGGCGAGCTGATCGCCGGCGCGGCTGTACAGGTGGCGTTTAACTTCGGCAATGCCATCGGCTCGATTGTCGGCGGCGCGATGCTCACCACCTTCTCGATGAACTATCGCTATACCGGCCTGGGCGGTATGCCGCTGGCTCTGCTTGCCGTAGGGCTGCTGGCCTTCTACTCGTGGCGCTGCGAAACCGATACCGACGCCATTCACCGCTTGCGCGAAACCAAGGTGGACTGAGACCAAGCTCACAGCAAACTCCCTGACGTGTTTGTTCACAGTATTAATAGACTGAAATCAGACACGATTCAGGGAGGTCTGGCGGTATGGATGAGGAAGCACTGCTCAAACAATTCGCCGCGCAATTCGCGCATGGTCCAGACGATGCCGACGACACCGATGCGGCGGCCGCAGCACAAGGTGCCGATTCCACGGCGAACCAGGTTGCGGACGATGCCGATCAATCGCCCGCAACCTTTGATACCCAACAATTCCTGAACGGACTGGACGCGATTTTCGATCGCCACACGGCCGCCACCGAAGCCGGCCCGTACTTGGAACAGGCGATGGTGGACGCGGAAAACGCCGGCGACGAGGCCGGACTGCTCACCGTGCTCAACGAAACGATGGGCTTCTATCGCTCGCAAGGTCGGCACAAGGAGAATCAGTGGATTGTGCAGCGAGCGCTGGAACTGGCCGCTCGTATGGGCTTGACCACCGGCACATCCGAGGCGTGGGCCACCACGCTAATCAATTGCGCCACCTCGATGCGCGCGGCCAAACAATACGATCAGGCCGAGGATTTGTATCATCAGGCGCAGAGTGTCTGCCGGCATTCGCTGGCACCCACCGACCGTAGGCTCGCAGCACTGCACAACAATCTGTCGATGCTCTACAGCGAGACGAATCGGCCCGACAAGGCGGAACTGGAGTTGCGTGAAGCGCTGCGCATTATCGAAGCCTCGAGCGTGAACCCGGACGCGGATATCGACGTGTCCAGCTCGCACACGAATCTGGCGTTGACCCTGCTGACCGAACACAAGTTGGAGGACGCGCATTGGCATGCAGCCAAGGCGCTGGAAATCTATCGCACCGGCCATCTGGAACATTCCGCGCATTATGCCTCCGCACTGGCGGGCTTCGCGCAGGTGTGCTTTGCCGAGAGACGGTATGCGGATGCGGTTACTGGATACCGGCATGCGCTGGCCGTGATCGAGGAATGTTACGGCAAGGACACCGATTACTGGCGTATCACCGCCGACAATCTGCGGCAGGCCGAGGAAGAGGCGGCGAAGGCCGGGGTGACGGTTGACAATGCAGGTGTTGCCGGCGATGCAGGCGCGCTGCCCCAGTCCGGCTCGCGGCTGCCGAACAGCCCGGCACAGGGCAAGACCGGTGCGAACGCGGCATCTTCCCCATCCACCGTTTCGGTGTCGACCGGTTCTGCGGGCGCGGCCGAGGCCGTTTCCGCATGCCCGGTGTCCGGACTGAAGCTGGCCCGCGCGTTCTGGACGCAGATGGGCAAGCCGATGATTGCGGCGAAGTATCCGCAGTATGCCGGGCGTATCGCCGCCGGTCTGGTGGGTCATGGCTCGGAATGCTACGGATTCGATGATGCGTATTCGCAGGACCACGATTTCGGCCCGCGCTTCTGCCTGTGGCTTACGGATGAGGATTACGCGGCGATCGGCGAGCAACTTGAGGTCGATTACGAGGCACTGCCGCGCAAGTTCAGCGTGGATGCGCAAGGCCGCGTGACGTTCGAGGCGCATGCCAGGTCCGATGCTTCCGGAGCATTCCCCGCCGCAGGTGCAGGCTCCACCGTCATACCCGATGCGGCAAACGCACCCACCCCCGGCACCGCTACGCACGATACCGCCACTGCCGAGTCAGGCGCGGCGTCCTCTGATGTGGCGGAAGCGATGACGACTCCGATTGATGCACCGCTCTCCCCCGTCACGCCGCGCGCACAGGGCGCGAATCGCCGTGACGGCGTGTTCCGCATCGGTGACTTCTTTGAGTCGATCACCGGGTATCACACTGCGCCGGCGCAGACCGCGCCGCATGAGTGGCTAATGCTTCAGGAATCGACCTTGGCCGCCGCCACCAATGGCGAGGTGTTCGCCGATCCCACCGGTCTGTTTTCCAAGACGCGCCAAGGGTTCAAGAACATGCCCGACGATGTGCGGCTCGCGCTGATCTCCAAGCGACTCGGCATGATCGCCCAGGCCGGTCAATATAATCTGCCGCGTTCGTTGAAGCGCGGCGACGGCGCGGCCGCATGGCTGTCCATCCACGAGTTCGTGCAGGCCACCGCCTCGTTGGTGTTCCTGGTTAACGTGCCGATGGTGGTGGGCTATATGCCGTATTACAAGTGGCAGTTCGCAGCATTGCGCAAGCTGTCTGGCTCGATGTTCGCGCTGTTGCCGAACGTGGGCGAACAGTTGGAAACCGTGATGCGATTGAGTTCGGCAGCCTGCTATGGCGGGGCCGGATTTGGCGAAGGCGGCAAGGGCGCGGCTCCAGCAATCGAGAAAATCAACGATATTGTGGAGCAGATTGCGGTGGATATCGTCAAGGAACTCAAACGCGAACACCTGACCACGTCCGGCGAGACCTTCCTCGAATGGCAGCGCCCGTATGTCGAGGACCACATCGCCTCTGATGATCCGGTGCTTAAAAGTTTGTAGATTCAAGCTCCCTCTGCCACGGCTTCGCCGTGCCACCTCCCTCATCAGAGGGAGGTATCAGTGAAAGGAACGTCGATGACCAACGAACTGACTGATGATGAACTGCGCGAGGCTATTGTGCGTCATGAATGGGATCAGTTCCAGCGCACCAACAATGAGGGTGGACGCGCGGCATGCCAAGGCAACTGGCCGGTGTTCCACCAGATGCGGTTGGCCCAGTTCCTCACATGGGAGCGGCCATTACTCACCAGCTATGCCGCTGATCTTGACGCGGCCGACCACGTGGGCCGCAACCTCGTAACCGAAAAATACGGCCGCATGATGGCCTCCACCGCACCGGAAAATTTCACGAAGAACATAGAGCCGTATATTCCGCGTCTCTCTGAAGAGCGCGCGGCCCGTCAGGAACAGGTCATCGCCCAGCAGGTCGCCTGGGCCAAGGATTTCCGCGAGCGCTACCCCAAGCTCGGCGAGGCGATGCGCGCACTCACCACCACCGAAGACACACCATCTGCCACCTCATTCGAAACCTATCTGCGCGGCGAGCTTGGTACGTATTCCGACCAGACCTTCGAACGTTACGAAGCGATGATTGGCGAGCGCGCCGCAGCCAGCCCGCAACGCAATATCACTGAGGAAACCTTGTTGCACACAGTCCAGCTCGGCGGTTTCGACACCTTAGAGGAGGCCGAAGCCTCCCAAGCGTAATACTCAGCCATTCACTGTGTATCGGACACCCCGACTGATGTACGTCGGCCGGCCATACCCAGGCCAACGCAATCTGCCGATCGCCCCACACCCAGACCACCAACGCAGCCTGCCCGCCAGGCCCCATTTACCAGCGCACATCGGCAGAATTACAGCGAGAATAGGCCCCAAAATGCCAGTGTCATCAGTGTGGCGAGAGTGCCGAGCGCTACCATCACGCATATGACGCGCCGCACACCGACGATATCGGCGCGGCAATACCAGACACGTTCCATTTCCCAAGCAAACAGCACCACCAACAGCATGGTCGCTATTCGCAGCACCACCCATCCGACGGCAAACAGCCGCGGTTGAGGCATAACCAATACAGCCGATACGCCTACGGCGCTCATATAGCCGTACAACAGCCCAGTAATCACCATCACCGCTGTGCCGATACCGGCAGATAAGCCGGCAATGCCGTGCAACGTACGCTGTTGGGCGGCTCCCAGCCCACTCGGCGTCGCATGCATGGCCCGCACAGTCGCCACACTACGTCGCCCGGCCAGCAACGTCTGTAGCCAAGAAAACACAGTCAAGCCAATACCTAATATCGCCGCCATCACGATCAGCACGGGCCCTGCCACCATCAGACCGGCCAGCACGCCGAGCGAGCCGACGATACCGGATCTGGTACGTTGCGGCGCGGCGAAGCGCTGGTGAGGTGTCGCACCGGCGACTTGGGGCGTTGCCCATCCATCGGCTTTGGTTCCGGCAGTCACACCGTTCACCCAATTTTCCAGCGCTTGCGTATAGCCTTCGGCCAATGGCAGGTTCGGGGTGAATAAGCCCTCACCAGCCCGCATCTGATGGTTGCCGGCGAAATAGCGTACGGTGACGTTCTCGTTGCCGGACTTGTTGGCCGTGGCGATGATCCGCTGCGCCCCCTGTTCGATGGGCATGGCCGTATCGTAGGTGCCGTAGTTCACCAGCACCGGCATGGTGAGGGATTTCAGATACCGGTCGGCATCAAAGTCGGCATAGGCTAGATCAAATGGCGCGTAGTCCAGCGACATCAATTTGGCCATGTCTTTGACCACGGGCTTGGGCGCGCCGGCCTCATGCGTATAGGCGCTGACAGCCATGGCCATTTGCTCACGTCCATTGAACACCGGTGCGGATGTAAGTACGGCAAAGGCAATGTCTTGCCGTTTCGAGGTTAGAATCGTGGCGATCCAGGTGCCTTCGGATTCGGCGTAGATGCCGGTTTTGGCGGGGTCCACGCCGATTCTGCCACGCAACACGTCGAGCGAACGCCCGTATTCGCGAGCAAAACGCGGGTAGTCGCGATGCAGCACGGTGTAGTTGTCGTTGCGCTTGGCCGGCACCAAGGTCACGATACCGGCAGAGGCCATGGCGTTGGCGATATCGCCGAAATCCTCGGCACCACTGGTACCGGACCCGTGAATGAACAGACAAGCCGGGCGTGGCCCGGGAGCGCCGACCGGTTCACGTAGTACGGCGGGTAGCGTGACGCCGTCGCCGGTCTTGATGGATAGTCGGGTTTCACGCGTACGATATCGCCCCTCGTGGGGAATGTTCGCATGGGCAGGGGTGATGGTGGTGTCGGCAGAAGCGATAACGATGTGCTTGGTGTAGGGCCGTGTGTTCCATTGCGGCATCATCGCCCAGCCAAGTGTGGCGAATACCAGCGTCATCGCCATCGCGGCGGCGATGACGCTCGCTACCCGCCGCACCGAAATCCGCTTCATAGTTACTATGCCTCCCCCCATCAACATAGAACGGTCGGCTCTTATCGGTCGGCTCCCGTCATAATGTGCTTCTACTGGGACCGTAATGCAATGGTTTGTAACGCTATTTTCTCTTCTTGACGGCACCGACTATGGCCCATACAACGGCCACTATTACCAGAATCAGTCCCACTACGGCGCAAATAATAGCCGTCAGCAATTGCGGATTCGGCGAGAACAACGAAATCATCCGATCCGGAGATATGTACCCGAAAACCAGCGCGATCACGCCGATAATCACGCCTAATAGTCCGAATACCACAGTAGGCGCGCTGGTGCTCTGTTTCTGGATGTTCTTGGCACTCTTGACATCCTTAGCATTCTGGACGTTCTTGGCGCTCTGGACGTTCTTGGCGCTCCCCCCAGGCTGGCATGGTTTGCCGGCGGTCTGAGACTGCCCATAGGGAGGTCGTGCTGAAGATGCTGCGTACATCGGCACATCATCGGCAGATGGAATCGGCCCACCATCTCCCTCCACGGCATCGGCAACTGTTTCCAGGGCAATCCGATCTGTGGTTGGTTCGATGGGCGATGGAGAGGCAGCTGTTGCCTGCGTATCCACATCCGAGACCGACGCATCCGCATGATTGTCGGGGACGGGCAGCACAGCCGTTTCGTCATCATCCGCTGCGGATGGCAGCACCGTGGTATCGGTTCGGTCATCGACGGTCACCATGGTTGTGGTCGCGGTGGTCGCGTCGGTTTCGGAAGGTATGGCCGTGGTCGGTGTCGCATCCTCGATGGAGGCGAATTCCTTGGTTTCATCAGTCATGATTCCATCTCCTAGTTGCAACGGCTTGATCATTCCGATTGTTCGGTTGTGTTCTTGCTTGTACTGTTGCCGTCGTATATATCGGCAAGCGGCTGGAACGTAGAGCCTTCCCAATCGGAGGCGTACACCACGTTGACACGTGCTTCCACCACATAGGGAATATTGATTTTTAATTCTGGGCCGTTGTCCGGCATGGCGGATTCCTTATCCAACCATTCGTGATCAGGCCCATTGGTGGCACTTTCAGCTTCGAAGAAAACAAAGCTTGGACCCATGTAGTTGTTGTATACCATCTCGTATTTGCCGCCAACGTCACTCGAAGTGGAGTAGTAGGAGTCGGCGGTGCCGAAGGCGTAAGTGCAGGAATCCGGCAGAACGATATGCACTTGCGCCTGTGTTGCGGCTATGGTGATGGTACCGACCGGGCAATTACTGATGGAAGTTTTGCCATCCAGCATCTTCACCGTGTGCGGTCCATGTGTCTTGTCCCAATCGGACCAATCAATGATTGCCTGATCGGTGTTGTAGTTTTCACCGCTGAACGCCACACCTTGCTGCAATGTTTCAAACGTGGCATCGCTGGCATCGGCAACGAAGATGCCATCCTTTTGCACATCGTTCATGCCGTCGCTGTTTCTCGCACTGACAGATTGGCTCAGTGAAACAACAGTATTGATGCCGCTGGCACCAAGATCACGGTAGTACACGCCATACGTGCCTGAAACGATGGTCATGCAGAGCGCGCATCCACCGGCAACCAGTCCGAGAGGAATCAGACCACCGGTACGCCGTCCTCTGAATCCGAGAATGATGACCACCAGCCCCATCACTATGCATACTGCGGCAATCCAGATGGTGCCCAGACGCATAATGCCGATAATGCCCATGTCGTTTACCCAAATCAGTCCCATCAGACCGGCAAAGGAGAGGAAGGTAAGGCCCAGTATGCTCAAGACCACGATTGGGCCCGCCGGCTTGCGGCGCTTGGACTCGGTGGGGGCATAGGCCGTCGCATTCATACGGTCGGGGGCAAACGGCCCGTTGGGTACTGTGCCGGGCATCGCGCCGGGCACTGTGCCTGGCATCGCGCTGGGCATCGACTGATAGACAGGCTGTGAAACAGGCTGTGAAACACTAGGCGCGGTTTGTGAAACAGGTTGTGAAACAGGTTGTGAAACAGGTTGTGGAAAAGGTTGTGGAAAAGGTTGCGGAGCTGAATACAAAGGAGATTGAGGTACTGGTTGCGCGGCTGGATATGACACAGGCTGTGAAACCGGTCGCGGCGCAGATGCCCCGAATCCGTACCCTTCCTGCTGGCGAATGCCGCTTTTGGCCAACAGCCATAGCGCTAAGGCGGCGAGCGCAATACAACCCCACCCCGCACCTGGAATCACGATTGCCACGGCGAGGAACAGGAAGCATCCCAGACAATTCCAGTCCCATTGGCCGGCAATGAGGTCCTCGGCCAAGATGTGCCCATCGCGTACATCCGGCATCAGAAACCAGCCGAGTGCGTACAGAGCTGCGCCAAAACCGAAGAACAATGTACATACAATCACCAACGCACGTACTAATGTGGGGCTCCAGCCAAGCCGTAAAGCGATGCCGCTGCATACGCCGCCGATCCACCGGTCGTCGCCGCGAACCAGTCCACTGGATCGCACCCAAGTGAAGAAGCGTCGCGATGTCTTGTTTTTTTGCGGACCAGGCTGCGGCTGTGGCTGATATGGATTCGCGTTTGGATTGCTCATGATTCCATTACACCGCCCGACCACTGCCACAACGCTCGGGGAACACCCTGATTGTTCCCTGAACACCGGGTAAAACCCCGGCCGCAACGCCCTGAGCGCGGCACAATAGGAGTATGACGTCATCTCCCGAACCATTGCTGCCCGCGCGCATGCCGTTGATGCGCCCCCGGCAGGGCCGTTGGCTCACCGGCGTGTGCAAGGGCATCGCCCTGCACTTGGGCATCGGCGTGGCATGGGTTCGGATTGCGTTCATCGCACTGACCGTCCTCTACGGCGCAGGCATCATCGCTTATGTATTCCTGTGGGTGTTCATGCCTGCCGGAGACCCGGTGGCGGCTGCGGCTCGCACAGTGCCCGTTAATCAGGCGCCGCTTGCGCGAGGCAATCAGCCACTTGCCGCTCATGACGACGAATCGGCTGCCGCACCGGAATCATTGTCCGAGGCCATCCAACGTGCTCCGAAACCGGCCGTCGTGGCATTGGCCGGTTTCGCGTTGATGGCCACTGGACTGTTGCTCACCAGCACCGGTGCGGATGTCCAGATTGTGTTTCCGCTGCTGGTAGGGTTGGGCGGCATCGCACTGGCATGGATGAATCTTAGTCCGCGAGGCACGCAGCTGTTGTCTATGTTGGGCGGCATCGCACTGATTTTCATGGGATGGGCATTGTATGTGCATAATGTCAGCATTCCTGGGTGGGGCACCTCTCCTCGACGCATTGTTGCCAGCGGA
>ERZ827522.3061-NODE-3061-length-10334-cov-2.740150_pt1 | contig 10334 bp, 7 predicted proteins | sample MGYA00519580_ERZ827522 | MGnify/ENA primary metagenome ERZ827522 (study PRJEB31778, sample SAMEA3449340) | human gut metagenome | biome: human gut; feature: human-associated habitat; material: faeces | place: United Kingdom | collected 2010/2012 ...
TGTATGGCGGCAGGACTACCCTCACTGCGTGCTTTCTTGCCCTTGTAATGGCGTTGTTTATAGGCACGTTCTTTGGTATTATCACCGGCATGAGAAGTCGCGGCCTTTTGGATACGATCATAATGCGGGTTATAGATGTCCTGATGGCGTTTCCCTTCATGGTGTTTGCTATGGTGTTTGCCGCGCTGTGGGGCACTGGGTTGGCCAATTACTTATTGCAGTAGTCGCAGTCTGGTGGGTTCCGTTTGCGAGACTGGCAAGAAGCATCGTTCTTCAGGTAAAGAATGACCCGTCTATACAGGCTGCTCGTGTGCTGGGAGCGTCTGGGTGGCGGATGGGAGTTTTTGAGCTGCTCCCCAAGATGATTGGTTCTCTATTGGTACTGGCCACGTTTGAATTGGGCACACTGATACTCTCTGTTTCGGCCCTTTCATTCTTAGGCATGGGAGCGTTACCGCCAACCCCGGAATGGGGAAGCATGCTGTCTGACGCCCGGGCACATTTCTTTCAGGCTCCGCACATTTTATTGGGTCCTGCTTTGTTCATTGTTCTTACGGTCCTTTCGCTTAATTTGATTGGAGAAGGTTTGCGGGATATGCTGGACCCGTATGAACATATTGATATTTTGAATTAGGAGGTCGCTATGGATAATTATTTGAAAGCCGCACTATCTGTCGAGCAACTCAAGGTTAGCTATGTGCAAAACAAAAAACGACTTCCCGTGCTGGACGGAATTTCTTTTGTATTGGAAAAAGGAAAGATTCTTGCTCTGCTCGGAGAAAGTGGTTCGGGGAAATCCACTTGTGGGAAATCGCTCATAGGCGTATTGCCGCCATCGGCAAAAATTGATAGTGGTACTGTCCGTTTCGGGAACGGTGATTATGTGGATATTTCTGACAATGATATCAATTGGAAAACAATACGTGGAATGCGTATTGGGATGATTTATCAGGACGCACAGCTTGCACTTAATCCCGTGAAAACAATACGTGTGCATTTTGAGGAGACTCTAAGAAACAAGCCATTTCCATCAAAAGAAGCTATGGAGAAAGTTTGTTATGATATGCTCCGGTTACTGAACTTTGATGATCCTGAGCGGGTACTGAATGCTTATCCTTTTGAGCTAAGCGGCGGGATGTGCCAGAGGGTTTATATTGCGATGATACTCAGCCTTGAGCCGGAAGTTCTTATTGCCGATGAGCCTACTTCTGCGCTAGATACAGTAAGTCAAAAAGAAGTGCTGCAGTTACTTCGGGACACACAAAAAAAGCTGGGATTATCTATTGTTTTAATTACCCATGATATTGGTGTCGTTCATGAAATCTGTGACCGCGTAATTGTTTTAAATGAAGGGAAAATTGTGGAACAAGGGGCAGTACAGGATGTTCTTTTACACCCAAAGGAACATTATACAAAACAACTGATTGAGGCGCGAAACTTACCCGCTTTTTCGCTGCCATGCTCAAAATGCAAAGAGCCGCTGTTGAAGATTGAGTGCATCAAAAAAGCATTTCAAAAAGGAAATAAGTGCAAAAACGTCTTAAACCAAGTAGACTTGCTTGTGCATAAAGGGGAAACTATTGGAATATTGGGATTTAGCGGTTGTGGGAAATCGACATTAGCAAGGTGCGTCACCGGACTGGAATTGCCTGATCAGGGAAAGATTATGTATAACGGCCAGGATATTTCCATGCTGCGAGGAAGGAAGAGACAACACATTTGCAAATCATTACAAATCGTTTTTCAGGACGCAAGAGCCAGCCTTAATCCTCGTCGCTCTGCACTGGAGCTTGTGCAGGAACCTTTGAAATACCTGAAAATAGGAACGACGAAGGAACGCACAGAAAAAGCTCGATTTTATTTAAAGAGTGTAGGGATTGATGGAGATGCCCTGCACCGTCGTCCTCCCCAACTCAGCACGGGGCAGTGCCAAAGGATTGCTATCGCCCGTGCCCTTATTGTGGAGCCTGAGCTTCTAATTTGCGATGAAGCCGTATCGGCACTGGATATGATACTGCAAAAGCAGATTTTGGATCTCCTGTTAAATCTCCAAAAATCCATTGGCTTTGCATATATTATGATTTCCCATGACGCAAGAGTCATCCGTCATTCCTGTGAAAGAGTTGCAATTATGAACAATGGGGTTTTTGTAGATATGGTTTCGACAGACAGGTTAGCCGCTCAGTCGGAAAACGAGTTTACACACTGCCTGTTGAGCAGCGAACTACACATAGCAGAGGTATCATAATTTAGCAGGCTGGTATAAATGGGTAGTTTTCGATGTACAGCCTAAAAGAGCAAATAATAAATAAGGTGGTGATAGAATGCATTTGCTGGAAACAATAGGAAATACTCCGCTGATTGAACTTAGAAACACTACCGCTTCTACGGAAGGACGACTTCTGTTTAAATATGAGCGTGGTAATCCGGGAGGAAGCATAAAAGACAGGCCGGCGTTGTTCATTGTGACAGAAGCTGAAAAACGAGGATTATTAAAACCCGGGGGAACCATTATAGAATCCTCAAGTGGAAACTTCGGAATATCCTTGGCGATGATAGGAGCTGCTAAGGGGTATCGAGTTATTATTCTGGTCGATCCTAAAACCACTGCGACTAACTTAGCTCTCCTGAAATGCTTTGGCGCAGAGGTTATTGTTGTAACAGAACAAGATGATTCCGGCAGTTATCACAAAACAAGGATTTCTCTTGCGAATAAATTGGCCAGTGAAATCCCTGATGCATTTCGTCCAGATCAGTGCTTCAACCTGTTAAACAGCACTGCGCATTACCAAGGAACAGCACGTGAAATCTTTGCTGATTGCCCAGATAATGTCGCAGCTATTGTGGCCGCAGTAAGCACTGGCGGACAACTGGGTGGGATTTCACGATACACGAAAACATATAGGCCGGACGTAAAAGTGATCGGTGTTGATGCTGTTGGGTCCTCTATTTTTGGCGGTGAGTCACACTCATATCTGATTCCTGGTATTGGACTGGCATGGACACCGTGCAATGTTGCAGTCGAGAATATCGATTCTGTGTATAAGGTCACTGATGAGGCGGCTTTTGTAGCAGCAAGATGCTTTGCCAGAAATGAAGGTGTTTTGATGGGGCCGTCCGGCGGAGCTTGCGCTTTGGTCGCATTAACAATCACTAAACAGCTTTCTCCGCACGATTGTGTCGTGTGCATTATTTCTGATGGAGGGGATCGTTACATTCAAACTTTACTTGATGATGCTTGGATGCAATCCAACAACTTTTCAATTGAAACAAGCTTAGAAAAACTTTTGGCACTCACAGGAACTATTACACCTTGGAGCATACATCCTGATCAAAATGCAAATTACAAACCTGAATTGAAAAGTCAGTTATGTGTTCCTGCATCGACTCAGACTATCAATGAGAATATAGATGAAATCAATGAATCAGCGTCTAGAATTTCTTTTATTGATTAGCATGGTGTTTATTTCGTCTGTTTGAAATCCCTGTTTGATCATGGGAATAAGATGAGGGAAAACCTGTTGCGAAAGAGAATTAAGAATTTATCCTGAAGTGCAAGAAATAATTTTAAAAACATAAGTTCCTCTTTGGACGTTGCGAAGAAATATAATAACGCGCAAGGGTTAGCTCGTGCTAACTTGCTTTTAATCAAATCTGATCACACGGTATGAAAGGAGTTTTGTCTATGTTTGCAGTATACAAAAAACTGCTCTATTATGTGCCCAAGCAGCGACCTTTGGCCTATATTGCAATCGGCCTGACGGTGGTGTCCACATTGCTCAATGTAGGCGCTTATTACTACCTCTATGAGTTTTTGAAACGATTGGTGGTAGACGGAGATATGGGGCATGCTCAATATAATGCGTTTCTGGTTGCGGGGCTGTTGATTGGCGGTTCGCTCTTGTATTTTGCAGCCGTGCTTTTGACGCATATGTTGGGCTTCCGGCTGGAGACCAACTTGCGCAAGCGTGGGATTGACGGCCTGACCAATGCCAGCTTCCGCTACTTTGATCTGAACTCATCGGGAAAGACACGTAAACTCATTGATGACAACGCGGCCCAAACGCATTCTATTGTAGCCCATCTGATTCCTGACAATGCTGGAGCAATTCTGACACCGTTTTTGGCGCTTGTGGTGGGGTTTTTGATCAGTCTGCGGGTAGGCATTGTTCTATTGGTTCTGTTCCTACTGAGTGGCGTGCTCCTTGTCCTGATGACCGGGGAAAAGAAGTTTATGGAAGTCTACCAAAAGGCGCTGGAGACAATGAGCAGCGAGACCGTGGAGTACATACGCGGGATACAGGTGCTCAAGATTTTTGGCATAGACGCTACATCTTTCAAGACGCTGCATCGGGCAATCGCGGATTATGCACGGCATGCCTTGAACTATTCCATGAGCTGCCGCAGACCATATGTGTTATTCCAGCTGATTCTATTCGGCTTTATTGCCGTACTCGTTTCAGTGGCAGCCTTAACGCTGAATCGGATGCAAGACCCTGCCGTGTTGGCGGTGGAACTCATTATGACGTTATTCCTTGGTGGAGTAATGTTTACCGCCTTTATGAAAGTGATGTATGTAGGTATGTATGCATTCATGGGAACTTCGGCGGTTGAAAAACTGGAGCAGGTGTTTTCAGATATGCAAAAGGATCGGCTTACATTTGGGAACAAGAGCACATTCAAAAACTATGACATTGAATTTGAACGGGTATGCTTTGGGTATACAGACCAGATGGTGCTGGAGGATGTTAGCTTCACTCTGAAAGAAGGCAGGAGCTATGCTCTGGTGGGATCTTCTGGAGGAGGAAAGTCCACGATTGCCAAATTGATTTCTGGTTTTTACAAAGTGGATGGAGGAGCGGTCAAGATTGGGGGAGAGCCCATTGAAGCCTATACAGAGGACGCCTTAATCCGCAATATCGCCTTTGTGTTCCAGAATGTCCGTTTGTTTCACATCAGTATTTACGAGAATGTCCGTCTGGCGAACCCAGACGCTCAAAGAGCGGAGGTCATGGAAGCGCTGCATCAGGCAGGTTGCGACAGCATTCTGGATAAGTTTAAGGATCGGGAAAATACGGTGATTGGCTCCAAAGGCGTATACCTGTCGGGCGGTGAGAAGCAGCGGATTGCAATCGCACGGGCAATGCTAAAGAATGCGAAAATCGTGATCCTTGACGAGGCCAGCGCGGCAATCGATCCGGAGAATGAGCATGAGCTGCAAAAGGCGTTTGCTCACTTAATGAAGGGAAAGACTGTCATTATGATTGCACACCGGCTGTCCAGCATTCGAAATGTGGATGAAATTCTGGTTTTGGAGGACGGGAAAATAGCAGAGCGAGGAACGGACGCAGCGTTGATGGCGACCGATACCAAGTACAGAGAATATCAAACGCTCTATGAACAGGCAAATGAATGGAGGGTTGTAAGATGAGAGAACTGTTTAAAACGCATTTTGCCCTGACCGACAAGGGGGCCAAAGATTTGCAAAAGGCCAGCGCGGCCTCCTTCTTCGTCTATGTGATCAACTTTTTCCCTGCAATGCTGCTGCTTCTCTTGGTGGATGAGTTGCTGTTGAACAATGTCAAGGAAACAGGGCTGTATTTGTGGGGATCTATCCTGGTTCTGGCTGTGATGTGGATTCTGCTCCGAATTGAATATGATGCGCTGTATAACACCACTTATCAGGAGAGCGCGAATCTTCGCACGGAGATTGCAGATATTCTGACCAAGTTGCCCTTATCCTACTTTTCCAGGCATGACCTTTCGGATCTGGCGCAAACCATCATGGCGGATGTGGCAGCTATTGAGCATGCTATGAGCCACGCTATGGCAAAGGCAGTGGGATTCCTGTTCTTTTTTCCGTTGCTTTCGGTTCTGCTGCTCCTTGGCAATGTTAAATTGGGGCTTGCTATCATTCTGCCAATTCTGCTTGGATTCGGGCTTCTTTTATTGTCGAAAAACCTTCAGATTCGGGAGTCATTCAAACATTATCAAAAGCTCCGGGACAACTCTGAGAGCTTTCAGGAGGCCATTGAAAATCAGCAGGAAATCAAGAGCTTTGGCTTGACTCAGAAGATCCGGCAGACTCTTTATCAAAAGATGGAAGAAAGTGAGAAAATCCATCTTCGTGCAGAGATTTCAGCGGGTATTCCTATGTTGTGCTCGAATGTCATTCTGCAATTTGCCTTTGTGCTTGTGATCCTGATAGGCGTCCAAATGCTGCATACAGGAGAGATCAATATCCTGTACTTTTTAGGATATGTACTGGCCTCCATTAAGGTGCGGGAAAGCGTAGAAGCGGTCAGCATGAATGTGGCAGAGCTGTATTATCTGGATTCCATGGTCAAACGTATCCGGGAGGTGCGGGAGACAAAGATACAGCAGGGCAAGGATCAGACAATCTCAAGTTATGATATTGAATTTGATCAGGTGTCTTTTTCTTACGATAAGGATACGGAAGTGCTCAAGAACATCAGTTTCACCGCGAAGCAAAACGAGGTGACTGCCTTAGTAGGGGTATCCGGTTGTGGAAAAACCAGTATCTTGCGTCTGATGTCAAGACTTTATGATTATGACGGCGGAAGCATTCGAATCGGCGGGCTGGATATCAAAGAAATCTCTACAAAATCCTTGTTTGAAAAGATAGCCATCGTGTTCCAGGATGTAACGCTGTTTAATGCATCTGTTCTGGAAAATATCCGTATTGGGAAAAAGACGGCCACAGATGAGGAAGTCGTTCAGGCAGCACGATTGGCCAACTGCGAAGAATTTATCCGGAGGCTTCCGGATGGGTATAAAACGATGATTGGAGAAAATGGAGCAACACTCTCTGGAGGAGAACGTCAACGGTTATCCATCGCCAGAGCCTTTTTGAAAGATTCACCTATTATCATTCTGGATGAGATTGCAGCCTCTTTGGATGTGGAAAACGAAAAAAAGATCCAGGACAGTTTGAACCGCCTCATTCTGGATAAGACCGTTATCATTATTTCCCACCGTCTCAAATCCGTTGAAAATGCAGATAGAATCGTGGTGATTGACTGCGGGAGAGTGGAGGCGTCCGGTACTCATCTTGAACTGCTTAAAGCTTCTCCAACCTATAACAATTTGGTGGAGAAAGCAAAACTGACGGAAGAATTCCAGTATTAACGTAAAGGGAACGGGGTGACCGTCATTCCTGGCGCGCCTTGTCCTCTCATTCATAATGAAGAAAGGAAAATCATATGAAAACAAACAACAAATGGACAGTCAAGGATGTGATTACAACAGTATTATTGACGGTGCTTCTCATCGGCATTCATTTTGTAGTTATTACTGTCTCTATGGTAAATCAATTTTTCAACTGCGTTTTATCTCCTGGGGTATCAATGTTTTTCTCTGCCCCGGTGTACATGCTGATGGTCAGCAGGGTAAATAAAAGATTCGTTTCTTTGACGTATCTGACGATTCTGGGCGTGTTTTTTTTGCTGACAGGCAACTTATTTCGTTTTGGTAGGCCTACTATGCGAGGTGGTACTATGGAAGCGGGGATCCTGTCGCAACGCAAAGAGATTAACCTTCGCATGGGCGATGGTGAGCCTGTTTTATAATGGAGGCAATCTTCTTCCGCTTTTGTTTTTCTGGGACACTTTTTACGCGTTTGCCGTCGCAAGCGGCATGGATCAAAGCTATATTGACAGTTACATACAATATTACACCTCCCCCGGCTGGCTGATCTTTATTGTATCTTTCTCTGTTATCTGTGGCTTTTTAGGCAGTATACTTGGGAGTCGGCTGATTGGGAAACACTTCAAGAAAGCGGGGGTTCTGTGAGAAGTGAGCGCTCCTTTGCCGTCCCGGTCAAGTTTTTTGCATTGCTCTGCGCCATGCTAGGTATTTTTCTGGTGAAAAACATTCTGTTTACCACCGTTTTGGTGATATTCTGCTTCGTGTATGTTGGATTCCAGAGAAACTACCGATTAATGACATCCTGTGGAGCCTTTTATCTGCTGTTGTCATTGCTTTTATGCGCGATTCGCTTCTATGGATATCATACGGTCATTATTTCCGAGTTCCTTGTGTTGTTTTTCTGGAGCAGTATGGTAATGCTCATGCTGTTTTGGGATTTGTTTATGACGCCTCCTGGAGAACTGTCGTCGTTCTTGTCAAGTATCCACATGCCCACTGGCGTCATATTGGGACTGATGGTCATATTTCGATTTTTCCCCACCATGAAGGCTGAGCTTAAAGCAGTGGGCCTTTCGATGAAAAACCGGGGCCTTACATCGGTAAAACAGTTTACGGGTCATCCACTTGCAAGCTTTGAATATGTCCTTGTCCCGCTTCTGCTCCGTATTTTGCAGATTGCCGACCAACTGGCCGTTTCCGCTGTGGCAAGAGGCGCTGAGTGCCCTGGCGTGCGAAAGAGTTACTACGAAACAACGATGCATATGCGCGACTGGTGTTTCCTTGCGCTTTGGGGAATCGTTACAGCAGCAGTTCTTTGCGTTGGAGGTGTGAAAATTTGATCGAATTTAAGAACGTATCCTTTCAATATGAGGGGAGCGAACAGCAAATTTGGAACGTAAATCTATCCATAGCACAGGGAGAATGTGTGGTACTCACAGGAGTGTCCGGCTGCGGGAAAACGACTCTGACCAGATTGATGAACGGTCTGGCTCCATCCTATTTCAAAGGCTCAATTTCCGGAAGTATTTGTATAGATGATAGAGACATTACAGGGATGACAGCCTGGGAAATCGGAACAATCGTCGGAAGTGTATTCCAGAATCCTAAAAGCCAGTTTTTTTCATCAGAACTTGTGGGTGAGGTGGCCTTTGGATGCGAAAACCACGGCTTCTCCCGGGAGGCAATTCAAGAGAGGACGGATAAATCCATTGAAACCTTTTCTCTTTCCTTAATAAGAAAAAGACCTCTGGATGTGCTTTCCAGCGGAGAAAAGCAGCGCGTGGCAATCGCTTCCGTCTATGCCATGCGCCCCAAAGTATTCGTTTGTGATGAACCAACTGCGAATTTGGATTTAGGGGGGATCGAGCAACTATTGGGAACGCTTTTTAAGTTGAAAGCCCAGGGCTACACGTTAGTGATCGCAGAGCACCGTCTCTCATGGCTTTCTGAGCTTGCTGATCGGATTATATATATGGAAAAAGGGAGGATTGTACGCGAATACACTCCCAAGGAGTTCACAGCTATGCCGGAAATGGAACGGCGCAACAAGGGGCTTCGGACGATGCACCGTGTACAAACACGCGAACCGCTACCACTTCCGAAACTTTTCGAGCGTGGGTCGCTGATTATGCACGACCTGTGTAAAAAATGCGGAGAAATAGAGGTGTTTACAAATCTTTCAGGAGCTTTCCCCCAAGGTTCTATCACTGCTGTCACCGGGCGAAATGGCGCCGGAAAAAGCACTCTGGCTTTAGTGCTTGCAGGTCTCTCTAAGAAGAGCGGCGGTGACATCATCGTTTGTGGGAGTAAAAATCATCTGTCTAGAAGGCGAAAAAAAGTATACTACTGCGGCAATGACACGACAACACAGTTCTTTACCGCAAGTGTTTCAGAAGAGCTGCTCTTGAATCAACCGTTGTCAGAGGAGCGAATGGAAAGGGCAAGGCAGTTGTTAAAGAACATGAATCTGTACGAGTATCGGGATGTACATCCGGCAGCCCTGTCAGGGGGACAGAAACAGAGACTTGCCGTTGCCTGCGCTATATTTTCGGAGCGTGAGATACTCTTGTTGGATGAACCTACAAGTGGATTGGATGGCGCAAACATGAGGAGAATATCCGATGCATTGAAAGCCGCTGCCAGCCGCGGAAAAACCGTGATTGTTATCACACATGATCCGGAGTTTATGGAAGAATGCTGTCAATATTGTTTTTCTTTAAAGTAGTTTTGTATCAGTATGCAAAGGAGCATACCTACATCTAGCAGATATTGGCTGCGGGGTGCCCGAAAAAATCTATGAGTGCCATTAATTCTTCATGGAGCAGTTAATAACCGCAGGCGTTAATCCTAAGACAGCGGAGGCCGATGCTTGCCATATGGAACATACTATCAGTATAGAAGCCTTTGAGAAACTCAGGGATTACTATTCCTCTCAAAAGGAAAAACAGTTTGCCCGTATAGCAACGGACAGATAATGCGGCTGGGCAATACACCCGACCGCATTATTTGTTATCTTTCTTCTCTTTTGTATCCAGCATTTTATCAATCAGGGCGAGCAACAGCTCCTGATCTCGCTGACTGCATTGTGGGACCAAGCGCCTAATCCGATCAACGATTTCGCTGTCTGTGATCATCTGCGGCGCAAGGATTACGTCAAACGAAGCGCC
>ERZ827522.3064-NODE-3064-length-10324-cov-2.710975_pt1 | contig 10324 bp, 9 predicted proteins | sample MGYA00519580_ERZ827522 | MGnify/ENA primary metagenome ERZ827522 (study PRJEB31778, sample SAMEA3449340) | human gut metagenome | biome: human gut; feature: human-associated habitat; material: faeces | place: United Kingdom | collected 2010/2012 ...
GAGCATCGTGGAGGGCCACCACGGGCGGCTCACCGTCACCAGCACCGCCGCGGCCGGCACCACCTTCACCGCCCTGTTCCCCCGCCGGTGACGGTTTTGCTTGTCAGGACGGCGCGGCTGTTGTAAAATGGGCCTGTTCCAGAAGAAGTTGGAAAGGAGAAACCAATTCATGTCCGTTACTGTAGGAAGCAAGGGCCGCGCCGCATGCGTGGTCAACGATCAGAACACCGCCGCCGCCGTGGGCAGCGGCCTGCTGCCCGTGTTCGCCACTCCCCAGATGATCGCCCTGATGGAGAACGCCGCCGTCGACGCCACCCAGGCCTCCCTGGAGGAGGGGCAGGGCACCGTGGGCACCCGGCTGGACGTGAGCCACGACGCCGCCACCCCCGTGGGGATGCAGGTATGGGCCGAGGCGGAGGTCACCGCCGTAGACGGCCGCAAGCTCACCTTTGCCGTCACCGCCTACGACGAGGCCGGCCCCATCGGCAAGGGTACCCACGAGCGCTTTATCATCCAGAACGACAAGTTCCTGGCCAAGGCCCAGGGGAAAAAGAAGGGGAATTGATATGTCCATCGAGACGGGCCGGGCCTATCTGCGGGCCAGAGGCTATGAAGACCGGATTCAGGAATTCAGCGTATCCAGCGCCACGGTAGAGCTGGCGGCTCAGGCGGTGGGGTGCGAACCCGCCCGCATCGCCAAGACCCTCTCCTTTGCGGTGGACGGGGGCTGCGTGCTCATCGTCTGCGCCGGGGACGCCAAGATTGACAACACCAAGTTCAAGGCCCAGTTCCACACCAAGGCCACCATGCTCACCCCGGAGCAGGTGCTGGACTTCACCGGCCACGCCGTAGGCGGCGTGTGCCCCTTTGGGGTAAACGAAGGCTGCAACGTGTATCTGGACGATTCGTTGCGGCGCTTCGACGTGGTGTACCCGGCCTGCGGCAGCTCCAACAGCGCCATCGCCCTCGCTCCCGACGAGCTGGCCGCCTGCACACCGGGCAGCACCTGGGTCGACGTCTGCAAGTTGCCGGAGGAAGCTGTGGCGTAGAATTCCGATGCCGTTCGACATCCAAGCACCTCGCGACACCGCGGCATGGGTTCGATAGCGGCCAGGGCATTCAGTGAACGTTACGCCCGGGTGAGCTGGTCGTCTAGGTCGACTAGCTCTTGGCGGGAGTGGATGGCGAGTTTCTTGTAGATGCTTTTGGCATGGCCGCGAGTGGTGTTTTCCGAGATGAACAGCTTGCCGGCGATGGCCGATACCGTATGGCCCTTCATGAGCAGCTCGGCCACCTCAATCTCGCGCGGAGAAAGGCCGTGCTCCTCAAGGTAGCTGCGAATGCGGCGCTGTTGCTCGGAGGGGCCGTCACTGGGAACTCGTGTGGCGTCTGCTGCTGTCGCATCCGGGGAGTGCAGTGCGTCTCCCCGTTGACGCGCGCTGCCGTTGGCTGGCTTAGCACCTTGGCGGCCATCCCGGCGACTATCGCGCCGTCCCCGCCGTAACGTTGTGCCGCGGTTCAGCAGCTCCGCGTCAGTCATGGAGGCCAGCGCCTGGCCCTTTCCGCGCGTGACCAGAATGAGTGCGACCGACAGCAGCACCACGCAAAGCAGGATGACGTTCGTCCAATGGGCGAGGTCATCGGAAAGCGCCGGCCCCAGAAGCTCGGCCAGCCCGCTGCCCACGGCCATGGAAAGCAGGACTGGCCCGATGCACAGGGCGTACAGCGGTGAGGAGGGCAGTCCGTTTCGGATGGTATACACCGCGCAGGTGATGATGAGCAGCAGGTTCACCACCTCGAAGCCGAACATGAGAAACGCCACGAGCAGCGTTGTGTACTGCTGGCCGAACAACGACGGTAGCAGGAATACGACGGTGAGCGCGGGAAAAAGTACCTGACAGATATGCAGGATGTCGAAGCCCTTCGAAAGAAACAGCTCGAGGGCCACCACCAAAAGGGCCGCCGTCGCGAATCCGACGAGCACCGCGGCGCCGCCGGAGCTTTGGGCCGGCTCGATGCCGGCGATGAGCTTCCACGAAAAACCGAGGATGCTGACGCAAAGCGCGGGGCGCCATAGGTCGCCCACGGCGCGTCTCAGGGCGGGGCGCGTGAGGGGCGCCGTGGCGTCGGCCTCAATTTCGGCGAGGCTCTTCTGAAGGCAGAGAAGTGCTAAGAAGGGGAGCACGCAAACGGCAGCCAGGGCTACGGCAACGGGCGGTAAAAGGCGAATGAGCAAATACAAGGCCACCGACATGGCGGCCGAAAGGGGAATGCAGATGAGGGCGCGCTGCTGGCCTTCGGTTACGTAGAACATCTCCCAAAGCAGGAAGAACAGAGCGCAGGAGCCGCCCATGAGCACGCCCGCGACCGTCGCGATGGCGCCGTCGCTTTGGCCGAAATGAAACGTGAGAAAGTAGAGAAGCGCGGCTCCGCTGAGCATGAAGCTCGCCGCCGAGGCCGTCCAATGGGGAAGCTCGCAACGGCGGAAGGCGCACAGGGCGCCCAGGGCTCCTACGGCCAGGGGCATGAGCGTCTGTTCGGTGAGAATGTAGATCTGCCAATAATCGGCGACGGCGCCTGCGCCTTGGAACCCTGCGAGCACGATAAAGGTGACGGTCCGGAAAAAGCCGAAGCCGAGGTGGTGTATTCGCAGACCTTCCAAAAGCCTTTTGGCGCGTTGCATGTGGCATCCTTCCTCCCTGGTGCATTTTAGCAGCCGCAGCCGGTGGCCGGAGGCGGCGCACCCAACAAGTTTGCGATGATACTTGGCTATGAACTGGGATTTTTCAAAAACAACCCAAAATATGTCCCCCTCAAAAGCGTGATGCTGCGCCACGTTTCGGGTTCCCGCTGCTGCGAATTTACCCAATTTGGTGGCTTACGCGAAAGGGCGGAAGAGGGCATAGTGCTTCTTGCGTTCCGCCAATGAGAGGGCCGGGGCGTCGGTTCCGGCTTCGTGTGGACAGCTTGGGTGAAGGGCCCAGGTAGCTGCCGCGAAAGCTTCGGAACCGTTCAGTCACCGAGACTATGGAGGGAAAACATGACTGGAATTTCTCGTCGCAACTTGCTCAAGGGCGCTGCCTTTAGCGCCGCCGGCGTGGCCGCGCTCGGCCTGGCCGGATGCGCACCGCAGACCGAGGCCACCAAGGCCGACGCGGCGCTGGCCGAAACCGGCGAGGCCGCCAAGCACACCTGGGAAGTGAAGCCCGAGCCTATCGCGGCCGACCAGATCTCCCAGACCGTCGACACCGAGGTGCTCGTCATCGGCGGCGGCTACTCCGGCACCTGCTGCGCGCTTTCCGCGGCCCAGAACGGCGCCAAGACCATCCTCGTGGAGAAGGATGCCGTGCTCAACGGCCATGGCGTGGGCGGCACCGGCGCCATCGCCTCGCGCGCCCTGGACGATTTGGGGCTGAAGTTCGACAAATCCCTGGAGATGGAGCGCTGGGTCTCCACGTGCGGCAACCGCTGCCGCGAGTCGCTCGTGGGCAAGTGGTTCCGCGAGTCCGAGCGCTGCATGAACTGGTTCCTCGACATGGCCGAGGCCAACGGCGCGAAGTGCATGGTCACCGTGGGCTCCAACTCCACGGTGCACCCCGAGATCGCCTGCTACCACTTCATGAGCGGCGGCCCCATCTTCGAAGAGCACACCATGGCCGACTTCGTTGAGTACATGTTCGAGGCCGAGGCCCTGAAGGCCGGCGCCGAGTTCGTCTACGAGATGCCCGCCGTGCAGCTGGTGCAGGACGAGTCCGGGAAGGTGACCGGCGCCATCTGCCAGAACAAGTCCGGCGAGTACGTGCAGTACAACGCTTCCAAGGGCGTGGTGCTTGCCACCGGCGACATCAGCTACAGCGACGAGTACATCAACGAGTTCGCCCCGGTGGCCAACCGCGTGTTCACCCGTCTGTGCTCCGACCAGGGCAACGTGGGCGACGGCCACAACATGGCCGCCTGGGCCGGCGGCGCCTTCCAGGAGGGCCCCTGGCCGACCATGATGCACCCGCAGGCCGCCGCCACCTTCCACGGCCCCTTCCTGTTCGTGAACCCCGACGGCAAGCGCTTCATGAACGAGGCCACCTGGGTTCAGGGCAAGTGCGTCGGCACTATGGTCAACGGCGGCGACGACCACTGCTGGTCAATTTTCGACTCCAACTTCGAGGCCGACAACACCGCGTCGCTCGAGTTCGGCGGCGGCATGTTCTGGGATTCGTTCCGCGCTGTGGGCACCACGGCGGCCGATGCGTCCGCTTCCCATGCCAAGACGGTGAAGGAAGGCGTCGAGAAGACCCCCGACAACTACAAAGTCGCCGACACCATCGACGAACTGCTCAAGCAGCTCGACGTCGACGTTGACGAGGCCAAGAAGACCATCGAGCGCTACAACGAGATTTGCAAGAAGGGCGAAGACACTGACTTCTTCAAGGAATCTCACTTCCTGTTCCCCATCGAGCAGGGCCCCTTCTACGCGACCAAGGTTGCCCCTGGCCTGCTCGCCGTTGTCGGCGGCATCGCGATTTCCGACAACTTCGAGGTTGTTAACGCTGAGGGTGAGCCCATCAAGGGCCTGTACGCCATTGGCAACTGCTCGGGCAACATGTACGCGTACGACTACCCGATCAACGTTCAGGGCAACAGCCATGGCCGCTGCCTCGTCGAGGGCAAGTGCCTCGGCGAACAGCTCGCGGGCGTCTACAAGGAGCAGTAGGAACGCAACGAGCCGTCGGCTGGCCATGTGGGCGAGATGCAGCTTGGCATCGCGAATTGCTTTGAAGGCAGGAGCGAAGCGTGGCGGCGCCACGCAAGTGACAAGCTCAAGGCGCGATGCGGTGCTCGGCTGCGCCCGACGGCAACTTGAAGCGCTGTTCAGCGGAACGGCGCAGAAATACATCCCTCCCCGGGCCCGCCGCTTGGCGACTTACGTGCGATGAAAGGAATCGCATGACTATGAACGACGAGGAATTGTTCGAACATTTGCAGGAGCTTGTTGCCGAGTTGCCCGCAATGCAGGAAAAAGGCGCCGTGCTTGCGAGGGCCCGCGCCGCAGCTGAAGTTGCTAAGCGCGCGCATTACTACGAAGGCCAGCAAAATGAGCTGAATGGCATTTTGTCCGAGATGACCGAGCATGAACGGCAGAGGGCGATTGCCATCGAGCAAGGCGACCGTGAACACGAAGAAGCGCAGCGCGCCCTTATCCTGACGTGCGGCACGCAGCGCGGCATTCGCAAAGGCGCTGCCGATGCGGCGAAACGCGAGCTTGACCAGGCTCTTTCCGATGGCGGGTTCGCGTCTTGCGAAGAAGCGCGTGCCGCAGAGCTTTCCGAACCTGACCTCGCGAGCCTTTCTGCGGAAATCGAAGCCTATCAGGTCGATTACGCTGAAACGCTCGCCGCATGTGAGCGAATCGAGGCAGCGGAGGCGGCTTCGACCGATGCAGAAGGTGTCGAAGAAGCGTAAATTGCGCCGCGACCTTTCGCCGCATGGGCTTCGTGCGCTACAATAGCCCAGTTTGAGCGATTAGTTTCACTTCGCAAGGAGCTATAAACCGATGACCGAATTCATCAACGAGTATTGCATGCACGACCACACGTGCGGCGAGCTGCGTGCCTCCGATGTCGACGCGCAGGTCACTCTCACTGGCTGGGTGTGGCACAACCGCGACCACGGCGGCCTGATTTTCGTGGACCTTCGCGACCGCGAGGGCTACACGCAAATCGTGATCGACCCCGATTGCGTTTCCGAAGAGGAATTCCACGTTGCCGAGCATCTCGGCCGCGAGTTCGTGCTGAAAATCACGGGCAAAGTGCGCGCTCGCGCTGAAGGCACCGTGAATCCGAACATGGCGACGGGCGAGATTGAAGTGCTCGCCAGCGGCATCGAGGTGCTGAACACCTCGGTCACGCCTCCGTTCTCTATTGAGGATGGCATCGAGACCGACGAAACCACGCGCATGAAGTGGCGCTACATGGACCTTCGCCGTCCCGAAATGTATAAGAATCTCAAGCTTCGCCATACCGTGGCTCAGGCTATGCGCAAGGCCCTCAACGAGCGCGGTTTCCTTGAGGTCGAAACGCCGATCCTGGCGAACTCCACGCCCGAAGGCGCTCGCGACTACCTGGTTCCGTCTCGCCCCAACCCGGGCAAGTTCTACGCGCTTCCGCAAAGCCCGCAGCAGTTCAAGCAGATGCTCATGGTGGGCGGCATCGAGCGCTACTACCAGATCGCTCGCTGCTTCCGCGACGAGGACCTGCGCGCCGACCGCCAGCCTGAGTTCACTCAGGTCGACATCGAGATGTCGTTCGTTCAGGAAAACGACGTCATCGACATGATGGAAGGTGTGTTCAAGGAAGTTCTCGAGGCCGCTGGCGTCGAGCACGAATTCCCGCTGCAGCGCATGCCGTGGAAGGAGGCCATGGATCGCTTTGGTTGCGACCGCCCCGACATCCGCTTTGGCATGGAGCTCGTTGAGCTTACCGAGATTGTGCGTGGCTGCGGCTTCGGCGTATTCGCCAAGGCTGTCGAGGCCGGCAATATCGTGAAGGCCATCAACGCGAAGGGCGCTGGCGACTGGAGCCGTGGCGACATCGATAAACTGGCCGACATCGCTTCCGCCAATGGCGCGAAGGGCATGGCTTGGATTGCCTACACCACTGACGGCAAAGAGAAGAGCCCCATCATCAAGTTCCTGGGCGACGAGGTTCACGCGAAGATCAAGGAAGCCATGAACGTCGAGCCGGGCGACCTGGTTCTGTTCGCGGCCGATACGTTCGACATCGCGAACGCCGTGCTTTCTGCCCTGCGCCTGCACATGGCCGAGGCCCTGAACATTCCGCGCGACGGCCACAAGCTGCTGTGGGTCGTCGATTTCCCCATGTTCAAGTACGACGAGGAAACCAAGAAGTACGCGGCTGAGCATCATCCGTTCACGATGATCCCGAAGTCCGATTGGGATAAAATCGAGACCGATCCCATGGCGTGCGGCAGCTACAGCTACGACATCGTCATGGACGGCTTCGAGGCTGGTGGCGGCTCCATCCGTATTCACAACGCCGAGCTGCAGAAGCGCGTTTTGAAGCGCTGCGGCGTCGACGATGAAGATATGGAAGTGAAGTTTGGCCACCTGATTCATGCGCTCGAGCTTGGCGCACCCCCGCATGGCGGTATCGCTATTGGTCTCGACCGTCTGGTCATGCTGCTGGCTGGCAAAGATTCCATCCGCGACGTCATCGCCTTCCCGAAGACGAGCTCGGCGGCCGATCCCATGACCGGCGCCCCGAACGAGGTTACGACCCGTCAGCTCAAAGAGGTCAACCTGCGCACGCTGTAAGCGCTGGCTGCGAACGTAGTTGCATTCCGAAAGCCGCTGCCCGGTATGGGCGGCGGCTTTTTTGTGCGTAACGCCGCCTTTGCATCAAAACTCGCAATGCCATTGCATAAAAACGCACGAAGTGCGTACCCTCTTTCGAAAAAACGTGTGCCACTTTAGAATTGATGATACGCGACCTGGGGTTTTATGGGGCGAATGCCTTCTACAACTTGAATTTGGCGCATAGGGTACGCACTTCGTGCGTTTTCATGCGACGTGGGTTGCCGCGCGGTGGAATATGGCGGTTTCGTCGCATGCGGCGCGCGCCGGTGACGGCTTTTCAACAGCCTGCGATCACCGGCGCGTAAATACCTATGCTCTTACTTGTTCAAATATCTGCATATGAGGGAAGACGCTCATGAAAAACTTCTTCGCGCAATTGCCATATAAAATCGGTGCTTTTATGGTCGGCCGTCGTGGCATGGACAATTTGAATGTTGCCCTACTCGTGGCCTCCGTGATTTGCATGGTGCTTGAAATCCTGTTTGGATGGCGCGTGCTTTCATGGATATCGTTTGTCCTGCTCATCGTATGTTGCGTGCGCTGCTATTCCAAAAACATCGCGGCACGAGAAAAGGAAAACCAGAAGTGGCTAGCGGCATCGGCGAAGCCAAAGCGTTGGTGGAATATGCTCGACACCATGTACGTCAATCGCAAGACCACGAAGTATTTTCGCTGCAAAGGGTGCGGGCAAATTCTCTCCATCCCGCGCGGCAAGGGCACGATGCGCATCGTGTGCCCGAAATGCAAAACCGAGATCATGAAGAAGTCGTAAGACGCACTCGAGATATACGCGCTTTTGCGATGGCTAGTTGCGCCATGCGCCGATTGCACCAATAGTGGACGTGACACCGATGTAGGCAAGTTGACGCTGAATAGACTTTGTCCGCTCGAGCGTTTCTTGCGTTGCGTAGAGGTTCGCGTTTGCGATGCCCTTCATTTCTTGCTGGTAACTCTCGTTTTCGAAATATTGGATTGCTTGGGTGAGCGTATTGGCCTTGCCGTCGGCGACGATGCGGGCTAAAGCGTCGAGCAGCCAGGGGTTGGCGTACTTGAATGCTACGAGCTGGTGGTTTGCGAACGACTCGTAATTGTGCCAAATTTCGTTGGCGGCTGTCTGGGCCGCCGATTTGGCCTGAGCGTATTGGCTGTCGAATTTCGTGCGAGTTTTTGGCGCACGCACCTTGCGGACGATGAAGATTGTAATGATGATGCCGCCGATGATAAGAGGACCGGCGAGGAACAGCAGCGCGACAAAGGTGTCAAGGTAATCGGCAAGTGTTGGGTTCTCGATGATGACCGCCTCGTCGATGTGCGCTTGCATATAAGAAATGAACGAAGCAATCAGGCCAATGCCCAGCACGATGAGCACTATGCCTAAGATGAGGAGCACGGGTGATTTTACGCGCTTCTCGAAGTCGGCACGCTGTCGTTCAAGCATCTCCATCTGGGAGCATTGGGCGTTGAGGACGCTATAGTTTTTAGCTTGCGGGGCAACGTGGGCTTGAAACGCACGAAGGAAGTTCGCGACGCTCTGTCGGCCTTTGCTTGCGCTGATTTCCTGCTCAAATGCCGACGGTGCGCTATTCGATTGCGCGTTTGCTTGGAGCGCGTTTCCGCATTGGCGGCAAAACTTCGCTGTGTTCTCGTTTTCTGTTCCGCAATGGCTGCAATACATGGCCCCTCTTTTCGTTGGGGATTGTTTCAACGATGCAAGAATAGTCAAAAGGCGTGTTCCTGAAAAGGGGAATAAATCGGGTAAAAAAATCGTGAAGGCATGCGCGCATAGTGCGGCCGTTGCATGCGTCTGATACGTCAGGGCTTACAATACCGAGCAAAAGAAGCGAATCCAAATGGAGGGTCAGGCATGTATTGCACGAAATGCGGCGCGAAACTGCCCCGTGATGCAAGGTTCTGCATGAACTGCGGAAAGCCGGTAGCGGCAATTGCGCCCGCGAAGGTTGTTGAGTCAACGGGTGCGCCTGCGAAGGCGGCCGCGCCCGCAGCTTCGTCCGAGGAAGCCGCCGCACCCGCAGCTGCGCCTGCGAAGACCGTCGTGCCGGCGTTTGCGTCGGAAGCAGCGGACGCGGGAAGGCATGGTGCCTCGCCAAGCGGCCATCCCTCGAACGCTTCTTCACAAAATGGTTCCGCAAGCTTTGGCTCCCTGCAAAGTGATTCCTCATTCAGCGATCCCTCGCCTGAAAGCGCCGCTTTTGCGGATGAGCCTGAAAAGTCATGCGAGGCCGGCGCATGTGGTGCGTCTTCGGTGCCTCAAGAGGACGCCTCGCCAAAGCGTCCCGAAACGTTGCGTGGTGCGGTGAATGCCACGAAACATCGCTCGCGTCGCCGCGTGCCTATGGTCGTGCTGGTCGCGCTGGCCATGGCTCTTGCTGCGGGCACGGCATATGCCGCTTACCGCGTCTATACCGACGTGTGGCTCCCCGCGCAGCAGACCCAAAATGAGCGAACCGTCGAAGCGCCCGAGGAAATCACATATTCGGTTGAAACTCGCTCGATGGACGTGAGCGTGCCGGTCGATCCATATGATGCGCCGGGCAAACGCGAGTCGCAGAAGTGGTACTACCCGCACATAGAGGCCTCGACGCAAAGCGACGCGGTCGATAAAATCAACGCCGCCCTCGAGGAATCCATGCGCTCCGATGTCGAGAAGACGAATGCGGCCCCCGATGCCGCGGAAGACATGGGAGGCGCCATCGTGTTCATATGCCAGTATCGCTCTATCACGCTGACGTATATCGATAACGACATCGTATGCGTGCGCGATCAACGCTACGATACGGGATGGGGTCCGCATGGCTCGACGACGGTAACGGGGTGCGCTTACAGTTTGGAAACGGGTGATCCCATCGACCCAGTATCGGCGTTTGGCCTCACTCCCGAACAGGCAAAATCGGCCGTTGCCGATGCAGTCACTGCGTATCTCGCTACCGATCCGAG
>ERZ827522.3066-NODE-3066-length-10310-cov-3.145490_pt1 | contig 10310 bp, 9 predicted proteins | sample MGYA00519580_ERZ827522 | MGnify/ENA primary metagenome ERZ827522 (study PRJEB31778, sample SAMEA3449340) | human gut metagenome | biome: human gut; feature: human-associated habitat; material: faeces | place: United Kingdom | collected 2010/2012 ...
ACTCTAATAACTACTACTTTATAATACGAGGAGATTTTGAAATGAAGAAAGAGCAAAACCGGCATTCCCTTCACCTCATCCGCCAAAACGTTCCGCAGTTTATTTTGCTCGTCATTTTTTCCGTGCTGCTGGGCGTTTCCGTCATCGCGGTGTCTGTTTTGATGAAAATGTTCCTCGACATCGCCACAAATGCAAGCGCTATGCCGCTCACCACATGTCTCATCATCGCGGTCGGCGTTTTGCTCGTGCTCGGCATCTCGCAGGTCGTTACGTCCGTTTTGCAGGGCAAGCTTTCCTGCCGCATGGAGCTTTCTCTGCGCAGCGCCATGGTGGAGCACCTCTACCGCACAGACCTAAGGACATTCGACAGCGGCGCAGCGGATAACTACTTCACGCGCATGACGAAAGACGCGGAGACCCTCTCGAATTTCTACTCCAAAACGCTCATCCCGAGCATCTTTTTCGAGAGCTTCACGTTCGTCGTCAGCTTTATTTTGATGTTCCTCCTCGAGTGGAAACTCGCGGTCGTCATGATCGTCGTCGTGCCGATTTTGATTTTCACCATGATCCGCATCTCCCCGAAGCTTGAGATGAACAGCATTCAGATCATGCAGAACGAAGACAAAAACCGCAATATCTTACAGGAGTTTTTGAGCCAGTATATGCTGTTTAAGTCCTACGGCGTGCTCGGCTGGGTGCAGAAGCGCGTGGGGGATACATACGCGCAAAAGCAGAAGTACGTCGGCAAACTCAGCGTTTTGCAGGGCGCCATCGGTTTCCTCAATAACTTCCTCGGCGTCGGCATGTTCATCATCGCGCTCGGCATGGGCTCATTTCTCGTCGTGCGCGGCGAAACCACTGTCGGCACGCTCATCGCCGTTGTGAACCTCGTCAGCTTCTTCTACGGCCCGTTCCTGCACATTTCGGGCTGGATGGCCGAGGTCAACGAAGTGAAGGTCTCCACAAACCGCATCGGCGAGATCCTCTCCATGCCCACCGAAAATAGCACACAAACCGCAAAGCCCGCTGTCCAGAATGCAGGCAGCGCAGCGCTCACTGCAAAAGACCTCTCCTTTGCGTATGACGAAGAAAAAGTTATCCTGTCCCACGCCGAAACGCAGGTGCACACGGGCGAGATCGTTGCGCTTACCGGCGAAAACGGCAGCGGCAAAAGCACGCTCACAAAGCTGCTCATCGGCTTTTATACGCCCACAGGCGGCGAGGTCGAGCTTAGAATCGGCAATAAAACCGTCCACGGCGCGGAAATTCGCAATTATTTAAGCTACGATTCCGGCTTCGTCTCCGTTTTCGCGGGCACGCTCAAAGAAAACATCTGCATGGATCAGCCGTTTGACGAGAAGAAGTTCTGCAAAGCTGTCGAACTCGCCAACCTTACGGAGTTTGTAAACGAAAAAACAGCGGAGTACGAGATCGAGCCGGAGGGCAAAAATCTCTCCAGCGGTCAGCGCCGCAAGGTCGCGCTGGCGCGCATTTTCTACGATGACCGCCCGGTCTTCGTGCTCGACGAGCCCACCGCGAACCTCGATAAAGCGTCCGCAGAGGGCATGTTTGAGGCTCTGAAGCAGGTCTGCAAAGACAAAATCTGCATCATCGTCACGCACGATGCGTTCATCTCCGAGAAGTGCGACCGCGTGCTGCATTTGAATAACAAAAAGGTCACAGGATGACCGCAATACGATTTGCATAATCAGGCGATATGAACTCTGCCACTCGCAACGAGCGGTGGGTGTGGCTTAGCTCCGGGCAATTCCGCCCTTGCGGCAAGGCTCGTCGTAGAGAACGCCTGCGCCGAGTGGCTTATAAATCTTGAGCATTGCTGATGGGCCATTTTTAACAAAATTTATCTTTTTTACAAAAATTCAAATTTTTTCAAAAACCTAATTGACAACCGAAAAAATGTGTGCTACAATGCACTAAACCGTTGAGGAAGAGTGAGTACGCTTTAGGCAACTTTTCTCACAGAGAGTCGTGGATGGTGGAATCACGGCGGAAAGATAAAGCGGAATGGACTTCTGAGGGCGAACAGAAAAGGATTTCCCGAGTATGTGAGACGGAGTGTGGCTCTCCGTAAACAAAGGTCTGCGTATGATGGTACGCGTAAGAGGGTGTGTGTTTCACATACCAAGCCGGGTGGCACCGCAGGAATTTTGATCCTGTCCCAGCAAGTGATTGCAGGGACAGGATTTTTTGTTTTTCAGGGAGGTTATTTCATGTTTGTTTACACAAAACGATGGCGCAGCCGCGCTGCATCCGAAATTTTGAACCCGCATTTGAACGCATTAAAACAAACCTGAAAGGATCGATAAATTTATGAAACTCAGAAACGTATTTGCCATGATCACCGCTGCCGCTATGACCCTCAGCCTCGCCGCTTGCAGCGGTCAGAGCACAGCTTCTTCCACGTCCTCCGCGTCAAGCGACTCTTCTTCGTCCGCCGCTTCCGAAAGCAGTGTGTCGAGTGAAAAGAGCACCGCAAGCGAAGAATCTTCCGGCGCATCGTACACCATCGGCATCTGCAATTACGTCGATGACGCTTCCTTAAACCAGATCGTTGAGAACATCAATGCACGTCTCGCCGAGATTGAAAGCGAGCAGGGCATCACAATCAACGTGAAGTACGACAACTGTAACGCCGACGCGAACGTCATGAATCAGATCATCGCAAACTTTGCAGCCGATAACGTAGATCTCATGGTCGGTGTCGCGACCCCGGTTGCCATGGCGATGCAGTCCGCAACCGAAGACAGCAAAACGCCTGTCGTGTTCGCCGCCGTGTCCGACCCGGTCGGCGCGGGTCTTGTCGCTTCCCTTGAAGAGCCGGGCAGCAACGTGACGGGCTCCTCCGATAACCTCGATACCAACTCCGTCATGAACCTCATCTTCGCCCAGAACCCCGATGCCAAGAAGATCGGCCTTTTGTACGACGTAGGACAGGATTCCTCCACCACCGCCATCGAGCACGCAAAGGCGTACCTCGACGACAAAGGTGTTGAATATGTAGAGCGCACCGCAACGACCGCCGAAGAAGTCGCGCTCGCCGCACAGGCACTCGTTTCCGACGGTGTAGACGCCGTGTTCACCCCGACCGATAATACCATCATGAAGGCAGAGCTCGCTATTTACGAGACCTTTGCTGACGCAGGCATCCCGCACTACACCGGCGCCGATTCCTTCGCCCTCAACGGCGCGTTCCTCGGCTACGGCGTCGATTACGCAAACCTCGGCCGTGAGACCGCAGATATGATCGCTTCCATCCTCACCGAAGGCAAAGACCCGGCGACCACCCCGGTTATCACGTTCGACAACGGCACCGCAACGGTCAACACCGAAATCTGCGAAAAGCTCGGCCTCGACTTCGATACCGTCTCCGAAGCTTTTGCCCCGTACTGCACGAGAGTGGAGGAGATCACGACCGCAGAGAGCTTCAGCGATCTCGAGTCTTAATTTAAATCTCTCAAAAGCTTATCCTACCCCATAAGCTTTCAAACACTTCATACTACCATACTTCATCAATACCTTACTTACCCATAAGAATGCAATCACCGCTGCCATGCACCCGGTTTTCGGGCGCGTGGCTTCGGCATATCACCACAAATCTGCAAAACGAGGAGTTTTTGTATGTCTTTCGATTCAATCCTGACCCTTGGGCAGACAGCGCTGGAGCTCGGTCTCATCAGCTCGCTGACTGTTTTGGCACTGTTTTTGAGCTATTCCATGCTGAACGTATGCGACCTTTCCACAGACGGTTGCTTCACGCTCGGCGCGGTCGTCGGCGCGTCCATTGCGCTTTCCGGGCATCCGTTTCTGGCAATCCCCGCCGCTATGGCGATCGGCATGGTCTCCGGCTTCATCACGGCTCTTTTGCAGACGAAAATGGGCATTGATAGTCTGCTTGCCGGCATCATCGTCAATACCGCGCTTTATTCCGTCAACATCGGCATCATGAACGGCGCATCGCTTCTGAACCTTAATAATTCCGATACGGTCTTCACCAAAATGCGTTCGGTGCTCGAAAACACACCGCTTGCTGGGCAATATAAGCTTATCGTCATCATCATCGCGGTTGTACTCGTGGCGGTCGTTTTGGGACTTTTCCTCCGCACACGCCTCGGCCTTGCCATTCGCGCAACGGGCAATAACCCGGACATGGTTCGCTCCTCGTCCATCAACCCGGTCAAAACGACCATCATCGGCCTGTGCATTTCCAATGCGTTTACGGCGCTTTCAGGCTGCTTGCTCGCGCAGTCGCAAAAGTCTGTCAGCATCGATATCGGCACCGGCATGGTTACGGTTGCGCTGGCATCGCTCCTCATCGGCAGCGCGTTCTTCGGCAAGGGTAAAATTCCGCTGCGTATCTTCGGCATGGTCGTCGGTGCGTTCGTGTTCCGCCTTGTGTATACCATCGCGCTGCGATTCAACCTGCCCGCGTTCATGCTCAAGTTCGTCTCGTCCGTTATTGTCATTCTGGCAATCTCCGGGCCGTACCTCAAAAAACAGCTTCCGTATCTGAAGCGCCGTTTCGGAAAGGAGCGCACCCATGCTTAAACTCACGCATATCTCAAAGACCTTCAACCCCGGCACGGTCAACGCCAAAAAGGCGATCGAAGACCTCAGCTTCCACGCCGCAAAGGGCGATTTCATCACCGTCATCGGCGCAAACGGCGCGGGTAAATCCACGCTTTTTAACGCTATTTCCGGCAGCTTTTTCACGGACAGCGGCAAGATCAAGCTTGACGGCAAGGACATCACCTTCATGCCGGAGTATAAGCGTGCCCGCAGCATCGGCCGCCTGTTTCAGGACCCCATGCGCGGCAGCGCACCGGGCATGACCATCGAAGAAAACCTCGCGCTCGCAGCGGGGCACGGCGGTTGGCTCAGCTCTATCTCCCGCAAGGACAGACAGGCGTTTCGCGAACGCCTCTCCCTGCTCGGTATGGGGCTCGAAGACCGCATGACCCAGCCCGTGGGTTTGCTTTCCGGTGGCCAACGCCAGGCGCTCACGCTTATGATGGCCACATATAATCCGCCGAAACTCCTTCTGCTCGACGAGCATACCGCCGCGCTTGACCCCGCCACCGCCGAGAAGGTGCTCGAGATCACGAAAAACACCGTGGAGGAAAACCACCTCACGTGCATGATGATTACGCACAATATGCAGTCCGCACTGGAGCTCGGCAACCGCACCATCATGATGAATGCCGGTAAGATCATTCTGGACGTCACCGGCGATGAGCGTGCCCACATGACTGTTGCCGACCTCCTCGACCGCTTCAAGCAAGCCGCCGGCAAAGCCCTCGATAATGACCGTATGCTTTTGAGCGAAGCAGAGTAAAATTTAAAATCGAAAGACAGCAAAAAGCAGATGCCCCGAATCCACATCGGGTGCATCTGCTTTTTCTGTTCCAAAACGGCGGGGATATCCGCCGTCGTTCCTTTACGGATGGTGATGCTTTTTTAATACGATTTCCCAAATCTTTATATGTAAAGCGTTACTTTTCCTCGTTTTCCGGCGCAATCTCCGCTTCAATCTTATCCAAGCGGCGGTTGATCTTCTTTTGGTTTTCCAGAACAAGGTCGAGCTTTTTGTGCAGATCATCGATGATGAGCTCGCTTTTTAAGTTGATCTTATAGTCATTCTCTGCACGCTGACGGTCTTTTGCTTCTTGGCGGTTCTGGCTCATCATGATGAGCGGCGCTTGCACGGCAGCAATGCACGAAAGTACGAGGTTTAACAGAATAAACGGGTATTCGTCAAATGCTCTCGAACCCAAAACGAGGTTTATGACCATCCAAATGACCATGACGGCGATAAAACTGAAAATAAACGCCCAACTGCCCGCAAAGCGCGCCACTGCGTCTGCGGCACGCTGCCCAAACGTCATGTGCTCGTCCTTGTCTGCGTTTTTTGTGACTTCCGTTGCAATCAGCTGATGGATCAATTCCTCATCCGTGAATTCCTCGTCCGTCACATGTAAAAGCTCGCTGATAATTTGGTTGCGTTTCGCGCCTTTTTTCATAGTAAACTTACCTCTTATCCCAAGATTCTTCGCCGCATTTCGGCGTTATCTCCAGTCTATTACAAAACCGCGTGCGTTGTCAACCGCAAGGTGTAAAAATAGTGAAAAAACGCATATTCTCGGTTTTGCCTTGCGAATATGCGTTTTGCGACGCACGGATAACCGCAGCACTGTCAAGAGGCTTCACGCAGTACATGTCGAGCACCGTTGCGGAAATACCTTGCGCGTTCAAAACGCTCATATCGCCGCCGATGTGCCCACCGCCGCCCGCCATGATGATGTCCACCACATTGCGGCGCAGCGACCAGCTTTTCTTTAGGAGTTCCTGCACGGTCATTTTATTCATCTCGTAAATTACGCCTTTACATCTTCTTCAATCGGGTCATAGAGGTCGGGCTTCACGCCGATATATTTGCACGCTTCATTCTGTATGGCTCGTGCTTTCGTCGTTTTCAGCGAAAAAATGGGACTAAAACGTCCGATGGGGATATTGCAAAACCAAACAAGCGGACTTTTGCAGCTCATTTTGTATAAGCGTCACGGCAAGGTGGTAGGGGATACCCTGTTTTTCGAGCGGCTTACGCAAGGTGTCACCGAAGAAGCCCATGCGCACAGGTCTCATTTCTAAAAAGCGCCTGCTTTTACACATGGCTCTTGACAAGCAAAAGAAGCAGGCGTACAATAAGTTTGCAAGTTTGCTTTGACTAACCCAAAACAAAGTCGTTAGGGTGCAAAAACGCTGAAACAAAAGGAGTGCGTAGAACCGAAACGGTAATGAGCAGCCTTTATGGGTGCTTCCCGTGCCGCACGCTTTGTTGTCTGTCCTCGTGTACCGTACAGAGTGGGAAACAGAGAATACCTCTGGCACGTCTAATTGTTCCTATAAGCGCAATGTAAACCGCTGTATTCCAATGCTGCGGAAAGAGAAAGTTATATTGAAAGTCTAAATGGAGCAATTTCGTCTTTTTAGTTCAAAAATTGCCAAAATGTTTCTTTTGAGCTGTATGTACATCGTGTGCACGTCTGTACTGAAACCGCAAAATCCGGCATGAAACCTGTGATTGTTTAAACTAACCGATTCTGTTTTAACAAATTGTCCAAAATGGTATTGCTAACTTGCAGGTTGTTTTTTACAAATAATAGAAAATTGTGTTTTTTGTGTGAAAACTGTTGAAGTTAGGTAAAAATCGTGCTATTCTTTTGCCAGAACAAACAAGGTGGTGAATGAATATGAAAATGCATAAGCATTTTGCAAGGCTTACCGTTTTGTTCTTCGTGCTGACTCTCATCAGTGGACACATGAAAAAATAATTTTATGAGCCGCATGTTTAAAATGCGGCCCGCAATACAGGAGGTATTTTTATGAATTGGGCAAAAATCGGTCTTTTCGCAGCAGGTGTTCTGTTTGGTACCGCCGGCATCAAGGTGCTCGGCAGCAAGGACGCTAAGAAGGTCTACACCGAGACCACTGCAGCTGCTTTGCGTGCCAAGGAGTGCGTCATGACAACGGTCACGACCATCAAGGAGAACGCAAACGACATCCTGACCGACGCTAAGGAGATCAACGAGCAGCGCGCTGCCGATGCTGCCGCAGAGGTCATCGAAGATGCAGCTTGCGCATGCACGGAAGAAACTGCTTCCGCGGAAGAATCCACCGAAGCTTGATCGCGGGTCTATCCCGGGTCTGAATTACCGGAGAGCCGCCGAAAGCGGCTCTCTTTTTTCGTTCATCTGCTCTGTTTTTCGGAGCTTCCAATATATTGTTGCATAGAAGGATAAAGTTATGAAGTGTAAAATTCTGCATGAAGCGCGCGGGCACATGCGTGTACATCTCGTCTGCGGCCGCATGACGCTGAAAGAAGCCGACGTTTTAGAGTATTACCTGCGCGCCGTGGACGGCGTAAAGGAAGTTAAGGTCTACGACCGCACACAGGACGCCATCATCGTCTATCAAAACGACCGCACATCCCTTATTCGTGCGCTCGCGACATTCTCGTTCGCAAAAGCCGAAAGCATGGAGCTTGTGCCGGATCACACCGCCCGCGCATTGAACCGCGAGTTTGAAGACGAGCTCGTCTTCACGGTGCTGCGCCGCGCCATGGCTAAAATGTTCTTCCCGGCGCCCATTCGAATGATGCTTGCCATCATCCGCTCCGCAAAGTACATCAAAGAGGGCGTTAAGGCGCTGCTGCACGGTCATCTCTCCGTTGCTGTGCTTGATGCCACTGCTGTCACCGTTTCTCTTGTGCGCGGCGATTTCGATACGGCAGGCTCCGTTATGTTCATGCTGCGCCTCGGCGAGATTCTCGAGGAGTGGACACACAAAAAGTCTGTTGCCGACCTCGCGGGCGCCATGTCCCTCAATGTCGATAAGGTCTGGCTCAAGACGAACGGCACCGAGGTGCTCATGCCAATCGGTGACATTCAGGCGGGCGACCGCATCGTTGTGCGCACGGGCAATATGATTCCGCTCGACGGTAAGGTCGTCGAGGGTGAAGCCTTGGTCAATCAAGCTTCTATGACCGGCGAATCTCTGCCGGTGCAGAAGTCCGTCGGCAGCTACGTGTATGCCGGCACCGTCGCCGAAGAGGGCGAGTGCGTCATCTGCGTCGAAAAAGCCATGGGCGGCGGTCGTTATGACCGCATCGTCCGCATGATCGAAGAATCCGAAAAATTGAAATCCACCGCAGAAGACAAGGCTTCCCGCCTTGCTGATAAGCTTGTGCCGTACACGCTTGGCGGCACGGCGCTGACCTATCTGCTCACGCGCAACGTCACAAAGATGCTTGCCGTGCTGATGGTCGATTTCTCCTGCGCGTTAAAGCTCTCCATGCCGATCGCGGTGCTGTCTGCGATGCGCGAGAGCAGCGCACACCATATTTCCGTCAAGGGCGGCCGCTTCATGGAGGCCGTTGCAAACGCCGATACCATTGTGTTCGATAAAACCGGCACGCTGACGTACGCAACACCGCGTGTCGCCATGATCGAAACGTTCGGCGACCGTGAGGAAAGCGAAATGCTGCGCCTTGCCGCCTGCCTTGAGGAGCATTACCCGCACTCCATGGCAAACGCTGTCGTGGCCGAAGCCAAGGACCGCGGCCTCTCCCACGAAGAGTACCATTCTCGCGTGGAATACGTCGTTGCGCACGGCATTTCCAGCACTGTGGAGGGCAAAAAGGTCATCATCGGCAGCGCGCACTTCGTTTTTGAAGACGAGGGCTGCGTGATCCCGGAGGGCGAAGAAGCGAAGTTCAACGCACTTCCGGCCGAGTATTCGCACCTTTATCTGTGCATTTCCGGTGTGCTCGCAGCCGTCATCTGTATCTCCGACCCGCTGCGTAAGGAAGCAAAGGACGCCATCCGCGCTCTGCACGCTTGCGGCATCAAGAAGGTTGTCATGATGACCGGCGATAACCACAAGACCGCCGAAGCCGTTGCAGCAGAGGTCGGCGTGGACGAGTTCTACGCCGAAGTGCTGCCGGAGGATAAGGCGAACTTCATCCGCCGCGAAAAAGAAATGGGCCGCACCGTTATCATGGTCGGCGACGGCGTGAACGATTCTCCGGCGCTGTCCGAAGCAAGCGTCGGCGTTGCCATCAATACCGGCGCCGCCATTGCCAGAGAGATCGCGGACATCACCGTTGCGGCAGGCGATCTCTATGAGCTCGTCACCCTGCGTCAGCTCAGCACTGCGCTCATGGCGCGCATCCACCGCAACTACCGTTTCATCGTCGGCTTCAACCTCATGCTTATCCTGCTCGGCGTAGGCGGAATCATCCAGCCGACTACCTCCGCACTCCTGCACAATATGTCCACACTCGGCATCAGCCTCAAAAGCATGACAGATCTTCTGCCGGAAAAAGCAGAGGAAGAGTAAGAAAAGAAACTTCCCGTAACGGTGGTCAAAAGTTTTCGCCAGCCTTTTTCAAAAGACTGCGGGTACTTAGGGCAGCGCCCTAAGTTGCTTTCATCAGAAAGCGAAATCTCTTTGCCTACATAAAATTAGGAAAGTTGATTTGAATGTCCGGGGGACATTCAAATCGTAGGGAACCCGGTTGCATGGGTTTCTGCAAGGGCGGTCAATGACCGCCCTTTTTTACATCCAAACCCGCGCTTTGCCGCGCCGCTCTGCAGTGCCCTTTCACGCTTTATTACACAATGGGTAAAAGGGTACAAAAAGAAATTTAAAATAAAGCGCATTTACTACTCGACAAGATGCCAACTTCGGTGTATACTGGTAGGGTGCTTGCGGCAGGAACCGCAAAATCAAAC
>ERZ827522.3078-NODE-3078-length-10283-cov-6.208838_pt1 | contig 10283 bp, 11 predicted proteins | sample MGYA00519580_ERZ827522 | MGnify/ENA primary metagenome ERZ827522 (study PRJEB31778, sample SAMEA3449340) | human gut metagenome | biome: human gut; feature: human-associated habitat; material: faeces | place: United Kingdom | collected 2010/2012 ...
CGGAATGGCGCTCCGTTCCTCTGGAACGGATGCGCAGTTCTTGCGGAATATGCAAAATAAGCAAGAGCGAATTGAAACAGTGTCTGGTATAAGAAAAAGAGTGAGTACAAATAATAAATTAGGCGGATTATTTTAATCCGCCTAATTTATTGTTGAAAGTGTGGTTGATTTTAGCAACTATAATTTTCTTTCGAGATCATTCATCTCCTGCTGTTTTAAAAGCAGATCCAGCATTTGATTTACGGTTAACAAGGTAGATGTATTACAGCGGCTGAGTTTTTCAGCAATTTCTTCATCAATCAGGCGATCACGCTTGGCATATTGGGTATCAAGAAGAAAATAATCAAGATCCTGATCCAAAGCAAGCGCCAGCTTGGTAAGCATGGAAAGAGAAACTTTTGTCTGTGCGGTTTCAATGTGACTAATATGGTTATTCGAACAGCCGACCAGACTTCCGAGATCTGCCTGACTGAGTTTTTTTTGAAGGCGAGCAGTGCGAATGCGTTGTCCGACCATTGTATAGTTGATTTCCGGCTGCATGAGGAACCTCCGTAGTAAATATAATTTTTATATTATAAATGGATAAAAAACATAGAACAACCAACTAACAATATATATTGCATTTATTGGTATAATATGATAAAATTTTTGTGAAAAATAGATGAATTGAAAAGAAATATGAAATGGAAATAAGAAAAAATAAACAATAAAAATTTTGGCGATGTGGGGAAAAATGATAATAGATCACTACGATAATTTATCTTTTGATGAAAAAGAGTATTATAACAAGATATATTACGGAATATTAAAAGGAAATGATTCAATTCGGCTCCCGGGATTATTTGATGCGAAAGTCCTGGACAAGATCATTATGGTACTCAAATATGAGCATGCTGAAATATTTTATGTGGATTTTCAAAGAATGGAATATGTCATAACCCCAGAAGAACTTATTTATTATATTCATTATATAATGCCGGTGGAAATGCGAAACAGGAAAAAACATGTTATGGAAAATTGGATCGCGGACAGCCTGGAGTGGATGAAAATTCAATCAGGTGATTCGGAATCAGACATTTACAGAAAGGTTCATAATTATCTTATTCGAAATATTTCGTATAACTATGAAGCACTGCAAAATCCAGAAGCGTATCCGGATGCATTTACAATAAGTGGGATTTTTGAAAATAAAAAGGCAGTTTGTGAAGGAATAGCGAAGGCATTTAAAGTGTTATGCGATTATGCGGGAGCAAAAAAATGTGTATGTTGTAAATGGAACGGCTTTAAGTAAAAGGTTAAAGATGATATATCCTCATACGTGGAACATGGTAAAGTTTAATGGGCAATATAGTCACATAGATGTTACTTGGGATCTTGAACCTAGTAGGACGAGCAGATATAACAGGTACGATTATTTTATGGTTCCAGATGAATGGATGCAAAAGGATCATGATTATGATAATAGTATCAGATGCGACACAGTAGAACAATCCTATTTTTATAAACAGAGCTGTTTAATTCCCGGTCCTAATTCATTAAAAAAATTTTTGAATGAAAAATTGCAGAATAAGATTTCTGTTTTATATTTTAGAATTAATGGGGAAAATGGTCTTCCTAACGATATAGATAGTAAAGTGGATAATATAGTGCAGGAAGTAGTACGAAAGTATGCCACATCAGACTATATAATTCAAACGGTTTCAAATCAATTGCAGCATATATATTTCTATAAAATAAAAATTCTTTCGGGGAAAAGTTAAATATTCAGATATATATAATAGGAACCCACAAATTACATTAAAGATAAACAAGGAGGAAGAAAAAATGTATTCAGAAAAAAATGCTTATGCAGAAATGCCAGTAACTCAGAAAGTTTACAAACTTGAAACACCACAGTTGCTTCATCAGCCAATGATTGTTGCTGTTGATGTCAGCACTTCCATGGACTTCAAGGAAGAGGGACAACAGAAAACAAACCTGAAGTTAGCCGAGGATATGCTTAATCAGATTGGACAGGATCCGGATTTGAAAGGGGAATACAAGAAGACGACAGACTTCTGTGTCATGACATTTTCGGATGATGTTACTACAGAAAAAGATTGGGCGCCATTATCAGAGTATCATGGTGGAATTACGCTGAATAAAGTGGGTGTGACGGCTTTTCATAATGTAGTGAAACAGTCATTGAATGCGGTACGTGCAATAAAAAGCTCCTATAAGACGAAGGGAATTCAGTGCAAACGTCCGCAGATCTTTATTATTACGGATGGATATTCGACAGACCCGAAGTACAACAGCAGTGTAGTTGCTGAAGCAAAAGAATTATGTGAAAAATATGTGGATACGAACAAAGTAGCCCTTCATGTTATTCTACTGCCAGGTGGAACAACTTCAGATGCCAAACAGCTGAGTTCAAATGCAAAGCTTTATAAAGTAGATGATTGTGCGTATGGATTACCGGCAGTCAAAGACTTTATTAATGCATCTATCGTGGCATTTTCCAGTTCGGCTCCAGGAACGACTGCACAGATTCAAGTGCCGGATCAGCTGAAAACGACACAGGATGTAAAGAAAACATCCACCGGAAAACGTTACGTCACACAGGATGTAGAAAAAGATACGTGGAACTAAGCGTTTATTGTTTGATAACAAAATAAAAGTATAATTATTTTAAAAAGTGTCGGGGAGCAAAGCATTCGTTTGCTCCCCGATGGTGAAATTATATATGGGAGGAAAGTTATGTTATCAAGTTATTGCTTTTCACTTGTGGGAAAAGATCATATTAAAAAGCATATGCCTTGCCATGATTCCAGTTTGATTGCAGCTATTTCTTCATCATGGAAAATTGCAGTAGTGGCTGATGGCGTTGGAAGTTGTAAGCATGCGGAAACAGCCTCCAAAATCGCAGTGGAGACCGTTGCAAAGTTAATAAAAGAGCAATTTCCACCATTTGTTTCAGATGATCAGACATATTTCAGCGTTATTCGTGCGGCAATGCATGGCGCTGCAAATGCTATTGAAAGATACGTAGAAAAAAATGATGAAGGAAATGAGCGAGAATATCAGACAACTCTTTCGGTTGCCGTTATGAGCAGCAAATTGTTGTACTATGGAAATGCAGGTGATTCTGGAATTATTGCATTGGATGATCAGGGAGAATATCATTTAGTAACAGAGCAACAAAATGATGATGAGGGACGTGTTTATGCAATGCCATCAAATCGCATTTTTGAAGTGGGAAAAGCAAAATTCACTCCGGTTGCAACGTTATGTATGACAGATGGAGTATATAACAATGTAGTTCCTTTTTTACTGCATGATTATAAATTTCAGATAAATGTGCCGTTTGCTAATTTATTTATTACATATGCATTAGGTTTGGAAAAATCTAAGGAACAAGAAACAACAGAAAAGTGTAAAAAGGAAGCGATTCAATATTTACAGTCTGATGAATGCAAAGACATGACAGATGATTTAAGCGTCGCGGTACTGGTTAATACGAGTTCTGGTTTAACCAAGGAAGAAATTAAATGGGAAGAGCCAGAAATTGACTTTTATGCTCTTAAGTGGAAAGAAATTTCTATTTATCCATCTGAAGAAACCCGAAATAGCGTATTTAATAAATACATTCGTGAAAAGAATCCGAATTGGACAGAAGAACAGATAACGGAACTTTTCGAAAAGTATACTGGTACTCCGAAGCAAGCAGAGATTTCTAAAGAAGAGAAAAAACGAAATCGAATTCTTCCGGGGAACAAGGAACGCAGAGTCATATCCAACCAACGGAGGGGGAGAAAAAGCGAGGACAGGAGAAAACACATAGCAATAAAACACATAAAAATAAAACAGAAAGTGGATTGTACGATTTTTTGAAAAAAAAATTGTAAAGATACAGAAGCTGATATTTATAAGGAAAGGACAATGAAATGATTGCTTATGATATAAATGGTAGAAGCTATTCCCTTAACGAGAGCAATTTGGGCGGGGGAGAAGGCAAATTATATTCTGTTGCTAATCATCCAGAGTTGTATGCCAAAATTTTTAAAGAAGAAAAGCGTACAAGAGGAAGAGAAGCAAAAATTCTTGAATGGGAATATATGTTTGAAGCAAATGAATTCGATAAGAATTTTAGTGATCAGGTTGTTATTCCTCGAAAGTGTTTATATTCACAGAAAAATAGTCAGAATATTCAAACATTTTTGGGGTATTTAATGGAAAAACAAACGTCCTTTAAAGTGTTAAAAGATGTTTATGTGGAAAATGATCTTAGTTATGCGCAAAAAGTATGGGCTGCACGGAATTTGTGTATTTTGACAAACAGAGTACACTCGGCGCAGCGGGGAATAACAATCGGAGATTACAATGCAGATAATATTGTTATATTTCCTCAAACCAGTACGGCTAAATTTATCGATGTGGATAGCTTTCAGCTGACGATCCACCGCAGCAATAAAAGAATTCTTTGTCCTTGTACAGTAGGTGTGCCCGAATTTATGGCACCTGAAATTGCTAGAAGATTGAAAAAGGAAAAAACAGATTTGGAAAATGTTGATCAAGATGCGGATAATCCGGTTTTCAATAAATATACGGATTTGTACGCAATGGCTTATCACATCTTTGCACTTTTGATGAATGGAAGTTCACCATTTGCATCCATGGCTAATATGGAAGAGATTTCACAGCATCCATCGAAAAATGTATCGTCAATCGATATCGATCAATTCCATGCGGCAGAAAAAGGAGAATTCGTGTTTGCACGTCATTTGCTTTTCAAAAAAGCACCTGATTATGCACCAAAATACAAAATGCTTTCTCCAGGATTGCGGAAGTTATTTGAACGCGCTTTTATTGAGGGAGCGAAAAATCCGAAAGCGCGTCCAGAAGCAAAAGAATTTTATGATGCATTGACGGAGTATCTTGAATCTTTAGAGGAATGCCATTGTGGCCATTATGGACACTATATGCCTTCAACGTATACAGGGGAATGTGAGTGGTGCCGCATTGAGAATTTAAAATAATTAACGATAACAGTTCCAGAAAATGCGAGAGTTTTCGCAGCACTGTTTTTAGGTGTTTTCTGGAACTGTTGTAAAATCAATGAATAGAAAAGTAGCAGCTTAATTTTTGAGGAGAAATGGAAATGATTGTTTACGATGCAGATGGAAAAGAGTATTTAATTGAAGAAACTGATTTAAAAGGTGGCGAAAGTAAGTTATATACTGTTGAGAAGCATCCGGAATTATGTGCAAAAATTTTTAAAGAAGAATATCGTACCAGAGGGCGAGAAGCAAAAATTCTTGAATGGGAGAACATGATTGAAAGAAATGAGTTAAATAAAAGTTTTTGCGATCAGGTGGTTGTTCCTAAAAAATGTTTGTATCTTCAGAAAAACAATCAGAAATCTTTGGGATTTGCAGGGTGTTTGATGGATGAACAGGCGAATTTTAAGAATATAAAAGAGATTTATACAGCAAAAGACCTTAGCTATCCGGAAAAAGTTTGGATAGCAAGAAATTTATGCGTTCTGACAAACAGAATACATGAGTTAAAAAGAGAGGTGATCATTGGGGATTACAGTAATATTATCGTATTTCCGGCTAATGGTACGGTAAAATTAATAGATGTTGACACTTGTCAGCTTGTGACTATTTATAGAAATAAAAGAGTTCTTTGTCCTTGTACAGTGGGAGTACGAGAACTTATAGCACCTGAAATTGCCGGAAGATTGAAAAAAGAAAAAACGGATTTAGAAAATGTTGATCAAGATGCGGATAATCCTATTTTTAATAAATATACGGATTTTTATGCAATGGCTTATCACATTTTTGCACTTTTGATGAATGGAAGTTCACCGTTTGGATTTATCGCTAATATGGAAGAGATTTTACAGCATCCATCGAAAAATGTATCATCAATTGATATAGATCCATTCTATGCGGCAGAAAAAGGGGAATTTGTGTTTGCACGTCATTTTCTTTTTCAAAAAACACCTGATTATGCACTGAAATATAAGATGCTTTCCATGGAATTACGGACGTTATTTGAACGAGCTTTTATTGGAGGAGCCAAGGATCCAACCGTTCGACCAGATGCCATGGAATTTTATAATGCGCTTACAGAATATTTCCAATCTTTAAAAAAATGTGAATGTGGGCACTATATGCCTTCGAATTACAAGGGAGAATGTGAGTGGTGCAGAATAAATCGTGCAGAAGGTTAAACAAATTATATTATGATGAAACATGAAAAAAGCAATAATGAAAAAAAAATAGAAATACCAGATAACCAGATTGTATATGACCAGCGGAAGGTAATAAACCAGACGATAGCAATAAGAAGAAAAAGGTCTCTTGAGAATAAAAGAAGAGTTGCTATTAGTAAATGTATAAATATAGTTTCTTTTTTGCTGATAGCTGCGGCAGTCCTTTTTCTGCTTCGAGTTTTGCAGATAAAAGAATTTGGTCAGATAAACCAGAAGAGAATTTTCCAAAATCTGCAAAGACTTTATAAAGAAAACGGCATAATAATAGCAGTACATGCGAAAAAAAATCTTTTAGTGATACAAAAAGCAGTAGTTTCTACCGTCTTTTCCTGTATAGTACCAAATTTTGTATATTTTAGTGTGGGACTACAGGAGTTACCAGGCAGAATTAGCACTAATATTCATGTAAAAGAAGGAATAAAAGAAATATGGAATTGTGCTGCTGTTAATATCCAGGTGATAGTAGCAGGAATTCGGAAGTTTATTTCCATAATATCAAACAACCTTTGGTACGTTTTGGATAAAGTTCAAGAAATAGTTACTAAGTTAATAAGAAAAAAATAAGAAGCTTAAAAGGGAAAAAGTATGTTTTATAATATAGCACTAAGAACAGGAATAGTACTTAATTTTATTGCAATCATATCAAACATGTTAATTTGTTTTATAAATGATGAAAGCAGATGGAATGGGCAGATGAAGACGATATCATCCAAATGTAGAAATATTGGCTTGATTTACGTCGCATTAGCTTGGTTTGTTGGAAATGGGGAATTTGTAACTGCGGGTCGGGACACTTACGCACAAGTAGCTTATTGGATGCAAATATTTTCCAGTGGATGGATCATTGTTTTTGTGGCCACATTGTTTTCAAAACTTTGGAAAAAAGGTGAAGATCTTTCTGGAAAAGCGTTGGTGTCTGCATTATTGTATTTTGTGATTGCTTATTTAATTCATTAAATGAGAAAAATCCAGTACAGTGGATATTGCTTATACAGAATATACTCAGATGATTTCAATGTGGATTGAATCAAAACAATATGCAGAATTGTCATTAAGTTATAGTAAGGCGACAGCATTTTTTGCAGCAGCAACGTATTTAGAACAGAGGTAGATTATGATTCAAAGAGAAGTAAAAAGTGTTGTAACGGGAGTTGCGCTGGTGATAGTTTGTTCGTTTATAAACGAGAAAAATCTAAACTAATTATTTACTAAGTACTTAAACATGAGTACTGCATATCAAAAATCCCCGCATTTTAGCGGGAATTGAGCGGATTTTATAGAAATGGACAGGCACATTGAAAAATCAGGGCTTTTTGCATCGGATTGGGCATTCTTTCTGAACTCTGGGTGAACATGGAAGCAGATCGTCAATAAACTGGAGATCATTGTCATCCAGATGCTGTGGAAATTCAGTAAGCAGCAGGTTAAAATATTCGAAGGTATTTATCCTGTTTGCTTTGGCAGTTTCAACCAGGATGTACAGTTATCTGGGGGTATTTCTGTTTTGCCCATGCGAAATAAGCATCCACTTTTTCAGAAGGAATAAGCTGACGCTGTTTTTGGCAGTCTGCAGCAGAGAGGTCATCAAAGGTATTATCGATGTGCATGATCTCCATGATTATGCTGTATGCTTCCTGCGCGATGGAACCTTTGGCGGTGTCCTGACCGACAGAATTTATGAATTCGGCAAAAGGCCTTCTGGCATGGATCCAGCAGCCTGCGACTTTGAGATCCTGGCATTCTTTTGCAAGCTTATGGTAGACCTGATATCCATCGGTGACCACGGTCCCGGTCGATCTGTCGGCTATTATCAGAGAACTGTGCACAGCATATGGAAAACATAGATGAGAACCCGGAAAAAAGTTCTCTATTTTGTACAAGGGACAGAATCAGATGGAACTGTCGGGTGCGATATCGTGGATGACCGGATCAATGGCAAATCCCTGCATCAGCCAGTAGAACTGCTCGGCAGATAAGGATCTGAGTTCTGCGGAAGAACGCGACCATGTGAAATAGCCGGATTCCACACGTTTGTAAAGAATGCTGATTATTACCGAAAAAGTGCAGATTATGCAGAATGTATAGGAAAAAATGCGATATATGGTATGATTTTTCTTATGATGAGTGTAAAAAAATCTCATGTAATATACAAAAAAGATATCACATGAGAATGGAAAGAGAAACCTTTGTCTGTGCGGCTTCAATGTGACTGATATGATTATTCAAATAGCCGATCAGACTTCCAAGCGCTGCCTGACTGAGCTTCTTTTGCAGGCGAGCAGTGCGAATCCGTTGACCGATCATTGTATAATTGATTTCCGGCTGCATGAGAAACCTCCGTAATAAATGTAATTTATATATTATAAATGGATGAAAAATGCGAAATAACAAACTGATAATGCATGTTGCATTATGGAGTATAATGTAATAAGATTTTTGTGAAAAATAAACGAAACAAAGAAAAATATACGATGAAATAAGGAAAAATCGAAAACAAAAATGAATAGCATAGAAAAAATCAAAATTTTTATTGGGAAAAGTTTATTCACGGAGATATAGATAATAAGCACTTAATTCTCCGGTATCATATAGAAAAATATCCGATAGTTTTTCAATAGCCTGGATACCTTGGTAGTGAGAGTGATTATTCGGAGGAGATTTCTGCCCGACGTTTGATTTCTGCATTAACTGTACACTTTTCGTTGACCTATTAGTTGTAAGAGTGGTTCTGTGGGGAGGATATAGAAATGAAAATGGTCAAGTCAGTTTATACAAAAATACTCGAGAATGTTCCTGATCACATGCCTGAGACTGGTGGTATGTTAGGTGGACAAAATGGAATTATCACAAAGGTTGTGTTTGATGACGGAAAAGAGGACGATTTTAGAAGATGCCATTATACACCAAATGTTGTAATGCTTAATGGCTGTCTCGTGGAATGGAGTAAAAGCGGGATTGAGTTCTATGGTCTGTTTCATACTCATTTCTACGGGGTATCATCGCTGTCTAAAGGAGATGAAGTATATATTAAAAAGATATTAGAGGCAATGCCACAATCAAAGAAAGAGTTGTTCTTTCCGATTGTTGTATTGCCGGATAAAAAAATCATATCATATCGTTGCTATTTAGACGGAAGCAATTTGATCGTTGCTGAAGATCCGGTCATGTGTGTGGCGGATTTTGAAAATAGTTTTTGAAAAGGAGATAATAAGATGAAAGAAGAAATGAAGAGCACCCAGACTATTGAGATTCCGGAAGGAACTTTTGAAGGCAACTGTTCTGATTGTGTCTATGCAGACTGGAATGATACGGATCGCTACGGTAGAGTATATTGCCGTGGTTCTTACGGCGGATATAATAATCCGAGCGATAGAAATGGTTGTTTCCATTATAAATAAGAAAATGATGCTCCATTCAGGAGTTGTCAAGCCCCATAATAATTGATAAATCAGGACTTCCCACAAATTAGCAGAAGATATGTTATGTGTACATCCCTGGATTTGATTTTACCAATCCAGGGATGTCTTTGCAGTAAGAGAAATTTCTGTTGCAATAGATAATTGCCTGAAAGTAGTTTTAGAAGGAAGAGAGAGAGTTATGAAAAAGATAAAACGTATTTTTATAATACTGTTGTGTGCAAGCATGCTTTGGGGATGCGGAAAAAGCGAAAGCACTACAGAAACCGTGAGTGAATCAGCACCGAAGGATCTGCGGGAACTCAATGAAGAATGCATCACAGTAGAAACTGGTGAAACCGAAATGGATACGGAAACCGAGGGAACGGTGCAGTTAAGTGTAGAATTCCCGGATTACAAGAGTTTGTATCTGGAAGCGAATGAATCAGAGGATCCGGAAGAATTTGTTCAGGAAGCTTTGCAACAAAAGAAATTTAAAACCTGTAAAACTGAGATTACGGCCAGGGTTGCTGTTGAGAATGGAGAAACAGTAATTTATAAGGAAGAAGCTATTAACCAGTTACTTGAAAAAGAATTTACAGACGCAATCAACGCACTGGCGGAGG
>ERZ827522.3081-NODE-3081-length-10280-cov-24.281956_pt1 | contig 10280 bp, 9 predicted proteins | sample MGYA00519580_ERZ827522 | MGnify/ENA primary metagenome ERZ827522 (study PRJEB31778, sample SAMEA3449340) | human gut metagenome | biome: human gut; feature: human-associated habitat; material: faeces | place: United Kingdom | collected 2010/2012 ...
TGCGGATGACCTTGCGGTAGGCGTCTTCGTCGCATACGCCCCAGATGTTGGCGAAGGTGATCTCCCCGGGCTCGTACTGCCGTTGGTCGACGATCTCATAGCCGTTGCCCGAGAAGAAGGTCTCCATATTGTCGAAATAGCTGTTGCCGCCGTAAAAATATTTCACGGTGTAACCCTTGTCGCGCAGCAGGGCGCCGGTCGAATGCATCCCCGCATTGTTCGGGCGCTTGATGATGCTTTGTCCCGGGCAGGGCGGCAGCGAAAGCGTCACGGCCTCCAGCCCGCGTACCGTGCGGTTACCCGTGGCATAGACGCGGTCGAACGCCAGGCTCCGGTCGTAGAGCGAGTCGAGCACGGGCGTCAGCTGCCTGGTGTTGCCGAAATGACCCATGAACGAGGCGCTCATGCTCTCGATCGTTATCAGTACGATGTTGCGCCGTATCTCGGGGCCCTTGCTGCGGACGGCATGCAGGTTGTCGCCCGTGCTGCCGTACACACCGTGTACGAACTCCTCGGCCTTGGCTTCGGGCTCGGTGATGTAGAACTGTTCGTAGTCGAGTTCGTTCTTGACGAACGCGTCGTAGAACTTGTAGAGTCCGTTGGCCTGCAATTCGTTCACGTAGACGTTGTCGCTGTCCTGAAACCGGGTATTGAAATGCAGCAGCCAAACCGCCAGTAGCATGGCTGCGATATAGGCCGGCCCGGCGACAGCCTTCCAGCGCCATCCGATCAGCCGGTCGGCCTGCCCCAGGTCGCGGCGGAAAAGGTACCAGGTGATGAGCAGCGTCACTAGGATTATCCCGAGTGACATCGGCAGTACGGGGTAGGATTCCATGATGTTGCCCACGACCTCGTTGGTGTAGACCAGGTAATCCACGGCGATGAAGTTGTAGCGGACTCCGAATTCGTTCCAGAAGAAATATTCGCTGATCGCGTTGAAGACGATAGCCCCCACGTAGAGCGTGATGATCAGTGCGAACCATACCGTCGTCCAGTAGCTGCGGAATCCCCGGAAGAAGAGCCGCAGGGCGAACGTCCCGGCCCAGAAGCCGAGGATGCCCGAGGCTACCTGCGGTGCGACGCTGCCGTATTCGTCGAATATCGTGTTGCAGAAGGTCACGTAGCAAAATGCCGCGGCGAGTATTCCGAGGATGATGTAGCCCCACGGTTTGCGGTATTTCGTCTCCGAGACGCTCATCATGAAAAGCCACAGGAAGCCGAAGCCGATCGTTGCGGCACAAAGGTCGTTCACGGCGCCCAGCAGGAATACCTGGCACCATTCGCCCGGTGAAAAACCGAGGTCGCTGGTCTGCCCGTTGAAGAGCAGCACGATGCGGAGTACGAGCCCCGCGACGATCGTCAGAATGGATATTTTAAGATAGAGGCCTGAGACCAGGTTGAGACTACGAGACATGGTGGCAGCACTTTGGTTTAAAATTTTTGCAAAGGTAATATTTTTACCTCCTGTTGCAAACAAAAAGGCAGCCGTTTTCACGGCTGCCTTTCATTCTGTCGGATGGGGGCTTATTTCGCCTCTTCCTTTGCGGGACGCATGATGACTTTCACGAGGTTACCGTCGGAAAGCACCTTCTTGGCCATGGCCTGTATGTCGGCGTCGGTCAGCGTCTTGAGCACCTCTTCGTAATCGGCCAGGTAGTCGAGCCCCGAGCCGTATTTGCTGTTGAGGTAGTTCATCCAGCTGGCATTCTGTTCGAGGCTGTTTTTCCAGCTCTTGAGCATGAACTCGCGGTTTTTCTCGATGTCTTCGCTCTTGGGGCCGTTGGCGGCGATCTCTTCGATCTCCTTCATTACGATCTCGCGCAGCTCGTCGGCCATCTCCTCGTTGGTGTCGAACGAAATGGTCATGTTGTAGGTCTCGCTCGGGATGTATTCCGTCGAACCGGATACTTGTACGCCGTACGTGCCGCCCTTCTCCTCGCGGATCGAAACCAGGTAGCGCGAGTTGAGCGCCTGCGTCAGGAACGACAGGGCAGCCTTGTTCTTGAGCGTGTAGGGCATCTCGCCGGAGAACATGTAACGTACCGAAACCTTGGGCTGTTGCATCGAGGCCGTGAAGTCCTCGGTCACCTCGCCCTTCACGGGATCGCATTTGTCGTCCGCGAACGTCATCGGTTTCTTCGAGGTCGGGATTGAGCCGATATATTTTTCAACGAGCGGTTTGAGCGTTTCGAGGTCTACGTTGCCCACGAACTTGAATACGAAGCTGTTGGCATCCGGATAGAGTTTCTTGTAGATGGCCGGCAGCGCCTCGAAGCTGAACTTGTCGATGATCTCGGTCGAAACCATCTGGCGGCGCGGGTTGTTGCCGTATGCCACGTCGATGAACTTGTCTTCCATCAGGTAGTCGGGGTTCGACTTGACGTTCTCCAACTGTGCGCGCAGCATCTTCATGAGCGTGTTGTAGTCGTTCTCGTCGAAACGCGGCTGCGTGAAGTTGAGGTAGAGCAACTGGAACATCGTCTCCAGGTCTTTGGGCGAGCATACGCCGTTCATGGCGCTGGCGTAGTTCTCCACCGAGGGCTGAACCGACGCCGATTTGCCCGAAAGCTGTTTCTTGAGGTCGGTGGCCGAGAATTTGCCTACGCCCGACATCGAGTTGAAGGCGGGCATCATCTCGCCCATGTAGAACTCCTCGTCCGAGAGGATCGACAGGCCGCCCTTGGCCAGGGCGCTCATGCGAACCTCGTCGGCTTTGTAGGCCGTGGGCTTCACGATAACCTTCACTCCGTTGGCCAGCGTCCATTCCGTCGTGCCGTACTCGGCGTTCTGTGCGGTCTTCTTCACGGGCGAACCTTCCAGGGTAGTTCCTTCGGGGATCAGCGGTTCCTTGACCGTGTTGTCCTCATATGCCTCGATCTCGGCTGCGGCGACCTTGTCGCGGATGGCGAGAATCTCCTCGGTCGTCGGATTTACGACACCCTCCTTTTCAGGTGCCGTGATGACGATTACCTGGTTGTTGGGGTAGATCGCCTGCTGTGCGAATGCGTTGACTGCCTCGACGTTGAGCGCCTTGATCAGCATGCTGTCCAGCTGCCATTCGGTTTCGGCGTCGGGCATGGGGCGGTTTTGCTGGAAGTTATCCAGATAGGTCTGTACGAATTCGGCGTTGCGACGGTCGTTGCGGTTCGTGTACGAACGCTCGGCGCGGCGCATCAGGTCGTTTTGTGCACGCTCGAACTCACCCTGCGTGAAGCCGTGGCGGCGCACCTTCTCCATCTCCGTGTAGAGGGCTTCGAAACCCTGCGCCAGTTTGCCGTCCTGCGTCATGGCAACGAAGGTCGTGGCCTCGAGCGTCGGGATTACGCCGATGCTGCCCGAGTTCATGCCTGCGCCCAGGAACGGGGCGTCGGGCTGCATCGAAATCTCCTGCAGACGGGCATTCTCCATCGTGGTCATGTAAGCCTGTACCACGTCGAGCATCTCGCCGTATACCAGGTTGTTGTACTGCTCGGGTACGGCCGGGCGCTTTACGAAGACCTGCACGCGCGAACCCTGCATTTCGGGATCGGTGTAGATGCTGACGATCGGCTCTTCGTTGTCGGGCACCGTGATCACCTCTTTCTGTGCGGCATCGGCGGCCGGGGCCGGAATATCGCTCATCAGCGTTTTGAGCTTGTTTTCGACGGCGTCGACGTCGATGTCACCCACGATCACGACCGCCTGATAGTCGGGGCGGTACCACGTGTTGTAGAAATCCTCCAGTTCCTTGTGCTGGAAGCCTTTCAGCCCGTCGAGATAGCCGATCAGGTTGCGGTGCTCGTATTTCGTGCCCTTGCCCAGCGCCTGGAGCATCTTCATGGTCGAACGCCACGAAGCGTTGTCGCGGGTGCGGAGCTCCTCCATGATCACGCCGCGCTCCGAGTCGATCTCCTCGGGCTGGAGGGCGATGAAGTGCGACCAGTCGTGCAGAATCAGCAGCGCACTGTCGATGATGCCCTCGCGTGAGGTCGGGACGTCTTTCATCATGTACGAAGTCATGTCCCAGCTGGTGCCGGCGTTGAGGTTGGCGCCGAATTTCACGCCTACCTTCTCCAGGTATTCGATCATCTGCTTGCCGGGGAGGTTTTTCGTGCCGTTGAAGGCCATGTGCTCGAGGAAGTGGGCGAGGCCCTGCTGCGCGTCGTTCTCCTGGATGGCTCCCACGTCGTGCAGGATGTGGAAATCCGCCTGTCCTTTCGGCTTTTCGTTGTGGCGGATGTAATAGGTCATTCCGTTTTCGAGTTTACCCGTCCGGACATCCTTGTCCGCCGGGATCGGCTCCATCGGGTTGAGCTGGGCCATTGCGCTCGTCATTGCGAAGGCGGCTGCAACCAGCATTGTTAATTTTTTCATAATCGATCGTATTAGGGTTTTTGTGTTATTCTTTTTCTGCGGGCAGGTCGGGGCGGTATTCGATGATGTCCCCCGGCTGGCAGTCGAGCTCGCGGCAGATCGCTTCGAGCGTCGAGAACCGGATGGCCTTCGCTTTCCCGTTCTTGAGTATCGAGAGGTTGGCGGGCGTAATATCCACCCGTTCGGCCAGTTCGCCGAGTGACATCTTGCGCTTGGCCATCATGACGTCTATATTGATTATTATAGCCATAATGTCGTCCCCCCCCCTTTAATTGTCTGTATCGTTGCCATGCTATGTTACTTATTTTAGATAGTCAGTTTCTGCTCTTCGCTCAGTTGTGTCCCGAGGGAAAGCACCTCGGCCATGAAGAGGAACAAAATACCGACGATCACATTCCAGTAGCTCAGCGGAAATGTCCCCACGACCTCGAAAGAGGTGCCTTCGAGCAGTCGTGCCGCCTCGGTGTTGCTGATGTATTTCATCAGAGCCTCGCTTAGTTCCGCTACGAGGATCAGGATGCCGATGGCGCGCGTACGCAGTATATTGCTGTGGCGCAGCGGCTGTTCGTCGCGGATCGACTTGCGGAGCGAATTGATGATCAGGGCTATCAGCACGAGGATCGTCAGGTAAGAGAGGCCCGTTATCACCATCAGCAGGTAGCAGTAGACATTGTTGCCCATCACCTTGAACGCGTTGCCGAGCGTGTAGGCCTCGTCCACCTGTACGCGCAGGTCTATCCGGCTGATTGTCGGTTCGATGCTGGCCGGGAGCCCCTCGATCACGACCGGCTCGGCGGCCTTGCGCACTACCGGGGCGGAGACGTAATAGGAGCGTATGCCGCCTTGCGGGATCTCGATCTCCAGCGTGTCCTGCGCATCGCGCCATCCGCGCGAGAAATCCGGGACGAAGCTCGCTGCGAAACCTACGATCAGCGCCGCGAAGTAGATGATGTAGATCAGCAGTAAATGCCTGTGCAGTCTTTTTTTGTTCTGCATGCTTGTTCGTTTTTGAGTTTCGATAGTGCAAAATTAGTATTTATTTTCGAAAAACAAATAATATTTATCGTTTTTCGATAAAATAATTGGTCGCGGATAAAAAAGGACGGCACCAGCGCCGTCCTTCGCCTGCTGTGGCGCGTATTTATTCCACGTTGTCTTTCAGTTGTTTCCAGAACGAGGCTTCGATGGCCATTGCGATCGAAGCGGCCAGCACGAAGAGTACGAACATCACGACGAAGGTGATGAAGGCGATAGTCGTCCCTATGTTTAGGTAGGGTATCCAGATAGTTACCAGCCACAGGGTCACTGCCACGACGATCGGGGGGCGTTCTTGACGCCGATTTCGATCGAATCCTTCAGGGTTTCCGCGAAGTCGAGTTTCTTCATTTCCATAACTAACGCTTTTATTGAGGGTTAATGTTCAACCAAATATACGAAAAATTCTTATCTTTGCCGCCATGCAACGCTAAATATCAATTACATGGGAGAAAAATCGCATTATAATTACCGTGTCGAACCGCAGGATGTGGATTTCACGCTCCGGGCCACGATCCCGTCGCTGGGCTCGGCGATCCTCAATACGGCGGGCATCGACGCCCACGGCAAGGGTTTCGGGGTCGACGCCCTCAATGCCGACAACCATTCGTGGGTGCTCTCGCGCATGGCCGTGGAATTCGACTGCCAGCCCGGGCAGTATACCGACTATACGATCGCCACGTGGATCAACGAATACGGGCGGGTGCTCTCGACGCGTAATTTCACGCTGACCGACGCCGCGGGCAACGAATTCGGCCGTGCGGTGACGCAGTGGGCGATGATCGACCTGAAGAGCCGTTCGGCGCTCGACTTGTCGTGGGTGGGCAATGCCCATGCCGAGGCCATCGTCGATGCCCCTTCGCCGACCGACAAGCCGCGCAAGATCCGCGATGTCAACCCGGCGCAGACGGTCATGCACAAGGTCGTTTACAGCGACATCGACTTTAACCGCCATGTCAATACGATGCGCTATATAGAAATGATGATCGACATGCTGCCCCTGGAAATGCTGATGCAGGAGGCGCCCGTGCGGTTGGACATCCATTTCCTGCGCGAATGCCGTTACGGGCAGACGCTTGCCGTCGGTTACGAACAACGCGGCCGTACGGCGCTGTTCGAGATACGCAGCGATGCCGATACGGTGGCCGTACGTGCCTCTATCGAGTGGAAATAGGCCTGCGGGGAATGTCCTGTCGGCACTCCGTGGAACGGGTTTTGCAGGTAGGGCTGCAAAACCTTTTTTCATTATGGAAACCGCAGTCAAAACACAGAACAAGTATCAGGTGAGCATCGACCTGCTGAACGATGCCGTAGGTAAGGAGATCGCCACATCGCTCCAGTACATGTATTTCCACACCCATTTCGAAGACGACCGCTATCAGTACCTTTCGAAGATCATGCGCGAGATCTCGATCGCCGAGATGCGCCATATCGAGGAGTTCTCCGACCGCATCATGTTCCTGCAGGGCGACGTCGACATGAACGCCTCGTTCCGTACCAAGCAGGTGACCGACGCCAAGGAGATGCTCCGCCTGGCCATGCAGTTGGAGCAGAGCACGATCGACTCCTATAACGAGGCGTCGCGCATCGCCGCCGAACACAAGGACGCCGTGACGCACAAGATGTTCCAGGACATTATCGTCGAGGAGGAGGAACACCTCGATACCTTCCGCACCGAGTTGCAGCATATGCTCGACTACGGCGAGGAGTACCTGGCGCTGCAGTCCGCAGCGGGCAGCAAGCATACCGCCAAGAGTTTCAAACATACTGACGACGGCGAATAACCGTCCCTGGCCCGAGTCTGCGGGGTGCCGTTCGCGGCGCCCCGTTTTTTGTGCGGGCTTTTCCCGGTGAATCCCGTCCGGCAGGCTCTTCGCTGTGCGTTCTTCCCGCCGGACACTTGCCGCCATGCTTTCCCTGCCGGTTTTTCTCCGTGTGTTTTTCCTCCGGGCTCTTTGCTGCGTCTTTTTACGGAGCCTCGTCCCGGCCGGGAACCAGGCCGGGGCGGGTGCCGGACTGCCGGGATCTTCCCGTTATGCCCCTGCGCATGGAATCGCGGTGGTGCGAAAAGTTTGTCCTGTCCGTATATTTACGGCAAAAGAGACAGCCGTTTGCGCTATCTTTTCCTATATTTGCCGTATGAAGATTACGATTTTAGGCCCTGCGCACCCGTACCGGGGCGGACTGGCTTCGATCATGGAGATCATGGCCCGCACCTTTCAGCGGCGTGGGAACGAGGTCGACATAAAGACTTTCACGCTGCAATACCCTTCGCTGCTCTTCCCGGGCAAGAGCCAGACCGTATCCACGCCGCCGCCGGCCGATCTGCACATCTGCCGGTGCGTCAATACGGTCAACCCTTTCAACTGGGTGCGTATCGGTCGCCGGATATGCCGCGAACGTCCCGATTTCGTGCTGATGAAATACTGGACGCCCTTCATGGCACCCTGTTTCGGCACCATTGCCCGTTTCGCCCGCCGCAACGACCATACGAAGGTGCTCTGCCAGATCGACAACGTCGAACCCCACGAGCACCACCTGACCGACAAACCCTTCAACCGTTATTACCTGGGTGTCGTGGACGGGTTCGTCTACATGTCCGAGCAGGTGCACGGCGAACTGAAGGCATACAGCGATGCCCCGGCGCTGTTTTCCCCGCATCCGCTTTTCGAGAACTTCGGGGAGCGGGTCGCCCGCAACGAGGCTTGTGTACGGCTGGGGCTGGATCCGACGGTCGATTACGTGCTTTTCTTCGGGCTGATCCGCGACTACAAAGGGCTCGACCTGCTGCTCGACGCCTGGGCGGGGTTGCGTCGCCGGGGGCTTGCCGCGGGGCGCAGGCTGATCGTCGCCGGGGAATTTTACACCCCCAAGGAGCGTTACCTGCGGCAGATTGCCGACAACGGCCTGCAGGACGAGGTGATCCTCCACGACCGGTTCATTCCCGACGAACAGGTGAAATATTACTTCTCGGCTGTGGATTTCGTCGTCCAGCCCTATAAGACCGCGACGCAGAGCGGCGTGACGCAGATCGCCTACCAGTTCTGCGTGCCGATGGTCGTCACCGACGTCGGCGGCCTTTCGGAGATCGTGCCCGACGGTCGCGTAGGGTATGTCTGCGAGCCTACGGTGCAGGGCGTGGCCGATGCCATTGCGCGGATGTACGACGGGGATACGATCGAACGCTTCCGCCTGAACTGCATCGAGGAGCGCAAACGCTTCTCGTGGGAGGAGATGTGCACGCGCATCGCCGAGTTGTACGAAATGGTACGCTGATTCCGGATCGCGTGGCTGGGATTTTCCCCGAACCCTTGCCTCCGGAAAATTACAAAGGGCTGCCGTGCATTGCACGGCAGCCCTTCCGCTTCATTTATTCGTCGTAGTTTGGCTACTTCTTTATATTGGGCAGTTCGAGCCCGTAGTTCTTTTTCCGGTCTTCCGCCTTGAGCCACAGTCCCAGGAGCATCGCCGCGATGCCGCAGCTGGCGAAAATCACCATCGGGAGCGTATAGTTGTAGGCCGTGCCGTCCACATGCCCCGGGTTACTGAATTTGAGGGCGTAGCCGATGACAGCAGGGAAGAGGCAGAGGCCGATGTTCTGGATCCAGAAGATCAGCGAGTAGGCCGAACCCAGGTAGCGGGTCTCCATGATCTTGGGAACCGAGGGCCAGAGGGCCGCGGGAACCAGCGAGAACGAGATGCCGAGAATGATGATCGCGCCGTAGGCGATCAGCGTGCTCGGATAGGCCGGAAGTACGAAGGCGAAGATCAGGTGGCAGACCGTCATCAGAATTGCACCGAAGATCAGCATCGTAGCGCCCTTGCCCTTATGGTCGAGGTAGCTGCCGAGCAGTGGCGTGATGGCCGCGGCGCCCATCGGGAACCAGCGGAAGATGTCGGCGGCCGTCTGGGCCGAGACGCCGAGGTTGCTCTCCAGCATGTTCGTGGCGAAACGCTGGAAGGGGAAGATCGCCGAGTAGTAGAGCACGCAGAGCATGGCGACGATCCAGAAGACCTTGCTGCCGAATATTTTGCCGAGGTCGCTGACGCGGAACTCCTCTTCCGAGCTGTTGTTGCCTTTGGCGTCGAGTCCCAGCTGTTTGTCCAGCTTGCGGTCCATGAACGTAAAGACCACGTAGGTCAGCAGGCCGATCAGCAGCAGCAGGGTGCAGAACGCCACCGGACGTACGACCGTTGCCGGCGCCATGTTGGCCAGCCACGGCGAGATGGTGAACACGGCGAATACGCCCACGCGGGCGATGGCCATTTCGAGTCCCATGGCCAGTGCCATCTCCTTGCCTTCGAACCATTTGGCGATGGTCTTCGATACGGTGATGCCGGCCATCTCCATGCCGCAGCCGAAGATCATGAATCCCAGCGATGCGAGTTTGGCGCTGCCCGGAAACGATACCCACCAGCTGTTGAGCCACGTTTCGATGCCCGAACCGATGAAGGCGTCGCTCACTCCGTAATACTTGATGCTGGCGCCGATGAACATCAGGGACGCCGAGAGCACTCCCGTGAAGCGTATGCCCATCTTGTCGAGGATGATGCCCGCCAGAATCAGGAATCCGAAGACGTTGAAAATGAACTCCGAGCTTCCGTACATGCCGAAGACGTCGGGCGTCCAGCCGCGCTGGGCCTCGATCATGCTCTGCAGCGGCGACATCATGTCTACGAACATGTAGCCGAAGAACATCGTCAGCGCGATCAGAATCAGCGCCGTCCAGCGGACGAATGCCGAATCGTTGAGTTTTCGTTGGATAATTTCCGTCATAGTTATTTGATTTGAGTTTAGCTTACTTGTCCGTCGGCGCGTAACGTTTCAGCACCTCGTAAGCCTCGACGATACCCAGTTCGCCGGCCTTCGAAATGTCGAGACACCCTTTGCG
>ERZ827522.3085-NODE-3085-length-10273-cov-29.386181_pt1 | contig 10273 bp, 10 predicted proteins | sample MGYA00519580_ERZ827522 | MGnify/ENA primary metagenome ERZ827522 (study PRJEB31778, sample SAMEA3449340) | human gut metagenome | biome: human gut; feature: human-associated habitat; material: faeces | place: United Kingdom | collected 2010/2012 ...
GCCGAGAGCATCGCCTCGAAGGTCCTTGCCTCAATGTTCACTATTTCCATAATCACTGTAATTTCAGGTTTGACATCTGTTTCATTCTCTCTTCGGATCCGGATTCCGTGCCGCAATTTAGTGAATCCCAGCGGAACATCCTGAATTTCAAGACAGGATGACTACCTTTGACACCATATGCGTGCCTGTTTCATCCGCAAAGTAAATGATTGTTCCCGGATATGGTTCCGGCCCTTCATCAGATGTCATTATATGTCATCAGATGTCCGGAATAGATATTCAATTGGAATCGAAGCGATCTTTCTTTTTCATAAGATGTACTTTTATTGATTTATACAATAGAAAGATGCGCCAAATGTTATCGTGGAGACGCTTATGAACATGACGGATGTCCATCAGTTTTGTCCCATCCCGGTAAAGAGGCCGGTTATCAGGATGTTCTTCCATATCCGGACTGAAAGATGCCTGCCGGACAAACACTGATGCGGGCATCAGTGTTTGTAACCGGCCATTAATAATTATAACCAACCATTAATGACCGGTTATAATCATTAATGGTTGCAATCGGTCTTTAGTGATTGCAACTGCATCCGTAAAGTTCATGCCCTGCTTCCGATGCGTATAATAATGAAGTTCTCACCGTCCGTACACCCTGAAGCAGAGAATGATACAGAAGAATACGCCAACAGAACCCTAAGTGTCGATCCGTCTGTTTTTTATCGTTTTATTTGCCGGCGACAATCGGTTTCCCGGTATATGGGAAACCATCGTATCAACGTAAATCCAAGTTTCTATGAAAGAAGGAAAAGAAGACATGCCCCTTGTGGGAAAAACGATGGCGGAAGGACATACGCACCGTATGGCCGTCCTGTGTGAGAAGTTGGGAAGTACCCTCAGGGAGATACTTGACGGAACCTGCCCACAGCCGGCAAAGCCGGAGAAGGCACCGAAGCGCCCGGCTTTGGAAAAGTATCGGGAAACTTATCTCATTCCCCCTAAAATCAAGGGACCTAAAGCCGTGTTCATCAGTGAGGAAACTCGTAGTGCCCTGGACATGATCGTCCTGAGACTGGGCTGCCGGGGAATGAGCGTATCCGGGCTGCTGGAGAATCTGGCAAGACGGCATCTTGAAACCTACCGGCAAGACATCGAACGCTGGAGGAAACTTTAGAGTACCGGTGACTGTCAGACCGTGTGAATGACTGCCGGTCGTATATCAGCCGGAACGGATGACTGTAGAAAATATAGGTACACCTCCGGCGGATATACTTTCATTGTCACCTTCCGGACCAGGAATGGAAACGGTTATCTGAAACCATTGATATTAATATTTCCTGTTGTTTTGAAGGGTGGATTCTGTAATAGTAATAGCAAGGTTATGTTTCCGGATTCCCGAAAACCCTTGCTCCCCAGCGCCCGGCGGTTGCAGGGAGGGTAAATCCACTCCCGCCGGTCGCAGATTTTGGAATGAAAGAAGTACGGACGAAAAAGAAAAAACATATGACAAAGGATATGAATGGGATGAAGAAAAAACGCGGCCGTCCGGCACTGGGCAGAACGCGGAAGCTGACCAAGGGAGTGACAGTGAAGTTCTCCCCCGTCAGCTACGAGGCTCTCAGGTTCAGGGCAGGGAAGTCCGGCCGGAGTCTGGCGGTCTATATCAGGGAGGTGGCACTGGCGGCCACCGTTACGGCAAGGCATACGCCTGAAGAGAATGCGCTGCTGCGCAGCCTGGCGGGAATGGCGAACAATCTGAACCAACTGACAAAGCTCTCGCACCAGACAGGCTTTTACAGGACAAGGCTGCTGATAGACGGGCTGCTGGGAAAGCTGAAGCGGATCATGGTCTATCTTCTCGGTATGTTGAGCGACAGTCCTTTCAAGTTCTGACAAACGTTTATTAATGGAATACCCCTTTAAAAGATAATCCTTTAATACACTATTCGCCCATTTCCTAAAAAGGGTTGCGTTCTTGCTATTAACCCGATATCCTATTGACAGAATCGCATCAAGATTATAATATTTAGTAGTATATCTCTGTTTGCCGTCATTACCCATATGTTCCAAAATGGAACATGTGCTATCTATATCAAGTTCGCCGCTTTTGTAAATGTTGTTCAAATGTTTGGTAATAGCTGGCCTTTTAGTCCCGAACAAGTCGGCTATTTGTTCTTGTGTCAGCCAAACGGTTTCATCTTCCAACCTCACTTCCAACTTGACCGCTTCATCCGGCTGGTATAATATGATTTCTCCCTGTTCCATTGCTTACTTACCTTTTCTTAATTCATCAAGCCTCTGCATCGCACCGCTGAACTTCTCACCAAACATCATATCATCGGGCAAAACAAACCAGGTGGGAATACCTCTCGACTGTGGATTACCTATACATTCATCTTGCCCGTTCTGTTTGCGGTAATCGTCCCATTCACTATAAGCGATGTTCCAACGAATACCTAATTTATAGGTATTTTCCCATTTAATAATAGCCAGTGAATAGGCCGGATCATCTTTGCCGTCATAAATCACTTCTACAACTTCAACCACCCCTTTAGGGGAATTTATAAACTTCGGATTTTTATACGAATAAGTGCTCATGTCTTTTATTTTTTATTTATAGCACACAAAGATACTCAAAAACAAATATATACATATATACATACGTATGATTAACGTATAAAAACATTTATGGTTATTCTAATCTTTGATTAATTCCGGTACAGAAACAAAACGTACCGAAAGACGGAAACAGGATTTATTTCGGTACGCTTCCCCGATCGGTACAAAAAACACGCAAAAAACGAAAATACTACTTTTAGTCTTTTAGTATATTAGTATTTTGACTATATGTTGCGGACATGACAACCATTTAAAAAACTGAATTTATGAGCAAAGCAAAAGTAATCTCCGTATTGAATCACAAGGGGGGAGTAGGAAAGACCACAACCACGATCAACCTGGGCGGTGCGTTACGTCAAAAAGGGTACAAGGTTCTTTTGATCGACCTTGACGGGCAGGCCAACCTGACCGAATCGCTGGGCTTCTCTGCGGAGCTTCCCCAAACGATCTACGGTGCGATGAAAGGCGAATACGACCTGCCGATCTACGAGCATAAGGACGGCCTTAGCGTCGTTCCCTCCTGCCTGGATCTCTCGGCCGTTGAAACGGAGTTAATCAACGAGGCCGGACGGGAGCTTATCTTAGCCCACCTTATCAAGGGCCAAAAGGAGAAATTCGATTATATCCTGATCGACTGTCCCCCCTCGCTGTCGCTGCTCACGCTTAACGCACTGACGGCCTCGGATCGGTTGATTATCCCGGTTCAGGCTCAATTCCTGGCAATGCGTGGAATGGCCAAACTTATGCAGGTCGTCCACAAGGTGCAGCAACGTTTGAACTCGGATCTTTCGATAGCCGGGGTTCTGATAACCCAGTACGACGGAAGAAAGAACCTGAACAAGAGCGTTTCGGAACTGGTACAGGAAACATTCCAGGGCAAAGTGTTCAGCACCCATATACGCAACGCCATTACGCTGGCCGAAGCCCCGACACAAGGGCAGGATATTTTTCACTATGCCCCCAAATCTGCCGGGGCAGAGGACTACGAAAAGGTATGTAACGAACTGCTAACAGAAATAAAGTAACCATATGGCAAAGAAGAACGATTTAAAAAACAGTATGTCGGCCGGGCTGACCGGGGGATTAGACAGCCTGATCCAATCCACGGCCGGGCAAAAAGAGGCTCAAAAGCCGAAGAAAGCGAAAACCGTGCATTGTAATTTTGTCATGGACGAAACCTATCACCAGAACTTAAAGCTGATCGCGATCCGCAAAGGCGATTCGCTAAAATCGGTATTGCAAGAGGCTATATCTGACTACTTGGATAAAAACAGTTCCCTGCTATAACAGCGTATCGGGAATATACAGGGCAAACACTCCACAAAAGAAATTCTCCAGGAAAAAGGTACGCAAAAAGCACCCCTACACATCAAAAAGTATATTGAAAATGCGATTCCCTATAAAGAACCCGTTGGCGGGATTAATCTTGCGTATGTTTAACCTGCCAACGGGTACGATATTGATAAACTTTTTGTTTAAGGTTTAACGTTTACGTTGCTATTTGCATCAACCCAGCCTGTTGTCTCTGCATCAAACTGGATCGGATTCAACACAGCCTCTCCCTGATCAGTATAACCACCACCGAAAATCAACGTGTAGATATGACGCTTGCCCTGTTCCCATGTATCTCCGAACGGAACATAAATTGTTTTGTATTCGCTTGCTGAACCCAACAGATAAGCTCCGGACTGCCGGATTTTGCAGGCGATCTCCAGATAACATTGCTTCGCATCGTCGGCACCCTTCTTGGTTTTGCTGGCTCCGGAAACAGTCCAAGCAGTCAGCTCCTGTGGTATATTCAGCATAGGAGAATTTGTGGTAATATCGGTAGCTTCGGTATTGCTATTGACCGTGATGTTTGCGTTTTTCACTACGGTAAATGCGTGTGGAAATACTAAATCAGACGAACTCCAACTTCCCGTTCCATCGGCTGCCGCAGGCAATGTGAAGGCGCCGGCAAATTTGAAATTATGAATCTTGATCACGTCGATGTCCACCTGCATGTTATCGTATTGGGTCTTTGCTTTGAATACGACCTGTGACAGAATATGTTTGAAATTAAATTTCACTATTCCGTTGTTCATGTCTTTTGTCTGGCCTTTGGCCATGGCATACATCACGTCGTAGTTTGCATGAGTACCGGCTCCATACTCATCCATGCAGGTATAACTTATCTTTTGGACATCCTTGGTGGCTTCCCAACTATAAAACACCATCATGTCTTCACTAACCGTTCCGGGATTGAACGCGTAAAAGTCCAAAGCCTCGGTAGGCCAATAACGAAGGTCGCTCGCATTGTCATAATCCCACTTACCATTTTTGTACACGATCTTCACTCCGTCATGTCCAAATTCCGTGTCTACCTTTCCCATGAAGGCAGTACCATCCCCCGTAAAAGCGAACACGTCGAAATCGGTGTTCTTCAAGTTGTCGGGGGTAGTAGGGGTAGCCCTCGTTTCCGCCGCATTACTTAACACGTTAAAACCAATCGCATTCCGTGAGGAGGTTTCCACATTCGCAATCTCCTCGTCTGAGCAACCCATCAACAATGTTCCAAAGATTGCCCCAAGCATTACTGTACTTTTTTTCATAAAATGAATAAAATTGTTAATAAATATAATTAATAAAACTCGATTACAACACTATATCCACATTCACATCATCCCAATCATCAACGTCCACATCAAATCCCGGACCGCCACTTCCCGGCTCGGATGGTACCTCATAATCAAAATTCAACACCAGATGCACATCACCGACATGCCCCGCTACCGGGACATCATGCACTTGGTCGCTCACGTCCTGTTCCAATACAGACATGCTGCCGGAACGGTTCTTGAGATACAGCCGGAAAACATTGGGCTCTCCTTCAAGTGCGGAATGTCCAAACGTATAGAATCCGCCTATAATCTGATTCCGTGAAACCATTCCATCAAAGAGCAGGCTCTCCGAAAGACCGGCGGGCAAACTGTCGCCGGACATGTTAAGCGAGCCGGACATGCCGGAAAGAGCAGCCCGCAAATCCGCCACCCTATCCAGTCCCCGAAGACCGTTCACCTCATACGTGTAGTGACATACCATGTTTACGGGAGTTAGCCGTACTATCTCCGCGCTTCCTCCCGGAATGTCCTTGAGGATAACTCTGTCTATATGGTCGCCACACAGCCAGGGTGGGGTGACAGCCATTGTCCGGTTATCCGGCGACTGAACATCACGCGTATCGGCAGTAAAAAGCGTGTAACTGCCGTTTTCTTTCCAAACCATCCCGTCGGTATCGTAGTTGAAGCAAATTACCCGGTAATCATTCTCGGGGAGCTCCACTTCCCCATCCTCTCCTCCGGGGAAATCAAATATCCACGTGTTGCTTTCATCGTCGGTCGGATAAAATACGACCCTCATGCCTTCAGGCTTGTCATGATTGGAAATCTTGGTCCAGTCGAATACTACCCGCACCTTGGCAAAGTGCGGATGATCGTAACATAAATCCTTATGCTCACAAGCCGTCAGTCCTATCCATAAAAATATGAACACCAGACAAAAGCGTATCCGTATCACTGCCTGCCTCCTTTCTTCTCGTTGTAGTTGCCACGGCCGATCAACCACACCAAAGAGATACCCGCCTTGGTCGGGCCGAACCAGCGGCGTTTTTTAGTGGTCTGCCATACATAGTGACCGTCCAAAGGGATGTACTCCTTGTACGATCCTCCAAGGTAGCCGATTCCCAACGTGAAATCCACATTGAACCGATGTCCCACAGGTAACGAGTAGCCGTAAGCCACGCCTCCCCCGTAACTCCATTTATCCCCCAAGTAACCTTTCCCACCCAATTCGAAATCATAGGTGACGATCTGCCCGTACAATCCGACATGATGCCCGGAAAACGGTTTTTCCACCGCTCTCCGACCGAACCAGCGGCGCAACTCCACATCTCCCCCATAGATACGCCAATAATTATGCTTCCGATCACTTTTCCACCAGGCATACATCCAATTCCCGGCCACAGACCAGTTCTTCCCCAAACAGAACTCAACCCCGATGTCAGGTATCAAAACAGCGTCATAAAGCAAGTTTGTTTTCACCGCCATGCAAAACGGCCGTTTCTTTACCGGAGCTATGACGGTAACGGTATCACGGATGCACAACGTATCACGTGTATGTATATATACCGTATCTCTGACGGGATTTATCGGATCACTATCATAGCATATTTTCACCATCGACGAACGAAGTTTCGGAAAATGGAATTTATACAAATATGAGTATGGCCTCCCCCCTTTCAGTCTTTTCAGTTCTCCCCCCAAATAAGGGCTGTCCTGGTTTTCCAAACGGACGATCTTCTCCAACAAACGAAGGACATCCTCCCTCTCCGGAACATTCACATCCGCTCTCACCATCGTTATAAGTCCGTTCCAGTCACTTCCCGAAAAATGAAAATCCATCTCCAATACCGGAATCTTTATATAAGGTGATATATACCGCCACAAAACCTCTGCTCGTTTTTCAGACAGCCTTCCATTCAACAGCCCCCCTCCTTCCGGGGAAGCTCCTCCTATTATTTGAATTTTCCTGATAAGACGGACGGAGTCGTTCAATGCGGAACAGATTTTAGCAAACCGCTCCATCTCGTTCCCATTGTCAAGTAAACACGTATCTATATTTACCTTTCCTTGATGAAAATAGATCCTTACCGAATCACGCTTCTCCTGAGCGGATATTTCTCCGCTTATACTCAACACGAGCACGAACAATACACATTTAATATAAAAAAAACATCTTTTCGTCATTTAATCATTTGTTAATATGACAATCCAAACCCAGGCTTTTACACCCCTTGAATTTCGACCGCAAAAATACATACCTATAAACCAACCTCCAAAGCAAAAAAACAAGTATTTTAAACTTATAAATACTTAAAAAGACAACCACACAACAGCTACAACACTTACCACAGCAGCCAATCACGCTTACACAACAATTAAAAACACTTAACATCATAAAGAAAAGTACTTAAACATACAAAAAAAAAAAAAAAAAAACAGTTATTTTTGCAGGAAACGTTATACTTAATAACACTTAAAACAATAAAACACATGAAAATCAGCACAAAAGCCGCTACTTTTCTAAGTTCAATAAAAACTCAAACTTACGACAAAAAAGAAAGAGAAATGATAATAACGTATCAACAAAAACGTGTCTTTCATCTATCCCTGCTCATGCTGGCCTTATGCGCACCCATATACATATATTCAGTTCCATTTCCCAATGAACAGTTTTATTATATTAACAGCGTATTATTCCTGTTTATCATTATGTGCACTCTCGCTTATTTTAAAAAGAGAGTAAATCTGACCACGACCTTTTCCATTATACTGATAGCCATACATATCGAGATTTTTATCGAGATAATTTATAGCGGATATGAATATAGTTATCAAAGAGCATTGATAATGAGTAACATTACTATCTCTCTCTTATTTACCATGCTTTCCATCTGTGCCTATATGAGTAATATCTCCATCCTATTGTCCTCCCTTATCATAGCTTCCTATACAATCTGCACACTTATCACCGACGAACCGTTCCTATACAGTTATCTGCCTTTGGTCATCATCATATACACCATGATCCCCTTATTAGGAAGATCCTTACACAGTAATATCAGCAGCTTGCTAAAAAGTAGCAACTTGCTAAAAGAGGAAGAGGAAATGCTTTTGAAACGTCTCCAAATGAAAAGGGAAGAACTATTCGCGTTCGCCGAGTTGTTAAGCGAGAATAACCCGGAAGAAAAGACAAACTCCCTGTTAAGCATAATAGGGGAACAATCCAAAGAAAATCTTTTTACAGCCCTTGCCGCACACCAGAAAAAGGAAAAAAGTAAACTTGATACGATCAGGAGAATATATCCCTATTTATCCCCGTCCGAATTAAACATCTGCCGTTTAATACTGCAAGACAAGACCGTCAGCCAAATATGCGAATTATTACATCGGAGTAGCGGAAACATAACCAGCCAACGAGCGAACATACGTGCCAAACTCGGACTGAAAAAAAGCGACAATTTAAAAGAAGCATTACAAGAACGCATGAGGCTGTATGAAGAAGAACACCGGCAAGAGGAGTTTTCAGCCATGCGTTAGGGATTGCAGAGTAAAGCCCACAGCCTTTAGGCGAGGACTTGAAACGTAAAGCCCGACCGTCCCACGGGAACGCCCAAAAGAAAAAAAATCCCCCGAACATTCATCCGGGGGACATTCAGGCCGTCACGTCAATTATAATACAGATTCAGATCATCCGTGCCAATCTCCTTTCCGTCCCGGAAAACAAGGCGTAAATCAATCCTCTCTCTGTTTTCATTGCCACAAAGATAGACATACCGGCCAACATACGCATCATACTTATCAATCAGTTCTAACGGTATGACCGGCATGGGAAAAGGATACACCTATATTGCATATAGCGGAAAATTTGTAAGATTACCCTGTACTTTATAAGGCAACATAGAAAATCTCTCCGCATGCAATTCCGGTCTTTTTCCCAGTAATGCTGTCAACGAATTGGCCCGGACATTCCCTTCGGCCTTCACTTCTATCGGCACCATTTGGGCATTACGTTGAATAACAAAATCCAACTCAAGACGCGAATTGTCTGTGTTATGGTAATAAATCGGTGACACGCCCTTACTTTTCATCTGCTGCAATACATACTGTTCAGTCATTCCTCCCTTGTATTCCTTAAATATGTCGTTTTTAATCAAGACTTGGGCCGGATCTGTCTTGACCATAGCACCCATAAGCCCCAAATCAACCATATAGAGTTTGAAAGCCGACAGGTCTTCATAAATATCAAGCGGAAGCTCCGGTTTGGTACATCGAGGCACTTTATACAACAACCCGGCATTTACAAGCCATTGAATGGCCATCTCAAAATCATTGGCTCTGGCACCTTTTCGCAAAGCTCCGTAAATGAATTTCTTGTTTTCTTTAAATAATTGGGAAGGAATGCTGTTCCATACCATTCGGACACGCGGAACCTGTTCTTTGGGCGCATGTTTTGAGAAGTCAAGATCATAGCCTTGCAAAATCTCCGACTGTATTCTTCTGACTTCCAGCAAGGAATCCGTTTCTACATATTTGAGTACAACTTCCGGCATACCACCTACATAATAATATTGCCGAAGGAGATCCGTATATTTGTCATGCAGGAGGCTTATCGTTTCAAAATCCCCACTCATACCCATTGATAGGTATACCATATTAACATTATCATATTTTTTTTGCTTTATGTCAACAAAAAGTTGTCGCATGTTGTCAAAATGTAATCTGTTTGTAACAGAATTGTCAGTTTTCGGTGCTATTGTCATCAAACCTTTAACTTTTACGTGCTTTAATTCACCGGCATATTTTAACAAATCTTCAACTTCTTCTTTTGATATTCCCGATTTTGTTTCTTCGCCGGAGATATTTACCTGTATCAAAATATCCATATCAAGATTATGTTTTTCCGCCTGGCGTTCGATTTCATCCATAAGTTTGATTGAATCAACCGAATGAATAAGGCAAACCTTATCAATGACATACTTAACCTTGTTTGTCTGTAAATGACCTATAAGATGCCACTTCGCAGGCAAAACGCTGTCATATTTGTCCCTTACCTCCTG
>ERZ827522.3086-NODE-3086-length-10270-cov-4.192854_pt1 | contig 10270 bp, 10 predicted proteins | sample MGYA00519580_ERZ827522 | MGnify/ENA primary metagenome ERZ827522 (study PRJEB31778, sample SAMEA3449340) | human gut metagenome | biome: human gut; feature: human-associated habitat; material: faeces | place: United Kingdom | collected 2010/2012 ...
GAGCATCTTTTCCTCGGTGTTGGCCGACATCGGCGACGAGCAGAGCATCGAGCAGTCGCTGTCCACGTTCTCGGCGCACATGACAAACATCGTGCGCATCCTCAAGGATTGCGATGACCGGTCGCTGCTGCTGTTCGACGAGCTCGGCGCCGGCACGGATCCGGCCGAGGGCGCAGCGCTGGCCATCGCCATCATCGAGCGCGGGCGCAAGTGCGGCGCGCTCATCGCGGCCACGACGCACTATACGGAGCTCAAGGTCTACGCTACCACGCAGCCCGGCGTCATGAACGCCTCGTGTGAGTTTGACGTGGACTCCCTGCGCCCGACGTACCACCTGCTCATCGGCATTCCCGGCAAGTCCAATGCCTTTGCCATTTCCGAGCGGCTGGGCCTGCCGCAGGAGATCATCAGCGATGCGCGCAGCCGCGTCAGCACCGAGAGCGCGAGCATGGAGGCCACCATTGAAAAGCTCGAGCAGGTGCGCCAGCTCATGGAGCGCGACCGCGCCGAGGCGGCCCGTCAGCTGCGCGCCGCAGAGGACGCCCGCCGCAAGTCCGAGCGCCTGCAGGCAGAGCTCTCCGTCCGGCTGGAAAAGGCGGATGAGAAGGCCCGCCGCGACGCCGAGCGCATCATCGGCGACGCGCGCCGGACGGCGGACGAGGTGATGCGCGAGCTCGATGCGCTGCGCAAGATGGAAAAGACGGACGCCGACCATCACCGCGCCAACGACGCGCGTGCTGCTCTGCGCCGCAAGCTGAACGTGGCCGAGGACGCGGCCGCTGCCGCGGCGCATCCCCAGACGCAGGAGAAGAAAGTTTCCGCCCGCCCGGTGCGCGTGGGCGACACCGTGCAGCTGCGCAGAATGGGTGACATCAAGGCGACTGTCACAGCCATCTCCGCCGACCGGACGCTGACCCTGCGCGCGGGCATCATGAACGTGACGGCCAAGGAGCAGGACGTGTATCTGCTCGAAAACGAGAAGCCCGAGGCGCAGAAGTTTGCCGCCGCGCACGCGGCCAGTCTGCGCAATGTGGCCGCCGAGTCGGAGATCGACCTGCGCGGCATGGACACGATGGAGGCCGTCGCCGCGACCGAGCGCTTTCTCGACAACGCCGTCATGGCCAAGCTCGAGAAGGTCACCATCATCCACGGCAAGGGCACCGGCGCGCTGCGCGCCGCCGTGCAGCAGTCGCTGCGCAAAAACAGGGCAGTCAAGTCCTACCGTCTCGGCCGCTATGGCGAGGGCGAGAGCGGCGTGACCGTTGTCGAACTGAAATAAAATCGGAAAATACCGGCGAAAAAACGCTGTGCAAAGCAACGAAAAAGTGAAAATCGGTTGACGATGCAGGGCGTTTTTGATAAGATGGGAAAAGCATAATAGTGCATAAGGAGTGGAGAAAATGATCACGAAAGAAGCAGTCATCAACAACCAGGTGGGACTCCATGCACGGCCCGCGACCTTCTTCATCCAGAAGGCAAACGAATTCAAGAGCAGCATCTGGATCGAAAAAGACGAGAGACGCGTCAACGCCAAGAGTCTGCTCGGCGTTTTGTCGCTCGGCATCGTGAAGGGCACGACGGTCACCCTCGTGGCGGACGGCGCCGACGAGCAGGAAGCGATCGATACCCTGACCGCACTGATCAATTCCGATTTTTCCGAGTGATCCCAACAACATGAAACCGAAACAGGGGCGTGTCTTCAGCACGCCCCTGTTTTCCTGACCGCAGGAGCAGGCTTATGGAAAAACTCCGACCCGAACAGCTGCGCGAAAAGGCCAATATGCTCCCGCTGCTGCCGGGCGTGTACATCATGCTCGACGAGCACGGCGAGGTCATCTACATCGGCAAGGCGAAAGCGCTCAAAAACCGCGTCACAAGCTATTTTCGCGGCGAGCACCTGCCGAAGGTGGCGGCCATGGTCGCGCACGTTGCGGATTTCAATGTCATTGTCGTGCAGTCCGAGTTTGAGGCGCTCGTGCTCGAAAACTCGCTCATCAAGCTGCACAAACCCAAGTACAACATTCTGCTCAAGGACGACAAGGGCTACCCCTTCGTGCGCCTGGATGTGACGCAGCCGTACCCGACGTTCTCGCTCGTCAACCGCACGGAGAAGGACGGCGCGAAGTACTTCGGCCCCTACGGCGGCCGGAGCATGACGGCCGAGATCATCGACACCGTGTGCAAGACGCTGCGCCTGCCGACGTGCACGCGCCGCTTTCCGCGCGACATCGGCCGCGCCCGCCCGTGCCTGAATTACCACATGGGCACCTGCGCAGGCTACTGCCTGAAGGACGTTACGCGCGCGGAGTATCTCAAGGCCATCCGCGAGGCGGAGATGATCCTCGACGGCCGCACGGCGGAGCTCACGGCCGAACTGACCGAGCAGATGCAGGCCGCGGCCGACGCGCTGCGGTTTGAATACGCGGCGTCGCTGCGCGACCGGCTGCGCGCCATCCAGGGCCTGCAGAACCACCAGCGCGTCATCGCCACGGCCTATTCCGACACGGACGCCGTCGGCTTTCAGCGCGGGGCCAAGTGCTGCTTTACCGTACTGCACTTTACGGACGGCAATCTCACGGGCAAGGACAAGTCGTTTCTCGACGAGCCGATGGAGCCGGACGGCGAGGCGCTCGCCGCGCTCGTGCAGCAGTATTATGAGGGCCGCGGTACCTACCCGCGCCAGGTGCTGCTGCCGTGCGCGCTCGAGGGGCAGGACGCGCTCGAGTGCCTGCTCACCGAGGCGGCGGGGCACAAGGTCGCGCTTGCCGTGCCGCAGCGCGGCGACAAGTGCCGCCTGACGGAGATGGCGGCGAACAACGCGCGCGAGGAGATCCTCATCGCGACGACGAAGGCGCAGCGCAGCCTCAAAACGCTCGAGTGGCTCCAGCGCGCGCTGGAGCTTGACGCGCCGCCGGAGCGCATCGAGGCGTTTGACATCTCCAACCTCGGCGACACCGGCATTGTGGCCGGCATGACCGTGTTCCAGCACGGGCGGCCGCGCAAGTCGGACTACCGGAAGTTCCGCATCCGCACGACGGACGGGCAGAACGACTACGGCTCCATGCATGAGGCGGTCACGCGCCGCTTTCAGCACTATGTGGACGGCGACCCGGGCTTTTGCCCGCTGCCGGATCTGCTGCTTATCGACGGCGGGGCCGAGCATGCATCCGTCGCGCAGGCGGTGCTCGACGGCTTCGGCCTGACCGTGCCGGTGTTCGGCATGGTCAAGGACGACCGCCATCGCACCCGCGCGCTCATCACGCCCGGCGGGCATGAGATCGGCATTGCCGCCAACCCCGCGGTGTTCGCCTTCATCGGCACCGTCCAGGAGGAGACGCACCGCTTTTCCATCGACTATCAGCGCCGGCTGCGGCGTGAGAGTCTCTCGTCCGAGCTCGATCAGATCCCCGGCGTGGGCGAGAAGCGGCGCAACGCGCTGCTCAAGGCGTTCCGCAGCGTCAAGGCCATCCGCGCGGCTTCGTATGAGGAGCTGTGCGCGGCCGTCCCGGCGGGCGTTGCCCGCGCGGTCTACGACCACTATCACCCGAAAGGAGAACCGCCATGCGCGTGATCACAGGCACGGCCCGCGGCCGCAGGCTGCGCGAGCCGGAGGGGATGGCCACCCGCCCCACGACCGATAATGTCAAGGAATCCATGTTCAACCTCATTCAGTTCGACATTGAGGGCCGGCGCGTGCTCGACCTCTTTGCCGGCACGGGCCAGCTCGGCATCGAGGCGCTCAGCCGCGGCGCGCGCAGCGCCGTGTTCATCGATGAGAGCCGCGCCGCCGTGCAGCTCGTGCGCGCCAATCTCGCGCTCTGCCGCCTGCAGGGCGACGTGGTGCAGGGCGAGTCGCTCGGCTACCTGCGCACGTGCGGAAAATTCGACCTGATCTTTCTCGATCCGCCGTATGATACGGGACTGCTTGACAAAGCGCTTGCAAATGTTGTACAGTTTGACATATTGGCTGAGGGTGGTATAATCGTGTGTGAAAGCCGCCGCGAAAAGGTGCTCCCGCAGCTCCAGCCGCCGTATCATCTGCTCACGGAGCGCAATTACGGCAAGATTAAGCTTACGCTCTACGGAAAGGGAACCCACGCATGAAAACAGCGATTTACCCCGGCAGCTTTGACCCCATTACCCTCGGTCATCTGAACATCATCCGCCGCGCATCCGGTATTTTCGAGCGCGTCGTCGTGTGTATCATGCCCAACGCCGGCAAACTGCACCCCATGTTTACCCGTGAGGAGCGCGTGGCGCTCGCGCGCCGCGTCGTCAGCCGCTTCCCCAATGTGGAGGTGGACACGTTCGACGGCCTGCTCGCCGAATACGCCAAGACCTTCCCGGAGGGGGCGGTCATCGTCAAGGGCCTGCGTGCGAACACGGACTTTGAAAACGAGTTTCAGATGGCGCTCATCAACAAGAAGATCAATCCCGAGCTGGACACCATGTTTCTGACGGCCAGTCAGAAATATACGTTCCTCAGCTCGTCGGTCGTCAAGGAGCTTGCGGGCTACGGCGCGGATCTGACGCCGTTTTTGCCGTACGAGATCATTGACGACGTGCACGAACGCGCGACGCGCGGCGTGTGACCGATTCAGACAATTTTTCACCGGCTACGCCGGAACACGCTTTGGGAGGAAACAAAATGGACAACGAAGTCATGGAACTCATTGACCAGCTTTATACCATGGTGTCGGAGGCATGGGGCGTGCCGCTCGGCAACGAAAAGTGCATCGTCGAGCGCGACCAGGTCCTCGAGATCCTCGATGAGATCAAGACCGCCATGCCGGTGGAGCTTTCCGAGGCAAAGCGTCTGGTCTCCGCCCGCGACGAATTCATCAACAACGCCAAGCGCGAGGCCGAGGGCATCCGCAATCAGGCCGAGGAGCGCGCCCGCGCGCTCGTGGACGATCAGGAGATCGTGCGCATCGCCAAGGCCCGCAGCAACGAAATGCTCGCCTCCACGCAGGCCAAGGCCGACGCGCTGCGCCGCGCCTCGAGCCAGTTCTGCGATGAGGCGCTGCGCCGCACGGAGGAGGCCATCTCTGCCGCGCTCGGCAATGTGCAGCAGGCGCACGCCGCGTTCCAGGGCGTCGCCGGCAGCACGGCTGCACCGGCAGCTGCTGCCGCGCCCGCGCCCAAGCAGCCCGAGATCCGTTTCGAGAGCGAGGAGGCTTCGGAAGACGAAGTCAACTGACTGACGTTTTATGGCACATGCGCACCGCTGCCGGCTTGCCCGGCGGCGGTTTTGCGTTTTGCCGAAATTTTTCCCCGCCGGGGGCGCGTTTGGCGCTTTCAGCGGGTATTTTTTCGCACAACGGCGGCACATCTTGTGCCGCCGTTTTCCTTTTTCCGGCGAAAAACGCAAAGGCTTGTGACCGGAAAAACCACAGTCGGATTGACAGAATTGTCGGAAATTGCAAGAAAAAGGCGGGAATTTCTCCTTGCAATTTCCCCGGCCTGCCACTATAATGAGGATTACATGTGGGGCAAAGTGGTTTAAAAAGCACCAAAAGCCCACACATGGGGCGCGAAAGTGCACGATTCCGGAGAAGGGGGGATGCAGCATGACCGGCATCTATCAGCATACGCTCGACGCCAAAGGCCGTCTGTTCATCCCGGCCAAGCTCCGCGAAGAGCTGGGCGACACGTTCTATGTTACCATCTCCTCGGAGAAGTGCTTGTCGGCGTACAGCACGGACAACTGGAAGGTCATGTCTGACAAGGTCAACGCCATGCCCTACGTCAAGCAGAAAAAAATGCGCCCGCTGTTTGCGTTTGCCGCACGCTGCGAGCTCGACGGTCAGGGTCGCATCCTCCTGCCGCAGAATCTGCGCGAGTTTGCCGGCCTGAGCAAGAGCGTCACGGTCGTCGGCAGCAACAATCATGCGGAATTTTGGGACAGTGAACTCTGGAACGAGACGTACCCGGCAGAGACGCTGCCGGAGAACATTGCCGCCGTGATGGAGGAGCTGGATTTCTGATGGACGCCGGACATATCCCCGTGCTGCTGCACGAATGCATCGAGAACCTGAATATCCGCCCCGACGGCATCTACGTGGACGGCACGCTCGGCATGGGCGGCCACTCCGAGCAGATTGCCGGCCGCCTGACGAGCGGAACGCTCGTCTGCATTGACCGCGACGAGACGGCGATCGCGCGCGCCGGTGCGCGGCTGGCCCCGTTTGGAGACCGTGTGCGGCTCGTGCACGGCAACTTCCGCGACACGGCCGCCATTCTTGACCGCCTCGGCATCGACGCCGTGGACGGCATGCTCTTCGACCTCGGCGTTTCCTCGCCGCAGCTCGACGAGACGCAGCGCGGCTTTTCCTATATGCACGACGCGCCGCTTGACATGCGCATGGACGCGACCAGCGGCCTGAGCGCGTGGAACGTCGTCAACGAGTGGCCGGAGAGCGAGCTCAAGCGCATTTTGTATGAATACGGCGAGGAACGCTATGCGCCCCGCATTGCCGGGGCGATCGTGCGCGCCCGGGCGCAGCAGCCGATCGCGACCACGCTGGAGCTGGTCGATGTGATCCGCTCGGCCATGCCGGGCGCGGCGCTGCGCGAAAAACAGCATCCCGCCAAGCGCAGCTTTCAGGCGATCCGCATCGCCGTGAATGACGAACTGGCGGCGGTGCGCGAGATGATGGACACCGCACCCGACAAGCTCCGTGTCGGTGGGCGGCTGTGCGTCATCAGCTTTCATTCCCTCGAGGACCGGATCGTCAAGACCGGCATCGCCCGGCGGGAGCACGGCTGCACCTGCCCGCGTGAGGCGCCGGTGTGCACATGCGGCTTTGTGCAGACGCTGCGCAGCGTTTCCCGCAAGCCGATCCTGCCCGGCGAGGAAGAACTGGAGTGTAACCCACGCGCCCGCAGCGCGAAACTTCGTGTCGCGGAGCGTGTCTGAGAAAGGAACCGACCATGGCATCTCCTGCTTCGAGAAAACGGAATACCGCGCGCATGGACGGCAACGCGGCGTATGACCTGCGCAGCAATGCGGCCGAGGAGTACCTGTACAGTGCGCCTGTAGATCTGCCGCATGCCCCCCGGACGACGGAAGCCGTCGTCCCGGAGTCCGTTCCGACGCCCAAGCAGGCGATCGCCCCGCTGGCCGTGCTCGGCTTTGCCATCGCCGCCGTGCTGATCATTGTTTCGCTCGTCGCACGCGTGCAGCTCTCGCAGGCGTCGGCGGAGGTCTCGGCGCTCGAGGATCAGTACGCCGAGCTGCAGGAACAGCAGACGCGCCTGCGCATCGACTATGAGAGCGCGTTCAACCTCACGGAGATCGAGGATTACGCCATTCATGAACTCGGCATGCAGAAGCCGCGCAGCGACCAGCTCTATTACATCAGCAGCAGCGACGCCGCGGACACGGCGGTGGTCCTTGACCAGAGCGCGGCCGAGCCGCTGAGTCTGGCCGACCGCCTCGGTGATTTCTTCTCATCTATTTTGGAATATTTTCGATGAGCCAGCCTGTATGATAGAACTATCCCCGCAGGAACAAGGAGACAGACATGGCGAATGAAACTTCCGGGCGCCGGGATAACCGCGTGCCTTTTCGTGCAAGTACCAAAACACCGAATATCATGATGCTCCGCCGCACACGCTTCCTTTTGATTGTGTGCGGCATCCTTGCATTTGCTGTCCTTGGCATCAAGCTGTTCAATGTCATGATTGTACACCATGACGAGTACGAAAAAATGGCGATCGACCAGCAGGTGCGCGAGACGGAGATCACGGCCTCGCGCGGTGCGATCTATGACACGAACGGCAAGATCCTGGCCATGAATGCCTCGGTCGACACGATCTTCATCAGCCCAGCCGAGATTGCCAAGAACAAAGAGGACCCGCAGCTGATCGCACGCGAACTTTCCGAGATCCTCGACGTCGATTATAATAAGATCCTGGCCATGACGAAAAACACCGACCGCTGGTATGAGGTCGTCAAGCGCAAGGTCGAGCCGGACGTGTCGGAAAAGGTGCGCGCGTTCAAAAAAGAGAATAAGCTCATCGGCGTCAAGATCGAGCCGGATACGAAGCGCTATTATCCCTACGGCAGTCTCGCCGCGCACGTCATCGGCTTCGTCGGGCAGGACAACGAGGGCCGCTACGGCCTCGAGCAGCGCTATGACAGCTATCTGACCGGCAGCACCGGCCGCATCATCCGCGCGACGGACAACCGCGGCACGGATATGCTCTTTGTCAACTACGAGGATTACCACGACGAGACGAAGGGCAACGACATGAACCTGACCATCGACGCCACCATCCAGTATTACCTCGAAAAGCACCTGCAGCAGGCGGTCGAGGATTACGACGTGCAAAATGGTGCGGCGGCCATCGCCATGGACCCCAACAGCGGTGCTATCCTCGGCATGGTCTCGCTCGGCAACTTTGACCTCAACAATTATCAGAAGGTCAGCGACAAGGATCAGGAGGCCATCGACGCCGAGACCGACCCCGACAAGAAGGCCGAGCTGCTCTCCGCTGCGCAGACGAAGCAGTGGCGCAACAAGGCCCTGTCGGACACCTATGAGCCCGGCTCGACGTTCAAGATCATCACGCTGGCCATGGCGCTCGAAGAGGGCGTGGTCAATGAAAACTCGTCGTTTTACTGCGGCGGCAGCACGAACGTGCTCGGCCGTACCGATCCCCTCAAGTGCTGGAAGACGACCGGCCACGGCAGTCAGAACCTCACGCAGGCCATCCAGCACTCGTGCAATGTGGCGCTTGTGCAGATCGGCCAGCTCGTCGGCGCGCGCACGTTCTACAAGTACGCCGAGGCGTTCGGTTTCCTGAACCTGACCAGTAACGTGGACAGCAACCTCACGGCCAAGACCGGCATCGACATGTCCGGCGAGAGCGGCAGCATCTGGTGGAGCCAGAACACGTTCTACGACCCGGAGAACCTCTCCCAGCTCGCGGCGGCCTCCTTCGGCCAGACGTTTACGATCACGCCGCTGCAGCTCATCACGGCGGTCAGCGCCTGCGTCAACGGCGGGTATCTGCACACGCCGCGGTTATCTTATGAAGCCGTATGTCGTCAAGAGCATCGTCAACGGTGACGGGGAAGCGGTCGTGTCCAATTCGCCGACCGTGGTGCGCCAGGTCGTGAGCGAGCAGACGAGCGCCACCGTGCGCCAGATCCTCGAACAGGTCGTCGGCGACCCCGTCGACGGCACCGGCAAGAACGCCTACGTCGCCGGCTACCGCATCGGCGGCAAGACCGGCACGTCGGAAAAGGTTGCGCAGGACGCGGCCGGCGGCGCAAAGGAGTACATCGTCTCGTTCATCGGCTTCGCCCCGGCGGACGACCCGCAGATCGTCATCCTCGTGCTGCTCGACACGCCGAGCAACAGCACCGGCATCTACATCAGCGGCGGCCAGATGGCCGCGCCCACCGTCGGCAAAATGATGGCGGACATCCTGCCGTACCTCGGCGTGGAGCCGTCGTATTCCGAGACGGAAAAGACGCACATGGATAAGACTGTGCCGAACGTGACCGGCCTGTCCGTCGAGCAGGCGAAGGCCGCGCTCGCGGAGCTCGGTCTGCAGGCGCGCGTCTACGGCGACGGCGACAAGATCACGGCGCAGCTGCCGGGTAGCGGCGCGGTCGTGGCCAACGGCAGCACCATCCTGCTCTATGCCGGCAAGGAGCCCTCGGGCGACAAGGAAGTCATGCCCGACCTGACCAACCTGAGTTATGAAACGGCCCGCGACCGCATGGCCGCGCTGGGCCTGTATATCAAGACCAACAGCTCCATCACGGACACCGCCTCCCAGAAGATCTCCGGGCAGGCTGTGGCCGCCGGGGCCGAGCTCGAACACGGCACGGTCGTGGAAGTCACGCTCGTGACGACCGATTCGGGCATGCTTGGCCGATACTGACGATCAACGGAGGTACCCTTTATGAAACTCAAGCGACTGCTGTCCGTTCTGGACGTGTGCGAATGCACCGCCGATCCGGAGCTGGACATCCGGGACATCAGCTTCGACTCGCGCACCACGCAGCCCGGCGACCTGTTTGCCGCCGTCTGCGGGTATGAGTCCGACGGGCACCGGTTCATCGGCGCAGCCGTCGAGCGCGGCGCGGCCGTCGTGCTCTGCCAGAAGAAGCCGGAGGTCGATATACCGTATATCCTCGTGGCCGACAGCCGTCTTGCGCTCTCGCGCATCTGCTGCGAATTTTTTGATAACCCGTCGCGCGAGCTGACCATGATCGGCGTGACCGGCACGAACGGCAAGATCACCGTCACCA
>ERZ827522.3095-NODE-3095-length-10246-cov-4.508880_pt1 | contig 10246 bp, 9 predicted proteins | sample MGYA00519580_ERZ827522 | MGnify/ENA primary metagenome ERZ827522 (study PRJEB31778, sample SAMEA3449340) | human gut metagenome | biome: human gut; feature: human-associated habitat; material: faeces | place: United Kingdom | collected 2010/2012 ...
GTGGACTCCGGCAGGTGGAAGTTGGTGATCAGCCCGTCCAGCACCTTGAACCGGTAGCCGGGATAGATGAAAATGTCCGTCCAACCGGCGGAGGCGGTCATGGTGCCATCCTCGGCGGCCCAGCTTTCGACGGTGCGGCAGGAGGTGGTGCCGACGCAGATGACCCGTCCGCCGCTGCGCTTGGTCTCATTGATGAGATCTGCCGTCTCCTGTGGGATGACGCAGTATTCACTGTGCATCTCGTGGCCCTCAATGGTGTCCTCCTTCACGGGCCGGAAGGTGCCGAGCCCCACATGAAGTGTCACGTATCCAACCTTTACACCCATTGCCTGCACACGCTCCAGAAGCTCCGGAGTGAAGTGAAGTCCGGCGGTGGGGGCGGCGGCGCTGCCGTTGACCTTGGAATAGACGGTCTGGTAGCGCTCCCGGTCCTGCAGCTCCTCCTTGATGTAGGGGGGTAAGGGCATTTTCCCCAGTCGGTCCAGCACCTCCAGAAAAATGCCCTCGTACTCGAAATGCACCAGCCGGTTGCCGCCGGGCAGCTCTTCGGTGATCTCGGCGGTGAGCTGCCCATCTCCGAAGGAGACACGGGCGCCGGTGCGCAGCTTCTTACCGGGCCGCACCAGACATTCCCACGTGTTCTCACCCCGGTCAATGAGCAGCAGGATCTCACAGGCTCCGCCGCCGGGGAGCCGATGACCCAGCAGCCGGGCCGGGAGAACACGGGAGTTATTGAGGATCAGACAGTCGCCGGGCCGCAGATAGTCCGGCAGATCGTAGAAGTGGCGATGTTCCCATGCGCCGGTGTCCTTGTCCAGCACCAGCAGGCGGGAGGCATCCCGCCGGGGAATGGGGGTCTGGGCGATAAGCTCTTGGGGGAGTTCAAAATTAAAATCACTGGTTTTCATAAAAAACGACCTGTTTCTTCCGTAGTTTCCGGGAAAATTCCGTGACTTATATTATACTATACGTTTCCCGCCGCTTCAACCTTTTTATGGATATCTAAAATTTGATGTGGGATTGGGGGAAGCGAGCGTGGTCGTTCCATAAGCGAATGATTGTGTTTTCACCACCAAAAAAAGAAAGACTGCATTTTCAAAGTTATGTGCTACAAAGCACGCACCTCCTGTTGTAGAATTTTCTATGACAGGAGGTGTTTTTATGAAAAAAGGTACGCCGCATTTCCTTTACACGAATAAGGATAGTCCAGACTATGTGGCACCCTTCGCGCCGTTTTACAGCGACAGGCAAAAGGCAATCCTTTCTGGTGAGCTCTCTGTTGAAGAAGTAGAGCTTCGTGAACTGGGATGCTTGCGAAACAAGGCTCGTAACATGGGTGACGAGGAAAACCTTGAAATCGCAAACATACTCTATGAGGAAAAGAGTAATCCGTCAGCAGGCCTCTACAATCACTACACCGCCGAGGAAGCGGCGGAAATCCTTCGGAAGCTGACGCCGCCGGGGGTTGAGTCGTAGGTGGCAGAGGGCAACTCCGATGGACACGAGCCACAGAAATAATGCTCCTCTGTGTGAGGACGACGATGACATTTGGTACTGGGGCTACTCCATATTCGTGCCGCATATCCCCAACACGCGGGCGTATCCCTATGTGTCCCGCATCATGGGTCCAGACCCCAAGTACCGCTTTGCCCGCAAGTTCCTGCAATACCAGTGGCCGCCAAAGACACCGAAAGGCCGACGGTTCGATGTGGAGCTGTCGGGAGATGGCGTCTACGAGGTCGGCATCAAGCGATGGAACGCGGACAAGACCCTGCTACTGGAGCGGCAGGTATACTGGCTGTTGCTGCTGGATGGCAACGAGTACACCATCCCCAAATGGCAAGTGCTGCCGCTGGTGGAGGCACTACGAAACGGCACTCTCAGCGCCTGAGAAAATAAGAAAGCCCCTGTGAGGTCAATCCTCACAGGGGCATCTTTTTAATGGCACAGTAGAGAAATGCTCATATAAAGTCACTCCTGTCCGCGCTCCTCCATATACTTAAACACTTCTTTATCGGATTTAGCCCTTTTATACCAACCAATGCCTATCATGACAAAGCCAACAATCATTACTACAGTCCTAATTGTTGACGCTGACGAGAGAAAGCAAGAGGCAACAAGTCCTGTACCAGCACCCGTAAAGAAGTCTACGAGTGATTTCTCATGCTTTATTTTTCCCAATACGCGCTCCTTGTCAATAGCTTTTACCATTTTGGAATCCCCCTTCAGTAATGTATCAAGCGATACATCAAATTGATTGCTCATTGCTATGAGAATCTGTAAATCCGGATAACTCTTTTCATTTTCCCAATTCGAAACCGTCTGTCTTGTAACATGGAATAACTCACCAAACTGTTCTTGCGTTAATTGCTGCTCATTACGAATTGCTGATATTTGATTTCCTATGCTCATGGTCAGCACCAACTCCCTCGCTGAAAAGAATTTACTACGACCTTGCTTCTTGTCTACTATTATGTAAGAAAAACAGCGCAAAGTAAAGCAATTTACTTTTTGCATTGCGTTTTTCGTGTGGTTAAGTAGGTTTTGCAAATTCTTTTCGACAAACCCGAAGGACACATTGACCATTGCGGCACTTGATGATATAATACACTGTCTAAGTATCACCATTCCGGCGCACACTGGAACTGCACGGTTCCATCCATCCGCCGGACAAGAGGAGCAGCTATGTGGATTTCGGATTCTTGGCAGGACTTTGAGGTGCTCGACTGTTCGCGCGGCGAAAAGCTCGAGCGCTGGGGCAAATATACCCTCGTGCGCCCGGACCCCCAGGCCATCTGGGACACGCCGCGCACCGACCCCCGCTGGCGCACGGCCGACGGGCGCTACAGCCGCAGCCACACCGGCGGCGGCAGCTGGGACAAGCGCACCCTCCCACCAAGCTGGGACATCCGCTACCGGGACCTGACGTTCCGCGTCAAGCCCATGAACTTCAAGCACACGGGCATCTTCCCCGAGCAGGCCGCCAACTGGGACTACGCCATGGCAAAGATCCGCGCGGCCGGCCGCCCGGTCTCGGTGCTCAATCTCTTCGGCTACACGGGCGCGGCCACGGTCGCGTGCGCGTCCGCCGGGGCGAGCGTGTGCCACGTGGACGCTGCCAGGGGCATGGTCGCCTGGGGCAAGGAAAACGCCGCCGCCTCCGGCGTGGCCGACCGGCCCATCCGCTGGATCGTGGACGACTGCGCCAAGTTCGTCGAGCGCGAGATCCGCCGCGGCAGCCGCTATGACGCCGTTATCATGGACCCGCCGAGCTACGGCCGCGGCCCCGGCGGCGAGGTCTGGAAGCTCGAGACGAACCTCTGGCCGTTTGTGGAGCTGGTGTCCGGCGTGCTGTCGGACGATCCGCTCTTTGTCATCATCAATTCCTACACCACGGGCCTGAGCCCGTCGGTGCTCACGTATCTCTCGGAGAGCATCTTCACCCGGCGCTTCGGCGGCCGCAGCGAATCGCAGGAGCTGGGTCTGCCGGTCACGGCGTCCGGTCTCGTGCTGCCGTGCGGGGCGACCTGCCGCTGGGAGCGCTGAGCGGAAAGGAACACCATGGAACCGATCTTACGAACCGAACATCTGACCTTTACCTACCCCGGCGAGGAGCGCCCCACACTCGGCGACCTCTCGCTCGAGATCGCGCGCGGCTCGTTCGTGGCTGTGCTGGGGCACAACGGCTCCGGCAAGAGCACGCTCGCCAAGCACTTCAATGCCATCCTGCTGCCGACCGGCGGCAAGGTGTACGTCGACGGCATGGACACGTCCGACGAGAACAATCTTCTGGCCGTGCGCGCCACGGTGGGCATGGTCTTTCAGAATCCCGATAACCAGATCGTCGCCAACGTCGTCGAGGACGACGTGGCCTTCGCGCCCGAGAACCTCGGCGTCCCGCCGCAGGAGATACGCGCACGGGTGGATGCAGCCTTGAAGCAGGTCGGCATGTATGATTTTCGCCTGCACGCGCCGCACCTGCTCTCCGGCGGACAAAAGCAGCGCGTGGCCATCGCGGGCGTCATCGCCATGCAGCCCAAGTGCATCGTGCTTGACGAGCCGACGGCCATGCTCGACCCGGCCGGCCGGCGCGAGGTCATCGACACGGCGACCAAGCTCTGCCGCGAGCAGGGCATCACGGTCGTGCTCATTACGCATCATATGGAAGAGTGCATCGGCGCTGACCGCGTCATCGTGCTCTCCAACGGCGCCATTGTGGCCGACGGTGCGCCGAAGCAGGTCTTTTCTCAGGTCGAGCTGCTGAAAAGAGAGGGGCTCACCGCGCCCGTCACCGTCCGGCTGCTGCATGCGCTGCGCGCGCACGGCATGGACGTGCCGCTCGACGCGCTCACAGTGTCCGACTGTGCGGATGCCGTCGCCGCCGCCCTGAAACGATAACCACCGGTCTTCACCGATAGATAAAGGAAACGAAATTATGACGCCAATCATCCGGGTGGATCACCTCCGGCACACCTACAGTGCCGGGACACCTTTTGAAAAAGTCGCCATCGACGATATTGATCTCGCCATCCCTGCCGGGCAGTTCGTGGGCATCATCGGCCACACGGGCTCCGGCAAGAGCACGTTCATCCAGCACCTCAACGGGCTGCTCGCACCGACGTCCGGCACCGTGCTCTTCGACGGGGAGGACATTCACCGCAGCAAGGCCGCCACGCGCGACGTGCGCTTTCAGGTCGGGCTGGTCTTTCAGTATCCCGAGCACCAGCTCTTTGAGGAGACGGTATATCAGGACATCGCCTTCGGCCCGAAAAACGCCAAGCTCTCCACGGAGGAGGTCGATGCGCGCGTGCGCGAGGCCGCGCGCTTTGCCGGTGTGGACGAGGCGCTCTTCGAGCGTTCGCCGCTCGAGCTCTCCGGCGGGCAGAAGCGCCGCATCGCCATCGCCGGCGTGATCGCCATGCGCCCCAAGGTGCTCATCCTCGACGAGCCCACGGCCGGCCTTGACCCCGCGGGCTGCCGCGGCGTGCTCGAAAACATCGCCGCCTACCGGCGCGAGACCGGCTCGGCCGTCCTGCTCGTCACGCACAGCATGGACGATGCCGCGCGCATCGCCGACCGGCTCATCGTCTTTCACGCCGGGCACGTCGCCTTTGACGGCGCACCGGCGGAGGTCTTTGCCCACACGCAGGAGCTGCTCGACATCGGCCTCGACGTGCCGCAGGCTGCGCGCATCGCGCAGGCACTGCGCGACCGGGGCATTCCGCTCCCGCCGTCGATTTACACCCTTGAGCAGCTCACGGACGCGCTGCTCGCCGTCGGGAAGGAGGCGGGCGTATGCTGAAAGACGTCACCCTCGGCCAGTTTTTCCCCGGCAGCAGCATCGTGCACCGGCTCGACCCGCGCTGCAAGCTCCTGCTGACCATCGTCTATATCGCGGCGCTGTTCACGGCGGAAAGCTACGTGTCCTACGCGGTCATGCTCGTCATTACGGGCGTGTGCATCGCGCTCTCGCGCATCCAGCTCAAGGTCATCCTCCGCGGCCTCAAGCCGCTGTGGGTCATCATCGCGCTCACGGCCGTGCTCAATATGTTCTTCACGCCCGGGCGCGAGCTCGTGTCCTTCTGGAAGATCACCATCACCTACGAGGGCCTGATCCGTGCCGTGTTCATGGTCCTGCGCATCACGATGCTCATCGCAGGCACGTTCCTGCTGACCTATACCACGTCGCCCATCGCACTCACCGACGCGATGGAGATCCTTTTCGGCCCGCTCAAAAAGCTCAAAGTGCCCGTGCACGAGATGAGCATGATGATGTCCATGGCCCTGCGCTTCATCCCGACGCTCATCGAGGAGACGGACAAGATCATGTCCGCGCAGAAAGCGCGCGGCGCCGATTTTGAGACCGGCAACCTCTTTCAGCGCGCCAAGGCGCTGCTGCCGCTGCTGGTGCCGCTGTTCGTGTCGGCGTTTCGCCGCGCGGACGAGCTGGCCGTGGCCATGGAGTGCCGCTGCTATCACGGCGACGAGGGCCGCACGCGCATGAAGCAGCTCACCTGGTGCACGCGCGACACGCTCGCCATGATCTGGAGCGTGCTCGTGCTCGCCGGGGTCATCGTGCTCGCGAGGTTCGGCCTGTGAGGCGCAACATCGCCCTGCGCCTGCAGTATGACGGCACGGCCTATCACGGCTGGCAGGTGCAGAAGACGGACATCACCGTCGCCGAAACGCTGGAGCGCGCGCTCACGAAGGTCTGCGGCGAACCGATCAAGGTCGTCGGCTGCGGCCGCACGGACGCGGGTGTGCACGCAAAGCGCTACTGCGCCAATTTCCGCACCGACTGCACGATCCCGATCGACCGGGTGCCCCTTGCGGTCAATGCCCGCCTCCCGGCGGACATCGCCGTGGTCGACGCCGTCGCCGCGCCGGAGGACTTCAACGCCATCGGCTCGTGCATCCAGAAGGAATATGTCTATCAGATCTATAACTCCCGCATCCGCGATGCGTTTCTGGAGCACCGCGTCTGCTTTTATCCCCAGCCGCTGGATTTTGAGCGGCTCGCACGCGCCGGCCGCGCCTTTGAGGGCACGCACGACTTTGCCGCCGTGCGCTCTGTCGGCACCGAGACGCGCACGACCGTGCGCACGGTGCACTGGTGCCGTGCCGAGCGGGACGGCCCGCTCATCTCCATCGCCGTCTGTGCTGACGGCTTCCTGTATAATATGGTGCGCGCCATTGTCGGCACCATGGTCTATGCGTCCTACGGCAGGATCGAGCCGGAGGCCATCCCGGCGCTGCTGGCCACGCGCGACCGGCGTCTTACGGGGCCGACCATGCCCCCGCAGGGGCTGTATCTCAACCGCGTGTGGTACGACGGCGCCGTCGGCGATATGATGAATCAGGCCTGACACCGCATCCGCCCGGCGGATAGGGGAGGAATGTCCATGAACGACCACCAAAAACGAAATCCCAGGCTGCGGCAGACCGTCATCGTGGCGGTGTGCGTGCTGGCCGTGCTGCTGTTTTTGTATCTGCTGCTGCGCGACCGGCCCGGCTCGGCGAGCGACTATCTGGACGACAGCGCGCCCTACACGTTCGACTCCAGCGCCAGCCGCACCTTCCGCACGGTGGACAGCCGTCTCGCGGTCGTCTCCTCGAGCGGCCTGCAGCTGCTCGATGAAAACGGCAAGACTGTCCTGCACGAGATCTTCACGCTCTCGCAGCCGGGCATCTCCGTCGGCGGCGAGCGCGTGTGCGCCTATGACATCGGCGGTACGACGCTGTGCGTGGCGGATTTCAAGGGCAGCAAGACCGATATCGAGCCCGCCGGGGAGATCATCAGCGCCGACCTGAGCGACAGCGGCTATCTCGCCGTCTGCTCGGACGCCGCAGGCTATAAGGGCGCCGTCACGGTGTATGACACCTCCGGCAAGGCCGTCTATGTCTGGTATTCCGGCACGGGCTATCTCGTGCGCGCCGCCGTGAGCCCGGATGGGAAGTATCTCGCCGTGCTCTGCCTGCAGGATTCCGGCAGCGTCGTGCACACCTTCGCCCTCACGAGCGCCGACGAGCGCGGCAGCGCCGCGTGCGCTGATGAGCTTTTTGCCGACCTTTTCTGGCGCGGCGGCAAGGTCTGCTGCGTGTCGCAGATGCGCCTGGCCTTCTTTGACGATGCCGCCAGGCTCACCGCCGAGTACCCCTTCGGCGACCTGTACCTGTACGACTACGCCGCCGAGGGTGACGGCTTTGTCACCCTCGCGCTCAGCCGCTACCGCTCCGGCAGCGCCGAGCAGCTTGTCACGGTCGGCGCCTCCGGCAATGAGCTCGGCAAGTGCGAGACCACCGGCGCCGTCACGAGCCTGTCGGTCAACGGCAAGCAGGTGCTCGTACAGTACAGTGACCGGCTCACGCTCTATAACCAGCAGCTCGATGAGATCAAGTCCGTCGAGCAGAACCTGCTCGGCGTCCGCCGCTCGGTGCTGCTGCGCCGGGGCGCGGCGCTGCTTGTGAGCGGCTCGAGCGCCGAGGTGCTCGCCTTCTGACCCCCGCAGTCTAGAGAGAAAGAACAGGGATACACCAATGAAGATCGTATTGACAGTGGTGCTTGCCGCCATTTTTCTGGCCGCCGTTTGGAGCGGCTACCGCCGCGGGCTGATCCTCAGCGCCGCGCAGCTGGCCGCCATCGTCGTCGCGCTCTACGGCGCGGCGCTGCTCGCGGGCCTGTTTTCTGACCGGCTCCTGCCGGTGGCGGAGCCGTTTGCCGGCGGGTACTTTGAGGGCCAGCTCGACGTGGTCGCGACGGAACTGCCGGATAACGACGCCGGCCTCTCGGGCGAGGACTGGGTCGCCGCGCACCCCGACACCGCACAGGAATATGCCGAGCAGTGCTTTGCCGCCGCCGGCGTTACCGGCCGCCCGGCGCAGCGCATGGCCCGCGCCGCGCTTACAATGCGCGGCGAGCAGGGCATCACCCTGCGTGCCGCCATGACGCAGGTCTACTGCGCGCGGTTGTGCTACGTGCTCGTCACGTCCGTCGGCTTTTTGCTCATTCTGCTCATTCTGGCCGCGATCGGCAACCTGCCGAACCTGGCCTTCAAGCTCCCAAACCGGGAGAAACTCAACGACATTGGCGGCGCTGCCCTCGGTGCGGTCAACGGCGTGTGCTTCGGTATCCTGCTGTGCTGGGCATTGCAGTTTGCCGGGCCCGTCATCGGCCGCGACACCCTCGCGCACACCGCCCTGGCAAAAGCGCTGCAGGCCATCGATGTGCTCACGCTCGGCGTGGGCGTGTGACCGGCGTGCACGGAATCTATCGAACAGGAGAACCAATCTATGCAGCCTACACTCTGCTCCCGCTGCAAGAAAAACGTAGCGGTGATCTTTATCACACGAATCGAAAACGGCGAGTCCCATAACGAGGGCCTGTGCCTGCGCTGCGCGCGCGAGCTGCACATCAAGCCCGTCGATGAGATGATGGAAAAGCTCGGCATCTCGGACGCCGATCTCGACAATCTCACCGGCGACGTGGCGGAAATGCTCGGCAGTATGGGCATGCTCGGCGGCGACGGCGCGGCCGATACGGACCCCGACGCCCCTGATGCCGACACGGACGAGGACGACGGCAAGACCGCGACCTTCCCGTTTCTCAACCGCCTCTTTAACCAGAACCCGCCTCCGGCGGCCGATTCCGCCGCCGCGTCCGAACCGCCGCGCGCCGACGGCGCTGCTGCTGACAAGCGCGGCGCTGCCCCGCGCAAGCTCAAGTTCCTGAATAATTACTGCATCGACCTCACGCAGCGCGCCCGCGACGGCAAGCTCGACGCCATGGTCGGCCGCGCCGAGGAGCTCGAGCGCGTCATCCAGATCCTCAACCGCCGCCAGAAGAACAACCCCTGCCTCATCGGCGAGCCCGGCGTCGGCAAGACGGCCATCGCCGAGGGACTTGCCCAGCGCATCGCCGAGGGGAACGTGCCCTATAAGCTGCGCGACAAGCAGGTCTATCTGCTCGACCTCACGGCGCTCGTGGCGGGCACGCAGTTTCGCGGCCAGTTCGAGAGCCGCATGAAGGGTCTCATCGAGGAGATCCGCCGCGTCGGCAACATCATCCTCGTCATCGACGAGGTGCACAACATCGTCGGCGCCGGCGACGCCGAGGGCAGCATGAACGCCGCCAACATCCTCAAGCCCGCACTCTCGCGCGGCGAGATCCAGGTCATCGGCGCGACGACGTTCGCCGAGTACCGCAAGCACATTGAAAAAGACGCGGCCCTCGAGCGCCGCTTCCAGCCCGTCACGGTGGCCGAGCCGAGCATCGACGACAGCGTCGAGATCCTCAAGGGCGTGCGCCGCTATTACGAGGACTTCCACGGCGTCGTCATCCCGGACGCCATGTGCCGCCTCGCCGTTGTGCTCAGCGAGCGCTATATCACCGACCGCTTCCTGCCCGACAAGGCCATCGACCTCATCGACGAGGCCTGCTCGGACGTGAACCTGAAAAATCCCGACCTCATCCGCGCGGACGAGGTCGAAAAGGAGATCGGCGACTACGCGCGCGAGCGCGAGCTGCTGGCCTCCGCGCCGCCGCAGACCGGCGGCGAGCATGACGAGCAGGAGCTCGACCGCCGCTACGAGCGCATCGCCGAGTTGCGCAGCCGCGAGATGCAGCTGCAGACCGAGCTCGACGCCCTGCGCGCCAAGGGCCGCCCGGAGCTTACGGCGGATAACCTCGCGCGCATCATCGAGCTCTGGACGAAGATCCCGGCCGCGAGCATCCGCGCCGATGAGTTCG
>ERZ827522.3097-NODE-3097-length-10237-cov-2.013455_pt1 | contig 10237 bp, 9 predicted proteins | sample MGYA00519580_ERZ827522 | MGnify/ENA primary metagenome ERZ827522 (study PRJEB31778, sample SAMEA3449340) | human gut metagenome | biome: human gut; feature: human-associated habitat; material: faeces | place: United Kingdom | collected 2010/2012 ...
TGCGGGTCAGCTCCGGCACGAGGCGGCTGAGCGCGCTGTCGAGCCGTTCGCCGTCTCTGTCAAGCGTCAGCGTCATGCGGCTTCTTCTGCTCCTTCGGCTTGTCGGCCAGCAGCTCCTTGTCCTTTGTCAGAATATAGACCACAAGGAAAAGCGCGCCGAACGTAATGAACAGATCCGCCACGTTGAACGTGGAGAACCACGGGATGCAGATCATGTCAATGACAAGGCCGGTGGAGATGCGGTCGATGAAATTGCCGATCGCGCCGCCGGTGATGGCCGCGATGCACCACAGCTCCGGCGTCTTTTTGAACCATTTTTTCACGAGCACGTAGATCACGACCGCGAGATACACCGCCGTCATGACCACGAACAGCCACCGCGCGCCGCGCAGCAGGCTCAGCGCCATGCCGTCGTTCGTGATGTAGTGCAGCTGGAGCCAGCCGGGGATGAGCGTGACGGTCTTCCCCACGAGATTGGCCGCAGCCAGATATTTTGTCAGCTGATCGACCGCGACGATCGCCGCCGTAAACAGCGCAAGCAGCAGATAAAGCAAAGCAGTTCCCCCTTCCGGTAAGTGGGAACATCATACCATATTTCTGTTAATATTGCAACGCCGCAAAATGGCACGCAGGCGCAGCAAAAGCCCCGCCGCATAAAACCCGCTGTCCCTGCGGAGCAGGCGGCAGCGGGTTTTTCAGCGCTTCAGCGATTGACGACGTTCTGCGGCGTTCCGGCGAGGAAGGCACGGATGTTTTCTGCCGTGGCGTCCATGATCCGCTGGCGGCTCTCCTTCGGGGCCCAGGAGATATGCGGCGTGATGATGCAGTTTTTCGCGGTCAGGAGCGGATTGTCCGGGCGGATCGGCTCTGTGTAGACTACATCCAGCCCGGCGGCAGCCAGCTTGCCGCTGTTCAGCGCGTCGGCGACGTCCTGCTCCACGATCAGCTGGCCGCGGGCGTTGTTGATGAGGATCGCGCCATCCTTCATTTTCGCGATGTTCTCTTTATTGATGAGTCCGGTGTTCTCCGGCGTCAGATTGCAGTGCAGCGACACCACGTCCGACTGCGCAAGCAGCGTGTCCAGATCGACATACGCGCCGATGGCGCGCCCGGCGTCGTTCGGATAGACGTCATATGCCAGAACGTGCATGCCCATCGCCCGCGCGATGCGGCCCTCCGCCTGGCCGATGCGGCCAAAGCCGATGATGCCGATAGTCTTGCCCTCCAGCTCGATGAGCGGATAGTCCCAATAGCACCAGTCGGGATTCGAGGCCCAATTGCCCGCATGGACAGACGCGCTGTGATGGCCGATATGGTGGCAGATCTCCAGCAGAAGGGCGATGGAATACTGGCTGACCGACGCTGTGCCGTAGGCCGGCACGTTCACGACCGGGATGCCCTTTTCCCGCGCGTAGTTGTAATCCACAACGTTATAGCCCGTCGCAAGCACCGCGATCAGCCGGATATTCGGGCACGCGTCGATCGTCGCGCGGGAGATCGGCGTTTTGTTCATGACCACGATCTCCGCGTCGCCGATGCGCTCCGCGATCAGCGGGGACTCGGTATACGACGTGCGGTCATAGACCGTCAGCTCGCCAAGCGCGGCCAGCTCTGCCCAGCTCAGATCGCCGGGATTTTCCGTATAACCGTCCAATACTACAAGTTTCATAGCAGCTCTCTCCTGTTTATAATTTGCGTTCCGCGCATACGCGGAATTTCAGATATACCAGTCGCCATCCGGCTGTGGGAGCACCGCCTCGAGCGCCTGCGCGCCGTGTACGCGCGCGATCCACCGGAGGCCGTCCTCCGTCTGCCGCAATACGCCCGCATCCAAAAGTGCCTGCCGAAGCGGCGCGTCCGGAACTGCGGGAACATCCCGTCCCGCTTCCTCCGCAAGCCTGCGGCGGCAGTCCGGGAACGCTTTTTCCAACTCCGGTGACAGATAGAGGGTGTTTTCGGCAAAATAGGCCGGGTACGGGTGACGGCAGCGGCGGTACGGCGTCATGGCAAGCTCACAGCGGCTGGCACTGACGCAGGATGCCTGTCCGGGCGCGGCTTCGGCAAAGGCGTCGATGGTGTAGGCAAAGTGAATGTCCCGGACAGCGTCAAACGCGGGAAAGGCCGCATGGGTAAGGCCGTCCGCGTCTGTCACGGCGGAAAGCCTGATCGGCGCCTGCTCCTGCGCAAGGGTATTGACCGCTCCGTCCTCCGTCCAGAACGGTACAACGCGGAACGTCATCTGCCGCCCGGCGACAGGACTTCCCTTGCAGGTCAGCCGCGCCGTATATGCGTTGCCGTAATGGCTCCCGTCCGCAGAAAGCACGCGTTCAAGAGACAGCTCACACCCCGCGGGAGGCGCACCGTCCAGCCGGAACAGATCGGCGGCGATCGCCATGCGCGTCTGCCCGACCGCGCTGTCCGCGCCGCAGTGGCCGAAGGCCGCAGCGCGTCCGTCCGGCAGCAGGCGGATGCACGGCTGATAGAGTCCGTTTCCCGCGCCCTCGATCACCGTCCATGTCTGGCCGAGATCGCCGGAGCAGCTGAAGGGCTTGCCTCGCCGCGCACCGACGAGAACATCGCCCGGCAGGCACACGATGCTTTCCGGGACAAAGCCGCCCTGCGGATTTTTCGCAGGCTCTGGCGGAGCGCCCGCGCCGATGGGCAGCAGCGGCCCGTTGATGAAGCCCTGCGCCGAGCGGCGGACGAGCTGCCGCCCGACCGGCGTGCCCTGCACGTCGCCCGCCACGAACAGAAGCCGTCCGTCAGACAGCTCTGCCGCGTCGTACTCATGCGCGCCGATGCCCGGAAGGACATAGTGCGGCCCCGAAAAGCTCCGGCCGTCGGGACTATGGAGGAAAAAGGTCTGGATCTTATTGAGATACGTTTCGCCGGGAAGCATGGTGTTGCGCGTTGCACGTTCGCAGCCTGCGCCCCATGGCGTGCCGTAGAAGCTGGCAAGCACGAGAAGCGAACCGTCGCGCAGGCGGCGCAGCCGCCAGAGATAGACGGCGCAGCCCTCCAGCAGACGGGCCGTTTCCGTCCAGGTGCTGCCGCCGTCCGTGCTTTCCCGGACGGCAATATAGTCGCACCAGCCGGTGCGCGCGGCGTTGACGCGGCCCACGTCCAGCCCGACCAGCCGCCCGTCGGCAAAGCCCGCGTTCAGAAACGAGCCTTCGGCCAGCGGGCACCTGCCCGTCTCGTACCAGTGTTCCCCGCCGTCGTCGGAGGCCATATAGACGCGCTCCGAGACGGTATCCGCACTGCCGCATTCCGCCGAGCAATAGGACACCGGCGCGCCGATGGCCTCGCCCATTTCCAGTCTCGGCGGCACAAAGGCCGCGTCATGCCCCCGGCGGATCTCCTTAAAGGACAGGCCAAGCCGCCCGTTCTGATAGTCGAAGCAGTCCGTCCACGCCGTAAAGCCCAAGGCGTCCGCAGGCTCGTAGATCATGCGGTGCTCGGCATCCGCCGCGTGCGGGGCCGAAGATATGTCCATCATAATACCGCCTCCTTCCGCGTCAGTCAAGCCGGACGACGCTTCCCGTTTCATAGGCCCGCAGCGCGCCGGTGAGCAGCTGGTGGCTCAAAAGCGCCTCGTCCGGCCGGAAGCAGCCGAACGCGCACGGTTCGCCGCAGAGTTCGGCGATAAACGCCGCGAACATCTGCAGCATAGCGTCGGAAAAGCCAAACTCGAAAATGCCGCCGGTGATGACTGGGAAGAGCGTCCTCTGCCCCAGTATCAGGCGGCTCCACGCCTGCTCCCGGCCCTGATTGCGCGTGTACCAGACGGCGTTTGCGTCCTCTGTAGAAAATTTCGCAGAGCCGTCCAGCCCGTAGATCTCGTATTCCACCGTATTGGTGCAGCCGGGGGCCATGCGCTTCATTTCCATCACCATCGGGAACCGGTCGCCCGCCGCATTGTGCGCGCCGCAGAGCAAAATCGCGTTGTCATATGTCTCGCAGGGCGCAAAGCCGTCGCCGCAGGGCCGCTGCGGGACGAGGTTGGCCAGCTGCGCGCTCACGGAATCGACCCGGAAGCCGAGCCGGAACGGCAGGTGCTGGGTGTGGATGCCGAGGTCGCCCATGCAGCCATACGCGCCGTTGGTCTTCAGCTGCCGCTTCCAGTTGATGGGCTTGCTCAGGTCCATATCCGACGCGTGCTTGATGGTGAAGCGTGCCTCGATCACGCGGCCGAAGAAGCCCTCCTGATACCAGCGGAAGAGCTGCTGCGCGGCGGGGTAATACGGAAATTCGCTCGAGCAGCGGACAAAGACCTGCGGATGCTCCCGCATGGCGCTCAGGATCTGCTGGCAGGCGGGCAGATCGATCCCGAACGGCTTTTCGGCCAGCAGATGCTTGCTGGAACGGATGATATCGGTATAGATCTGCGCGTGCTGGTCGTGCGGCACGGCGCAGTAAACGGCTTCGACCTCCGGATTTTCCAGAAGCTCATGATAATCATGGTAAAAATACCGCGTGTCCGGCACGCGCCGGAACCAGTCGAGGCTTTTGTCCGTCCGGCTGCACGCGGCGATGATCTGTGGGCGCGGCAGGTCGGTCTGCAGATGCAGCCAGCGCGTGGAGGCGCTTGCAAACTCCCGGCCCATCAGCCCGCAGCCGATGACGCCGAATTTGATGGTCTTCTCCACGCTCAGCCCTCCATTTCGGACAGGCACTGCTCCATCCACGCGATCAGCTTCCCCACCATCGGCTCCGTGACCAGCAGCGGCAGCTTTGTCAGCGCGACGGGGCGGCAGTTGGCCTTGTAGGTCTGGGCGCTGATGTCGACGCAGAACTCGCGGTTCATCCGCGCGGCGAAGGCCGCCGCGTCCGGCACCTGATGGAAGCACAGGGCGCTCATATGCCCGTCGCCCTCCGCGCCGCTGCAAAGCGCGGGATGGCGCGCGGCAAGCTGGCGCAGCGCATCGTGATAGGTCTTGCCGACCGCTTCGATATGCGCGCCGTTATGGCTGACAAATTCCATCGTGACGAGATACGCAAGGCTTGCCAGCTCTTCCTGTCCGTTGGTGACGAGCGCGCCGAACTGGCTCAGGCAGTCGAACGCGCCGCTGACCAGCAGGCGGCTGGCCGGATACAGGCCGCCGGGGAAGCCCTTGCCGATGGAGACGAAGTCCGGCTGCAGACCGTATTTGCGGAACAGGAAGAGCGTATCGTACCATGCGCTGGACTGGATTTCGTCGCAGAGCACGGGCGTGTCCGTTTCGCGGCACAGGCGGTAGGCCCCGGTCAGATATGCCTGATCCAGACGCGTACCGCTGTAATTCATCATGATCAGCTCGTGGCAGAAGCCCGCCGTCTTATAGGGCGGCGTGTTCCAGCGCTCGATGGCGCTGCGGAAGCTTTCAGGGTCGTTGATCGCGACAGACTCGACGCGCAGTGCGTCTTTGCATTTTTCCGCGAGCGACGGCCACAGGCCGCGCAGCATCTGCGCCAGAACTGTCGTGCCGTGGTATCCGGCGGTCACGCCGCCGTCGTTGTCCGCCATGACGAGGAACACCGGGATGCGATCGGCATACGCGGGCGCGGAGCCGTCCAGCGTGTCAAAGCGGCTGAGCATCATCTTGAGCGCCGCCTCCACTGCCAAAGAGCCCGTTTCCAGATTGAGCACGCGGTTCAGAACGCCGGGCTGCCGCGCCTGCAGAAGCGTCTGCGGCAGCGGCTCGTCCATGGGACGGCCGTTGGCTGCGGCGATCAGGCGGCGTTCGAGCAGGCGCGTGATATATCCGCGCGTATTATTATGCGTGGCATTGGGAATGCCAAGCGCGTGCGCCCTGTCCAGCAGCGCGTAGCCCGGGAAGCCGTGGCCGAGCGGAATGTGATAGTGCTCGCTCTTTCCGGCAAAATACAGCCGTCCGTCCTCGCCGAGGCGGAAGCAGCCGAGCGCGCTGAGCGGCGCGGGGGCATAGTGCTGTGCGGCGGCAAAGCTATCGGTCGGCGCGCCCGGCTCTGCCGAGACGGCCTGCGCGGGCGGGCAGAGCTGCCGCCCGACCTGCTCCATCAGAATCTCCTGACGCGCGGCAAACGGATCCGGATAAAATTCGACCGGCTCCTGCGCGAGCTTCACAAGCGCCTGCTCTGATTCTCCGGTCAGCGCCGCGCGTGCGCGGCAAACGGCAGAGGTATACTCCGCGCCCAGAAGCGACTCTAAACTGCGGCTGAAATTTTTGATCATATCGGTTCCCCCTTATGCTCTTACAGCTGTACAAATTCAACATTCCAAAGGCGGCAGAACAGGCGGATGCGGTCGAGCCGGTCGCCCAGGACGAGCGCCTCGTGGTGTGTGCCGCCCTGTTCGAGCCATGCCGTCACGCAGCTGCGCACGCCGCTGTCCGGCCGGAAGAACAGATACGGCATATCCACGTGCAGCAGATCCGCGTCCGGCAGGATCTCGCCCGGCGCGCAGACCAGCCGGAAGCGGTCCGCCGTCAGATGCGTCAGCGACAGGATGCACGCGCGGCCCGGCTCCGGCGTGAAGATCGGCGTGGGCGGATTGGAAAGCCCGCCCTCGGACAGGACTCTGTTTTTCAGATACGGGCGGCGGTCGGCGCGGCAGAGCCGCCAGTTGCCCTCGCCCTGATGGCACATCAGGATCGCTTCGCGTTTGAAGTCCATCATGTACATTTCCGTAAAGCCCGCCGCGCCGCAGAGCGTCTGCATGGCCGCCACCAGCACGGCGGCAGTCGAATCGCCCTCGGCGGCGTAGCCATAGCCGTCGGCCAGCAGGTTTGATGCCGCAAGCAGCGGCAGCTGCGTAAAACGGCCATCCTCGCCGCATTCGCCGTAGTGCAGCGTATAGCCGGACAGGCCGCCGGACTGCAGATAGGCCCTGAGGCCCAGATACATCCGCGCCGCCTCTGCGTGCGTCGGCTCGTCCAGCGTAGGATCAAGCTCAAAAACGGCCCGGTCCGCTTCCATCTGTGCCCGCACCGCGTCCTCTTCGACTTCGGCGCAGAAGCGGCGGACGGTCCCGATGGAATCATAGACCAGCTCCGGCCCCAGGAAGCGGTAGATCGCCATATCGTCGGTAATGACGTCTCCCATGCCGGGCAGCTTGCCGATCACGCCGATGCGCATCCGCTTCATGTCGCGCACGGTCATGGCCGCGCGGCCAAAATCCGCGACGAACCGCACAAACGAGCCGTCGCAGCGGTTCCCGGCGTAATAGACGCAGTTGACGCCCATGCGCGTCATGACGTTCGCCTGATCCTGACTGCCATGGATGCCCTGATTGACCGTATAGTCCCACTCGATAAAGTCCGGCCGGACGGTCTGCTCCGGCTGGATGAGGGCAAGGGCCAGCGGCAGGTGGTTCTCCTCCAGCGCACGCACCAGATACGCCCCCTGCGAATAGGTCAGCAGCAGGATCAGAATTCCATCCAGCTTCTCATGATTATATTGCGCCACGAGCGACTCGATCTGCGCCCGGTTCATGGCTGCGTGCGGGAAAACGAACTCCGCCGCGTCCCGCAGGCCGTCCAGAACCTCGTTTACATACGCCGTCTGCGCCCGGTCGATGCCAGGAAACAGCGGCAGATAGTCCTCCAGCATCAGAGCCAGAACGCCGAGTTTCGTTTTTTTCTGTGTCATGTCTCTCATCCTTTCTGCAAATACAGCGCCTCATAGACGCGCCGGTAGGCCGCGTAGGCTTCTTCATACGCATCGGCGGTTTCCGCCTGCGGCTGATAGACGGTTTGCTCCTCCGCGTCATGCAGCGCCCAGCCAAGCGCGCCTGCGGCCAGCATGGCCGCGCCGCGCGACGTGGCCTGCACCGTGGAGAGCGTGTGGAACGGGCGGCGGCAGGCATCCGCCTTGATCTGCATCCAAAGCGCGCTCCCCGCTCCCCCGCCGAGCGAGGTCACGGTCTGCGCCGTGCAGCCGAGCGCAGACAGCATATTCAGAAAATCGCGCAGCTGGAAGGCCGCTGCCTCCAGAATCGCACGGGCGCAGGCGGCTCTTGTGCTGGACAACCGCAGCCCGTAAAAGCCGCCGGAGGCCTCCGGCAGATTGTCGGGATCGACGCACCCGGCCAGATACGGCATGTCACGCCCTGCGCGCCGGGCGGCACCTGCTCCGCCAGCCGGTCAAGCGCAGCATAGCCGCCGTCCAGATCGCGGCAGAATTCGTCGCGGAACCAGCGCAGGCTCATGCCGATGGTGTTGCTGATGGGAAGATACAAATACGCGCCCGGCATGGCATGGCGGTAGATGGTCACATGATGGTCTTCGGAAAATTGCGGATGGGCCGTAAACGCGGCGGCGACCATGGCCGTGCCCGTCGTCTCGCAGAGCGTGCCCGGGCGGGTGCAGCCTGCGGCCAGCGCCGCGGCGGTCTGATCCATCGCGCCGGTCACGACGCAGGCAGAGGCAGGCAATCCCAGCGCTTCCGCCACCTCCGGCAGAACCGGCCCCACAATGCTGCCGCACGCAAGCGCCTGCGGCAGGAAATGGCGGAGCTCGGCGTTCAGCTCTGCCAGCGCGAGCGCCTCGTCCCAGTAATCGTCGCTTTGCAGGTCAAAATACCCGGTGGAGGTCAGCAGCGATTTTTCCGTGACTGCCCGGCCCGTGAGCCAAAGCATCAGATAATCCTCCAGCAGGAGGAATTTGTCGGTCCGCGCCCAGCTCTCCGGCTCCTGCTCCCGAAGCCAGAGCAGCTTCGCCAGCGGCAGCGCGCCGCTCAGCTCCGGCAGGCCGGTGCGCTCGTAAAAGCGCTGCCGGTCAAGCGCGGCGGCAAGCCGCGCCGCCTGCGCCTCCGCCCGGCTGTCCAGCCAGACGATCGCGGGCCGCAGGGCCTTTCCCTGCCTGTCCACGCAGAGCAGCGTTTCGCCCTGCGTCGTCAGCGCGACGGCACAGACCCTCGCCCGCGCTTCGGCGGGCAGCGACAGAATGCATTGTGCTGCCGCGTCCAGATACACCTGCGCCTCCACCTCGGCGCACACGCCGCGCGTTTGCAGAGCATATTCCCGGCTCGTCAGCGCCGTCTGCCGGAGCTGACGGTCAAACAGGCAGGCTTTTACGGACGTCGTGCCGACGTCCAGCGTCAGAATCAGTTCCATATATGCATTCCTCACAGCAGAATCTCGGTCAGACAGCCCGTTTCGGCAGAACGTTTGGCAGCCAGACAGCACGCCGCGCTGCGCAGACCACCCAGAAGATCCGACGACGGCGTTCCACCCGCCAGCAGGTTCATAAAATCCTGCGCCAGCCGCCGGTCGCCGCCGAAGTGATTGCCGCCGGTGGGCCGGATCCGGATCGTCGCGGTCTGGTCGAATGCATAGTCGTCATGGCGGATGACGCCGGTATAGAAATCAAACTCGGCGCTGCCCTTTGTTCCGATGATGCGGCAGCCGCGTCTGGCCGCCGTGCGCTTGACGGTAAAGTTCTGATTATAGCTGATGATCGCGCCGCTTTCGCACAGGAACATGGCCGAGGCGACGTCCTCGTTGCCGGTATCCACGGCGAAGCAGCAGCAATCGCCCTGCACGTCCTCGCCGCGCAGCTTGCCGACGACATAACTGCTCTCCACGCAGGTGCGGTAGTCGGGACAGTCGGGGCAGTGCAGCCCGGCGGGCCTGTCTCCTTTATAATAGAGCTTCTCGGTGTGCGCGAAGACACGCTTCGGCGTCAGCCCGGCGGCGTGGCAGATATAGTCGATATCATGCGTCGTTTTCTGCAAAAACAGCCCGCCGGTCAGGCTCGGGTCGCGGTACCAGCTGTGATAGTACACGCTGCCGTAGGGCACATTGTTGACGGCCTGCACCATGGTGACGCGCCCGAGCGCGCCGCTTTCGACCAGCTGCCGCAGGCGGACGGTGATATCCGCCACGCGCAGAGGGAAGGACACGACGGCCCGGTCCAGCTTTCCCTCTGCGGCCTCACGCAGCGTCCGGTACTGCGCTTCGCTGATGCAGACGGGCTTTTCCAGAAACAGCGGGATATCCCGCTTCAGGACCTCGACCGCCAGCGGCGTATGCAGCGGGCAGCGCGTGCCGATGAATACGCCGTCCGGTTCGCAGCCCCCCAGCAGCGCGTCCGTGTTTTCAAAATACCGCGCTTCAGCGAACAGCGGATCTCCGGCATTTTCCTCTTTGATCTGCTCCCAGCGCGGGTCCGCGACTGCGGCGACGGAAATATCCGCTTCGATCTCCCGGAAGGCCTGCAGCATGGTTTTCGAACGCAGGCCGTAGCCGAGAAAGGCAAGCTTCTTTGTCATATGCTTC
>ERZ827522.3099-NODE-3099-length-10234-cov-21.413990_pt1 | contig 10234 bp, 7 predicted proteins | sample MGYA00519580_ERZ827522 | MGnify/ENA primary metagenome ERZ827522 (study PRJEB31778, sample SAMEA3449340) | human gut metagenome | biome: human gut; feature: human-associated habitat; material: faeces | place: United Kingdom | collected 2010/2012 ...
CCAGCGCAGCCAGCTGCTGTCCCCCCAGGGTGATCTGGCCTTTGTCCACCGGGATATAGCAGGAGATGCAGTTGAGCAGTGTGGTCTTGCCCGAGCCGCTGGGGCCCATCACGGCGACGAATTCCCCTTGGGCCACCGAAAGGCTGACGCCTTTGAGCACTTCATAGGTCTTGCGGCCCACTTGATAGGATTTGTGCAGGTTTTGTACCGATAGCATTGTATTTTCTTCCTTTCTTTCCACAGGGTATCGCCCGGTTTAAACGTGCAGGCACAGCCGCAGGATGGCGATGAGAGCCAAATGGGCCGGGTAAAAGCCATAGAAAAACCATTTGGGGATCTTGAGGTCCACATGGGTGCACACAAAGATCAGCGGCAGGGCCAGCAGGGCAAAAATGGTCCAATCCACAGCGTGGCCGCCCACCATCAGGGCCAAGGGGTCTTCCGGGTAACCGCTCCACAGGGCGCCCATGTAAAAAGCGGTGAACAAAGCGGCGCCTACCCCAGGCTTGTTGCGGCACAGATAGAAAATCAGCATCAGCAGGATGCCGTTGCCGGAGTAATCAAAATTGAAGAGGCTGACGCACAGGAATGCTGCGGCAAAGAGCCACCACCGCCGCGTCTGGAAGCCCCACATGGCCAGCAGACTGAGGAACAGAGTGAAGAAGATGTTCCAGTTCATCCACTCCGTCTGCCAGTCCCAGGGGTGGGTGGCCAGGATGTAACAGGGCTGGGAGATGAGAGCAAAGAGGCCCAGCCGGCCCAGATATCGCTTGATATCCCGGGTGTAGAGCAGCCCCACCGTCATGCAGTAGCAGAAGATGGGGAAGGCCAGCCGCCCCACCCAGCGAAAGGCGGGGTGCTCTGGAAAAAACACGGCCCCTATGTGGTCCAGCAGCATGGACAGGATGGCGATCAGCTTCAAAAAATCGGTGTCCAGGTTGGTGCGCAGCCGCGGGGCCGGCTGACGCCGCGCTGTCCTTTGGTCCATTTCTCTTCCTCCCCCCGCTCCGGCGCCCAATGCCGGAGCGTCTTTTGTAGGTCCAGGATAGCACAGGCCGATAAAAGGCAGGTCAAAGAGAGATGAAAGTTTTCTGAAAATGGGACAAAAATCAGGGCGCGCTTCCAAAGAAGCGCGCCCTGCTCTTATTTCGCGTACTCGATGGCTTTGGTCTCCCGCAGCAGATGCACCTTGATCTGGCCGGGGTAATCCAGCTCGTCCTCGATCTTTTTGGCAACCTGGCGGGCCAGCAGGATGACCTGATCATCACCAACCTTATCCGGCTGGACCAGAATGCGGACCTCGCGGCCTGCCTGCACGGCGTAAGAGCTTTCAACGCCCTCAAAGCCGTTGCACAGGGCTTCCAGCGTTTCCAAACGCTTGATATAGCTTTCCATGTTTTCACGGCGGGCACCGGGGCGGGCTGCGCTGATGGCATCCGCTGCCATAATAATGAAGGCAAGCACCGTCTTGGGCTCCACATCGCCGTGGTGGGCTTCGATTGCATGAATAATCTGCGGGTTCTCGCGGTACTTCTTGCAGATATCCACACCGATCTGCACATGGCTGCCCTCGATCTCATGATCAAGGGCCTTGCCGATATCATGCAGCAAGCCTGCGCGGCGTGCCAGCTGAACGTTCACGCCAAGCTCGCCAGCCATCAGGCCGGCCAGCCATGCCACTTCCAGAGAATGGCTCAGCACATTCTGGCCATAGCTAGTGCGATACTTCAGGCGGCCGATCAGCTTGACCAAATCGGGATGCAGGCTGTGGATACCAAGGTCCATCACAGCCTTTTCGCCCTCGCGCTTCATCTGAATTTCCAGTTCGCGGCGGCACTTATCCACGGTCTCCTCAATGCGGGCCGGGTGGATACGGCCATCGGCGATCAGGCGCTCCAGGGCCATGCGGGCCACTTCACGGCGGGTCTGGTCAAAGCTGGAAAGGGTGATGGCTTCCGGCGTATCGTCAATAATAAGGTCACAGCCAGTGGCAGTTTCCAGAGCGCGGATGTTGCGGCCCTCGCGGCCAATGATGCGGCCCTTCATCTCGTCAGAGGGCAGCGGCACCACGCTGACGGTGGCTTCACTGGTGGCATCGGCTGCGCAGCGGGCAATGGCCTGGCCGACCAGCTCACGGGCGATGGCATCACATTCGTCCTTCATGTTAGCCTGATAGGCGCTGATCTTCATGGCCTTTTCGTGGGTCAGCTCATCGTCAATGTTCTTCAACAACACGGCGCGGGCATCTTCCTGGGTCATGGCGGCGATGGTTTCCAGCTTTTCGGTCTGGCGCAGCTTGAGCTGTTCCAGCTCGTCCAGGCGGGCTTCCACCAGTTCGCCGCGCTTTTTCAGGTCCTCTTCCTTGCGCTCCATGGCGGCGGTGCGCTTATCCAGCGCTTCCTCTTTTTGGTCCATGCGGCGTTCCTGGCGGCTGATCTCCGCGCGGCGGTCCTTGATTTCCTTGTCGGCGTCAGCTTTCAGCTTGAACGCCTCGTCTTTGGCCTCGATGATGGTTTCCTTGCGCTTCTGCTCGGCAGCCTTGATGGCATCGTTCACGATGCGTTTGGCTTCCTCTTCGGCAGAGCCGATCTTGGCTTCGGCGGTACGCTTCCGGTTTTCCCCGCCAAAATAATAACCAAGCGCCCCGCACACGGCAGCGGCAACGACAACCAGCACCCACATCAAAATTGGGGGCATGGCAGTTTCACTCCTTACAAAACTCAAATCAAATGCAGGAGGGCGCAGCACAAGCGGAACGCTTTTATTTCTGGCATACCTGAAAAGCCCGGGCAGCCCGCGCCTGTTTTATCTGGCAGCTACCATGGGTACACTGCCAGCATCTTACAGCGCAAGGGGCTGACCTTTGCGGTTCAAATACTGCCTGCGATATTCTATACAAAATGGGGCGATAATCCAAAGCATACCCAAAAGCGGATACACCTCAAGCCCCATATACACAAATAAAACGAAAAAACGCCAAATTTGCGGCGGTAAAACAAATATCTGAAAAGCGGCGTTCCCGATGGGCGACACCCTTAAGTCCTATTTAATATTGTAGCTACATTGCAGGAAATTGTCAAGGAATTGTTACAACACCGTGAACGTTCCCACCTGGCACAAAAATTGGCAGAAATACACCTGCGGGGTCGCCTGCCAGCTTCAAAGCAGGGGCCCTGTCTGTAGAATTGGGAGTAGCCGATGGCAAAGCGGGCCGGGAGCCCCTGCCGGGTGCGGCCCGTTTTTTCCATCATATCACGGTTTTGGGCAAAGGTCATCTTTTGTTACGGTGTAAAATTTTGCGCCGCCCCCTTGACTTCCCCGCCGGGGTGGTATATAGTAAAGGCAACTTCATCCTGAATAAAACGTTGAGGCAGACAATACATGCTGGAACGCGCAAAAGAGAGAACCGCCGCCGAATTTGGCGTGCTGCAAGCGGTTTTGCAGGCGGGCAGTACAGTTACCACTGCCGAGTGCGAAGGTGAACCTTCGCCGGGGTAGCGCCCCGTTATCGGCGCTTACAAAACAGGGCTTTGGGCCTTTGTTTTACGAGTGGGATGCTTTGCCGCGTCCAATTCGGGTGGAACCGTGGAGTATGAATTTGTATGCTTCATCCCGTTTATGGTCAAGAATGGGATGGAGCATTTTTGTTTACCCAAAGGAGCGTTTACCAATGAAAATCATTTACAAAGACGGCACTGTTGCCGAATGCCCGAAAGAAGAAGAACTGCACGTTCTGCGCCATACGGCTGCCCACATTATGGCACAGGCCATCAAGCGCCTGTATCCGCAGGCCGACTTTGCCTTTGGCCCCGCTACCGAAAACGGCTTTTTCTATGATGTTGACCTGGGCGATACCAAACTGAGCGATGAAGACCTTGCCAACATTGAAAAGGAAATGAAGAAGATCTGCAAGGAAAACCTTGCCATCAAGCCGTTCATCCTGCCGCGCGATGAAGCTGTGAAGCTGATGACCGAGCGCCAGGAGCACTATAAGCTGGAGCATATGGACGACCTGGCCGATGAGACCGAGTTCAGCTTCTACCAGCAGGGCGAGTACGTTGATATGTGCATCGGACCCCACCTGACCTACACCAAGACTCTGAAGGCGTTCAAGATCACCCAGCAGAGCGGCGCTTACTGGAAGAATGACAAAGAGAACAAGATGCTGACCCGCATCAACGGCGTTGCTTTCCGCAACCAGGAAGAGCTGGAAGCCTGGGAAAAGCAGCAGCAGGAAGCCCGCGAGCGCGACCACCGCAAGATCGGCAAGGAAATGCGCCTGTTCATGACCGACGACCTGGTTGGCCGCGGCCTGCCCATGTTCCTGCCCAACGGCTACATCATCTGGCAGCAGCTGGAAGATTACATCAAAGGCAAGGAGCGCGAGCGCGGCTACCTGCACGTTATGACCCCCTGCATCGGCACCGTGAACCTGTACAAGACTTCCGGCCACTGGGATCATTACCGTGAGAACATGTTCCCCGCCATGGAGATGGAGGGTGAAAGCTATGTTCTGCGCCCGATGAACTGCCCCCACCACATGATGATCTACGCCAACCGCCCGCACAGCTACCGTCAGCTGCCCATCCGCATTGGCGAAATTGCCCACGACTTCCGTTATGAGTCCAGCGGCACCCTGAAAGGCATTGAGCGCGGCCGTCATTTCTGCCAGAACGACGCCCACCTGTTCTGCACCCCGGAGCAGATCAAGAGCGAAGTTGCCAATGTCTGCAGCCTGATCTTTGACGTCTACAAGGATTTCAACATCACCGATTACCGCTGCGTGCTGTCCCTGCGTGACCCCGCCGACAAGAAGAAGTACCATGACGACGACGCCATGTGGAACCATGCCGAGAACGCTCTGCGCGAAGTTCTGACCGAGCTGGGCATCAACTTTACCGAGGAGATCGGCGAAGCTGCTTTCTATGGCCCGAAGCTGGACGTCAACGTTAAGCCCGCTGTCGGTGCAGAGTACACCCTGTCCACCTGCCAGCTGGACTTCTGCCTGCCTGCCAAGTTCCACCTGACCTACATCGACAAGGACGGCAGCGAGAAGACCCCCGTTGTGCTGCACCGTGCCATCCTGGGTTCTCTGGACCGCTTCATGGCTTATCTGATCGAAGAGACTAAGGGCCGCTTCCCCACCTGGCTGGCTCCCACCCAGGTCAAGGTTCTGCCCGTCAGCGAAAAGACGCTGGATTACGCCCGCACCGTTGCCGACAAGCTGACCGCTGCCGGTGTGCGCGTTGTGCTGGATGAATCCAATGAGAAGATCGGTTACAAGATCCGTGAAGCCCAGCAAGTTGACCGCGTGCCCTACATGCTGGTGCTGGGCGCTAAGGAGGCCGAGGCTGGCAACATCAGTGTGCGTGATCGCAAGGGCGAAACCACCACGCAGGAGCTGGATGCCTTCATCAACAATATCGTGACCGAGATCAAGGAGCGCCGCTACAACTAAGCGTTCCGCGGTTCCACCGAGCTTTACAGCTCCCGATTGCTTCCAGTCGGGAGCTGTTTTGGTATCGGGCCCGCAGATCGTTCATCATCAAGGTTGTTTACCATTCTAAGGAGGTGCAGCATTGAAACGTAAGTTTTTGACCCTGATCGCCGCCGTGGCTGCCGCCATGGCGCTGGCGCTTTCGGCGGGTGCCGAAGCCGCCACGCCGGAAACTGCCGGCAGCCTGACCCCGCTGATGCCCATGTTTGACACCGCTGGCACCGGCATTGCCGAATACTCCGGCGATATCGTCCAGGAAGACGCCGCAACGTATGACGCTTCTTATAACACCAATGAAGATGTTGCCGCTAACGAGCGGGATGTTTACAACTACCTGACCGGCACCATGGGCATGAACAGCGCCGCCGCCAGCGGCGTGATGGCCAGCATGTACCGCGAATCCCGTTTTTATGTGGACATTACCAATGACTACGGCACCGCATACGGCCTGTGCCAGTGGTACGGCGACCGCTGGACCAATTTGCAGAACTACTGCAACAACCATAGCCTGGACTGGCATACCCTGTACGGCCAGATGCGCTTTTTGGAATATGAGCTGAACAGCCTTTCCAGCCTGCGCTCTTACATGTATGGTATCAGCAATGATGCCAACGGTGCTTATCATGCTGGGTACGAATGGTGCCGCGTGTATGAACTGGGCGGCAACACCTCTGATACCACCCGCTGCGATTCCCGCGGAACGCTGGCGCGCGATACCTTCTGGCCCAAGTACCAGAACGGCAGCACCGGCGGCTATACCGGCTGGCGCAGCGAGAACGGCCGCGATTACTGGTACGAGAACGGCGTAAAGCAGGGCACCACCGGCCGCGGCAAAGAAATCTATGATGCCTCCAGCGATGCCTGGTACTGGCTGGATGCCGTGGACGGCGGCGCAAAAGCCGTGAACAAAGATGTCTACCAGGAATCGGACGGCGGCAAGTGGGTGCGCTATGATGAAAACGGCCACATGATCAAAGGCGAAAACTGCCAGAACGGCAACTGGTATTACTTTGAGCCTGTCACCGGTGCCATGATCCACGGCCCGTGGACCCTGCCGGATGGCCGCAAGGTCTACTATGACCTGACCACCGGCATTATGCAGTACGGCAATGTGTCCATCAATGGCTCGCTGTATTACTTTGACCCGGTTTACGGCACAATGAAAAGCGGTGCTTTGACCAACTTCTGGGTCACAGACGGCAACGGCAAGAGCTTCTGGTATGAAAGCTGGGTGCGCCAGGGCTGGCAGCCGGGCAGCAGCAATTACCGCGGCAAGGAGATTTACGACCCCGCCAGCGGTGCTTGGTACTGGCTGGACAACGTACAGCAGGGTGCCAAGGCCACCAGCAAGGAAGTATACCAGGATTCCAACGGCGGCAAATGGGTGCGGTACGATGCCAACGGCCGCATGATCAAGGGCTGGTACACCCAGGACGGTAAAACCTGGTATTACGACCTGACCACCGGCGCCATGTACAAAGGCTGGCACACCATTGAGGGTTCCACCTACCATTTTGATGAAACCACCGGCGTGAAGGGGTAAATCAGATACAAATATAAGGCAACACCGCACAATTCCCGCCTGACGGCTTAAGCACCGCTCCGGCGGCTGCGGCACGGCATCTGCGTTGCCAAAATGCTCGATAAGACATCCAGTATTATCTGCGCTTTTGGCTTGGCATCTGCCGCACCTCGCTCGCCGTATCGGCACTTAGAATTATGCGGTATTGCCATAAATAGTAAAACCGACCGCAGGGGCGAGCAGCATCGCCTTTGCGGTCGGTTTGGTTTTGGGGTGAAATGCACCCGAAGGGTGTGCGGCGGGTGATTGAATGAAATATTGGGCAAGGCCCGGCGTGCGGGACGATGCATCGCGCCCTACAGAGCGTTTATTGGTTGGTCGTGCACAACAAAATGCTCTGTAGGGAACGGTCTCGACCGTTCCGCAACTTTGCCGCATAGGCCATAATATTGCTTGGTACAAGCCGTATCCAAGAACGTCAAAATCGTTTTCGAATACGCCCTCCACTTACTTTACAAAGCTACCCTCCAGCGCCAGGTACTGGTCAAACAGCATGCGGCTGACACGGTTGCCGTAAATCACGCTGGGGTGGTCGTTTACTTCCAGCTTATTGGCAAAGTCGGTACACATCATTACCAGAACATAATCCCCGTAAGGCGTGTGGATCAGGCCGCCGTCATTGCGGCAGGCATCCATAGAGCCGCTTTTGCTGGCTACATAGATCAGATCCGGATCCGCGTGGGATTCTTCGGGGTCGGTGTAATACGGGGGGATGCTGCCCGCCAGCATAGTGTTGTAGTGCTGCTGGCGGAACACATTGCGCATGGCATCGCTGGCCTGGGGGCTGACCAGCTCGCCCTTTGCCAACAGGGCAAAAAAGCGGCCCATATCCCGCGGGGTAATGGTACCCAGCTTTTCGCTCCAGTTATCGCTGCGCAGGCTGCGGTGCAGCTTGGTGTGGGTGCAGCCAATGCTGCGGATAAACGCATTGATGGTATCCAACCCCAGATAGTCGATCAGCATGTTGGTGGCAATGTTGTCGCTGACAACGATCATCAGGGTGGCAACATCGCGGGCGCGCAGCCTGGCACCTTCGCCTAAGGACCGGATCAGGCCGGAGCCGTCCACAAAATGCCGGGCTTCATAGGTCAGTTCGGCATCCAGGCTGGCTTTGCCGGCTTCCGCCTGGGCGTACAGACAGCCCAGAATATAAATCTTGATCGTGGATGCCGATTCAAATTCATCATCAGCCCCACGCTCCACCACATGACCATGCAGGTCATCTGCGTATACGCACATTTTGGCGTCCAGCCCGCACAGCTCTGCATCAATGCGGCGTTCCAAAGTCAATTCAGGATGCGGCATAATGGTTCTCCTTTTATTTTGGTAGCGTTACAGGTTCTCGCTGAAAAAGCGCACGGCGTTGCCGTAAAAAATCTTTTCCACCACACGCTCGGGGATACCCTCTTTTTTCAGCCCCTCGGCCAGCTTGGGCATGTCCTGCGCACCGGCAATTTCCAGGTCGCCGTCAATGCCGTCAAAATCGCTGCCCAAGGCCAGGCAGTCCTCACCGGCCTTATCCATAATATAGCGGGCGTGGCAGGCCATATCGGTGATGCGGCTCCTGACCTGGCTGCGGTCGGGGTTTGTATCCAGGAAGGAAGCACAGTAGTTCAGGCCAATCAGGCAGCCCTTTTCGCCCATGGCGGTCAGCATCTCGTCCGTCAGGTTGCGCACATGGGGGCAGCAGGCGCGCGCGTTGGAATGGCTGGCAACAAAAGGCCGCTTTGCCACCCGCAGAATATCCCAGATACCGGCGTCCGATAGGTGAGAAACATCCACCAGCATATGCAGGCGCTGCATCTCCTCCACAAATTCTAAGCCTTTTTCGGTCAGGCCTCCGGTGGTGTTGGCCGGGCGGGGCCACATGTCATCGGTGCCGGGTACAATGTTGGGCTCGGCCAAGCCGTTCTTGAAGTTCCAGGTCAGGGTCATCATCCGCACGCCAAGGCGGTACAGATCCCGCAACGCACCCAGGCTGTCCAGGCAGGCACCACCTTCTTCAACGGTCAGCATCATGCCGCGCTTGCCGGAGGTGAGTAGCGTCTGGATGTCCGCCGCAGTGCGCACCTGCATCAGGTCATTGGGATACTGTTCCAGCAGGCGGTAGAAAATGTCGATTTCTTCCAGGCAGGCCAGCAGGGGGCTTTTTTCCCGTTCCGGTTCCAGGTGAACAAAGCAAGCCATGCACTGCAGCAGATAGTCGCCCTGTTTCATGCGTTCCAGATCCATCATTAAATCATTGTGCAAAAAGCTCTTGGGCTTGCCTGCCTGCTGGGCATAGCGCAGCTCGGCCAGGGTATCACAGTGCATATCCCATACTTTCATAAAATCCCCTCCATGGTATACATTTTGTATTTATCTACAAATTATAACAGACTGAGTAGATACTGCGGCTTTCCTTTCCCGGTGAAATCTGGTACAATCAAAACGGAAATAATCGTATGATTGCGAGGCGCTTTTATGGCATCCATCCTGCTGCCAGTTCCCCAGATCCTGCAAAACCCGGAGCTGCCCAACGGCTGCGAAATTACCAGCTGCTGCGAAGTGCTGCACTACCTAGGCTTTGCCCCGGATAAGTGCGAACTGGCCGACTACTATCTGCCGCGCAGCGCCCAGTGGTACGGCGCAGACCCCGACGAGGTTTATATGGGCAATCCTCACCTGGACGATGGCAGCCCCGAAACCGGCTACTACTGCTTTGCGGGGCCGATTGTGCAGGCGGCGAACGCCTACCTGGCTGTGCAGGGCAGCAGCTGCCGCGCTTATGATCTGACCGGTGCCGAGGAAGCCGAACTGGCATCCCAGCTGCAGGCCGGGAACCCGGTCATCTTTTGGGCAACGCTGCACTTTGGCGATATCCAGCACGACCCCTGCGGTGAATACGACCTGCCCGGTGGGCGGCGGCACAAGGTGCTGCACACCCTGCACTGCATGGTGCTGTGCGGCATGGATGATCAGAACTTTGTGGTGGCAGACCCGCTGGATTTTAACCGTGTGGTACCGCGTGTCCAGTTCATGAAAATTTACCGCCAGCTGGGGCGGCGGGCCGTGGTGATTAAAAAAGATTCCTAAGGCAACACCGCACAATTCCCGCCTAGCGGCTTAAGCACCGCTCCGGCGGCTGCGGCACGGCATCTGCGTTGCCAAAATGC
>ERZ827522.3107-NODE-3107-length-10215-cov-2.736220_pt1 | contig 10215 bp, 5 predicted proteins | sample MGYA00519580_ERZ827522 | MGnify/ENA primary metagenome ERZ827522 (study PRJEB31778, sample SAMEA3449340) | human gut metagenome | biome: human gut; feature: human-associated habitat; material: faeces | place: United Kingdom | collected 2010/2012 ...
AATGGATTCTTTACCAGAATGTCATCATCCACCGCCATCTGAAAGGCTGGTCGCAGCACTCCCCGGATGGTATGAATGGAACTGTAGCTTTTCCCATCTTCCTGCTGCAATTTTATAAGAAACAGCTTTGCATCGGAAGTTTTCACACTTCGTATCATCTTTTTACCAAATGCTTCCTTCGCAAGTAATCCCTTTGCCACTTGGAGATACTTCTGCATAGGAAGAAAACCGAGATAACATAAGCTGTGCAAATGGATCTGAAATATCCTTATGGTCTATATCTAATAAGAAGAAGCCTTTCGGAATCTTCAAGCCAAGCCCCGATGCCTGAAACTGATTTCTGGCTGATTCTGCATCATCAAAAGATACCCATGTACCCTTATGTGCATCATCTGTTCCTGTAGCTCCTCCGTTTGCTGCGAATGGAACTTTGGTAACTTTCCCATTCCTGCCGGGTTTTGCTGACCATAAAAAACACAGCTTTTTATCCTTTAATTCATCCACTGTCATATCTCCCATCCTGCTCGCCTCCTCTTTTTCTGCAATTCTTTTTAATGGTTAATAGATGTTCTTACAAGCCATTCTTTATAAGCTTCAATCGGAATCAGAATTCTTGCTCCGATTCGTATTGTCGGAAATCCCGGTGTCTTTACAAGTTCATATGCCTTTGGCAGGCTGATTCCCATCTGTGCAGATAATTCCTACACACTCATAGTTGTTTTCTCCATAAGATGTTGCTCCTTCCGTAGAGTTGGTTATTATGTCCGTCTCTTCAATAATTGTTTCTCTGCTACCGCTCTTGGCGGCTACCAGTCACTGCAGTAACAAAGGCTTGTTCATTGAGAACGGGACGAAATTGTCAAGGTACAAATCCGTTACATCATTTTGTGTAACTTTTTATTGTTTTCATGAATATTTTAAGCTATAATGTAACCGAAGTCCAAAAGCTTACGGTAACGCTAACGGTTACGAATTAACGATTCGAATGAGGTATGATATGCCATTAAACTGGAATGATGAAACGATTCCATCAGAAGCAGATAACACAACAGATATATTAGGATTTAAAGAAATCGGTGGTATCGGGCAACTGATTTACCACCCTTTCCGATTCAAGAAATATGAACTTGATATTGATAAAAGCGATGATTATTGTGCAACACCATTTTGCCGTCCCGGATATGAACCCATCTTTCCTAAAGAAGATTTTCTTTCCGGGCAGGGACTGCTTGCCAGCCTTTGCAATCTGGCAATGCAGATAAACAGCTTTGATAACAAAATTCCATATACACAACTCATTATGGAATGGTGTACAAATAACATGCATCCGTATAATATTGATTTCATCTATTCTGAATTGAATGAATCATTTGATATAACTAGCTTCGATGCAGAAATTGTAGAAAGAGATGGAACATTCGAGATTAACACCTTCTTAGATGACCTTGGAAAATTATATAATGCAGTCATGTTTTATATTGCTCTCGAAGGTGTCTGTATTGCCGATGACGAATCTGCATATGATTTATCCAAAAAAGGAAAATACTTTGAGGGCTACTCTTTCTTTGATAAGTATAAGCATCCTATCGTTGCAATACCGGATAACTTAGATTATGGGGATGCAAAAGGAAATCTCATAGAAGAAATGCGAATTGATAATGAATACATTAAAAATCATCCGGCAGAAAAACCTCCAACCGGAGAATTTGCTACTACTCCATATGATGATTACGATGAATTACGGAATGCGCTTATTGACATCATTCCGGAATTTACCATGAAATTAAAGGTAGATCCCCGCACTAACCGATTAGAATTTTCTACCGATATTAATTCCGTGTTTGATATTGCATGGCTGACACTTGCAAGAATGCTTTCCGAAGACCCTGCGCCAGAAGATAAAGTGAAATCAGATAATCGTCCAGAAGGCATTATGATTCGTTGTCGGAACTGTGGTAAATTCATAATCCGAAAGAGCAACCGACAGGAATTTTGTGATGCCGAAGAATGCCAGAAGGTTCGAAATGCCCGAAAGCAAAAAGCCTATCGTGAGCGAAAATCCATTGAAAAGGCTCAAAAAAGCAAGAAAAAAGCACATTAATTTATATGATATGGCGGAAAGGCAAATAGATTATTGTATCTAATGTCAGCCAGCTACATGCAATTATGTGCTATGATATTATATAAAATATGTTAAAAGACACCGGAATCCCCCCTATGCAATTTCGCGAAAAAACGTGTGTGAGGGGGCATCGGTCTCCGGGCAAAAAAATAACAGAGATAATACTCCCCCATGGGGTTGAAGGAGGAACACTTCATATGATTAGGAAAGAGAATCTCGAAGCAACGTTAAAAGCAATAGGATATATTCAAAGCACAAGAACAAATGTGTTTGAGAAAAAGTATGCTCAGTTTGATTGCACTATTGAAGTTGATTTTAATGGCAACGGTTCCATTAATTATCCAGAAGAAAAAGGAATGAAAATCACAAGGAAGACAACTTGTAATTTCTCACAGCCAGAGAACTTCGTTGTTCTTGAGTGTATTACTCGATTAATGGATAAAGGATACCGTCCTGAACATATTGAACTTGAGAAGGAATGGACTCTTGGTCATTCTGATAAAGGAGGCTTTGCAGATATTCTTGTAAAGGATGCTGACGGAAAGACTCTCTTTATTATTGAATGTAAAACATCAGGTACAGAATATAAGAAGGAACTAAATAACACACTTAATGACGGCGGACAGCTCTTCTCTTATTGGAAGCAGGAAGGTTATTGTAAGTGGCTCTCTCTATATGCCTCTGATTTCGATGGCACAAGTGTTTCTTATACTACAGAAACTATTGATTGTAGCGATGATGCAAATATCCTTGCAACCGCTAAGAAAGACCCTTCCATTCTCCTCTATCGTGATGCAGGAACAACGGAAGATTTATTCACTGTATGGGATGAAACATATGATAAACGATTATGTGGCGATGTAATTTTCCGCGATGATTCACAGGCATACCAAATAGGAGTTAAGCCACTTCGCAAAGTTGACTTAAAGGACTTTAGCGAAAACGATAAGGTTGTAAACAAATTCGAAGAGATACTCCGTCATAATAATGTTTCCGATAAAGAAAATGCATTTAATAGACTTATTGCTCTTTTCATATGCAAATTAGTAGATGAAATACAAAAAGGTGACAATGATATCGTAGACTTTCAGTACAAGATAGGTACAGATACATACGAGACCTTGCAGGATAGACTCCAAAGACTTCATAAAGAAGGAATGGAAAAATTCATGCGTGAAGAAATCTTTTATGTTGCAGATGATTACGCAGAAAATCTTGTTCAACAATATACCGGACAGAAACGTCAGAAAATGATCGAGGATTTAAGAAATACACTTCGTGTCCTTAAATTCTATACTAACAATGATTTTGCTTTTAAGGATGTACATAACGAAGAGCTCTTCTATCAAAATGGTAAGATTCTTGTAGAGGTTGTTCAGTTATTTGAAAACTATCGTATTATCGGTTCAAATGATGTTCAGATGCTTGGTGATTTATTTGAACAGTTACTCAATAAGGGTTTTAAACAGAACGAGGGACAGTTCTTCACTCCTATCCCTATTACACGCTTTATCTGGGATAGTCTGCCTGTTGAAAGAACTATCAAGAAAGCAGATGGTATTGAATTTCCTAAAATAATTGACTATGCATGTGGTGCTGGTCACTTCCTCACTCAAGGTTTTGAAGCAGTTAATGCAAGTGTACTTTCTATTGATTCATATAAGATTAATCGTACTTGGGCAGAACATAAAATTTTTGGAATCGAAAAAGACTATCGACTAGCTCGTGTCTCCAAAATATCTCTTTTTATGCACGGAGCTGGCGATGGTAATATAATTTTTGGTGATGGACTTGAGAATTATACAGATAAAGATATCTCGCCCTGTTCCTTTGATATTTTAGTAGCAAATCCTCCATACTCCGTTAAATCCTTTAAGCCACACCTAAAATTAAAAGATAATACCTTTACAACACTCGAAAAAATATCAAATGATGGTTCAGAAATAGAGACCTTATTTATAGAAAGAATTGCCCAATTGTTGAAACCTACAGGCATTGCAGCTGTAATTCTACCTAACACAATATTGATTAAAGAAAGCGAAAGTTTCATAAGCGCAAGAGAATATATACTCAAAAACTTTAACCTACGCGCTATTTCAGTTATGGGAAGTAAAACATTTGGAGCAACAGGAACCAATACCGTTATTCTTTTTCTTGAAAAATTTAATGAGCCACCTAAACGATTAGATTTAGTTTCCGATAGCATTAACTCTATTTTTGCTTCAAATGATCTTTCGGACTGGGAAGACGAAGATATTATTGATGATTATTTAGAAAAGATACATGTAAAAAAATCCACATATTTTTCATTTATCAAAAGACACCGAAATTATTCTGACTGGTCAAATGATGAATATTTCAAAATGTATGTAGATGCATTTATTGCATCTGCTGACTTTATTAACAAGACGAAGCAAAAATCCTTTTCAAAATTATCAACTGCCGAAAGAATGGATTGGTACAATAATAAATTCTACGATTATGTAGATGAAATAGAAAAAGAAAAAATGACTTACTTTGCACTTTGCTACCAGCAAACAACGTTAATAATTAATGCTCCTGACGAGAATAAAGCCCAAGAAAAATTCTTGGGTTACAAATGGAGTAATCGAAAAGGTCAAGAAGGAATACAAATCTTATCTCCAGGTGGACTACTATATGATGAGAATGACCGTAACTCACAAACACATATTTCAAGTATGATTCGAAATTCATTTTTAGGAAAGGAATGTATCGTAGAAGGTCTAGAAGATTATGCATACTATTTGAATTTAAAAGATATGTTAGATTTTAGTTCCACAGGCTTTACCAAAACGATAAAAACAATAAAAACTAGGGAACTGAAGACAACACCAGGATTAATTAATTATCGATTAAGTGATAAGTCATTTGAACTAAGTATTGGAAACAGAGTTCTATCTGATGAAGTTGAGCCAGATGGACTATATCCAATCTATAGTGCAAATGTTTTTGAAGAATTTGGAAGAATAAGTAAACAAAATTTAACTGATTTTACATATCCTTCAATCATATGGGGAATTGATGGTGATTGGATGGTAAACATTATTCCAGCAGGCCAACCTTTCTATCCAACAGACCATTGTGGCGTACTCCGAATAAAAGATAATCCTGATATATTGCCGGATTATTTTGCACTTGCACTTGAAGTAGCTGGCATGCACGAAAAATTTTCGAGACATAATCGTGCATCAACACAAAGAATAAAAAAATTACTGATTCAAGTTCCTTCTAAAACAATACAGGAATCATTGCTTAAAAAATATCATGAGATAACCGAAAAAATTAAGCATGAAGAAGATATTATTCAAACAATTAATCAAGAAATAAAGCAGAAATACTTTGATTTATATGGAACAATAGAGTCTACAAAATATAGTTCCTCTCCACTAGAAAAAGTATGTCAATTTATTACAGATGGAACACATCAAACTCCAACATATACCACCGAAGGTAACGGAGTCAAATTCCTTTCATCAAAAGATGTCACAAAGGAATATATTGATTGGTCGAATATAGAATATATTCCTTTTGATTTGCATGAACAGCTTTCTAAAAGAGTTGCTCCAGCAAAAAATGATATTCTTCTTGCAAAAAATGGTACTATTGGCATTGCAGCACTAAATGATACTGATGAAGTCTTTGATGTATATGTTAGTCTAGCTGTTCTTCGACCAAACGAATTAGTAACTCCAGAGTATCTTCTCTGCGCAATCAACAGCGAATATACTAAAAAGCTTTTTAAGGATAGTATTGTTGGTATGGGTGTACCAAATCTACATCTTAATGTCATCCAGAAAACAATGATTGTTTTACCAGATATTACAGAGCAGCTTGAGTTTACTTCATTTGTGCGGGGCAAATTAGCCGATAAGCAATCCGCCATACTCCAAAAGAAAGAATTAGAAGATGAAAGAAAATCATATTTATTAAGTAATTTCTAATAATAACTACACAAAAGCCACAATCTTAGTAATCCTTCTCCCAAAGATTGTGGCTTTCAATGTTCATCTGTCATCTATTAGTAGTCTATTACCACCAAGGATTTCTCCCCACACATTTGCCTTTATCCTCATTTCATCCATGTGCCTTAGTAGTCGAAACCGTAGTATTTATGCAGTTTTCCGCCATCTTATGCCGCACTCTGCCCCACTTTGCAAATCCCTGCATCATAGTAGAACTAGAGTGCCGTGGCAGATAAAAAGAACTTTTATCATAATTTTGTTTTCTCCTTGACTTGCTGATTTTTCTGAGTATGTTGTGCGATGTTCTGAAATTATGGATTACTTTATTCCCGCCTATACTCCCCGATCACCTCAAGGAACCTCTCTCCATACTTCGCAAATTTATTTTCGCCCACCCCAGAAACATCCAGCATTTCAGGCTTGGAAGACGGTTTTTTTGCTGCCATATCGATCAGGGTCTTGTCACTGAAAATAATATACGGTGGCATGCTTTCCTCACGTGCTATTTCAAGGCGGAGTTTCTTAAGCTTCTCAAACAGCTTGTAGCCGGAAGATGTAAGTGTTTCCACACTCTTTGCTTTCTTTTTCGTTTTGGCTGTCTTTTCCGGCTGTTTGTCTTCATCTGTAATCTTAACGAAAACAGATGCCTCTGGATTTTTCAGACCACTGATATCGCCAAGTTTGAGAACCTGATAATCTCCCACACGAAGATATCCCTCTAATACCAGCTGCTCGATCAAACGTCTTAACAGATTCTTGTTTGTTCCTGCCAGAACGCCGTATGACTTGTAGCGAACAGCTCCTATTTCCTCCAGCCTCGCCGTCTTAGCTCCTGCAACAGTGTCAATGATGATCTGCCTTCCATATCTTCCCTTCGCTTCGTATACGCAGTTGATCACTTTTTTGGCTGCTTCTGTCATATCCAGAGTTTCAAATTCCCGCAGGCAATTGCCGCAGTCCTGACATGGTTTTTCCGGATTTTCCCCGAAATACTTTAAAATATAATTGCGCAGACATTCTGTTGTATAGCAGTATCGCTCCATCACCTGCAGCCGCCGGGCATCCCTTTCCCTGACCGTCTCCCTGTCCGCCGGATCGAGATCCTGCATTTCCTTATGATCCAATAAAAACCGGTTGATCACAATATCCTGCGGCGAAAACAAAAGAATGCACTTAGCGTCAAGTCCGTCACGACCGGCTCTTCCTGCCTCCTGATAATAATTTTCCATACTCTGCGGCATATTATAATGAATGACAAAACGGACATTTGATTTATCGATTCCCATGCCAAACGCATTTGTGGCAACGACAATACTCGTGTAGTCGAATACGAAATCATCCTGCATTTTTTTCCGCTCCACAGCGCTCATTCCTGCATGATATTTTCCCACAGAAATGCCCTTGCTCTTAAGCAGTTCGTATATATTATCAACGTTTTTCCTTGTCGCACAATAGATAATTCCACTGTCGCCGCTATGCTCGGAAATATATTTCAAAATGTACTGTTCTTTATTCTTTGGCTTTTCCACCTGAAAAAACAAATTTTCCCTGTCAAATCCATTTACCAATGTAAAAGGATTCTGCAGTCCTAACGTGCAAACAATGTCTTCGCGGACGGTTTCTGTTGCTGTAGCTGTAAATGCACTGATGATTGGACGTTTCTCCAACGTTTTGACAAATTCAACAATTTTCATGTAACTTGGGCGGAAATCCTGCCCCCACTGTGAGATACAGTGTGCTTCGTCCACTGTCACCATTGAAATAGGTACGCTTTTTGCAAGAGCGAGAAACCCCTCTGTGACGAGCCGCTCCGGCGCTATATAAATAATTTTGTAAATACCCTGTCTCGCTCTCCTGATCGTCTCATTATAATCCTTTTCAGAAAGGGAGCTATTGATAAATGCCGCCGGCACTCCTGCCTCATTTAATGCTTTGACCTGATCCTGCATAAGTGAAATAAGCGGCGAAACCACCAATGTGATTCCCGGCAAAAGCACTGCCGGGATCTGATAACACACGGATTTTCCTGCACCTGTCGGCATGACTGCAAAAGCATCTCTCCCCGCCAAAATGCTGTCAATGACAGATTTCTGTCCCGCTCTGAACGAATCATATCCAAACAAAATTTTTAATGCCTGTTCGGGGGTATCGTATTTGTCATTATTGCATGTATCTTTTGTTTCGGTGTCCGAAGCATTTTTTGATAATATTTTCATATGTCATCCTAACTGTTATGTTCGTTTTATGCTTATTTGTAAAATTTATCTATTTTCAAATTATAAAAAATATTGTTGATTCGATCGGTTGAATTATCAGTTTAAATCGGTTGAATTTGACCATATTAACTATTCATTCTGCCTCTCCCTATATCTTCTCTGGTAATAATCCATTGTCCTATAATCTATCACATCCTTCATCTGCCGGATCATAACAGGATTATCAATTAGCGGACGCAATTCTTCCCTTAAACCCAATGCCACATCGTCATTTTTAACAAAAAATCCTTTCCCGGATTCCAATAGGAAATGTACCGGCATAGCAAGAATTTTCTTTAAATGATCTTTATCTGAAATATCTTTATACTTCTGTAATGTCATATTTTTATCAAGATCTTTCCAGTTTGTTCCAGTTGAGAAAAATTCTTTCCAGCTTGAAAGGAGCTGTTTTTCTGATACTTCCATCAGCACATCCGAGTTATTATAAAATGCCATAAGCACAGGCATCTTGTATACCTTTGACATGTTCGTGTTTTCGAGCAGGCTGATAAATTCTCTTCCAATTCCTTTGTAAAATTCTACTTCTATTTGACTTAGTTCTCCCAAATCATTGAGAAACTCCAGATATCTTTTAAATGGATTATCTTTGGAGTGTGTGATTGCGGTTTCATAAATATTATCATCCATATATGTAAACAGATCCAGCCTTGTCGGACGCTTTCCAAGCAGATCTTTTACCCTGAAATATTCATTAATTACCTGATCCTTAAGCTTTAAATGTTTTCTATCCATTTCAGCAAAAAGATCAATCAGCTTCAGATCAAAATCCACCATGCAGTCATCCGGAAATCGCAAAGTATCTGATAAATGACAGCCCTCTCTATACATGTCAGACTTTCCTTCCAGAAGGAAACGCACCCTGCCCGCTTTCTCATAATTACCAATGAAATCAAGCACAGTCAGGAACTCTTTTCCCCTGCATTTTCTCAGTCCTCTTCCAAGCTGCTGAAGGAAAACGATTGGAGATTCCGTAGGTCTTAAGAACATTACCATATCAACTGATGTGATATCAACGCCTTCATTAAACATATCCACAGAAAAAATCGCTCTTATTTCGCCATTCTTTAATTTCTGTATTGCCACATTCCGTTTCTCAGTATATTCCCCACTTGCATCACTGAATACAGCCACTGACGGTATTCCTCTTGATGAAAACTCTCTCGCCATCTCTCTTGCATGCTCCTTGGAGCAACAGAATCCAAGAGCCTGCCTTGAACCATATTTACAGTAATATTTATAAATCAACTCATATCTGTGAACATTTCCGATATAGGTTTCATTCAATTCTTTTTCATCATATCTTCCCCTTACAATATGCAGCTTTGAATAATCAGTATCATCAAAAATTCCATAGTAATGAAATGGGACGAGCATTCCCTTATTGATTGCTTCTTTTAATGAAATCTCATACGGCACATTATAATCGCAGATTTCATATATATTTTTGCCGTCCATTCTCTCAGGCGTTGCCGTCAGTCCAAGGAGAAACTGCGGTCTGAAATATTCTACAATTCTTCGATATTGGTCATTGACTGCATGATGAAATTCATCAATCACCACGTAATTGAAGTAATCTGGAGCGAAATATTTTTCATTTAAATATTCCTTTTGAAGGTTTAGCACTTCCAATAGGAATATCATTTTACACATTCCAAGTATTATCTTATATAGTAGATGTTTACTTGGGTAAAGTCGAAGTTCAATATAATATAATTAACTTCGCAGCATATGTTACAATGTTCCCACAATTAGTTGCGGGACCTATAGTTCAATACCAAACAATAGAGGACCAATTAAATACTAGACAAGAAAGTATAGTTAAGTTTGGTGAAGG
>ERZ827522.3111-NODE-3111-length-10193-cov-2.784178_pt1 | contig 10193 bp, 6 predicted proteins | sample MGYA00519580_ERZ827522 | MGnify/ENA primary metagenome ERZ827522 (study PRJEB31778, sample SAMEA3449340) | human gut metagenome | biome: human gut; feature: human-associated habitat; material: faeces | place: United Kingdom | collected 2010/2012 ...
GAAACGGGGAAAACCGCTCTGCGGCGGCGCTTTTCACTCCGGGGCTGTGCGGAATGGCGATATATTTCTTATTTTTGCGGCTCCAAACGAGTTTTTTATGTTGCGTGTCAAAGGCATTCTCTGGGCGGCTCTCTCCTCGTCGACATTCGGACTGGCCCCGCTGTTCACCCTGCTGTTGCTGGGCGTGGGTTATTCGTCGTTCGAGGTCCTGACCTACCGCTGGGGGGTGGCGTCGTTGTGTCTGGGAGCCTACGGCCTGCTGGCGGGGTGCGATTTCCGCCTCGGGAGGCGCGAACTGGGCACGGTGTTCCTGCTGAGCCTGTTCCGCGCCGCGACGTCGCTGAGCCTGGTGATCGCCTATCAGAACATCGCCAGCGGGGTGGCCTCGACGATTCACTTCATGTATCCGCTGGTCGTGGCCGTCGTGATGATGTGTTTCTTCCGCGAACGCGGTTCGGCGTGGACCTTCGCGGCGATCGGCATGTCGATCGTCGGCGCGGTGCTGCTGTCGCTGGGCAACGTCGATTTCTCGCACGGCGACACGACGCTGGGGATCGTTTCGGCGGCCGTCTCGGTCGTCGCCTACGGCGGTTACATCGTGGGCGTGCGCCGGAGCCGCGCGGTGGAGATCGACTCCACGGTGCTGACCTGCTGCGTGATGGCCTTCGGTGCGCTGTTCTTCATCGCCGGGGGCCTGCTGACGGGCGGCGTGCGTCTTGAGGCCGACCCGCATACGTGGCTCTATATCCTCGGTGTGGCCATTCCGGCGACGGCCGTCTCGAACATGGCGCTGGTGCAGGCCATCAAGAGCATCGGGCCGACGCTGACCTCGATTTTCGGGGCCATGGAGCCGCTGACCGCCGTGGTGATCGGCGTCTGGGTTTTTGCCGAGCCTTTCACGGCGAAGGGCGCCGCGGGCATCCTGCTGATCGTGGCGGCGGTGTCGGTCGTGGTCCTGCGCAGCCGGAAAGGGTAGCCGGGGCGGCCGGCGTGCGGCGATACGAAAAATCCCGGAGTTTGCGCTCCGGGATTTTTCGTGTTCTTAAAGTGTGAAGACCATCGCGATGGGGTAGTGGTCCGAAATGTAGGGCGCTCCGTAGTTGCCGTCGAGCGTGGCGAATAGCTGGCATTTGAGCTTGCCGCGGTAGTAGAGGTGGTCGATGACGATGGTGTCGGGAGCCGAGCCGAACCCGTTGAAAGTCCCCTTGTGGTCGGTCGTCGCGGCCTTGGCGCGGGCCGAGACCATATATTTGGTCAGGGGTTTGAAGATCGGGCTGTCGACCGGGGTGTTGAAGTCGCCGCCGACGATGGCCGGGGCTTTCTTGCCGGCGATCTCGTGGATCTTTTCGATGAGCAGCTTCACGCCCTCTTCGCGTGCCGCCTTGCCCTTGTGGTCGAGGTGGGTGTTGAAATAGAAGAACTCCTTGCCCGACTTCCGGTCCTTGAGTTCGACCCACGTCACCGTGCGGTTGCAGGCCCCGTCCCAGCCGCGCGACACCTTGTCGGGCGTTTCGCTGAGCCAGAACGTGCCGCTGTCGAGCAGCTCGAAACGGTCGCGCAGGTAGTAGACGGCCATGAACTCGCCCTTCTCGGCGCCGTCGTCGCGGCCCACGCCCACGCGGGCGTACTGCGGGCATTCGGTGTCGATGTAGTGCAGCTGGTCGATAAGTCCTTCCTGTACGCCGAACACGTCGGGAGCCTCCCGGCGGATCATCTCCGGAGTGGCGTGACGACGTTTCATCCAGACGTTGTCGCCGTCCTTGCCGTGGCTGTTACGCAGGTTGTAGGAGATCAGTTTGATCGGTTCGGCGCCGTCGGCGGCGAATGCCGGCATTGAAAAAGAGGCTGCTAACAGCAGCAGAAGTGCGATTTTCTTCATTTGGGTTACAGGTGTGATTAACTTGTGCAAAGGTAGCAATATTTTTCGGAAAGCCAACCGTTTTTCAGGTTGTCAGAACCCTTTTCAGGCGGTCGAGACCCTCGGCCAGCAGTTTGCGCGGGCAGGCGATGTTCAGGCGGATGAAGCCTTCGCCCGCGGCGCCGTACATGGACCCGGAGTTGACGTGCAGGCGGCCTTCGTCCAGCAGCCGTCGGGTGAGCGCGTCGGACGACAGCCCCGCGGCCCGGCAGTCGGCCCAGACGAGGTAGGTCCCTTCCAGCGGAAGCACCGGGAACTGCGGAAGATGCCGCGCGAAGTAGTCCCGCAGGAAAAGGTAGTTTTCCCACAGGTAGCCGTTGAGCGCGTCGAGCCACTCGGCGCCGTCAGTGTAGGCCGCCGTCAGAGCCTCGATGGCGAAGGGGCTGATCATGCCCGTCTCGTTGATTTCGAGCGACCGGGCGATCCGTTCCCGGAGGCCGGCGTCGGCGGCGAAGATGTTGGCCACCTGCACTCCCGCGAGGTTGAATGCCTTGCTGGGCGAGGCGCAGGTGACCGAGCGGCGCGCGAACTCCTCCGAAAGCGAGGCGAAGGGGGTGTAGCGGAATCCCGGCATCACCAGCTCGCAGTGGATTTCGTCGGCCACGACCAGTATGTCGCGGCGCAGGCAGATGTCGCCGATGCGGCGCAGCTCTTCGGGCGTCCAGACCCGCCCCGCGGGGTTGTGCGGGTTGCAGAGCAGCATCAGTTTCACGGCAGGGTCGGCGGCCCGGCGTTCCAGCGCGTCGAAATCGACCGTATAGCGGTTGTCGCCGTAAGTCAGTTCGCACTCCGCGGCGGAGCACCCGCTGTTGTCGATGGCGATGAAGAAGTGGTTGTAGACGGGCGTCAGCACCAGCACCCGGTCTCCGGGGCGGGTCAGCGCCCGGAGAATGGCCGAGAGCGCCGGGATCACGCCCGTCACGGGTAGTATCCAGTCCGCTCCGGGCGCCCAGCCGTGCCGCCGGGCAAACCAGGACGTGACCGCCCCGTAGTAGCTCTCCGGGACCGTGGCGTAGCCGTAGACGCCGTGCTCCACCCGGCGGCGGAGCGCCTCGACGACGCACGGGGCCGTGCGGAAATCCATGTCGGCGACCCACATCGGGAGGATGTCGGCCGCAGGTTCCTCGTCCCACTTCACCGAGTTGGTTCCCCGGCGCGGGATCAGTTGATCGAAATCGTATTTTGCCATATCGGAATGCACTTTATTTACAAAGATACGAAAAAGTCGGATCGCTGCAATACCGGACTGCCGTGCGACTCGGTGGAACCTGCCGACCTTCGGAAAGTGTCGTTACGACACCAAAGATACGAAAAAGTCGGACCGCTGCAAAACCTCCGGCTATTTGCTCATCCGGTATGCCGACGGGGTCATGCCCGTGTGGCTGCGGAAATACTTGCCGAAAAACGACTGGTTGGGGAAATTGAGGCAGTAGGCGATCTCCTGAATACTCATCGTCGAATATTTCAGCAGGTTTTTGGCTTCGAGCACCACGTAGTCGTCGATCCATTCGGCGGCGGTGCGGCCCGAGGTCTTGCGGATGATCGTCGTGAGGTATTTGGGCGTCAGGTGCAGCTGCCCGGCGTAGAAGCCCACCGAACGCTCCTGCATGTAATGTTTGGTCAGTTCGCTCATAAACTGGTTGAAATACTCGTCGTTGCGGCTGCGGGCCGAGGTCTCCGGGGCGGGCTGCGACTCGATGTGCCGCCCGATGATGCGGCAGACCTTGTAGGCCAGCGTGCGGATCATCGAGCGCAGGACCTCCGGCGAATAGACGTCGCCCGGGCGGGGCAGGCTCTCGGAGCGGATTTCGGCGAACGAGCCGGTGATGCCGGCCCATTCGGCTTCGCAGAGCCGCAGGCAGGGCTGTTTCTCGACGCTTAAAAAGAGCCTCGAAAGCAGTTTGATGTCGATATTGATGCGCCGGATGAACTCCTCTTCGCAGATCACCGTGTAGACCGAGGACTCCGGCCGGATGGATTCCACTTGCAGAATCGAGCCGGGCAGGAGGACGAACAGCATCTTCGCGTCGAGCGTGTGGCGGCGCAGTCCCGAGGTGAACGAAATCGAACCTTCGGAACAAAAAAGGATCGCGAAGGCATCGAGACGCGTCGGGTAGCGGAACAGGTCGATGTTGACCGTGTCCATGATCTTGACGCGCGAAGCGATCAGACAGCCATCGAAATAGAGGTCTTCCGGGCGCGGTTCGTTGACGGTGAGCAATGTTTCGAGCGAGAAGCTCTGAATCTCCTTTTCGTTCATTTTATCGGTCGTATTTCGGGCAAATATAACGAATTTGCCGAATACGATTTGTCGAAAGGTTGGAAATCGAACCAATCGGCTAATTTAACCGACACGGCGGCCTTTTCCGGAGGGAGCTAAAAGGGGAACTTTGCATCGAAAAATTGAAGAACCGATGAAACGAACTGTTTTCTGTGCCGCGCTGCTGCTGGCCGCCGGCTGTTCATCTCCGAAAAAGAACCGCACGGTCGATCCGCTGCGTGTCGAAACCATCGTGGCCGCGCCCTCGGCCGACGTCGGGGCGGCCGTTTATGTAGGTGCGATCGAAGAGGAGTCTTCGGCCGCCTTGAGCTTCCCCGTCGCCGGGACCGTCGCCCGCACCTTTGCGGACGAGGGCCGGCGCGTCGGCAAAGGTCACCTGCTCGCCGAGCTCGATCCCACCTCGGCGCGCCGGACTTTCGAGGCCGCCGAAGCCGCGCTGAATCAGGCGAAGGACGCCTGTGCGCGTCTGAAACAGCTCTACGACGCCGAGAGCCTGCCCGAGATCAAGTGGGTCGAGGCGCAGACCCGGCTGCGGCAGGCCGAGGCGGCCTTCGGGATCGCGAAGAAGAATCTGGAGGACTGCTCGCTTTACGCGCCCTTTTCCGGGGTGGTCGGCCAGCGGCGGATTTCGGCCGGGGAGACGGCCCTGCCGGGCGTTCCCGTGCTGACGCTGCTCGAAGTCGGACGCGTCAAGGTGCGCTTCTCGGTCCCCGAGCAGGAGATCGCCCGGCTCGGCGCCGACAGCCGGATCGGGGTGGGCGTCGCCGCGCTCGGCGACCGGGTGTTCCCCGCCGGGAAGATCGAAAAGGGCGCCGTGGCCAATCCCGCGGCCCACACCTACGACGTGCGCGCCACGCTGGACAACGCCGCTGGCGAGTTGCTGCCGGGCATGGTGTGCCGCGTGACGGTTTCGCCCGCAGAGTCGGCCGAGGAGATTGCCGTTCCGCTGCGCGCCGTGCAGCAGGCGGGCGACGGGAGCCGTTTCGTGTGGACCGTGCGCGGCGATTCGGCCGTGCGTACGGCCGTCACGACGGGGCGGCTGGTGAACAACGGCATCGTGCTGACCGGGGGCGTCGCGGCGGGCGACCGCATCGTCGTGGACGGCATGCAGAAGATCGGCGAGGGCAGTAAAGTCGTATGGCGATGAGAAGTTCGAATAGCGTAATAGCCTGGTCGATGCGGAATTTCCGCATCACCTTCCTGATCGTGGGCAGCCTGTTCGTGTTCGGAATCTACGCCCTTGCGCGCATTCCCAAGCAGGAGTTCCCCGAGTACACGATCCGGCAGGGCGTCGTCGTGGGCGTCTATCCCGGGGCGACGGCCGAGGAGGTCGAAGAGCAGCTGGCGAAGCCGCTCGAACAGTTCCTGATGACCTACAAGGAGGTGAAGCGTTCGAAGACCACCTCCACCTCGCAGAACGGCATGTGTTACGTGATGGTCGAGCTGAACGACGATGTGAACGACAAGGACGAGGTATGGTCGAAAGTCAAGCACGGGCTGGCGGCGTTCAAGATGCAGCTGCCTGCGGGTGTCGCGGCCGTGGTGACCAACGACGATTTCGGCGACACCTCGGCGCTGCTGATCACCCTCGAATCGGACACGCGCTCCTACCGCGAACTGAAAGGGTATATGGACGATTTGAGCGACCGTCTGCGCCGCATCGAGTCGGTCTCGAACCTGCGGCCTTACGGCGTTCAGCAGGAGCAGATCTCGGTATATGCCGATCACGACCGGCTGGCGGCCTACGGCATCGGCGAGAAGGTGCTCTCCGCGGCGCTGGCTTCGCAGGGGCTGACCCCGGCGGGCGGCTCGGTGAGCAACGGCGAAACCGAAACGCCGATCCATATCGCGCCGTCGCTGGCCGGGGAGCGCGAGGTCGCGGAGCAGATCGTCTGGAGCGACCCCGAAGGCCACGTCCTGCGTGTGAAGGACGTTGCGCGCGTCGTGCGCGAATACGACGATCCGGACAGCTATATCCGCAACAACGGCCACCGCTGCGTGCTCCTCTCGATGGAGATGCGCGGGGGATACAATATCGTGGAGTACGGCCGCGAAGTGGACGAGGTGCTGCACGCTTTCATGGAGGAGCTTCCGTCCGACGTCGCGGTGCAGCGCATCGCCGATCAGGCCAGCGATATTGCCGAGATCACGCTGCACCTCCACCCGGAGGGCGCGCGCACCGTCGGCGTGCTGGACGACCTTTACGCTATGGGCGATATTGCGCTGCACATGGTCAAGGACGCCATTGCCGCCTACGTGCAGGTGGACCTGTCCACCGCCGCGCAGGTCATTGCCCGCGACGACGACTGCGACGCGATGTTCAGCCGCATTTCCAAGGAAATTGCGGCCTACATCGCCGCCCACCCCAGCGATGCCGAGACGGCGCTGGACTTATTTATGATCGATAAGTACCTTGAGCGCCTGGGCGACCACGCCGTGAACATTGCGGAATGGGTCGAGTTCCTCAAGACCGGCGTCCACAAATCCCGCAAGATCGTGTAATGCGGGGATAAACAAGCCATTTTCTTATTATTTTCCTATACCAACCAAAACGGGACCTGCCGAAAAGCGGGCCCCGTTTTGGCGTGGAGGGAGGCTGCCCGGAGGGGTCAAGACCCCTCCCTACAAGGCACCCGTGAGCGGCAGTTCGTAGGGAGCGGTCTTGACCGCTCCGGGTGCTTTGCGGCAGCGTCAGCTTCCCTGTAGGGGCCGCGCGGCGGCAAAAAAGCAGCCGTCCCTTTCCGGAACGGCTGCTTGCTATCATTTCGCCCCTTTCCCCGCGAACACAACGTAAATCGTTTTGAACAAAATCTTTACGTCGCCCCAGAGGGACCAGTTGTCGATGTAGGCTACGTCGAGCTTGACGACTTCCTCAAAATCCTCGATGTCGCTGCGCCCGCTGACCTGCCACAGGCCGGTGATGCCCGGCTTCATCGACAGGCGGCGCTTGTGGTGGCTCTCGTACTGCTTGTACTCGTCCACCGTCGGCGGGCGGGTGCCCACCAGGCTCATATCGCCCCGCAGCACGTCAAAAAACTGCGGCAGCTCGTCAATGCTGGTGCGGCGGATGAATTTACCCACCTTGGTCACGCGGGGGTCATCCTCCATTTTGAACATCAGGCCGTTCATTTCATTCTGGGCCATCAGCTCCTTCTTGCGGGCCTCGGCGTCCACGTACATGCTGCGCAGCTTGTGGATGTAAAAATACCGCCCGTTGCGGCCCACACGCTTTTGTTTAAAAAACAGCGGGCCGGGGCTTTCGAGCTTGAGCGGGATGGCGACCACCGCGATGATCGGGATGCTGATGATACAGCCGATGACAGCGCCCACCACGTCCATGCAGCGCTTGGCGATCTGGTCGCGCAGCTGCAATTCAACGGTGCCCATCGTGACGATGTTGCCCCCGGCGCAGCGCCCCAGGGAACGGCTCAGCCGCGCGGCGCTCGTCTCGTCGCAGCAGGCTTCCTCAATGCGGTCCAGCAGCGGCAGACGGAAGTGCACGGTCAGGCCCATGCTCTCCATCTCGTCCAGATAGGGGATGAAGCTCTCGCCGCTGTCCATCGGCACATCGACATAGACCTCGTCGAGCGCCTCGCGCCGAATCCAGTCCATGAAGTCGTCGAACGTCGCCTTGACCTCGACGCCGCAGACTTTGGTGGAGATCGCGGCGGGCGTGGCCTCCAGCAGCGAGACGCCCACGACCCGGCGGGACCAGTCCTTTCGGATCTCGGAGATCAGCCGCTCGGCCCGGTCCGACGTTGTGACGACGCCGACGAGCGTCTCCATGCCCCAGCTGCGCTGGAACCGGATGAGCAGCCGCTTTAAAATCGCATGGGAGAACGGCAGCAGCACCGCGTTGACCGCGGGCACTGTGACCGCAAAATAACGGGAGTCCAGCATCGTGGCCTTGGCCAGCAGCATGCAGCCTGCATAAACAAGGCCGAATGCGATGTTGAACCGGAGGGAAAGGCTGATTTCCTCGTTTTCAGACCGTGTTACGATGTTTTTGTCCTGGTCAAAGAAGAAGAAGGTGACGACGAACGCCACAAACAGCAGGCACAGGGTCTGGAGCCAATCGGTGCTGGTGTAGGGGATCAGCACGCCGAACAGCCCGTCGGTGATGAGCCACGCCAGCAGAACGCTGACGGCCATCGTGAGCAGGTCGGCGAAAAATACATAAGCGTATTGCAGCTTTTCGCGTTTACTTGTCATGAAGAAGGAAAAGTCCTCTCTAATAGTTATCTTCTTGTTTTACCATAGACAGAGGATATTTTCAACAGAATCCGCAATATCATAACAATTACACAATTTATAGTGGCGCGGTAGGGGCCGGGCATGCCCGGCCCCTACGGCGATGCAAATTTTACGAATCTTCGTTCTCCCGCCCGACGATCTCGGCCTTTAAGACGTCCTGAATTTCCACCAGGCATTCCAGCAGCAGGGGGTTGAACTGCCCGCAGTCGCCGTGCAGGATCATCTGCACCGCGGTGTCCGGTGAGTAGGCGGCCTTGTAGACGCGCTTGCTGACCAGCGCGTCGTAGACGTCCGCCATCGAGACGATCTGCGCCGAAATCGGGATGTCGTCCCCGGCCAGGCCGTCGGGGTAGCCGCGGCCGTCCCAGCGCTCGTGGTGCCAGCGGCAGATGTCGTGGGCGGTCTTGACAAGCGCTTCGTTTTTATAGCGGCCCAGATGGTCCAGCATGTTCGCGCCCACAACGGTGTGGGTTTTCATAAGATCGAACTCCTCCGGGGTAAGCCGCCCGGGCTTGTTCAGGATCTTATCGTCTATCGCAACCTTTCCGATGTCGTGCAGCGCCGACGCCATGACGATCAGCTCCTGCGTTTCGGGCGGCAGGTCATACTTGTCGGTTTTCTGCGTCAGCCGCTCCAACAGGCGCTGGGTCAGCGTGCCGATGTGCAGCACGTGCTGGCCGCTCTCGCCGTTGCGGAACTCGACGACCTCGCTCAGGATCGAGATCATCATCTTGGTGTTTTTCTCTTTTTCCTTGATCTGGCTCGTCACCAGCGAGGCGAGCCGCCGCTGCTTGGCGGAGAGCTTGATCGTGTTGAAAACGCGGCGGTAGACGACGCCCGCATCGAACGGGCGGCTGACATAGTCCGAGACGCCCAGCTCGTAGGCGTGGCGCACAACGGTGTCGGCGTCCTCGCTCGAGATCATGATGACGGGGATGTCCTCAATCCAGTGGCTGCGGTTCATCTCGCTCAGCACCGCAAAGCCGTCCATGACCGGCATGACGATGTCCAGCAGGATCAGCGCAATGCCGGTGCCGTACTGCTCCAGCATGGCCAGGCACTCTTTGCCGTTCGTCGCCTCCAGAATGTTGTAGTCGCTGCCCAGTATCTCCGCCAGAATGGCGCGGTTCATCTCGGAGTCGTCCACAATTAAAATGCTCTGGCGGGAATGGCTTTCGCGCCCGGCAGCGCTCAAAGCGCCGTCCCGGGCGTTGTCCTCGGTCACGACCATGTTTTTGCGGTTCTTGGCCTGGTACATCAGCTTGTCGGCGCGGGAGACTGCCTGCTCCACGGTCTCGCCGGGCTGCGTTATCACGCCGCCGATGCTGGCGGACAGCCGCAGACGGGAATACCCCGGCACGCCGGCAGCGTGCAGCTGCTCCCGGATGCGGTCCAGCTTGGCCAGGAACGCCGCGCGCTCAATGCCCGGCAGCACCAGCAGGAATTCGTCGCCGCCGTAGCGGATGAGCACGTCCGATTTGCGGATGCTGGCGCGCACCACGTCAACGCAGGTGCGCAGCGCCATGTCGCCGGCCTGATGGCCGTAGGTGTCGTTGTACAGCTTGAAATCGTCAAGGTCCAGCACGGCCACGCCGGCCGGCTCGCTCCGGTTTTTGATGATGTCCTCATAATAGCGGCGGTTGAAGGCGCTCTTGTTTTTCTCATCTCTTTTCCGCTTCTTTGCCAAAAAAGTGAGATGAAGCACACAAAAGACAACGAAATGCCCGGCACAGAGTAAGC
>ERZ827522.3116-NODE-3116-length-10180-cov-6.394667_pt1 | contig 10180 bp, 9 predicted proteins | sample MGYA00519580_ERZ827522 | MGnify/ENA primary metagenome ERZ827522 (study PRJEB31778, sample SAMEA3449340) | human gut metagenome | biome: human gut; feature: human-associated habitat; material: faeces | place: United Kingdom | collected 2010/2012 ...
CGCCAGCGACATCGTCTGCGGGCCCTGCCAGTTGGCCAGCGGCATCGGGCTTCAGGTCTTTATGACCGGCCGGGGCACCCCCTACGGGCTGGCCGCCGCCCCGGTCATCAAGGTCTGCTCCCGCAACGAGATGAAGGAGCACTGGTTTGACCTCATCGACGTCAACGCCGGCCCCATCGCCACCGGCGAGAAGACCATCGCCGACGTGGGCGCCGAGCTGTTCCACCTGATTCTGGACGTGGCCAGCGGCGTGAAGAAGCCCTACTCCGACCAGTACGGCTTCCACAACGACCTGTGCATCTTCAATCCCGCGCCTATTACCTGACAAGAGAAAGGTCGGTTTGGTATGGAAATCAAACAGGGGGGCGTCGTCTCCCGTCTGCTGGCCGACGTGCCCATTCCCCGCATGTTCCGCGCCGAGCAGCTCTTCCCCCGGGAGCGCATTGCCCCCGCAGACATCCCCGCCGCCGTGGCGGGGGAGCTGTCCCGGGAGCCCTTCCGCTCCAAAATCCGGCCCGGCATGTCCATCGCCATCACGGCGGGCAGCCGGGGCATCGCCAACGTGGATCTCATCACCCGGTCCATCGCGGACTTTGTAAAGGCCAGGGGCGCCGTCCCCTTCATTGTGCCCGCCATGGGCAGCCACGGCGGCGCCACTGCCGAGGGGCAGCTGGAGGTGCTGGCCAGCTACGGCATCACCCCGGAGGCCATGGGCTGTGAGATCCGCAGCAGCATGGAGGTGGTGGAGCTGGGCACCTCCGACACCGGCCTGCCGGTGTACCTGGACAAAAACCCCTATGAGGCCGACGGTATCATCGTCTCCTGCCGCCTCAAGCCCCACAACGCCTTCCGCGGCCCCTATGAGAGCGGGCCCTGCAAGATGCTCGCCGTGGGCCTGGGCAAGCAGAAGGGGGCCGAGCGGGTCCACTCCGACGGCATGGGCAAGATCGGGGCCAACATCCCCTCCATCGCCAAGGTCATTCTGGCCAGGGCCCCCATCCTCTTTGCCCTGCCCTGCATCGAGAACGCCTATGACGAGACCTGCCGCATCGAGGCCATCGACAGGGACGACATTCTCGCCCGGGAGCCGGAGCTGCTCCAGTTTGCCTTTGAGCGGATGCCCTCCCTGCTGGTGGGCGCCTGCGACGTGCTGGTGGTGGACGAGACGGGCAAGAACTACTCGGGCACCGGCGTGGACCCCAACATCACCGGCACCTTTTCCACCGAGTACGCCCACGGCGGGGTGGAGGTGCAGCGCACCTGCTTTCTCGATCTGAGCGCGGCCAGCCACGGCAACGCCCTGGGCGTGGGCCTGGCCAACGTGATCACAAAGCGGTTCTTTGACAAAATCGACACGGAAAAGATGTACCCCAACTGTCTCACCTCTACCGTCCTCACCTCCGCCCGCATCCCCTGCGTGGTGGCCAACGACAGGGAGGCTATTCAGATGTGTATCCGCACCTGCACCGGCATCGACCGCAGCCGCGCCCGGATCATCCGCATCCCAAACAGCCTCCACATCGGCCGCATCATGCTCAGCGAGGCCTATTACAGGGACGTGAAGGCGGGTAAATGGCCCGGCGTGGCGGCCTGCTCTGAGCCCGAGCCGCTGGAATTTGACGGGGACGGGGCCCTTCTCACCCCCATCGAGGGGTAGTATGGACAGCTTTTTCAAGATGGTGGACGTGCAGACCGTCCTCTTCATCTACATGGCGGTGGGCTTCTTCTGCCGCAAGAAGGGCATTTTCAACGACGCGGCCCGGGATAAGTTGACCGACTTTGTGGTGCTCATCACCCTGCCCTGCATGATCTTTGAGTCCTTCCACATGGAGTTCAGCCTGGAGTCCCTCAAGCAGGGGGGCGTGGCCGTCCTCGTCGGCCAGCATCTCCACCGAGTCGGCCAGCAGGGTGATGATCTCCTTGGGCACCCTGGAGGGGGGCTCGGCCTCCGGCGCGGGGGCCGGGGCGGCCTCGGCCCCCTTCTTTCTGGCCGCGCGCCGGGCCGGTTTGGGCGGCTCCTTCGGCTCCTCCCGGGCGGCCTCCTCCGCCCGCTCCTGCTGGGCCGCGGAGCGGATGACCTCAATATACACAAACTTGTCGCAGGCCACAATGAAGGGGTTTGGGGTCTTCTTCTCCCCCATGCCGATGACCATGCGCCCGCTCTCGCGCAGACGGCTGGCCAGGCGCGTGAAGTCCGAGTCGCTGGACACGAGGCAGAAGCCGTCGACGTTGTCGGTGTAGAGGATGTCCATGGCGTCGATGATCATGGCCGAGTCGGTGGCGTTCTTGCCCTGCGTGTAGCCGAACTGCTGGATGGGCGTGATGGAGTTTTCCAACAGCGCGTCCTTCCATTTCGCGTGCAGGGTGAGCGTCCAGTCGCCGTAGATGCGCTTGATGGTGGGGGTGCCGTACACCGCCACCTCGGCCATCACGTCCCCCAGGGCGGAGCGGGGCGCGTTGTCCGCGTCGATGAGCACCGCCAGGCGGAGATCCCTCTCTTCCGACATATCTCCCCCTCCTTACAGCACGAAATGGCAGAACCGGAGCACCTCGTACCAGTCCTCCGCGTCAAAGGAGATGGTCTTGCTGTCCTCCAGCCGGGCGCCGGGGTAAAAGCTGCGGCGGTAGGCGTCCTTGTGCTCCTTGTAGCGCACGGTGGCGGCGAACCGCCGGGGCAGGGGTACGGACATGCCCGCCCCTCCGGCGCGCAGGCGGCGCACCGCCTCCTCCGCCCCGGCCCGGATGGCCTCCACGGCGGCCTGGGGGTGCATGGACAGCCCCCCGCCGCCCCGGCCCTCGTTCACCGGCACGGCCACCAGGCCGGGCAGCCAGTCCTGGGCAAACGCGCACAGCTCCCGGTCGCCGGACAGGAAGGCCACCGGCACGCCGAAGTACAGGGCGGTATAGGCGTTGATGAGGAATTCGCTGGCCGGGACGCCGTTGAGCGTCACCTGGTCGCAGGCGGTGGTCATGGTGTGGGACAGGGGGTTGCCGCCGCAGCAGCCCCAGGCGTGGTAGCCCGTGAAGAGCACCCCGCCGAAGGCCCCCCGCTCCAGCCCCGCCATCATGCACAGGGGATCGCCCGTCCACCCCCGGAGCACCCGGGCCTGCCGGGGCAGCCGGGCCGCGTCCAGGTTGCGGGCGGAGTCGTGGGCGTCCTTCACCAGAATGTCCTCCGCCCCGGCGGCGACGGCCCCCTCGCAGGCGGCGGCCACCTCGGCGGTCATCTGGGCGGCAAAGGGCCTGTAGTCGTCCATGGTGGCCCGCTCGGTCTCCGCCCAGTCGGCAATGCCGCAGGTGCCCTCGATGTCGGCGCTCAGATAGAGTCTCATTTCAACCCCTCCCGGCGGCGCACAAGCTCCTCCACCTGGGCCAGCTGCTCCACGGTGTTGACCCCCAGCATCTCCTCGGCGGTACAGGTGGGGCAGGCCCCCACCCTGCCACCCCTGGAGAGGATGTAGGCCGGGGCGTCGGTGAGGTAGTACTCCCCCTGGGCGTTGTTGGGCCTGAGCTGGTCGATGGCCTCCCACAGGGGGCCGCTCTCAAAGACGTAGACCCCCACGTTCAGCTCCCGGATGGCCTTCTCCTCGGGGGTACAGTCCTTGTCCTCCACGATGTGGGAGAAGGAGCCGTCGCTTTTCCGCACGATGCGGCCGTAGGGCAGCTCCTCGTCGGACACGGCAGAGAGCAGCGTGCAGTCGTTGCCCTCCCGCTTGTGGGTCTCAATGAGGGACTCGTAGGTGGCCCGGCGCATGAGGGGCATGTCGCCGTAGCACACCAGCACGCTGCCGTCAAAGCCCGCCAGGGCCTCCCGGGCGCACTGCACCGCGTGGCCGGTGCCCTGCTGGGGCTCCTGCACGGCGTGGGGGTACTCCGGGTAGGCCGCCAGCACCTTTTCCCGCTCGTAACCCACCACCAGCACTACGTCCTCCTTCTTCAAAAAGGACAGCTCCTCCAGCACATAGCCCAGCAGGGGGCGGCCCGCCGCCTGCCGCAGCACCTTGGGCAGATCCACCCCCTCGGTGCGCAGGCGGGTGCCCTTGCCCGCCGCCAGAACCCCCGCCTTGATTCCATTCTTCACGGTATTCAACCTCGTTTCTCTCAAGCATTTCTCAGCTTCATTTGATCGCTAGTATAACACATGGACCCTCTGTTTTGCAATTATCCCACCGTATTTCATACAATTTTGCCCTTGACTTTTCCCATCGGGGAAGTATAATAAAAGTGCTTTAGCAGAGGCGCGCCGTTTCCCACGCGCGCCTCTTTGGGGGAATTGGAGCAGCAGCGCATCAGGGGGCCCGGGCCCCCTGTGCATGCCGGCCGGCATGCTGCCGCAGCTCCCGCCGGTTCCGTGCAGAACTGAGAGGCGGCACGGAGCCAAACAGTCTGAGGAGGAATCACTGATGGTTACATTTTTTGTCTGCCTGGTGCTCCTCATCGTCGGCTTCTTCACCTACAGCAAGCTCGTCGAGAAGATCTTCCGCATCGACGACCGCCCCACCCCTGCTGTGGCTCACCCCGACGGTGTGGACTATGTACCCATGAAAACCTGGCGCATCTTCCTGGTACAGCTTCTGAACATCGCCGGCCTGGGCCCCATCTACGGCGCCCTGTCCGGCGCCTGCTGGGGCCCGGTGGTGTATTTGTGGATCGTCTTCGGCACCATCCTGGGCGGCGGCGTCCACGACTTCCTGTCCGGCATGATGAGCGAGCGCAACGACGGCAAGTCCATCTCCGAGGTTGTGGGCCTCTACATGGGCAAGGTCATCACCTTCATCATGCGGGTGTTCTCCGTGGTACTGCTGGTGATGGTGGGCGTCAACTTCTCCGTGGGCCCCGCCGGCCTGCTGGCCAAGCTGACCCCCGACATGCTGGGCACCATGTTCTGGCTGGTGGTCATCATGGTCTACTACCTGATCGCCACCTTCCTGCCCATCGATAAAATCATCGGCAAGCTCTACCCCGTGTTCGGCATCTGCCTCATCATCATGGCCGTCGGTGTCATCTTTGGCATCTTCACCAACCCTGCCTATACCATCCCCGAGATCTGGGATCACTTCGGCAGCATGCACCCATCGGGCACGCCCATCTGGAGTTTCATGTTCATCACGGTTGCCTGCGGCGCGATCTCCGGCTTCCACTCCACCCAGTCGCCTCTGATGGCCCGCTGCATGAAGAGTGAGAAGCAGGGCCACTTCGTGTTCTACGGTGCCATGGTCTGCGAGGGTGTCATTGCCCTGATCTGGGCCGCTGCCGGCTGCTCTCTGTACGAGGTCACCGATGGCCTGAACACCGGTCTGGCACAGGCACTGGCAATGGGTCAGTCCAAGGCCATCTATGATGTCTGCTCCAAGACCATGGGCGGCGTGGGCATCGCACTGGCCATGATCGGCGTGGTCGTCTGCCCCATCACTTCCGGCGATACCGCCTTCCGTTCTGCCCGCCTGACCCTGGCCGACTGGTTCAAGATCGATCAGGACAGCTACGGCAACCGCCTGAAGCTCTGCATCCCTGTGCTGGGCGTGGGCGCTTTCCTGGGTATCGGCAACGCGCTGGGCTTCATCAACTACACCGTGATCTGGCGCTACTTCAGCTGGACCAACCAGACCCTGGCAATGATCGTTCTGTGGGCTGCTTCCATGTACCTGTTCAAGGAAAAGAAGAACTACTGGATCACCGCTGTTCCCGCTACCTTTATGAGCGCTGTGTCCTGCACCTACTTCGTGCTGGCTCCCGAGTGCTTGGGCAAGATGATCAACACCTATGCAGACGGCAAGCTGGTGGCTTACAATACCGCCGTTGCTTACCCCATCGGCATCGTCTTTGCCATTGCAATGCTGGCCATCTTCATCTATGCCACCAAGAAGCACACCGCTTCTCAGAAGGCATAAGGCTTTGACCGCACTGCTCAACTGAACCATCTGCGCCCGCCGCTGCCCGACCAAACAGCGGCGGGCGCTGTTGTTTTTGCAGCGCAGAAAGTTTGGGAAAACGCACAAACCTTTTTGGCAAATCTTAGCGGCCAAAGGGGTTGCATTTGCACCGGTAAGGTGCGAAAATAGAAGCAAATCTAAGCAAAGAAGGGAACGACCCATGATTTTCAGACCCGCACAACTGGGCATGGCAAAACTGGACCGGCTGGAGCTGGAGGCAGACAAAAAAGCCTGCCGCAAGATCGGCCCCTGTGGTGTCGGCAAAAAGGCCCTGTACCTCAACAGCTTTTACATCGACCGCCGCTATTATCTGCCCTATGGCAGCATCTCCCGCGTGTTCAAGCGGGTGGCCATGAGCTCCGGCGGCTTTACCGGCAAGGGCATGTTTGCCTCCATGGCCTACCTTGTGGTGGAGTACGACGGCGGCAAGCAGAAGCAGTGCAATTTCAAGGATGAACGGGACGTGGACAAGCTGCTGGAGGTGCTGGCCAAAGAGCAGCCGCAGATCCCGCTGCTGAGCGAAGCCGGTGAGCAGGCCCTGCAGAAAAAGGAGGCCGAAAAGGCCGCCCGCAAGCTGCCGGAGCTGACCGACGAGGCAAAGCACAGCGTGACGGTGCTGCGCAAGGCCAAAGAATATCTGGAGGAAAAGCCGGAGCTGGCCGAAGAGCTGAGCGCCGCCGAGCGCCGCAAGCGCGCCCAGCTGCAGAGCAAGCCAGTGTACCGCTATGTGGCGCTGGCCATCTTCGTGTTCGGCATCGTGTCGGCAGCCTACGGCCTGTATGCGGTGACGAACCATGTAGGCAACTACGGCATCTACTTTGCCTTGTTTGGCTTTGCGGCCATCTTCCTGTTCTCCAGCTACAACATGCTGCCCACGGCCCGCAACAACAACAATGCCATCATGAAGCGCGCCGACAAGGCGGAAGCGGCCATGGCGGAGTATGTAAAGCACTACCCCAATGGTGCTTTCCCGGTGCCCAGCTGCTACGCCCATCCCATCGTGCTCAAGCAGATGACCGACGCCATTGAAGAGGGCCGTGCCGTGACCGTGCCCGAAGCACTGGACGCTGTGGAAAAGCGCCTGCAGGCTCTGAATGCGGACGTGCAGGTGGAGCAGGAGGAATACGACGAGGTGGTGGTCATCAAGGCCATGTTCCTGAACCACGACTATCAGTGAAATCTTTTAAGGGACGGCTGCATGGTTGATGCGGCCGTCCTTTTTGTTGAGGCTGACTTCTTGCGCGGCCGACAGCGGCGGCCTATAATAAAAACAGGAATGCAAATTACCCCGGATGGAGGAAACAGCTATGGATATGGTCACCCTTGGCAGCACCGGCATCACGGTGAACAAAAACGGCTTCGGCGCACTGCCGATCCAGCGCATCTCGCAGGAGGATGCGGTCTATCTGGCCCGCAAGGCCTACCGGGCGGGCATCCGCTTTTTTGATACTGCCCGCGCCTACACCGACAGCGAGGTCAAGCTGGGCGAGGCCTTTGACGGCATCCGCACGGAGGTGTACATCGCCACCAAGACGGCGGCGCAGAATGCAGAGGACTTCTGGAAGGACCTGCACACTTCCCTGACCAACCTGCGCACCGATTACATCGACCTGTATCAGTTCCACAACCCGGCCTTCTGCCCGAAGCCCGGTGACGGCAGCGGCCTGTACGAGGCCATGCAGGAGGCCAAAGCCAAGGGCATGATCCGGCACATCGGCATCACGAACCACCGGCTGGCGGTGGCCCACGAGGCCATTGACAGCGGCCTGTATGAGACGCTGCAGTTCCCGTTCAGCTACATTTCCGGTGAGCAGGAGCTGGAACTGGTCAACAAGTGTAAGGCCGCCAACATGGGCTTTATCGCCATGAAGGGCCTTTCCGGCGGGCTCATCACCAACAGTGCCGCCGCCTACGCCTTTGAGGCCCAGTACGACGGGGTGCTGCCCATCTGGGGCGTGCAGCGGGAAAAGGAGCTGGACGAGTTCCTCTCCTACATCGACAACCCGCCCCGCATGACCGGAGAGATCAAGGCGGTCATCGACCATGACCGCGCTGAGCTGTGCGGCGAGTTCTGCCGGGGCTGCGGTTACTGCATGCCCTGCCCGGCGGGCATTGAGATCAACAACTGTGCCCGCATGAGCCTGCTGCTGCGGCGCTCGCCCTCGGCGGAGCACCTGAGCCCGGCGGGTCAGGCCAAAATGAAAAAGATCGAGGGCTGCCTGCACTGCAACCAGTGCAAGGCAAAATGTCCCTACGGTCTGGATACGCCCGCTCTGCTGGCCCGCAATTACGAGGACTACAAGCGGGTCCTGGCCGGAGAAGTAAAAGTATAAGGCAAGCAAAAAGCGCCCCGTGTGAAACTTCACACGGGGCGCTCTGCGTTTGATGAGGTCAGGCCGCCTGCGGCTCTTTGAAGAGAGCCATGGACTGCTTGTAGCAGTGCACAAAGTACAGGATCTCGGCAAAGGCGGTCAGGGTCCAGCTGCAGGGGTACAGCAAGTACAGCGCCGGGATGGTGTGGAAGTGGGCAAAGATGGTGTACACCCAGATCACACGGAACACGCAGGAGCCCATCACCACGATGATGGTGGGCACCACGGTCTTGCCCAGCCCGCGGGAGGCGGCAATGGTGCAGTCCATGAAGGCGGAGATGCAGTAGGCAAAGGCCATTACGGCCACGCGCTTCATACCGGCGTCGATGACAGCGCTCTCGGTGGTGAACAGCGCCAGGAAGGTGCGGCCGAAGAAGAACAGGGCACTGCCCAGTGCAAGCCCCACGCCGAAGGAGTAGCCCAGACTGATGAAGTAGCTTTTCTTGACACGGTCGGGTTTGCCGGCACCGTAGTTCTGGCTCATGAAGCTGGCGCAGGCCATGTAGAAGGCGGCCATGCAGTCGTAGATCATGTTGTCGGCGTTGGCGGCAGCGCTGTTGCCCTTGACCATGAGGGAGTCAAAGGAGTTGACGCCGGCCTGGATGAACAGGTTGGCGATGGCAAAAATGGCGTTCTGGAACCCGGCAGGCACCCCCAGGGCCAGGATGCTCTTGGTGGTGGCAGGGTCCAGGTGCAGCTGGTGTACATCCAGCGCGTAGCAGTCCTGTGCGCGGGTCAGTGCCCGCAGGATCAGCGCGGCCGAAACGCACTGGGAGATGGCACTGGCCAGCGCCACGCCCACCACGCTCAGGCGGCAGACGATGACGAAGAACAGGTTCAGCACGATGTTCAGCGCGCCCGCAAGGGACAGATAGATCAGGGGCTTTTTGGTGTCGCCGATGGAGCTGAACACCGCATTGCCGAAGTTGTACAGCGCCAGCGCCGGCATGCCCAGAAAATACACCCGCAGGTACAGGATGGCACCGGGCAGCAGGTCGTCCTTGGTGTTGAGCAGCCGCAGCATGAAGGGCGAACCCAGCAGGCCGATGAACAGCAGCGCCACACCGGCGATCAGGCTGACGATGGCGGCCGAGTGCACCGTCTTTTGCACATCGGCGGTGTGCCGGGCCCCGTAAAAGCGTGCCACCAGCACGTTGATGCCGTTGCTCAGGCCGATAAGGAAACCGGTGAACAGGGTGACCAGAATGCTGGTGGAGCCCACGGCACCCAGCGCCGTGGACCCAGCAAACCGGCCCACGACGGCCACGTCCGACATGTTGAACAGTACCTGCAGCAGGTTGGACAGGGCCAGCGGCAGGCTGACCAGCAAAATCTGCTTGGCCAGCGGGCCTTCCGTCAGGGTTTTGGTGGTTGATTTCATAGTCTCTTTTTCCTTTTCCGCTTCCAGACACCGTGCCCGCGCACACCGGGGGCACAAGCTCTATTATAAAGCCCGGCGGCGCTTTTGCAAGATGAAAAATACAGAAAAACAAAAAGAGGCTGCCGCACAGCGCACTGTGCAGCAGCCCCGGGCTCAGCCCAGGTCCTCGCCGTTGGTGGCTGCGGCGTCTGCCCGCACCGCGTTGGTCATGTAGTAGCTGAAGCCGATGTAGTCCACCGTTCCGGCGGCCAGGATGGTCTCGTCGCCGCAGCCGATGATCTGTTGTACCGTAAACAATTCCATAGTGGTCCTCCTTGTCCGTGTGATGCTGGCTTTATTATGACAAAAGGAAGGATGGAAAAACAGGGCGAACATTTCTGTTTGCATTTTTTGCGCGGCTGTGCTATACTACTCTATACTGATGAATGTATCAGCCCTCGTGCGATCGTAGCTCAGCTGGATAGAGCGTTCGGCTCCGACCCGGAAGGCCAGAG